>Ga0209542_10001930_pt1 | contig 47724 bp, 59 predicted proteins | sample RifCSPhighO2_01_FD_184028 | JGI IMG/M metagenome (GOLD analysis project Ga0209542, IMG submission 184028) | Soil microbial communities from Rifle, Colorado - Rifle CSP2_plank highO2_0.1 (SPAdes) (version 2) | ecosystem: Environmental > Terrestrial > Deep subsurface > Rock core/Sediment ...
AAAACTGCGTTTAATCCGTGTTTGCCAAAATTTTTTCAGCGCCTTTTGATACTCCAAAACGTAAACCTCAAAGTCTTAACGGGGCTGCCTTCGCTAAATGTGAAGACGGAACGACTTGGAAATGCTCCGCACTCTCCTCTAACGATTATTTAGCGGTTCGCTGACGCTCTCCCAAATTTTGCAAATTGAATTACGAGAGGGGGCTTAAGTTTCTATGGACAGTACACTCTTCTTTCAGAATGATCTCCTTTTTCTAACAAAAACTCAATTCCATTCAAAGAAAAAGAATGATACTTTTCATCTTCTCTTGGAGTTGAACCCTTAAACATTTCTTCATAAACTTGCCATGGCATAGAACCATTAGAAAACATTCTATCTAACATTACAGAAACCATTTGCCAATTGCCCTTTCTAACATCATTTGAAATTATGATTAATGGTGTTTCGGGGTCGGATGAAACAGTAGTTCTATCTCCATAATCTCCAACCATTACAGTTCGTAACTGCTCATAACCAATAGGTACAATTAGTCTTCTTGCTAAATGCAAATCTTTTGAATGCGCTCCACCATTTAAATGTGGGTTTTGATATACAATGGAATCATCTAATGGTTCTCTCGTTTCTTTGTGGAGATATTGCCCCCAATGTGCGAAAAAATCATTGATTACTTTTTGAAGTTGCTCTCGTTCTTCACTTCCATATGGAAGAGCAAACAAACGATCCCCTCTTTCATAAGACCCATCATCTAATTCTTTTTGTCTTTGCGGAGATTCAAATTCTTTCCTTCTCATATAATCATCAAGAATGTTTCTTATAGTTCCATCAGGTAAGAAGTAAAATGCTTGTCTTATTGAAACATTAATTTGTTCGCTTCCAAAATATCCATCAAGCTTATCAGCAACATTTACTAAATGCTGTCGTCCTCCTTCCCCAGCAGTTGTTGCGACATATAATTTCCTTCCCAATTTTCTTTGTGAATCTAAGAAATTATCAACATTTGGATAGAGACCACTGGCTCCGTCATGGAACTTTCCAAGTGTACTGTCCTTATCAAAAAATACTATGTCCATCTTAAATATAAAATTCCACACATTTATAAAGCTTTCGGTTGAATTGTAACTATTGAGTGACACCACTAACACCTGAACAACCACCGACGGCAGACGGACAACTTTTCTCCCAGATGTAAAGCTGTAAAGTCGTTCCTCCTTGCCGTGTAATTCAATAGTCGAAAAGCTTGTCCTACCCGACATCCCGTAGGGACAACCCCTGTCGGGTCTGCGTCGATGGAACGTGAACTTAAGCCCCTAACTTTACTCTCGCTTTGCTCGTGATTTGATAAAAATTCAATTTGCAAAACTACGGCAGCCCCTACCTTCTCGGCGCTGAAAAAACTCTTTCGCTGCGGCTCAAGCCCCGCTGCGCTCTCCCTTCGCTCCCTCACTATTTGATAACGGAATTTTACTCTCGGTCGCTGCGGTCGGGTCGGCAAACAGGGGTTTACAGGAATTTCACTCGGCTCGTAAAATTCCCAAATGTCAATCCAGCTCTCAAAAATTTCTCAGCTCTGATTTTTGTGGGTTGCCTCAAAAATCGAGGAGAAATTTTTGGAGGGATTGCCACTTCTGTAAACCCCATACGTTTTCCAGCTCTGATTTCAGCTCTATCGGATTTTCCAGCTCTGTTCGCTTCGCTCACGAGGGAAAATCCTCACGAGGAAATCGAGGGAAAAATCGAACTTCGTAAAATTCCGACGTTATTCCAAGTAATCCATTTGGTGGGTATAAACAATCAGGATTAGGAAGAGAACATGGTAAATATGGTTTGCATGAGTTGAGTCAGCTGAAACTTGTAGCGAAACCAAAATAATTCTTAAGCTCCGTTAAAAGAAGGTTGTATCCGCATAAAGTGCCGTTAGAGTAAATTAGATATTGAACTTAACGATGTTAAGTTGCCTCGGCTTTACGCCGAGGTCAACCTGAGCATTGCGAAGGTTGAAGTTATGACGCAGACCGACACAAGAATTATTCAACAATCAGGGGGAGATAACTAATTTTGTATTCTTTAAAGATTAATATGGTTTCAAAGTTTTTTATTACTTCTGGAAATTTATCTCTTAATTCAAAGATTAGATTTCTAATGTCTGTAGAACTTGCCACTTGTAAATCCACAATGAGATCATAATTACCTATTGTTGATGTCAAATAGTATGTTTCTTTTTGTTGTAAGATATAGCTTAGGAATCTCTTTTTCGTTTTTTCGTCTATTGGTTGTAGTTTAATTAATAAAAGATACCATTGTATTCCTAATTTAGATACGTCCAATTTCATTCTGAAACCATTAATAACTTCGCTTGTTTTGAGTTTCTTTAATCTATACCTTACCACATCTATGGTCATTCCTGTTTTATTAGAAATTATTGTTATTCTCTCTCGTGCATTTTGCCCTAATACTTCCATCAACTTAATATCTTCATTACCCAAGATTATTTGCTGGAATTTTTCTGTTTGAACTCCTCCAAGGTCAGTTTCTAAGAATCTATAACTTAATTTATGGGACTTTGTTAATATGGAAAAGTTTGCATCTCTTAAATATTCTGCACAAATATTTTTGATTCTAAGATATAAATCATCAAATTCTTTAATGGTCTTAGCATAAGCTAAAAGAATTATATTTGATTTACCAATCCCACTAATTATCCAGCCAATATTTTCTTCATCAACCAATTTTTCAATTATCTCTTTTTCGGTCTTATTTGTTATTTTTTCTAATTCCAAAAAGATGTAATAGGAATTGAATCCTAATTTACTAATGTTAAATTCTGTATAAAAGTTTTTAATGAGTCCGTTTTCCTGCATTTTCTTAATTCTGTAGCTAACTGCTTGTTTACTTATCTTTAACTTTTTAGCAATATTTGAATCTGGTTCCCGGCAATTCTTATTAAGAATTTTGAGAATCTCTTTATCTCTCTTTTTTAGCTTCATATCAGAACAATAATGTGATAATTATATAAATCTTGCTAAAAAGTTCTATTATTATGTGGTTGGTTTAATGATTATCCTAATTGTTTCATTTTTGGTGGTTTTAATATGGATACCTCAAAAAAATTGAAATGTGGAAAATTGCCAGATAATGAATTGTCTAGGATTTTAGAAACATATACCAATAGTGTCAATGGAAGAGTATTATTAGGACCAAAACTTGGAGAAGATGCAGGAATTATCGATATGGGTTCAAAAAAAAATAATGGCTTGGCGGTTGCAGTTGATCCAATTATGGTAAATATTTCCAATGCTCCGTATTTTGCTGTTGCTATTAACGTAAATGATATAGTGACCAGAGGAGCTACTCCTAAATGGGCTTCTTCAAGTGTTTTTTTTCCAGAAGGATCGACATTAGATGACGTTGACAGATTTTTTGGACAGTTATATGATGCAATTAAACCACATGGAATTTCCATCGTTACTGGACACACTGAAGTAACTTCTCTTATAAAAAATCCGGGAATTGTTTTGACTATGTTAGGAGAAGTAGACAAAGATAAGATCATTACTACATCAGGAGCAAAAGTAGGAGATTCATTAGTTTTAACTGGCGGTGCAGGGATAGAAGGGACTGCAATTTTAGCAGCAGATATGTACCAATCATTAAAAGGAAAGGTTGATGAAAGCACAATAGAGAGAGCAAAGCAATTTCTTTATGACCCAGGTATTTGTGTTGCGCAAGCAGCTTACATAGCTTGGAATCATTCACCAAATTCATTGCATGACCCAACAGAAGGGGGCGTTAGGAAAGGAATCGAAGAATTAGCGATAGCGTCAGGGAATGGGGTTTATGTTGATTACGATAAAATCCCAATTAGAGAAGAAACTCAAAAAATATGTGCAGCTACTGGTGACGACCCACTAGGGATATTTGGTTCAGGAGCTTTATTGATCAGTATTGATAAGGATAGGGTTAAAGGTTTACTGAGGGATTATCAGATGGTAGGTATTGTAGCACATGAAATTGGACGAGTAACTTCAGAAGATAAAGGAAGAGTGTTGCTTTATCAGGGAAAAGAGATTCCGTTACTGGCAAGTTATACAGATGGCTTAATAGATAGGTTAAATTAGTTATCTCCCCATTTTTTATCTTTTAAAATGTGTCGGTCGAGTAATAATTCAACTTAAGGCTTTTTAACCTCATTATTGAATCTTTTAGGGTTAGAAAGGCTTATGCAAGGAAATTTTTAAACCCATAAGTTAGAAATCCATTGCCTCAGGTAAGTAACAACAAGCCACTACCCACTGGACAGGCCTAGGTATATCTTATAAATAAGTAATTTACAAAATCCCTAGATGAATGTTCAGGAATTAATTAGAACAGAGGGTTTTAGGAGAGGATTAAGACCACAAACTATTAAGACCTACCAATATATTGTTAATAAATTTTTAAGGATATACCGATTAGATCCATTCAATGTAAAAAAGAAAAATATTGAACAGCACTTAAATCGATTGTTAGAATCAAATAAATCTGGCAGTACTTTAAATGTCCATCTCCAGGCATTAAAATTCTTTTATGAAAAAGTTCTGCATAGAAAATTGACTATGTATATTCCATTAACTAAAGTCGGGAGAAGATTACCTGAATTCCTTACTCAAGATGAAATAAAAATACTGTTTAATTCTATAACCAATGTCAGACATAAACTGATGATTACCTTTCTCTATGCTTCTGGCTTTAGAGTTAGTGAATTAGTCAGACTAAAAGTTAAGGATCTAGATTTAGATAGTAACTATGGTTGGATCAGAGACAGTAAAGGAGGAAAAGATCGAATGTTTATTATTGCTGAACAGTTAAATTATATGCTAAGAAACTGGATTGAATGTAATCAATTAACAGGCGATGATTATCTCTTCGAAGGAAATTCCAGCCATCATTATAGTACGCAAAGTATCAGAGCTATAGTGAAAAAGGCAGTTAAAATAACTAGACTGACAAAAAAAATTCATCCCCATTCTCTTCGTCATTCTTTTGCTACTCACATACTTGAAAATGGTTATTCGATAATGGAAGTTCAGCCTTTGCTGGGACATGCTCGATTGGAAACAACAATGATTTATACTCATTTAGCTTCGCCTCAATTAACCAGAGTTAAATCTCCTTATGATTCAATATGAACCTTACCCGCGTCAAATTCAAAGATATTGAAGAAATCCCTAAACTTAAGATAACTAAAAATTTCAAACAGCAATTTCAAGGCTCTTCACCAGCTCCATTCATTGGTAGATTTGGTTATCCGCAAGTCAGTATTGGTATTCTTAGTCCACAATTTTCAGGCGATATGGAAAATTATGCTTCTCCAAGATTATGGTCAACTAACAATACTAAGATCGATGAAATTGCCGCTAATCGTTATTCGTTAGTTAACTCTAAAGAGTTGCATGGTATTAACAATCTTAAAGGCAGATTTTTGGAGATGGTGCAGGAAGTTGGTATGGGTAAACAATCAGAAGTTGAAATTATTTTGAAGAAGCTGCCCAAACTTTCATTAAGATCAGAGAGAGAAATTATTCCTTACGGTCCGGCCGCCGATATTCAGAAAGCCAGAATTACGGCTAACACTAAAATTGATCTTAAAATTGAAAAAGTTATTAGAGATATAGATCTAAAATCAGTTCCAGCTTTGACTTCTTTATATCAGAAAGGTTTTGAAGAAGCTGCTTTATCTAAACTTCTTTCCGTAGGCACTTTAGGATTAAAGAAAAATCGTAAATTGGTGCCTACCAGATGGAGCATTACAGCTACAGATGATATTATCGGCAAAGAATTGATTTGTGAAATTAAAGAATATCCACCAGGAGAATATCAAGCTTACTTTGGTGGCGGTTGGGGAAATTATTACTTACTGCTATTTTTTCCGGAGGTGTGGAGTTATGAATTATTTGAAACTTATTTATCTTCGCCAGTAAATCCTTGGAGCAAACAAGGCTATCGTTATTCTACAGATTATGAGAGTTATCAAGGAAGAAAAAGTTATGCTGAAGAAACAGCCGGCGGTTATTATGCTGCTAGAATATCTATACTTGAAAAGATGAAACAAAATAAGAGACAAGCTTCCTGCCTAGCTTTAAGATTTATTACCTCAGCCTATAATGTCCCTTTAGGTGTCTGGATTTGTCGCGAAGCTGCCAGAAAGAGCTGCCAGTCCATAGCTTTAGAATTTTCATCACAGAAGTTGCTATTGCAATATGCTCAGAATTTTATTAAAGCCAAGTTTAACTTTGATCTTAACCTCTTATTAAAAGAAAGCAGATTGTTAAAAATAAAGAAGCTTCAAACTAAATTAACACAATTTTAATGCTAGAAGCAATAAAATTATTGATCAGTTGTTACAAATAAAAATTATTTTTTATAACTACTTATAGTGAATAAAAAAACTTTATAAAGGAAAAAAAAATCTTAAAAACAATATGGGTGGTGTGAGTAAGGTTTAAACCGGACTAGGACAAGAACCTAGTTATTGACAATCAGAGGTGATTTACAGTGGATATAGATAGCGAATTTGAAGAGTTTGTTAGAAAGTATCATTATAAATTAACTGAAAATCAGAAAAATCTTTGTAAAAAAATGGGATTAGTTTTACCAGGATAAGTTTTAAAAATCCCTACTATTTCTTATTTAGAATGTGGTATTTACAAAGAGATGTGGCTACTTGTCATTAGAAGAAGTTGATTCACCATTTAAATTTCCTAGTAATTTAGTTAGAGCTATGATTCATTGTATTGGGTATGAAGATACTGCTCGAAAAAAAAATCGAGAACGATTTGAAAGATCTACTGACAGAAGATTAATGCACCGGTATGGCTTAGAAAGAACAGTAAACGGTTTTACTTACGGTGATTGTAAGGTTGAGTTCACTGGTATTTATTCAATTATGTCTAAGCAGGGAAATGTCTTAGTCCCTAGTGGTATTGCCTTTGATGAAAGATTAGCTCCATTTATTGTAGATTATGTTAACGCCTGGATAGGGTATTACTCTAGTCAAAATATTCCACATCATTAGAAGTAATTGTAATCTCTTTTTTTGGTTCAAGTCTATCATTTCTATTATCTTTTATCGGCTTAACTTTAATTATCTTCATAGTTAATGCTTTTATTTCTAGCCCTTTCTGGAAATTAAAGTTTCCACAGTTAATACAATTAAAATAAGGGCCAAACTTTCCAACTTTTTGCTCTAACCAAGAACCGCAAGTACATTTAATTTCTTCAATCTGACAGGTTACATGCTGGTAGCAGACATCTAATCCCTGCTGATTTTTTTGTGTAGCTGTTCTGCTGCAGAAAGGACAACTAACTTCTTTAGATTTACCGTACTGTTTTTTAGCTTTGAATTTCATACTCTTAGAAAATAAACTTATATTTATATTCTTGATGGATCTAAACCTTTCTTTCTAATCTCATCATCACTCAATCCTTCTAAAGTGGCCGGAAAATTAATCCACTGTTCAGTTTCTTTAACCCAGAAATCTGGCCTAATTCCAGATTGGTTAGCTTCTGGCTTATAGAATACAGAAGCAATTTTACTTTCATATGACCTGCCTTCTAATGCTTCATTTAGGGCTGTTAGAACTTTCTTAAAAGTACGTCCGGTGTCAACAACATCATCTAACAGTAATAAACGATTTCTGCCATTTTTTATTCTGGATGCCACATCAGCAATGTGATGAGGATTTACCAAAATATCTTTCTGTATTCTATCACCATGATAGCCTCTGGTTTCAACCATGGTAGATTCTACGTCTATACCATGCCTATATCTTAATTGTTCATGTACTATTAAAGTAATATTAGCAGCACCTCTCCATAATCCAACAACTAAATCTGGCCTGTAACCGAAATCTAAGACTTTTTTACCTAGTTCTAAAGAGTAAAGCCTTAATTCATCTGGACTGACAATTAATTTTTGGCTCATAATAGCCTAAAAATATACTGATTTAAAAATATTACTCAAAAAATACGTATTTAGTCCGCATCTAAATTAGCACTGCCGCCTAGAATCTTACTCAAGATAGACGTTGACGGCGTATAGACTCGGTCGCGTCATATAAGGACTATAGTGGCAAGATTCGCTGCAGTGATAATTTGAGAAAATTAGTGTCACAGCGAGTCCTATCCGCAGTTGGTTTAGAGAATCACTACTGTACGAGCAACAAGTTGCTGGACTTTCCTTTGGAAAGAGTCTAGATGTTCTAGATGTAAAATCAGATACTGACTCTAGGCGGTGACACTAATTTTTATAGTAACTAAATACGTACCTATTCCAGAAAATAATTTTAATTAAGACTTCTTCCTGTTATGATATTTCGAAGATTATAACTTTCCTTAATGATTTATTGTCTTTTGCTATAAAAGAAAGCTTTATATTTGCTGGTGATTTATTTATAAACTATGAAGTTATATCAAACAAAGTGGTGGAAGAGTCTATTTGCTAAGCCCCAGCCGCATAAAAAATATGATTCTGTTAAAGATATCGGGGCAGTCATCGAATTTTTACAAGAGATAAAGAACGATGTCAAACTTCTTATCCCTGAGTTAAAGAAACTAGAAAATTTAGAACAAGAGAGGCAAGTAGCTTCTTCCGGTATAATTCATGTTAATATTAACACTCAAGTTAAGATCATGGATGGAATACTGGAACGATATGGTTTCTTTCAGAGTGATACTGATATTAATGGGTTAAGGCTGCAGCAAGTGTCTGAAAATTTGTTAGAGTATGCTGGAAAAGTTGGAATGAGAGATTTAGTTGAAAAAAAGCGAGGAGATCACCGCTGGAAGTTCCAATGGTAAGGTTTATAAGTTTATTATTTTAATCTCATTTTGAATGCAGGATCTAAGAGAATTTGAAGAAAAGTGGTTGATTCATTTTCCAATTGGAGCAACTAATGCTAAATCACTTAGAAAAGCTTTACCAATCCTTACCAATAGATTAAGAAATCTACGTGGTTTGAATGAAGAATTAGAAGTTAATTTAGAAAGAATAGCTAAAGAGCCCATCATTTCCAGATCCACAGCTTACGATTCTTATTATGAAGCCGTCTCTGGAGATAAAGTAGTCTTAGATAGCTGTTCTATTGAAGATAAAGGAGAATCTGGCTGTATCAGTTATCAAACAAATAGGATTACTAGAAAGCTAACAATTTTCCGTAAAAATGGTTCTGAAGATCCATTATCAATTTCAGAACAGTTTCAGGGGTTTCTGGCTATTATCTCAGGATATCACCACCACTTAAATGAAATAATGACTTTAAACTCGATAAGAGTAGAAATACCTCATCCTTATCGGTTTAGGATCAGAAGAATAAATGGTGATGGTTATGAAAAATTCATCCTTACTGCTAAATACAAACATCAACGAAGAGACGGTGAGCCAGAAACTAACACTGAAAGACAATTTTATGTTAATTCTATTGAAGAAGCACAAGAATTTCTAACATCATTGGGTTTTGGTTATGTTTACTCTAAAACTAAGGAAAAAGCAGTAACTGATTTTAATTATCGTGGTTATAGAGTTAAATGTGAAAGAAATGAAATTCCGGAATTACTTGGAGCAAGATTTTTAGAAATCGAAATCGAGGGTAGTGTTAAAGATAATAAGGAAATTTATGAAACAATTCATAGTCTAGCTGCGGAATTAGGAATAAGTAATTCTAAGGCTAAACTAAAAGATGGCGGTTTGTTAGTCACTAGAGGATATATTGGATTGATAAGAAGATTTAACAACTATTTAACGAAAGGTTAATATAGAATTTGTGTTTAGCTAACTAAAATGACAAAAATTATTGTGAGTGATTGTCCCTGGCTACAGTAAGCCTGTATTTCTAGATTTATCTGCCTTTAAGAATTCTGTTGGATTTTGGTTATTGTAGATTATTAGTTATAAAAAAAACTCTAAAATATTACATATTTTTTAAAGTAAACCAAAAATAAACCACAGGTGAATATTCAATGAAAATAATTAATCATGGTGAAGGTGAAAAGACACTTTGCCTTATTACTGGAATACATGGGAATGAAGCTTCCATCTTTGAACCACTAAAAAGATTCATCAAAACTTTAAACGTTAATGTTAAAATAAAACTTATCTTAGCTAATGAAGAAGCAGCTAAAAGAGATATTAGGTTTGTTGAAGAAGATCTTAATCGAGCTTTTCGCAGTTTAAATAATACTCTAGAGTCTAACTTAGCTAGGAAATTAAAAAAACTATGCAATGCTGACTTGGTAATTGATTTTCACACTCATGGTGGTGAGGAAGTTTTTAGCCTGGTAAGTGAACAGTTTTTCAGCTATGAGATTAAAAATTTCATAAATAGTCTGGACTTCCAAAACTGTATTGTTATGGATCCAACTGTAACAAACCAAGGAGCATTAATAGAGAATGTCCCTAATTCTGTTTCTATAGAGACTGGGAAACATAAATCTAAGGAAGCGTTTAAGGTGACCAAACAGTCGCTCTTGAAAGCTATTGATTTTATGAATAATAAATGTTCATCATCAGAAACAAGGATACTGAAGTCAAAATATTTTTTATATAATAATCAGGATACTGGAATTAGAGTTTCTCCAGAGATTAAAAACTTTAAAAAGATTGATTCAGGAACTGAAGTAGCATCTGGAATTGTAATAGAATCAGAATTGATCCCAACTCTAGTTTCATACAATGTAGAACCTGGGAAGAAAATTTTTCTAGCCTGTGAGGTGCAAAATGAAAACATTTGATGAATTAACATTTGAAGAAAAAGCTCATGCTTTACATCTATTTGATCAACTTCTTCAGAATGAACAACAAAAAGCTATACAAGCAGTTACTGCTTATAATAGCGGAGCACATTTTGGTGGGACATCTGTAACAGCATTAGTAGCTAAACCAGAACTAACTGAATCACTTCAACTAAATGGACTAGAAGAACTTGCTGCCAGGATAGCTGATAATTACCTTAAGGAAGTTGAAAAAATTAAACCTCTTTTAATGTTAGGATTCTCAGCTGAAGAATGTGATTTATTTAATGAGCATGGTCTCTTTTATGCTGTTCATATTTCACCTAAACTAATCGCTTTATCCGAAGGCCTGGTGGTTGAACATAAAGACTTAATTTTACCTGGATTTCCCGAACCTTATGCCTTACCTAAACACCCAGATAGAATAAATGATTACTTTGCTGAGTTACATAAACAGAGAGGTCTGGATTTAGACTTAAGTTCATTAATCTTGGCTGATACTACCACTCCTGTTGGTTATGAAGGAAAGAAAATACTAAATCCTAATAGGCTTAATGAAAAGTTAAGTCAATTGTCAGCTCTTGTAACTGAAGCTCTCAAAGCCAAAGGTTCAAACGTTGATCCATTATGTGTCATCTCATCTGATACTGATTCTCCTCACCGATTACTAATATGTGAAGGACGTAAACCAATTGAAGGATATCCACTAACCCCTGGAGCTACTCTCTGCGGAAGCACAGCCGCCATGGGAGACTTTGATTTTCTTTATGTATATAGGATAAGCCTAATCTCTCAGATGTTAAGTGGCAACATTATATCTTCAAGAATTGCAGGCAAATTTTCTCCTTTTACATTTTTTTCCATGCTTAGTCCATTTGGTTATAAGAATGGGGCAATCAATCCAGGAAAAATGGGAGATTTAAGGTACGAGAGCAATATTGATCTTAGAAAAGAATTCTTACATCAATATGAAGGGAAAGTGAAACAGTTGTTGTAATCCTAATTCTTATTATTATTTTTATCATTTACTCCATAATATTTATAAAAAATACTGCTTTTTTTAGCTTATGGCAATTAGATCTGGTTGGGGTAGTAGTTTACAAGAAGTTGGACCTTACACTTTCATAACTGGCTGGGGAAACTCTGGCAGTTGGGGAACTACTCGTTACCAAATTCAAGTATGTGATGATGGATCTCCAGTAAAATCCTTTGGTACAGACTCAGAAAGTGCTCTTTCAATGATTGAGAGAGATGCTGCCTATTATATGGACAGATTAAAAAGAGATAATCCTGGTAAGGAGTATTCCTTAATCAAAGGAAAAAATGTTAGATAAATATTCATTTGATAGTTATGGTGTATTCTTTAGAGATTTAAATCTTAATGATTTAGACAGAGTTCCAATCCGGCCGCTAGGAAAAGTAAGTGATTATGTTGTTGCAACTTTTCCAGGCAGGTTAATTGATGTTAGAGATGGCAGAGATACTTTAGATCATCTGTCTGCTGAAGTTGAGGGTTTGTTGTTACAGCATTATAGCCATTGTGATATACCTGAAATGACAGGATCAGATTTAGCTGTAGCTAGGCTAGACTCACAGATGTTAAGGTCTGGATTAAAAAGATTGAATCCTAATGTGGATGCGGGTAAAACCGCTTCATTAGAACCAAACTTATCTAAGTTAACGGAATTACTTTCAGGCTTAACCAGACAGCCAAATATTATTACTTACAATGATGTTGCTCGCAGTAATCCTGCAACTGACCCTAGAACTTTCACGTCAGGTAAGATTGGACACAGTGAAGCTGGTTTCTATTTATTGCATGAAAGAATAGAACAGAAACTGGATTTAGTTGCAGAAAGATTACTGCAAGGCATTGGTTTAGTTCGTTTAGGACATTTTAATGAATTTGCAGCATCACTGATCGATAGCTCTAAAGAAGAATTTACAGATGCAGTTAGATACCAGGCAAGATTCATGGCTATGAAGAAAGCTGACTTTGACATCTTCCGTGAATTTCTTAAAGGTTATGATGGTTTGCCTGGAGCTAGTGGATTATTTAGCTCAGGTATTTTAATGTTAGATGCTTTACTTGTTGGTTATCAATTGCCGGCTGATTATTTCAGTGAAGCTAAGAAGGGATTAAGTGAAGGATTTTACCCTAAGCGTGAGAAAGTTTACGATGCTTTTGCTGTAGCAGAAAGCAGAAATTCGTTGATGGATCTTGCATTTAGAGAAAGAGACTCAAAGTTAAGTCGTGCAGTGGCAGGCTTAATGCAAGCAGTAATTTATTTCAGAGAGCGTCATTATAATTTGGTCTTAAAAAAGATTCAAACTGTTGCTTCTGATACTGCTGCCGGAACTGCTATTAAACAAAATTCAGGCTCTTTTCTTAGAGAAAGAATTGCAGGGTATAAAACTGCTCATGCTTCTTTGTTAGAAATATTATAACCATTTAAATCTACAGAATCCACAAGCTTATTTTTCAAATTTCATCCACAATTTTTTAAACCAAGGCAAGGACAAAGTGCTTAATACGAAACCTACGGTTGGTACTATAGAGTTGATAAAAGGTTTTGGTAAACTTGCCGAGTAAAAAAAGATAACTATAACCAAGTAAGTAAGGACAGCAATAGTTAAACGTCTAGTTAAGCTAGTCTCCCAAGCTTTATCTAATTCTACTTTCTTATTTCTTTCTTTAATTAAAGAGATCTCTTTTTCTAAACTCATTTATAGCCAAAATCCCCTTACTACTATTTAAATGTTTTTTTGAATTTAGTTTAACGTATGACAATGTCTGTTCAATGCCCCGAACGAAGTGAGAGTGCAACGTAGTCGAGGAGCGAAGCGGAGAGAGTTTGAGAACCTGCACTAGTTTATGGTGGAGGACGGCGCGCGCTTTTATAATTGTTTTTCCAATTCTGTTAAATGTTTTCTTAATTTTAAGATAAACTTCTTTTCTTTATTCTTTGAAGGATTCTTTCTTAGTTCAAAAGCATTATGAATAATATGGCTTATATCATCAACGGATTTAGTAATTCCATCAAAAGAATGCTTTACTTTTTTACCGAGAACATTCTGTTCTAATTCAACAAGCCAAAAAACCTCTTTAAGTAATGGTTCGAACTTTATTTCTCTTTTCTCATAAAATGGAATATAACCTGTTTTTATTACTCTTATTTCATCTTTCAGTGAAGTTCTGTAGTCTCTTATCGGATATTTTTTAGGATTGAGTGGTTTGCCATAGATAAGTTTACATTCTTTAAGTTTTTTTAATAGTCGGTCAGGTTTTGCTCTCAAATCAGGTTTACGATCGCTTTTAGTCCATAATACATTATGTTCAAACTCCCAAAGAGATAAAGGCACAACAATTACTGGTGCGATTTTTTTGCCATTAACTTCAAAAACTGCGCTCTGATATTTATTTTCAGCGACAATTGGAACCATATCAACATCGCTACCTTTTTTCATTTCTCTTCTTGTAAAACTTCCTTTAATATAAATCGCAATGAGTTTATCTTTTGGAACTGATTTTAGAACTAAGTCTCTTGTTTTCTCAACAGATTTTATTGCCTTCTTTTCAATTTCTGTTTTGTTTTTCCAACTTCCCCAAAAATTAGATTTTACCATATTATTTAACATAGATATTCTGGAGTTTATAAGTGCGTTGTTCGTGCGCGCTTCCGTCTTGGGTGGTGGTGGTATAAAGCAGGTTCTCAAATTGCGTTGAATTCTTGTTATATTCCCCGAGCGAAGTGGAGTGAGAGCGCAGCATGGTCTGAGGAGCGTAGCGACGAAGAAGTTAAGATATCCTGGCCAATGCTTTTATATATTTGAATATTATTGCCAAAGTATGCACAAAGTAGAATTAGACATTTATCATAGAACTTGTTGGGGTTCGGAAATAAATGTAAAGTTTCCCAATCACCAATTCGCTTCAGTAGATTGCAGATGGATAAAAAATCAGGTTGTTCATATTTTACTGGCAAGAGGAGATTCTTCAAAATTTAAGAAAATTGTTGAATATCTAAGGAGACGAAAAGATGTGCTAAAAGTGGAACATCTTAGTGAGGATGATCAGAGCCTCTATCTTAGGGTATTGACAAGAAAAGATAAACATACTTCTCAATTTTCTGATTTATTTTTTAATCATAATTGTTTTCCTATCATACCTACAAGATTTGAAGGTAAGTATGAGGTCTGGACTTTGGGAACAGCAGTAAAGAAAAATATTGCTGATGTTTTTAATGCTTTGAAAAAAAAGCACCAAGTGAAAATAAATTACCTCAAGGAAGAAAAGATCAATAACGCACTCACGAAAAAGCAGAGGGAAGTTCTTAATTACGCAAAATATTTCGGTTATTATGAATGGCCGAGAAAAAAATCAGTAACAGAAATTTGTAAGATGGTAAATATGCCAAAAACAGTTTTCTTGTCACACCTACGAAAAGCAGAAAACAAAATTATGATTGATTTTGTGTCAAAATAAGAGTAGACTATGGTCTACGGTAATTTAATATAGAAGTTGGTCTAACTTATCTTATGGAATTCAAATCATTTAGAAATAAGTTAGTAGCCGTGCTGAACAAGAGAATTGAGAATGGTAGAGCAATGAACGCATTGGCACATATGGCTTTAGGACTTGGTGGGAGCGTAGCAAATAAAGAAGAATTAAGATTACAAGATTACGCTGACGCTGACGAAGGGAAGCACCCAAATATTTCTGACATTCCATTTATTGTTCTTAGGGGAAGCTCTGGTCAGATTAGGAATTTAAGAAAAACAGCTATTGAAAATGATTTTCAGTTTACTGATTTTACAGACACAATGATTGGAGAAACCTATGTAGAACAACACAAAAATACACAAAAGAGTAAGGAAGAGGATTTAGAGTATTTTGGAATTTGTATATTTGGTGATTGGGATAAGATTTCTGAATTAACTAAAAAATTTTCTTTATGGAAGTAGAATAAAATGGATGTAGATCTTCAACAAAGGATTGAACAAACAGAATATAGAGGTTTCACTGGTAGAGAAGCCGTGGATGAGGCTTACAAGAGAATCTTTGCACGATATGACGAACCGAGAAGCGAATCAGATATGATTATGACATTTGTCAATTCTCGGGGGTTTAGACACTTGTTTGAGATGTACTTTTCTTTGCATCCAGAAGAAGCCCAACAAATTGTGAAAAAACATAATTCAAGGCATACTGGACTTAGAAGATTGTTAGAGCCACTTGCATACTTTGGCAATCCTGTTCGTAGTGAAAGATATAAAGCTGCAAAACAACTGGTAGATACTTCTAGTGCCAGGATATCTTAATTGAGTTTATCTAAGTTTGTCTTAATTTATCGATTTAAAACTCAACTTACAAAAATTTTATATTTTTCTTTACCTTCCAGTTCTGATAAAATTCTTTTTATTACTACTTGCTTTGGATTAGGCAGTAATTTAACCCTGTTCTTTAAATCTTCAAAATTCTCAAAAGGTTTAGCTTTTCGAGCTTCCAATACTTCCCACATATGTTTCTTTCCTAACCCCGGCAGTAGTTCTAATTGATGCATTCTCATACTCAACGGTTGAGCTTTATTAAAAAATTGTACAAATTTGGCTTCGTTTGAATCTACTAATTGCTTAATGGCGTGTTGTAACTCATTTCTGGCAGTTGAGGTTAATTTTTCAGCCGGAATTTTGCCTTTAATATGATGGATTTCATCCCGTTTTCCTTCTCCAATGTAAACTTCTTGATGTGGTTGTAGATGTACCTCCCTCTTAGGAATTAATTCAAGTATAGTCAGAAATTCCTTGCCTAAAGCTTGGGCAATAGGAGTTTTCATAGCTCCTTGCTCCGTAGCATAGCCATATGGCAAAAAATCTAAGACAATGGCATACTCTTCCCTTACTATTTTTGGATCAGGCATCATTTTACAGTATTTATTATTAGAATTCTTGCAAAATTAATAAAAATTGCGTTTTTTTATGTTAAGAACTCCTTAACAGCAGCCACAATTGCTTCTTGATCTTTCTTGGGCATACTTAAAGGATAGGCTTGCAAGACAACCTTAAGATCACTAGTATCCTTAGGCAGGAAATCAATAATCTTCATAATATGTTCTGCCTTAAGCCTAGTTAGATCTAATCCTTCTAGTTTCTTTCTTAATTCTTCTTTCTTACTAAGCGATAAAACTAAGCAGTTGTCTAAGTATAACTTAGACTTTTTAGAAATATAATTTAGTTCTTCATCACGTTTTTCAATGTCTTCCAGTATTTTCTTAGTATCAGCCAATGAAATTGGCTTTTCTTCAATAAATTGAGGGCTAACCATTTTTCTTTAAGTGGACTGGATGAACATATAAAGTCTTATCCTTGTCTCCATCTTTGATTTTTACAGCATAACAACTACCTTTTTTACCTATGACCTCGCCGTTTAAACCATGGAATCTTGGAAAAAAACGGCCTTTTTGTACATTAGGATATGTGCATAAGTTAACTCTATCCCCTTCTACTAGTTCCTGGAAATATCTGCTGACAGGAATTTTACCTTTTTGTTTATAATAAGCTTTATACTTGTGTCTAGTCTTCCTTTGCTTAGTTCCAATTCTAGTTACCATTTTAATTGTTAGTTTAGTGTTTAATTTATAAAGGTTTCCAAAATTAATAATCTGGTCTTTTAAACCGAGGTCATTTCCAAACCTTTCACAACGGCTTAATGTAACTATCAACTAAATTAAGCATTAGGTTTCGTACATTTACCATAGTTGATGGTTCAATTAATTCAATCTTATCTTCAGGTCCATTAATAGTTCTCAAAGTAGGTAAATTTAAAGCTTTTACTCCCGCATATAAATACTGAAAAATTTCTGAATTTGGATAGGTTGAGATGGCTGTTGCAGGAATACCCCATTGTAAGAATGGCAAATGGTCACTTCCTCCACCTTCCTTGAACATTACAGTTGGTAAGCCTAGTTTTTGGCAGGATTTTTTAATTCTATTGTTTAATTTAGCAGAACAATTAACACCAGCTCTTCCACTGTCAAGGGTGGAATCATAGATTACAATGTATTCCCCTCTTCCAACAACATCGAAGTTGTAAACAGCATCAGGCCATGGAAAATGATGTTGTAAATAACCAGTTGATCCGCGCATTCCTCCTTCCTCTTTATCAAAGAAAATTACTGTAACATCTACAGCTGGATCCCTATTCCATCGTTTAAGAAAATCGAGAAGCTCAACAACTGCAGCTCCATTATCTAAAGCTCCTTGGCTTTTTTTAACCCGGTCATAATGGCCGGTTAAGAATAAATGTGGAGAAGTGTTATTGCCACCTAAGTTAATAATTATATTAGTATATTTGACACCGTTAATTTCACCGTGATCATCTGTAAAATCTAACCCTAATTTTCTTATTCTACTTCTGATGAAATCACTACGCCCATGGTTATTTCTGCTGCATAGTTCTTCCAGATCAGATAACATTTGATTTTTAGATGATGCATCCATACTAGATTTTTTTTCGGGTTATTTATATAATTTTAGATGTAATTTAAAGAAAATCTTGAAAAGCGACTATCCCTCGCTATAGATAGCGGGGATTTACGCCGCTTTTCCGAGACGGATTTTCTAAAATGCTGAGTATCTTTTAATTATTCACAGAGAAATGAAAACTGGAATGACCATGAAATGGTTGCTCAATTTAGCATAATAACACTATCTACTATAGGCGTTTTATATGCTGTAAAAGTTGTTGTATTTTAAAATTAGAATGTCAAAACATAACTATAAAAAAGTAGGAATATAACAAAAAAGAAAAGGTAAAAGTTTAAAAAATAAATCTATCTTAGTTAAATCTACCTAGAATCTTTGAGGACGGTGATTACTGTAACATTCTCTGCAGTAAACTGGCTTTCCTTCTCGAGGTTTGAAAGGAACTGTACTTTCTTTGCCGCAATCGTTACATTTAATCTTATGCTTTTCCATAGGGCCAGAATCATTTCCTCCCCTATTGAAATCTCTCTTACCAAAATCACGCCTTGGGCTCTTATTTTCTCTCATCATTTTATATCTCCATTAATCAGAAGTAGTTAGACTCGAACCATTATGATTCAACTTACAACGATTATTATGCCAATAAATCAGGCTCTCTTCTTAAATTCTTCTGTTTTTACCTTAAAAACAGGTCCAAGTCTAAAGAAACTTTGTCTGGGATAGGTCTGATGTTCTAACTGTTTAAAAACTGACTCTAAATCTTCCTCTTGCTACTATAATTCTCTGGATATAAATCAAAATATTCTAGACCTAGGCGGCCTAAACGGTATTTTTATCACATAGCCTTATAAAGTGAGACACTTTTTTGATAATTAATGGTAAGATTTCAAAGAAATGATCATAGAGGCCCTAGAGATGACTTTACCAGAGACAGAGAACCAAGAAGGTTCAGTCGGCGTGAAGTTACCATGAGTAAAGCTGTCTGTTCAGCTTGTGGGGAGAGATGTGAAGTGCCATTTAGGCCTACTTTAAGTAAACCAGTATACTGTAATGATTGTTTTTCCAGAAAAGATAAAAAACCTCAGGAGAAGCAAGTTAATCCCTCAGAACGAGACTTTGACATCATCAATGAAAAACTTAATAAAATCATGAAAGCTTTAGGTGTAAATTAACCCCATTTTTCTTCCACGAAATCTTTTCTGCCGGAACCTTTCTCATACAGCTTGTATTGTAAGTTTCTTTTCTTAGAATAATCTTGATGGTACTCTTCAGCTTTATAAAAATTCTGGTAAGGTAAAATTTCAGTTACTATCGGTTTGTCAAAATGGTTCTGAATCTTCGTTTTAGACTCTTCAGCCAATTTCCTTTGTTCTTCATTATGGTAAAAAATAGCGGTTGTATATTGCGGCCCCCTATCGGCAAACTGTCCATCAGAATCTGTTGGATCAAAACTACGCCAGAAAATATCTAATAATTCCTCATAAGAAATCCTTTTTGGATCATAAATTATTTGAACTGATTCCTTATGTCCGGTCTTACCCGAAATTACTTGTTCGTAAGTTGGATTTTTAACTGATCCGCCAGAATAACCAGAGATAGCAGAGATAACACCCTCTACCTCTTCAAAAGCTGCTTCAATACACCAAAAACAGCCGCCGGCAAACGTCGCTTTTTCTACTTTCATTTCAATAACCTCAGTTGTATTACATCCAGCTATTAGCACCAGTAAGATTAAAATAAATCCTTTGATGATTATAAAGTTAACTCCATAGTTCACAATTTTTATAAAACTAGATCAGTCTAAAAAGGTTATGGAACCAAGAGTTCTGTTAAAGCAGAAAGAAAACTTAACGTACCATAAATCATAGCGCTTTATTCTGAGATACTAATTTCCTGCGATGATATTATGATCTAAATTAGCCTTGTGTTAAAACTAGATTATAATGCTATTCTTAGAATCATTTCTTAATTGGTAAATTAGATTCCATTTTCTAAAATACCATCATTAGGAATTTCATGATTAAGAATTATAATCCTACGAACCATTAATTTCAACAATTTTAAGTTTAAACTTCAATGTTTTTCCTGATAACGGATGATTAAAATCAATAGTAACTTCATTACCATTAATTTCAGTAATTCTAGCAGGAAATTGTTGTCCATTAGGTAAACTTACCCCTAAAACCATACCTATTTGCGGTTCTTGTTCCTGAGGCAATTGTTCTCTTGGAACTTTCTTCTTGAATTCTGGATTAAGTTCTCCATAAGCTTCTTCTGGGTTTAAAACAATCTCCTTTACCTGGTTTTTCTCCATTCCAATTACTGCTTGATCAAAACCTTTAATCATCTGGCCTGAACCAACTTCAAATTCTAATGGCTGACCATGATTGTTAGAAGAATCAAAAATTTCACCATTTTCAAAACTTCCAGTATATTCCACTTTTATTTTATCTCCCTTCTTAATTTTAGTCATGTTTAAAATCTCCACTTTGTTTTTCAAGTGATTTATAGAGAACTTATATAAGTGTTTTGGATGGAAAAAGAAAAAGAAAAAAATTATTTCTTACTTTTTTTAGCCTGCTTATCTGCCATCATCTTATCGCCCATCATGGCATGACAAGAAGCACATTTGTTAGGTACCACTAATTTTAGAAATCCGCCTACAACCATTAGCAGGGCCACAAAACTAACCCAACCATCAACACCTAACCATCTTGGCCAAAGCCAGGCATTGATTAACAGTAATGCTCCAACTACTAACTTGGAGATTCCATGACATTTCTGACACATGTTTGCTTTCATCATAAAACTCACCTTCCACTATTTTTTAAATAGAATAAACATTTTAGAGTATAAAAATCTTACTCCTTAGATTCTTCATCATCTTCTCTCCTGATAACCTTAACGGCATCCATTTTAACAGTTATGGGGATAGGTACAGCAGATTCTAATAATTCAACTACAATTTCTTCTTTTTGTTTATTTACACGCATAACTTTAGCATTTTCACGTTTGAATGGTCCAGCGATAATTTCAACAATATCGCTTTTCTTGATATTCATCTCAATTTTAACTTGTTCCAGCATGTGCTCAATTTCAGGATAGGGAATTTCATGAGACAGTAAGCCCCTGGCATAAGGCACACCTTGCAAAGCAGCCTCGGCATCAGTTTTAGAGGTAGCTTCAACAAAAATATAACCTCTCATTCCGTGAGGCCGGATTACCGCTAGGATGCCCTCTGGTTTTTTGCTTAGCTTAGAAACTAAATAATCAACAACTTGATCTTCTCGGTTAGCTGCAGTCCTTAATCCAAAAATTTTTGTTTCCATTTTTAAAATAGTAATTGTTTAACGATGAAAATAATAAACCCTAAAGCCCCGATAACTGCACTACCCAAACCAGTTACTTTAACTATGCCTTTAAATTCTGCACGGTCAGGCCGTTTAGTGATTCTGATAACGCGAATAGTTTCTTTTATAAATCTTTTGAACTTAGATTTCCAATTATCTGGTTGATCCATATTAAAGCTAAAACTGTCAACTGCTTTATAAATGTTACTGTAGTTTAGTTAACGACATAAATAAGGTATATTTTATAGTAATTCTTAAAAACAAATTAAAATTTATTAAATGGATGGATTTTGAAAGTTTAAAAAGCGATTATTTAAGATGCACTAAATGTCTTGAATTATGTCAATCTAGAACACAAGTTGTTTTTGGTTCAGGTAACCAGAAGGCAGAGGTACTATTGATTGGTGAGGCTCCTGGAGCCAGTGAAGATAGAAACGGCGTTCCTTTCTGTGGTATGTCCGGAAAGGTTCTAGATGAGTTATTGAATTCAATAAATTTAGATCGAAAAGATATCTTTATTACTAACACTATTCTCTGCAGGCCGCCAGACAACCGCAACCCTAAAAAAGAAGAAGTTAATAATTGTAGCTATCGGCTAAATCAATTGATATCGATTATAAAGCCTAAAGTTATTGTTACTATTGGTAATTTCGCTACTGAAAGTATTTTAGGAAAAACCGGTATTAAGTCTTTAAGAGGAAACAAATTTGATTATAATGGAGCAGTAGTAATACCTATTATACACCCAGCCAGTTATTTATATTCCGGCCGTAACCCTGAAATGTTGCAGGAAATGAAAAACGATTTTAAGAAAGTCGCTGAAATGATTGAGGTTAACAAAAGACAGAAAACGTTAGGACATTTTTAGCTCCACTTAGTTGAATCTGTTGCCCTAATCCCAAAAGGATTGTCTCCAAATAGTAACTTCCCTGTTTCCTGCAGTACTCTCAAGTCTTCTTCTGTAAATTCACTTTGGCTTTCTTCATCATCATCTGTTTTTCTAGCTATATCTTCCATCAGCTCTAACGAGATATCTTTGACAACAATCATAGAAATTGTATTAATGGTGTGCCTCATTGGTAATTGATATAAACCATGAGTTCCTAATTCGCCGAAAGTTCCAGCATAAACACCTTGGATAAATTCAATCTCATTTATTGATGAAGGAGCAGAAGTTTTAATCCTAAGTGTTTTACTATTAACTGGTTGATGTTCACGGATAAATCTTAGCAGTTCTTCTAAATTATATTTAGGTCTACCATCACTATTAATAGCTAGATCAATACTCCATTGTCTATCTAAGTTATCATGAGATTCACAAAAGTTGTCATAAGTGGCCTTTTGTCCTCGCAGACATTCCTTGATCTCAGGATCCATTTCTCCACCAGCAACTGAGAAATATCGCTGATTTGGAAAATAAGGAAATGGAATGTTAGCTTTTACAACTTTACGAAAATTAGGCAAGTCCTTAGGGATAGCTTTGATGAAATCTGCTGGAAGAGAAAATCTCATCATTTCTTCAATTGGGTTCACAGACAAATCAACTTCATCATCACTATCGATCACTTCAGCTAATCTCTGGATACCAGACAGCACTAAACCAGTTCTTATTAGTAAATTAGCAATATAACCTGGTGATGGAAGTTTGTAAGTTCCAGTAATAATTGTTTGATTACCTTTTTCATAAAGTAAACCATTGATTACAGGTTGATAACCTTGAATGTTAAAATCTGGCATTGAACTATAAAAGAAAATGGTATTTTATAAGATTATTGCAATAGAAATACCTACAAAATATTTCTGCTATCATAAAATTGAGATCTATAAATAAGACATAGGTCATCACCTTAAGATAATGCTAAATATTATCTCTCTTTTGTTTTTCTTCTCTGAGATGCTTAACTGCTTCAATACCATAGATTTCAGAAAGATGTCTTCTTCTTTGTATGAAATAAATCCCTAAACCTACTGTTATTAATCCAACAAAGACAGCTCCTGCTAGGCTTAATTTCTTTCTGCTGCCTAAAACGACTGAAATAGCCGCACCTACTAAATTGCTTCTCGGCTGCTCTGATTCAATCTCAGCTGGCTGTTCAGTAACGTCTCTAGTATTTTCTAGATTTTCTTCAATTATTGGTTCAGGTTCAAGGTCTTCTTCTATAGATGTCGTATCTAATTCATCTGAACTAGAAGAACTACTACTAGATGAACTGGAAGAGCTAGAGGAACTATCAGATGAACCACTAGATGGACTATCATCCGAAGAGCTACTGCAAGTTGTACAGGAACCACCACAATCCACGCCAGTTTCATTACCGTTCTGAATCCCATCGCTGCAAGAGGAAGTTGAAGCATTGACAAATAAAATAATGGACGTGCTGGATATATTATAACCATCAGAAACATCTAATAATATATTAAAGCTGCCGGTGGCAGCATAAGTGTGAGAGGTTGATGAGCTGCTGCCAGTAGAACCATCGTCGAAAATCCAAGAATAAGTTAGAGCATCATTGTCAGCATCATTAGCTGTAGCTATAAAATTAACATTGTTATTCTGGTAAACTGCCGAACCATTATTCGGAGCAGTTATAACAACATTGCCTGGAGCTTTATTAAGAATAACTAAGTTAGAAGAGTTAACATTAACAGAATTGCCAGCTAAATCTACAGCATAAAATAGATAATTTTTACTGCCAGGAATTGAAGTTGAATTAACAGTGAAAAGGTAAGTACTGGTATTTTCTAGAATCATAGTATAATTAGTCAAACTACTTAATAGGTCAGTTTGAAGAAGAACTGAAGCTAAGTTATCATCTAGTGCTGAAACTCTGAATTGAATATTGCTATTTCTATAAAGTTCACCTGCAGTGATGGTAGAGTTAAACAAATTAGGCAGGGTTCTGTCAGCAATTAGAGTTAAAGATTCGGTATTATTAACTCCCCCATCAGTATCAGTAGCTTTAACGGAAATATTCCATGAGCCTTCGGTTAAATTTGAAAGATTGATTGAACTAACCCAGACAGATGTTCCATTATTGTTAGTAGCATTGTTAGTAAATGAAAAATTACCTTGACTAATAGTTAGTTCAACAGTATTAATATTAGAAACAGTGCTAAGCACGGTTATATTTAAATTTAAACTATTGCTATTAGAATAAGTTAGATTGTAAGGCAGTACCACTATTGGTAAAAAACTGTTAACAGTTAGATTTTCTGAAGTACTGCCAACCGTGCCCATCGAATCATTAGCATAAATAGTTATCAAATTTGATCCTTTAAGCAACCCCGTTAAATTTAAAGTTAATAATGTTCCATTAATATCCATAGTTAAGTTTGTGCCATTAAATTCCAGCCAGCCGGATGAAACTGCAACATCTGAAACGGCTGTAACTAAACTATAAGTTCTATTTAGAATTAAATTGGAAGTAACATTCACTCTTGGTTGAATTGCTGCTAATAAATCTATCCTGGGCTTAGCTAAACTGCCAGAAGTCAAAGTTTTGCCGGTTAAGATTAGCCGTTCTTCTGTCTGCGCAGGAGCAAGAGTCACGCCATGAACTTGTTTCCAATATTGTTTCAGGACAGCAGCTGCACCAGCTACATGCGGAGCGGCCATTGAAGTACCTGACAAGGTAGAAGTACCGCCGGGATAAGTTGAAGTTATTGAACTGCCTGGAGCTAACACATCAAGTATGGAAGCCAAATTCGAATAGCTAGCGATATTATCTGATTTAGTGCTTGCGCCAACTGAAGTTACCTTAGAAGCGCAGGCCGGAGCATTAAGGCCATTGTTAAAACCATTGTTGCCTGAAGCCACATCAACAAATATACCGGAAGCTGCAGCATTGTTAACAGATAAAGCTAAAATATTATCATCACAGTAATCAGAGTAGGATCCACCATCACCTAAACTTAAAGTTATAATTGAAATGTTATAGATTGCTGAATTGTTGATACACCAATCTAGTCCTCCAATAACATTAGATAAGTTAGTGCCACTAGAACTGCCTGGGAAAACTTTAACTGCTGCTAATCTTGCGCCAGGCGCTATCCCTTTGTAGATTGCGTCTTCGGAAGCTACAATTCCCGCTACGTGAGTTCCGTGACCATGATAATCAAAAGGATCGTCATCATTGTCTGCAATATCTATACCAGCAATTACCTTTGAACAATTTCCAGCCAAGAATGAAGTATTAGCGCAGCTGCCTAAACTAGCATGAGTATAGTCTATGCCTGTATCTACAACGCAAACAGTTTCGCCAACTCCAGTATAACCAAGAGTATTTAGAGAATTACTGTTTATTAAAGGTCCTGATTCAGCCAGAAGAAGCTGGATTGGTGAATCATACTTGATTTCAGCTACTTGATAATCAGCCTGTAATTTCTCTAGGCCTTCTTTAGTTATTTTACCTGAGAAAGCATTAATAGTTTCATACTGGTGTTCTAATTCAAACTCTTTTTCCTGTTTAATTCCTAAGAAAACTTCTTCTTTTAATTTTAAGTCTCTAAGGACATCTTTTTGATTATCAGCAACTTTATTTCTTTTTTCTTCAATAGTGTCATCATCACTGGGCTGATTATGCAGAACAATTATAACTTGAGCTTCACCTTTATCCTGAATTTCCTGCAAAACTTTTGTGTCAACTGGAGCTTCCTGAGCTCCAACTAAAGCACCGGTAATGCCATGCTGAAAGACTAGAAAGTAACCGCTAATGATTAAGATTACTAATAGTAAAATTACTCCCCCGCTGGGCTGATGATGATGTTTTTTCATGTTAACATCAATCTGACTGGTTGATTAGTGAAGACTGAGCCGATGCCTTCACCTATTCTGAAAAAGAAATCGGCAGCAACACCAGTTATAGCACTAAAAAACCCAGGTTTAACCTCATATTTAACATAGTCAATTGATTCCAGATGATAAGTTTCTTGGATGTAAGTTTCAGCAGTGGTTTTATCACCTAATTGATCAATTAAACCTAAATCTATAGCTTCAATTCCTAAATAAAACTCCCCGGTAGCTAAATCTTCAACTAAATCTAAATTCAAATCACGATTAACCGCTACTTCTTGAATAAAGAAGCGGTGAATCCGATCTAATTTTGATTGTAATATTTGCCTGTCTTTAGTTTCTAGTTTCCGATAAGGATTTCCTAGATCCTTGTTCTCGCCAGCTACCAAGCGTTCATAACTGACACCATATTCTTCCATTAAACCGCTGAATTCAAGATATGAAGAAATCACACCAATGCTGCCAGTGATAGACATTCTGTTAGCGATGATATGTTCAGTAGCAGAAGCAATCCAATAACCGCCAGATGCACCAACTTCCCTGATTAAAGAGATTACTGGTTTTTCAGTTAATTTAACAGCACTAGCAATTTCATCTGAAGCTACTGCTGAACCGCCGGGAGAATTAATTTCTAATAAAATAACTTTAATTTGTTTGTTTTCATCAGCTTCTTTAATAAATTTAATAATATTTGTTGAAGAGAGAGCCGACATCCCTAATGGAGCCTGGCCATCCCCAGTTATTATTCCTTGAATGGGGATCAGAGCTACATTGCCAATCTTAGACCCGCCAAAGACAGTTAAACTAATCGGAATAAGAAAAAAAACTACAAAGAAAACAGCTATAACCGTTAACACAATCGGTTTAATTCTACTTTTAGGTCCAACATCCCTCTTTTTCATGAGATAGAGGAAAGGATTAATATTTATAAATGTTATGGGGACAAGGCTTGTCCAGAAAATGAAACTCCCAACCACTACAAACAATGGAATATCGGAAACAAATGAAAGATTTTTAACAATTATACTTTTAGTCAAATAGTCAGATTTAATTATTTCTTATTTGGAAAGGTTTTTAAAAAGAACACAGTTCTGAACCAATAATAGCGGAGTAGAGGAGTCTGGAGTCCTCACTGGGCTCATAACCCAGGGATCGATGGTTCAAATCCATCCTCCGCTATTTTTTTCATGATTATCCTAAAATGCGGCTGTCAAGTAACTGAAGAAGGAAAATTTATAGTCGGGAAGAGATGTGAAAATTGTGAAACCTGTAGTTTTTTAGAAAATAACCATCCTTTTAATTAAAGAAAATCCTGAAAAGCGACTATCCCTCGCCATAAATGGCGGGGATTTCTGCTCTTTTCATTTAAAATATGATTTTTCCACCAGTGTATTTTCACTGGTGGCGTAGTCATCTCTTTGATTGGAAAAATCATGGTCGAAAAACCGCCCCGAGCGAAGCGAGCATGCCACTGGTGTTGAGCCCGCAGGCGATCACCAGTGGTGGGCGGTTTTTTTGACAGCTAAACTTTAAAATCATTCTAACTTAATTTTTTTGATTTATGGATACCTAACAATTTCTTAAAGATAATCGGAGATAGAATAGTAGTTAAAAGCGCCATCATTACCAGAGATGTAAAAATATTTATTGAGATAATTCCATTAGTTAAAGCCAGGGTTGCAATAACTAATTCTACATCACCTTTCGGACTTAATCCCCAGCCAAGTATAATACCATCTTTGAACTTTCCGTGATGAATTAAGACTGCGATCAATGATCCGCCAACAGTGCCAATAATTGAAATTAACAGCAGTAACAGAACAAACCAAAATTCTTGAATAAAGGAACTGAAATCTACCTTTAATCCAACTGAAACAAAAAAAAGTGGGATCAGAAAGCCGAAGGAAATAAGATGGATGGATTTAGCAATATCATGCTCTTCCCAGTTAGGTATTTTTTCATCTTTAAAAATTGTTTGTTTTACCAAAATTCCAGCGATCATAGCTCCAATGAGAAGACCGACTCCTAGAAATTCAGCAAATGAAGCTATTAATAAAACAAGTAATAATGCTCCAGTAAATCTGGCGGTAGTAGACTTCTGTCTGTCAAAAAATTTTAGACTATAAGGAATTAACCAAACTCTGGCAATAACAACAATCACTAAAAAAATGACAATTTCAACGAAGAGTGTGATTAAGGTAAGATCACTACCAGCAACGTGAAAGATAGAAAAGAGTATACCTACAAGAATAATCTCTATGGCATCGTCAACTGCACCTGCACTAATAATCAAACTGCCTATTTTTGATTTTATTAATTTTAATTCTTCTAGGATATCTAATGATACAGACTGCGCGCTTACTGAAAGAGAAATGCCAATAATTAAACTGACAAGAGTTGAAAATTCAAATAAAAATTTCATCATCAAAAAACCAATAATTAGAGGGATAGTGGTATTAAAAAGTGAGATTAATACTGACTGTTGAATATTTTTGGTAACAGCTCTAAAATCTGTTTCAAGACCAACATAATAAAACAGGAGAACAATTCCTAAATTTGCAAGAAACGACAATATTTCTAAGTTATCAGTTGCAGACAGGTACTTTCTGATTAAAGGAATACCTAGGATCAGGCCGGCAGAGATTTGGCCAACTACTCTCGGCAGGCCTAATTTTTTGACGATCTCAGCTAGAAAATAAGCTAGACCCAGTGAAATCAGAATAAAAATTAATGGATTTATCATGTTTTTAATTAATAGTTAAGATTTTGTTTATTTCAATCAACCTTGTAGATGATCTTCCTATTACCGCCTTCATACGGTTGGAACAAAATTTCGATTATTGTAATCTGTGTACCACTAGAGGATGTGAAAGTTTCCCCTTCATTCAACCAATCACTCCTTTGTTCATTGATTTTTAATCTGACTTTTTCTGCTTCCAAAATATAGATAGTTAAATTTTGATTGTTTATTTGATGCGTTTCACCAAAACTTATTTCTAAATGGGGTGTAGGTTTCTCCGAGTTAGTTGGCTCTGTAATATTCTCTGTTGAAGCAGTATGGCATTTATTATTTTTTAAATCGCAGCCAAATTCACAGCGTTCTGTTTTTTCCCAGGAACAATCTTCACGCTGGAAGCCTTTACTATATTGATTTCGACATTTAAACCCGGAAGTGCAAATTTTAATTTCTTTTTCCTGGCAGACTCCATTGACGCATTCAGTCTCACAAGTAGTTCTGTTAATAATCTCACAATCATAGCTTTGGAAAGCCCTGACACTAGAACTGATGCAAATCCAATCATCTTTACATTCACCTGGCTTCTCTGCAACTTCAATGGTGATGTTGCCTAAATCTTTCGCCGGGGCAACACAACTTACTAAAAATAGAATAGTCAACAAAGTTAAGACAACCTCTTTTTCCATGGATTAAGAATATCTCTATTTTATTTAAATATGATTATTTTAGTGAAAAACATTATAAACAAAATAGTAGAATTAGGTTCTATGACTGATTATAAAGTTCAGGTATATGGAGATTTTAGAATCTTAGATATAGACCGAGAGTTAACTCTAAGTTTACCTTCGGGTCCAATTTACAAATTAAATGAAGATGGAACTCTCTATGTTAGAGCTGATAAAGCTGGGATTAGCTGGATGAAAAGCAGAATTCCTTCAACTAAAAACGGGCTATGTGTAGTTATTTCAGATCCATTAGATTCAATAGTTGGTTTTCAAGAAGTTAGAAGAATTGCTAGATTAAAAAGCCAAAACCCATTTAAGGTAGATAATATCAACGACTCTGCTGAACTAAAAGGGAATTATAATTTTTGGCATTGGTTAAAAAACAGAAAGACCTTTGATTATTTTGTCTCACTTGGTTAGAAAAAGTTTAAATTTAGAAGATCCTTTTATTAGAAAACTGAGACTTTTATGTCACGACTAGAAAATAATATACAGTATATGGCACCACCAACCCCTCAACTAGGCAGTGATCCAGGAGCCACTATAGAACGAGGAGCAATAGCTTTCCATTTAATACAACTAATGGCTAATCATGCAGCAGGATCTTCAGCGCCACAATTACCGGATGGCGCAGGTAATTATGTTAATAGAGTAATGCAAGGTTTAGTGCATTCCACTCCTGCCTTATCGACTCGATTAGGACTAAGCAGTAATTATGATCAAAGAGGTAGTATTTCAACTATAGGTTATGATAAACTGATTCCAGATTCAGCTTTAGCTACTAAATTAATGGATTATGGAAGAATGATGGCTACTACTCCGCCAAAGACAGAATATTCTACTAGTACTGCACCTATAATTTCTTACAGTTAAATATCAACTAGAACTTTAGCCTGCCAGCCCTTAGCTGTTTTCTTAACCTCAAACAGATGCATAGTGATAGCTTTAGCATCAACCTTAGGATCATGTTTACTAAGATCTAATTTCTCACCATAAGCTTGGCAAGTTAATTGATATTGGCCGTTAACTTCTCTAACATCAAGATCAAATTGGCTGAATAATAGCTGCTTAGAATCTTTGTAAAATAACAGATCGTCCAGAAAATCAAATAGTAATAAGTCAATCCTTTTATTTTTGCCAGTGATTTTTAAAGTTTCTATTGGTTTAATTAAATTGATATCAACCTGCGTATCCTCCAAAGCCAAGGCACACTGTTCAAAAAGTTCATTTAGATTATTTCCCTTAGCCTCAAACAAAACATCAGCTGTATGTTCAATGAATTTGTATGATTTCATAGAAATAGATAATCTATTCTGTTTTTAAAATCTTTCTTTATTACTTACCTGGTTTTATTTCAATTCATTTAATTTAACAAAAGATATATATTGGTAAAAGTATTACTAAATAAAATAGGTGCGATATGACGTTTACTACTGAAGTATTAGCAGGATTTACTTCTCCCAATCAGCTAGTAATGCTGTTTAAGATTCTATTTGGAGGATTATTAGGATTTACCATAGGTTGGAATCGTAGAGCCAGTGTAGCCGGAATTAGAACCTTTACTTTAATTGCTATTGGTGCCACCGTCTTTACTATAGTCTCAGTTTCTGGTTTTCCTAACAATTCCCCGAATGCCGATCAAGCTAGAATTATTGCCCAGATAGTAACTGGAGTAGGATTCCTAGGTGTGGGAGTTATCTGGAAACATAAAGGAAGACTAACCGGCATGACTACCGCAGCTACGATTTGGATTGCAGCAGCTATCGGAATCTCGGTAGGAATTGGAATGTTTTCAACAGCTGTAATTGTTACAGCACTAACTCTACTACTACTTAACTTAAAACCATGGTTAGTTAGATTTGAAGAAGATTAGGTTTTAGCTGTAATTCAGAAGGTTACTCTTCCCACCAACACCAATTCCCGATGGATACCACGCTAATCACAAACCTTAATAAAAATGGAATTAGCTAGTATAACATGAACAGAATTGCAATTTTTGGAGAGCCTGGGACTGGTAAAACAAAAACTTCAGAAGAGATAGCAAAACAAGGTAGTTTTAAAATAATAGAAGCTTCAAAAGAAATTATATTTCCTATTGCCTTAAATTTTAAGAAATTTCCTTCTGAAGATTATTTGTTGTATAAATTGCCTAAACTTCTAGAAAAAGGAAAAAAAGAAGTAAGTAGAGAAAAAGCCAGGGATACATTTAGCCTTTTAAAAAAAAATTACTCCCCAGATTTTATCGCTAGAGCATTACATAAAATTTATGTGAAAAATAAATCATCCAATTCTCTTATTTTGTCTGGTTTAAGAGGATTAGATAACGCCAAATATTGCAGGCTGCATAATGATTTTGTTGTTTATCTTAAAGCAAACCAAAACACGTTAATCAAGCGTCTTGGTAAAGAAAAAGGATATACTAAACAACAAGCATTAACAGAATTAAAAAATGAACAAAAATTATACCATACAAAAGAAATAGAACTGGTTGCTGATTTAGTCATAAACACTCATACCAATGATCTAGCACAAGTTTCTAAAATGATTCTATTAAAACTTGCACAATGGGATAAGATGTGCAAGAGGTGCGTCAATACCGGTAAGAATCCAGCTATTAAATTTGATAAAGATGGTTATTGCAACATCTGCAGTTCTTACATTAAAAACCTTGATTTGAATCATTTAAAAAAAGAATTAAATTTTCTTAAATCATTTAAAGGATCAGGAAAAGGAAAATATGATGTTTTGGTCGGAATATCAGGAGGTAAAGATAGTACTGCTACTCTGTACACGATTAAAAAAATGGGTTTTACACCTCTTGCAGTAACGCTTGATTTAGGATATCTCCCGGAAACAACAATCCCCAGAGCTAGAGAAACGGCAAAGCTTCTTAAGGTAGACTATGAAGTCATAAACATAAAAAAATATATTAGAAAAATTGATTTAGATTCATATGAGAAAACAATCAAACTCTATGAAGAACCATTCACTCTTGAAACAAAAATAAAATTTAAAAAATTTTACGAAATAGGCAGAAAACATTATTCTGTAAAATGTAAGCATTCGCCTATTTTTGTAAGAACCTGCCAGCTATGCAGGAGAATGGTTATTCGATCTTATTACCGCGAAGCTTTGAAACGAGGAGTAAATGTAATGATATTGGGAATTAATGAGTGGACAAATCTTAGTGCCGCGCAGAAAGGTAGTGAATACAAAGTTTCAGGAGTAAGAAAACTTCAGCCTACAAAAAATAAACCTCCGGTATTTGTTTTTCATCTTCCCTTTTTACTTCAAAGAACTAGCAAGGATACTAAAAGGATATTGAATCAAATTGGCTGGAAACCTCCAAATGGTGAAGACTTTATTGAATCGAATTCTAATTCTTGCTTATACGCGCGATCTACAGAAAGAATGGCGAAAAGATTACTGGAATTTCACCCCGATAGTACGAGATTAGCACGGGAAATAACCGTGGGGTTTATTACGAAAAAGCAAGCATTAAAGGCATTAGGTAAAATACATCCTTACAAATACACTCCTCGACAGGTTTTAGAAAGAGCGGGTATCTTAAAAATCTAAGATTCTTTGACAATTAGTCTCTAAGTATCTCCAAGACTAACTTTTGATCATGCAATAGTTCCTTCTGCCAATTTCTTAAACAATCTAAAGATTGAGTAACCGCAATATCCCGCATTTGATCATTATTCAAAAGTAAGTGCGGTTTTAGAGGAATATTGTTAGCAACTTTGTTTCTTAATTCCAACAAACTCTTAGTCCAGTCGTGCTGTTTAAGACTTAAACGAGGCTGATTATTTCTAGGTAATTCTTCGATTCTCTGAGAAGCCTCGGAAACTAACTGGAACAGGCGAAGGGCATTTTCAGCAACGATTGGATGAACTCCTTTAACTAAAATCCAATCCTTTGGCGGTTTCTTAGCTAATGACAGCATTTGTTTGTTACTATAAATCATGAAAGGCGGTTTATCGACATTTTTAGCTAATCGTTTCCTTTCAGTAAATAGTACGCTAAATATTGCCCTCTCTTGACCGGATAAACTCTTAACGCCGGAAATACCCCAATAGTCTTGTTCTGTATACTGCCAATCGACATTTTCTAAATTAGAACACTCTTCTTGAACCCATTCCAGACGGTTATGATCCTGCAATCCCTTCTCTAGTTTCGCTTTCAATTGTAACAAGAAAGCAGCATCTTGAGCTGCATAAGCTAACATAGCTTTAGAAAGGGGTCTCCTAGTCCAGTCAAATCTTTGAAATTTTCTTTCTTTTTTAACTTCAAAGTATTCTTCTAACAAAGAAGTTAAACCTACCTTCTCTTTGCCTAAAAAGTTAGCTGCTATTTGAGTATCAAAGATATTACTCACTCGGCAGTGGTATTGCGATTGAATAATCCTCAAATCGAAACTGATATCATGGAAAACTTTCTGGATTTTAGAATTTTCAAGGATTTTAATGAAAGGCTTAATGTCGAGTCTTAAAGCATCGATAATCCAGCTATTTTCTCCATCAGAAATTTGAATTAATGTAACATAAGCACCGTAATGATGCAGATTATTTTCACACTCAATGTCAATAGCTATAGTCTTCAGATGATTTAGTTTATCTATTAAAAGTATTAATTCTGATTGGTCCTGAATTAAAGTAAATTTAACCATTATTTAGAAACAAGTTAAATAGTATAAAAAGTTGTCGGGTTAATCATTGCGGATATTAGTTTTGCCTAATTTTTCTTCTTGTTTATGAGCAAAATCCAGACTATTTCACAGTCTCTTAGAGAATTTTTCTGATGAAAAACTAGTTATTCAAAATTCTCTTTAAACTGATTAAAGCTTGCAATGTTTAGCTTTAAACCAAGGATTGAGCATTCTTTTCAGTTTTTTATGCTTACTATAACCTATTTCTCCATAATATAAAATAATTCATTCGGCATCTCAATGATCTTAAAATGGTAGCCTAATCGGTTACACAACCACTCCATCCAATTCCTTCTAGGAGCGGTCATTAATTTACCCTCATAGTTAAAGTCGGAAAGCTGACTACGAGATATTTAACAGGAAGATGTCTAATCATTTCTTCTGTACCTTTATGGCCTTTACCCCTATCAATCATATCGGTCATTTTAAACAGGAAAGCTATATCTGCTTTAGGAAACTTATTCCATTTAGTAATATCTGTGATCTTAGCTTTACCGGATTGTTTAATAGATTTAAAGTAGAGATTAATTTGATTGAGCTCAATTTTACTGACATCATAGGCATAATAAATTCCTTTAAATTTCATGTAGATCAAAGAGAAAGGATTAATGCCGCAGCCTAAATCTAAGATGATTTTTGGTTTCCCGGTAATAGCAAAGATTTTTCGATACAATTCTTCGTAATAGGGCAGTCTTTCTCTAGTTGAAGAGTGTGTTTCTAAAACTCTATTAATTAACCGTTTATTTCTAGGATCTTTTAATAACTCTTGGATAAAATCAATTTTAATTTTATCTTCTCTAAATAGCCCGTAAACTTTTCTTAAATCACTTCGGACTGCTTTAATAATTTCACTGTAATGTTTAGATCTAGGAATAAATTTCTCATTTAAAATGGTGGCCATTTTATGATTTTTATTTAAAGTCTGGATTAAGTGTTCTTTGACAAAATCATCATCTAAAGAAGAAAGTTCTTTCTTTTTCTTGATGTCTTTAACTAGCTGGTTAAGTTTAAGACTGTCCATTGAATTTACCATGCAGATATAACTATAATAGTCAGCAACATAAGTTTTGCATAATTTTAGCACTATGCACGGCGCGTAGATTTTTGCATATTAATCTAATTTTTTCTTTTAGGCAAAAATGCGCCTCCTTTGGCAATAGTGCTAAAATATGCCTTATTGATGTCGTTAACTATAAAAAGCTAACTTTTTTAAAGTTAATAGTAATAATCTAAAACATGAAAATTAAGCACCATTGTAAGCGGGTTTGGAACTTTATTTGGAATGACGATTCTATTTGGAGCTGGCTGGCTAACATTATTGTAGCTTTTCTAGTGATTAGATTCGTACTTTATCCAGTACTAGGACTGCTGTTAGGAACTAGTTTCCCGATAGTAGCAGTAGTCAGTGAAAGTATGGAACATGGAGTACATGCCGGCAAAATTTGTAATACAGATTTGGTCGACTTTAAGGAATCTTTTGATAATTATTGGCAGTACTGTGGAGAATGGTATGAAGTAAGAGGAATCACTAAATCGCAGTTTAGAAACTATCCATTTAGAGACGGTTTTAATAAAGGCGATGTGATAATCCTTTGGCGGGCTAATAACTTGCAAGTAGGAGATATATTAGTATTTGACGGCAGCCGAACTCAGCCTATAATCCACCGGATAGTAGATTTGTTTGAAGAAAGCGGCGAAACTTACTACCAGACTAAAGGCGATCATAATAGTGACAGCATCATCAGCAGTTTAAATGAAAACAGAATAGGACAGAAAAGAGTTTATGGCAAAGGTGGGTTAAGGATACCTTATTTAGGATGGCTAAAGATTTTGTTTGTAGATGCAGTAAAACCTTTAGGTATTAACATTGAGCGTTAGGTATAGGTCATAACCTATTTTCATGCATCTGCTCGCCTATTAGCATTATGGCAAAAATTTCTATTTTGTTGGATGTTAATTACACTAAGGCTCGCATCTTGATGCTAAAGCTCCAAACTAAATACTTTCTGAAAATATGACCGCTAAAACCAGCAATTTTTTGGGTTTAAGATTTGGTTATCACAAAAAATGGATTATTCAAACTTCTCTAGAGTAATGATACATTGTATTCTGATGGTTAACACATTTATTAGATTATATAACACAAATAAGTAAAGTATTTAAATAAATCTATAATTCTCACAGAAATGTTTTGTCCAAAGTGTGGTTCTATTTTAAGACCTAAAGAAAAAGCCGGGAAGAAAGTGTTGTATTGCAGTTGTGGTTTCAGTAAGAAACCAGAAGAAGAAACAGCTGAAATTAGAGAAAAAGTACAGATTTCTAAAAAAATTGAAGTTATGGACAGTATTGAAACTAGTCCTAAAATTAAAGCCAAATGTGAGAGATGCAACCATAGTATAGCTTATTATTGGACCCAACAAACCAGGGGAGCTGACGAGCCTGAAACTAGATTTTTTAAATGTGCTAAGTGCAGTTTCACCTGGAGGGAATATGCGTGAAATCTCCCGCAGATATTAATTTTGATTTAATTAATAGTTCAGCATTTAAAGAATGGAAGAGAAATCATCTGGGGTTTCTATCGCATTTCTTTTGCGCCTTAAGTTCGGACTTTAAATTGAAATCAAACTGGGAAGTCGGTTATTATTGCCCCAGAAATCAAAAAATAAGTATTTTTGTGCCAAGTGAAAGCTCGTTCATTCTAAAACAAGAAGATGACGTTTTTAAAAAAGAAACTACTGAAGTTGAAAAATTAGATTTAGATAAAATTAATCAGAGCTTTGAAGAAGTATCTGAAACCTGCAAGTTAAAATTGCCAGGATTATTCGGAAAGGAATTGCTAGGAGACGGATTTGTGGTATTACAAACTTTAGAAGGCCGGCCGTCTTGGAATTTTACTTTTGTTTCTAAAACTTTTAAATTTGCTAACCTTAAAATTGATGCTATCAATGGCGAGATTAGATCACATCAACTAATTGAGGCTGTAACCAGAGAAAAATAATTGATCTATTCTAAGATTATATCATCAAAAATCTTTACTACTGTCTATAGTACTAAGACAGTACTTTCATAAAGGATAAATGCCATTATTTTTTTAAAGTAGTATCGGCTTCGGGAATATATTTTAGAAATTCTAAGTATTTATATACTAAATTAATTCTATGATTATACCGATAGATGTTTAGGGGATCGTAAGTTCCCCGCCAAAAAAGGGGTGATTGATGTCCTATGAAAATTTCTTATAAAGCTATGATGAGTTCAAAAAAACTAGATTCTTTTATTAAAGAAGCAAAAGAAGAGGAAGAATAAAATTATGGGTTTATAATTATTAAAATTTAGATTAGTTTATTTTTTTAGTTTAAATTATTTGAGATCTTTTTATGCTTATTTTCTTAAAATGATCTTTTTCTATGAAACGATCCATCTCCACCCATTTAAACCTGTTACTTTCAGCAATATCAATTAAATGAGGAATGTTGGGCAGTATTTTCGCTGCTTTTATTTCTTTTAAAGTCATCCATTTGTTAGTTCCTTTTTTAATCTTCTTGATGAGATCTCCTTTAGGATGAGTGGCTTTTACGATTAATATTTGATGATTATAAGCTTGAGTATTATTTTCAAATGTTTTTGATGAAAACAAGCCCTTCAATTTAAACTTGCATGTTAAACCAGTATCATTTTTGGTTAATTCTTCAGCAGCTTCAAGTGGATATTTAGAAAAATCTAATTTACCAGCATGTAAACAAACATGACCATAAAACGGTTCTTTTGATCTGTCAAGCATTAAATATTTATTCTTTTCAGTTATAACTATAGCCACAACGATAAGGGCCATCTTATTATTGGTATGATAAGCAACTGTTTTCTTTCCTTCATCGGTTAAGCAATAATAATGATTTATTTTCCTAATTAAGCCCTCCTTCTCTAATTTTTTTAAGTGATAAGCAAATTTGTTACTTTCTCCTTCTTTGCCCCAAAGCTGGTTGAAAGTCACGGACTGATTATAAGTTAAATTATGGAGAATTCTCTTCCTGTAACTTCCAATAAAAAGATCACTACTATTCTTAGTTAGATCCCAGGATAATTTATTTTTCATCAGAATTTACCTTGTGAGATCATTTATAAATTATCTGAATAAAAATGATGAGTTATAAATTAATATCTCAAATTCATTTGAGTCAAATAAGACTGAGATTCTAAATTATATACCTGCACTATACTGCCCATCTACGTAATTTTTAATTGCGACAAATTTACAAGGTGGTTTTAAATGGTAGAAATAGTAGCGGTAGCTATAGGCTACGGAACAAAAGAAGGTGTTGAGGGGTATACGATGTTAGGTCCAAAAGGACTTGAGGAGATTAGGCGTGAATTAAAAGGGACTGGAGTGAACATCCGCGATGTGCTGGGATATATTCCATTCGATGTAAATAATCCCAATTCCTTTGCCATGGTGAATAATCCACCAGGAAATGTGCAAAAAGATACTACCGTTGGAAAAGGTGTTCTAGGCAGTACAACACCACTGGGAGGAAAAGTTGATGGCCTTTACAAAACAATGGCTGAAGCAGGGATTATCACGATAGAACAGGCTTACGCGGCGCGAGGTTTTGTCGGAGAAATGGATGAACTGGGAGGACCTAATAAACTAGCTTTAGAACTGTTAAATAGGACTCTGGGCTTTACACCAGGTTTATTAACTTCTCCAGATGGAAATAATTTGTTTGTCAATAGTAATTTTGTAAGAGAGTTTAAACAGCCAGGCTTAGAGCAAAGAGTGGTTCTGGATGAGAACTGTGCAAACTATGATCCCCTAACAAAGGCAGTAGCTACCTTGGCGATCGGGTTAAATAAAGATGACCAAAAGAAGGGGATTTATAATGCAACTACTGTGGCTAATGTTTGGATTCCAGCATCTCCCGGGGAACTTTTCGAGTTAGCTGAAGTAGTTAGAGGATTAACAGTTGATGGGATCTCTACGCTAGAATTAGTTGATAGTCGATCCTTTACTAATGAATACGAAACTACCGTTTCTAATATGCTGGCTATTGGTCTTCTCACCTCAAACTCAGATATATATGATCGGGCAACTGGTTTAACGATGCCTGACAATGTAGCTAGAATTTCTGACATGCCGGCATTCGATAAAGCAACAAGACATGAAAATAAATCGATTAGAGAGATGGTAGATATTTTTCGAAGCTCAATCTAAAAGATAAACTTGATTCATTTTTTTATTTTAGATAAGCATTATAAAACTCTCTTGCCTGCTCCCTAGAATGTTCTAAGCTAACACCAGCGTCCATGGTAATGATCTTAATACCCTTATCGGTAAAAACTTTATTAAATTCTTCACTTTCATATTGTGCTTTGATCTTTACTTGAAAAAGTAGGTTTTCAAATTCACAATTATCATCTTTCTCCCTTTCCTGCAATCTTTTCATCACTTCCGCTACATCTTTAATAGTTGGGATTATCAAAAAATCCATAGGATTTTGGTAATAACAGAAGGCATTGCCGGGTATAGCTAGAATTTCTTGGATACTGAAATTCTTTCCCTGATCCAAAGCAGTCTGTCTTTGGAAAGCAATGCTGGTAGCGAAAGATCTACTTTGGTATATGTCAATCCCCGCTTCTAGTAAAGGTATAGTTAAATTCTCAGCCAGAATATGACGATCTAAACCGTAAGCTTGGGCTACCGCTTCTGGACTATAACTACGGTTATTTTTAGAGATTAATTCAGTTCTAATAATATGACCAATACCCACAAAAGTTGGTTCGGAAGTTATAACTACATCAAATCTCCCAATAATGTCTTTAGGGTCAGGATGGAAATGATTTTTCGCCCAGAATTCGTGAACGTCAAACACTCTTTTACCAGCTTTTTTAGCTTCTTCTACAAAAGTTTTAAGGAATTCTCCTTTACCAACGCCATCCAAACCATCTACTACTACAAATCTACCCTTCATGTTTATGCTGCCTGTTTAATACCATATAAAATATTTAATTCTGTTTGTACTGATTTAGCTACTTCATCCAGAGAACGATTGCCATCAATGTAAACTATGTTTTCGCCTTGGTCTTTCAATCTGTCAGTAATAGTTTTGAAATTCTTCCTTACTTCTTGTAAATAGCTTCTTCCCTCAAAATTATCTCCTTTAGAACCAGTAGCAAGTCTTATCCTAGACAAGGCGGTATTTACATCTAAGTCCAGCACTATTGTTAAATCAGGAGTAACATCCAAGCTCTCATGTTTTCTAAATAACTCTTCTAAATCGTAGCCAGCAGCCGATTGATAAGCTAAGGTCGACATTTTATGCCGATCACACAATACTTGCTGACCTTTATTTAATGCAGGTTTTACATGATTTCTGATGTGAAAAAAACGATCCTTAACGAAAAGTTCAACTTCTCTTTCTGGGTCTCTGGTATAAGTAGGATCTGCAGCTAGCCTTCTGATTTCTCTCCCATATTGGCTATCAGTTGGTTCTCTAGTCATGAGAACTTTATGTTTCTTATCAACACCAAAAATATAACCAGCAGCTAATCTTAACTGAGTAGTCTTACCACCGCCATCTATTCCATCAATTACTATGAATTTGCCTTTTTCAACCATCTTTAATAGTAATGTCCTGCTCTCCTCTTTTTATATCAAAACGATTTGGTTCAGAGTCAACATGTAATGGTATTCCTAAATTAGATGTTATTTTCTGGCAGATCTTGTGAGCTACTTGCTGCAGAGTTGGGTGAACAAACCGAGAATTCCTCAATTCCACCATATAAATGGTGGATGGTAAATCGCCAGTAAATATGTTAGCTGTATTATAACCCATAGGCAAGAAATACTGAGCTTCTTCGGGAGTAACTTCTAATTCTTTAATTTCTCGATTGATTAAGTCTAAATGTGCAGATAATTTCTCCCTTACTTCAAGAGGAAAATTCTCCAAGTACCATTGGTTAAATCCAAGTTCTGCGGTTAATAAAGGCATTCTTTGATTAATAGCCCTATGCCTTTGGATATCTCTAAACGAACCAAAGTCTAATTGAAATTGAACTTTAATAGTTCCAAGAAGGGTTAAGTATTTTGGCAGTTCAGTTTTTGCAGGTCTTTGATGAAACAACTCTGAATGTTGCTTCAATTCATTACGATCAACCTTACTAAAATCTACGACAGGTTCAGCTGGAGAATTAATATTGTGGTAATAATAATTCTTAGCAATATTATCTTGATAATCCTCAGTCAGGTCATATCTCTTATGGCCGAAAGAATTAGGGTGGTGAATCTTTAAAGCTTGTTCTGTCCCTTCGGCGATTTCTTTGACTTCTTTTAAAGGGTGATGTCTTAGAAAAAGAACTTTATCAGCAGCTTGTCTTAGATTAGTATGCCAGGCGATATTAGTAGAAGCACCAGCTGGTAAAAGACTTCTGGTAATGTCAAAAGCTCTAGCAGTAATAGCTTTTTCATAAACAAAATCTTTCTCCTCTTCTTTCTTTGGATAAAGTTTTTTTAAATGGAACTTAGTTGGCTCCTGAGCATCAAGATAGAATTGCCGTTGCAATTCCATCAATTGTTTGCCTTTCTCAGTTCCGGTTGGATCAATAAATGGTTGTTGTGAAAAGTCAACATAACGAGTAGAAGCTTCCTGTCCAGAATAAAGAGGATTATCTTGAATTGCTTTCGCTGCTAGCATTGAGATACCTTCCACAAATAAAGTAGTAGTCCCACAATCACCAATAGATTTATGCCCATAACCTACGTAGAAATTTTGCATGAAATTGGCTGATCCTTTATTCATTAATATTTGAAGGTGATTTTTAAGCCCTCCTGTTGAACGAGAGTGTAAGGCTTGCAGCATAGCCTCAGCTTCTTGATTAATAACTGCTCCAGTATCTAAAACGATTATTACTCCACCACTCGGCAAGTCCACAGTAGTATGTTGTAAATTAGAAAGTTCTCTCTCACCCATTTTTATTTACAAATAAAATTTATCCCTTTAAATAGATTTACCATTTGCAGTGTCTCTTTTACATTACAAATATGCTTTTAAACTACATCACTTGCTAACCAACCATGATCATTGGTGTAACCGGGATGTATTGCTCTGGGAAAGATACTGTGGCTGAAATGCTACAAAAACAAAAATTTATTCATTATTCCTTATCTGATGAAATCAGATTTGAGATGCAGACTAGAAAAATTAAGATTACTAGAGATAGTATGATTAATTTTGCTAACAAGTTAAGAGAAGAAGAAGGTCCTGACGTTTTTGCTAAAAAGGTTCTAGCCAAGCTGAAAGATGAAAAAAACTATGTTCTTACTTCTATTAGACATCCTGATGAATTAAAAGTATTACAGCAGAATAAAGAATTTGTTTTTTTAAATGTGACTGCACCAGAAGAGATTAGATTACAAAGAATAATTGCTAGAAATCGTGATGAAGGTGACCCCAAAACAATAGAGGAGTTAAGAAGTAGAGAGAAACAAGAATCAAGCGAAGATAAAAACAAACAGCAACTACATAAGGTAATCAAAAAAGCGGATATTGTTTTAAATAATGAAGGATCATTAAAAGATTTACAAAATAAAATCTACACACTTTTACACGATTTAAGAAAGAAATTTGCCAAACCTCGGCCTAGTTGGGATGAATATTTCATTAACATAACTAGAGAAATAGCTAGAAGAGCTACTTGTTTAAGGGGAAAAATAGGAGTAGTTGTAGTCAAAGACAAAAGAATAATTGCTACTGGTTATAATGGTTCAGCAAAAGGTTTACCACATTGCGATGAAGAAGGTTGTATGAGATGGAAAACCATAGATGAAAATGGACAGGAGGAGGAGAGATGTTTAAGAACAGTACATGGAGAAGCTAATGCTATTGCTCAGGCGGCTTTACATGGAGTTTCTACGGAAGGATCCACATTATATGGAACGTATAAACCATGTTCAGTCTGTATGAAATTAATAATTAATGCTGGAATTAAGGAGGTTATTTGTGAGAAAAATTATCATGATCCTTTGACTGATATTTTTGCAAAACAAGCAGGAATCAAACTTAGAATTCTCAAACCACTACAAGAAGCTATCGAAACAGTTTTATGATTTTATTCCTGCTCTTTAATCCAGAAACAATCATTACTTTCAGATTAAATTCCTTCTTAAAGAACTTAATTAACTGCAAGTTAGCCTTATTATCCTCTGAAGGAGCAGTCAGGTAAAGTTTTAATTGTTGATTATCTTCAACTAGTTTTAGTTTAGATGAATTAGGGATGACTTTTAAAGCAATCTTATTATTTATAGTATGTTTTTCAATATTCATATTACACCTAAATACCCACGTTTTAATATAACTTACTTTTTGAATACCAATAAACTTTAAAACTTGAGCTTGATCTAGAAATTTGGGGGTTTATTTTGTGGAGATGATAACTATATTTTCTACAAAAATTTGATTAGTGGATAATATAAAAATAACTTTAGAGACTTTGTACGATATTCTTCGAAATGAGAAGAAAAGGGAGGATTTACAGAAACTGGAAAATACTTTCTTCATTGATGTAGTTTCTTATTTAAGAGAAAAACAAGCTTTATTAAAAGAAAAAGAAAATGATGATAATCTCTTTGCCGCCGGTGAAAAAGATAAAATTGAATATGAGTTAAGAAGTATTAAACGGATAATTAAAGAAATTTATGAGAAAAGAGAGAAAAAGATGATTGAGATTGCCCTTAATAAAAGCAAAACCGGTTCAGATATTATTGACACCAGCAGTATGCTAAGAGAAGAGAAGGAGTTTTACAATAATCTGTTAAAAATATTAGATGGATCCAGAAGAGAAGTACTGTTGAGATTATACAGGGGAGAACTTCCAGGTTTTATTCCTAAAACAATCATCCAAGAAGTAAATAAGAATGAAATACTAGCTGAAAAAACTGATGTTAACGAAGAAATGACGAAAATTGAATTTATCCATCCTACCCCCAGCTTTGTTTGGAAAGATATGAAAGTCTATGGTCCTTACGAAAAGGGCGATAAAATTGATATTTTTCCAGAAGTAGCTGAACTGTTAGTTAGAAAAAAGAGAGCTGAGAAAATCTAAATATTTTTAAATGAATGCTGGTTCTAATTTAAATCATGGTTGCCCTTATCTTTAAATCTAATCTCTTACTAATTGATTATGGAGTAGAGATCGGTTCAAAATGTTTTGATTTCGATCTATTAGTGTTTAATCCTGACAGGTATAATCTTGAAATTACAAACCACAATCTGCCAGAATAAATTTATCCTAAATGCAAAAAATCCTTACCGCTGACAATACTGAATCTTTTATGAATTTAGAACTCAAGGAATCCTACCATTCCCAAACAGGAGCAGTAGAAGAGGCATTAAGGAAATATTCAGAACCATGTAAAATTAAAGAACTGGCAAAAACTGGTTCAATTAGAATTCTGGATATGTTCTTTGGTTTAGGTTACAATTCAGCCATGGCTGTTGATTTAGCGCTGGAAGTTAACCCTAATTGCGAGATTGAAATTATAGGAATTGAACACGACCAAAGAATAATTGAAAAAATACAAGAAGTTAATCCTCCCATAAAATTTTTTAAGTATTACAAAAAATTAGGTAGCAGTTTAGAATTTAAAGAAGGCAAGGTCTATGTTAGGATAATCTTAGGTGATGCCAGAAAGACAGTCAAACAATTAAAAGATCAATATTTTGATGCCGTATTTTATGATCCATTTTCACCAAAGACTCAACCGGAGATGTGGGATCTTAAACTGTTTGAAGAAATGTACAGAGTAATGAAAGATTCAGCCATCTTAGCTACTTATTCCTGCGCCAGAATGGCTAGAGAAAACATGTCAGAAGCAGGATTGTTTTATGATGATGGACCAATGGTTGGAAGGAGAGGACCTGGAACTATAGCTACTAAGTGGATTTGAATGGACGAACAAGATAGAAGAAGGCTTGTATTATATAACTTTGAAAGTCGTCTACCAGGCAATTCAAAAGGTCGTAAGGCCATCAATAAAGGAATGTTAGTTGGCATATTAGATAATAAAGATCGAATTGATTATGGATTGTTAGTTGAAAATTTAAATACTGATGAGTTCTTGTGGCTGCCTTTCCCTTATGTTGATAATAAAGAGATTCTAGAAAATGATATATTAAGAGCGGTACTAGGAAATCCTTTAGTTACATCATTATATAATATTGCTCATGCTGAAGATAGAAAAAACCCTGGAAGTGTTTTATCGGAAGATGTTCCTCTAGTTGGAAAATTAAAAATTAGGGAATACTTCAATACCCAAACTGAAGAATATGTAGTATTATGATTTCTTATTCCGGCCTCTGCCTTTAACAGCTTGGAACCTTTCTAAAACCTTAACAGCTTCGGGATAATTTTCAGAGTAGGCAGCAACAACTTTTTCAAAGATTTCAGGGTGTAATTCAGTATGGGTGCTACCTAATGCCCTATCTAAAACGAATAAATCAACAGCTTTGTCTTCGATCTTATCTGAGAATTGTGATAAGCCAAAATCAATAAATTTTATACCTTCATTATTCATGATCATATTGGAAGTGGTTAAATCACCATGAATTATACCATTTTGATGTAATTCAGCAACATTTTTACCTATAGATTTAGCTATGATATTGACATTATTATGATTAAGAACATCTTTCAATGTTTCACCCTTAATGAAGTCCATGGTAATTGACATTCTTTGGTCGCAGAAATCTTGCAAGTGTGGTGCCGGAAAATCAATAGCTTCTAATCTCTGTAGAATCTTGGCTTCTCTTCTAGTCCTAAACCTTCTGAGTTTTTCATCTATTTCAGGCAATCGATAACCTTTCTGCAGCCTTTCTTTCAAAATCCTCTGTTTGTCTAGCCAAAGAATGGCTTCAGCACCTTGCGCTAATTTTTCCATAAAGGATGAAAAGTAAGTTCATTTAAAAGAATTTCTAAATTTTAGCTAGAATTTCATCAATCTTTTGCTTTAATTGTGCAGCCGGCTTAAAACCTACAATCCGGCCTACCTCTTCGCCTTGATTAAAGACAATTAAGCAAGGTATTCCTTGCACGGCATTTTCTTGAGCTGTTTCCGGAAAATCTTCTGTAGAGAGTTTAACAAATTTTAGTTTTCCAGAATAATTTTTGCTGACTTCTTCCAGAACAGGAGCCAGCATTTTGCAAGGTCCACACCAGGAAGCCCAGAAATCAACCAAAATAGGACCTTTTTGAATTTCACGATTAAATGTTTCAGCTGTTAACTCAGTTACCATTTAATTGGCTTAAACTAACTGGTTAATAAATGTTTGTTTTGAGGGTATGTATTTAGTTTATTACAAATCTAAGCACCACCAACCTGAGTCTGTACACGATCAGATCATTGATGGCGTATAGACTAGGTCGCGTCTTACGAGTTTAACATCGATAAGACTCGTTGTGGTGCTTAGATTTAAGTAAGCAAGGCGGCAAATCCTGTCGCTTCTAACCATAATAGAATCGCAACCGAGTCTAACGTTCTGGAAATTAGAAACGAGTAGGACTTTAGGCGGCCTTGCTCATAACGATAACTAAATACATACTTTTGAGGAATAAGACTTAGTTTTATAAATCAGCCACAATCTAAAGAGAATTTTGAATAATTAATTGTCAAAAAAACTACCCACCACTGGTGATCGCCTGCGGGCTCAACACCAGTGGCATGCTCGCTTTGCTCAGGGCGGTTTTTCGACCATGATTTTTCCAATCAAAGAGATGGCTACACCACCTGTGAAAATACACTGGTGGAAAAATCATATTTTATCCATAAAATTCTCTAAGAGACTCTGTCACGTTGTTCCGAGGTTGCTTATGGCAACCTTTGAAATGGTCGGGATTTTATTACAAACATTTATCTAAATCCCTATTTTTCAAAGTTCTCTAAACTCAAAATGGCAGATAATGTTATCGGCAGATTGGAAAGAATTCGCAGGCATCCTGTTAAAAGTATGGCTGGAGAAGATGTTAATGCTATTTATGTCCATGAAATGAAATAAGGGGTTGCGACCCCTTATAAACCCCTTCCGCTTCGTTCCTCGTCAAGTCCTTCGGACATTGTCGTATCTCACGAAGCGGCAAACGATGCCAACTTTTGCTGCCGATCATCGATTACT
>Ga0209542_10001932_pt1 | contig 47695 bp, 52 predicted proteins | sample RifCSPhighO2_01_FD_184028 | JGI IMG/M metagenome (GOLD analysis project Ga0209542, IMG submission 184028) | Soil microbial communities from Rifle, Colorado - Rifle CSP2_plank highO2_0.1 (SPAdes) (version 2) | ecosystem: Environmental > Terrestrial > Deep subsurface > Rock core/Sediment ...
CCTTTTGAATTCTTTTTAATCGTTCTCGACACTCTATAGCTCGCTCAAAGTCAAGATCCTCTGCATATTTTTTCATAGAGGCTTCAATATCAATTGCGTCTCGTGTCAAATCACTAGTTGATTTGTGTTTAATGTCATCTAGTGTAGCTTCTTGAACAGGAATGGACTTTATGATTGTTTTTGGTGTGATGCCTAATTTCTTGTTATATTCTAGCTGTTTTGCTCGACGACGTTCGGTTTCAGACATTGCAGCTTTCATTGATTTGGTAATATAATCTGCATACATGATTACTGCCCCATCAATGTTTCTTGCAGCCCTGCCAAATGTTTGAATCAAGCTTGTATTATTTCGTAAAAATCCTTCCTTGTCTGCATCAAGTATTGCAACAAGGGCTACTTCTGGAATATCAAGACCCTCTCGTAAAAGATTAATCCCAACTAAGACATCAAACTCCCCTAGTCTTAACTGCCGAATAAGTTCTGTTCTCTGCAAGCCCTCAATTTCAGAGTGCATGTATCTGACCTTGACATCCTTTTTTGAAAGATACTCTGCCAAGTCTTCTGCCATCCTTTTTGTTAATGTAGTAACCAAAACCCTCTGCTCTTTTTTTGTTCTTTTTTTGATTTCCTCAATTAGATCATCCATCTGGTTTTGGGTAGTTCTGACTTCGACGATAGGGTCTATCAGTCCAGTTGGCCTAACTACTTGTTCAACAATCTGAAATGATTTTTCTCTTTCATAATCAGACGGTGTGGCAGATGCAAAGATTGTGTTTTTGATATATTTTTCAAATTCTTCAAATTTGAGTGGACGGTTATCAAAAGCACTTGGGAGCCTAAAGCCGTAAGTAACAAGCTCATTTTTCCTTGAATGATCCCCCTTGTACATTCCATGTAATTGAGGTAAAGTAACGTGTGATTCGTCAATTACAAGCAGATAATCATCTCCAAAAAAGTCAAGAAGGCAAAATGCCTGTTCTCCAGGTCTTCTGCCATCAAAGTGCCGTGAATAGTTTTCAATTCCTGAACAATATCCTAACTCTTCTATCATCTCTAAATCGTATTTTGTTCTCATCTCTAATCGTTGTCGTTCTAGCTCATGAAGTTCTGGCAATCTTTGTTTTAGCTCCGCCTTAATTGACTTAACTGCCCTTTCTCTAACATCTTTTGCAATAAGATAATGTTTAGCAGGAAAAATTTTGATTGAAGATACTCTTCGTTTTTCTTTGAGTGACACATGGTCTAGCAAAGTAATCTTTTCAACTTCATCACTAAATAACAAAATTCTAACTACATCTTCTGAATACGCTGGAATGATATCTAGAGTGTCCCCTTTGACGCGAAAGGTTCCTGGAGAAAGTTCTACATCATTTCGCTCGTATCTTGCATTGAGTAGTTTTTTAATAATTGCAGAACGATTAATTTCATCTTTATCTGATATAGTAATCGACATATCCCCCCAGTCTCTGGGATTGCCAAGTGAGTAAATACAAGACACTGTTGCTACAATAATTGTAGGCTCTCCCGATAGAAGCATTGCAGTTGCTTCTAGCCTCAATTTTTCAATCTTTTCATTTATTTGAGTGTCTTTTTCGATGTATGTATCTGTCTGGGGAAGATAGCTTTCTGGTTGATAATAGTCATAATATGACACAAAATACCCGACATTATTTTTAGGGAAAAACTGCTTTAGCTCAGAGTATAGCTGGGCTGCGAGGGTTTTGTTATGTGATATAACTAGTGTATTTTTGCCTGTTTGCTGAATTACATTTGCAATTGTGAATGTTTTTCCACTACCCGTTACACCAAGTAAGGTTTGAATTTTATTTTTTCTAACTCCTTTAACTAGGTGTTCTATTGCCTGAGGTTGGTCGCCAGTAGGAGAATACTCTGACACTAGTTGAAAGTCTTGGATTTGTTGCACTGATTTAATCGTCAAAAACTGAATTTAAAGCAATGGTAATTTGATAAGAAAAAAAATTGACCCCTTTCTCATTACCAGACAGGCTCATCAGTCATTTCAAGACCTTTCTCTGTAATTGTAAACCCCATAATTTTTAGAGTCTCTTTTGCAGAAGATGAATTTCTCTCAAGAATTTTTTCTGCAAGCTCTCTTCTGGCATCCGTTTGCAAATTCTGACCAATCTTGTATTTCCCATGCATCGAATCAGGCATGACTTTGATTATTGCTACCTCATCCAACACATGCATTTTAGGAGAAATTGGCTCGTATCTGCCTTCAGGCTGATACTTTTTCATGAGGCCGTTAAGAGCATTCGTTTTTTCTTGCTTATCATTTACAATCTTGCCTTTTCCTTTGATTACAACAGAAATGTATAGTGTATCTGCAAGGGATGCATCTTTTGGATCTTCAAAATATGATGGCAAAAATTCAAGCTCTCTGTCTACCTCAAATCCTACCTTGTCATTACGAGTAACATTTTCTAATTTTTCACCCTTTGTGTGAGAATGCATGTAGATTACATCATTAAGAAATACAAAATTCATTGGGATAACTTGAGGATAGCCATTTTGATCAATGGTTGCTATTCTACCAATATGCTCTTTATCAAGAAACTCTTTGATTTTTTCTTTTGATTTAATCTCTAATCGTCCTAAAAGTTGCATAGTTAGACGTTATTTTGTATTTACAAGCCGCGTAAGAAGGTTGCCGAAGTTTCGTCTTTTTGTTTAAGGTGTGGCATTACATCTGATGCAAATTTGTCTATACTGCCAAAGTAGTTTTTGCCCCAGAATCTAATTACAAAATGATTTACACCAGCCTTTATGAATCTCTCAAAGGTTGGAATTACATCCTCGGGTGTACCAACTGCCGTTGAAGAGCGCGCAACTGATTCAGGAATTTTAGTTGCAGCTTCTCGCATCTTAACTATCCAATCCTGGTTTGACATTGAATACTCTGTAAAGTATTTTCTAAAATCAAAACCTTCAATCTCTTTGAGGCCATGAACTCTTAATACTTCTGGTTTGAACAAGCTTACTTTGACGGCTTCTTTCATTTTGGCCCAAGACGCTTCTGCGTCTTCAGAAAAGTATACATCAATATCTAATGCAAATTGGAAATTATCCTTTTCAACGTCTGTTCTTCCATTTTCCTCCATTGATTTTTTAATCTGTGCTGCATGATCTTCAAATAATTCTGGAGTATATCCTATTGGAAGCCAGCCGTCTCCATATTTTCCTGTAAGCATCAAAGTACGTGTACCGCCAGATGCCATGTATGTTGGAGGATGTGGTTTTCTAATTGGCGGTGCTTGGAGACATGCACCTTCTAGTTTGTAATACTTGCCTTCATAATTTACTGTATGATCAGGACTTGAACTATACAATTTTCTAATCACTTGTATTTGTTCTTCCCATTTAGAAACTGGATTTTCAAACGGGATACAAAATTCTTTTAGATTTTGTGCCTCGCCTGCGCCTATCCCTAAACACGCTCTACCATTTGAGACTCTATCTAGTGTAATTGCTGCTAAAGCAATATTTGATGGATGACGTCTAATTGCATCAGTAACACAGGTTCCTAATTCAACTTTATGAGTAACTGATGCAATAGCAGATAACATAACCCAAGGATCCAAAACAATTGCTTTTTTCCATTGAGGAACATTTGTGTGGTCCATATACCAAACTGAATCATATCCAGTCTTGTCAGCCAAAATACATGCAGTTATGATTTGATCCTCAGTGTATCCTGCTCGTGCCACATTTAGACCATTTTGAATTCCAAACTTTATTCTGCCCAACTTGAATCCTTTATGACAATATGGTATAGATCTAAGCTAATTAAGTTTAGATCATTTGATGAAATTCGTACATTTTCAAAATAGGCTAAAAAAAGTAAAAAATTCTAAAATTTTTTTATAAATTGCCTGCCTTGATATCTTCTAGGCATTTTATCACGTCTTCTTTTTTGATTGGAATAGGATTTGGATCAAGATGCCCTTTGTCAGTCATTACTGTATCGGCAGCTTCAGAAACATCTGCTTTGAGTTTAAGCTTTTCAAATCCAAGCTTTTCCATGGCTTCTTTGAATCTTCCATAGAAGATTGATTTATTGAATTTGTGTGCAACTGTTGTACATGATGAAAGAGAATAACCATGTGGAACTCCCTCATTTGAGAATACATATGACAATGCATGGCCAAGTGTTGTAGAACAGTTTCCAAAGCCCATGCCAGATAACATAGAGCCATAAGGATAGTTTTCAGGCTTGTCATTCATTATTGCGTCATATAGCACATCAAATGCTTGTTTGCACAAAGTTCTTGTCAAATCATTTCCGAGTTTACTATCGTATCCTTCTGTAGCTTGTGCACAAGCATCACAAACCGAGTTATTGATTATCTGCTTAGGTGTGCCATTCATAAAATACGAGTCAACTACTGCCATATCAGCTAAGAATCTGTTTTCATGCAATAATTTCTTTTTTCCATCAAACTTTAGCACACAATAGGTTGTCATTTCAGCCCCCGTGCCAAATGTAGTTGGGATAAGAATTTTTTCTACACCAAAATCTTGTGCTGCATACTTTACAACATCCATCGAGCTTCCCCCTCCCAAACCAATTAATGCAGATGGTTTTTTGTTTTTAAAGTCGGAAATTAGTGACTTTACGTCATCTATTGATGGTTCTGGTGTAACTTTGTCAAATAGCATGTAATCATGTATGCCCATTTTATCAAGCCATTTTCCAGAAAGATCAGGTGGTGCGGTAGTTACAACTAGAGCATTTTTTGGATATTCAGTTTCAGAAAGTGCGTTTTTTCCAAAATTGATAACTTTTGGAATTCTTACTGTATGCATATAGAATTTGAAACTTTGAGTATTATTATATCTTACAAATCTTTCATAGAAATTGAAAATGATTATTCAGAATTATTCGGATTTAGCTAAAGATCGAGGAAAAATAAATGCGCTCAAAATACTTAGAGCTGGACTTGAATCTGCAATGCCCCAAAAACAATTACGAAAAATTATTAATTCAAAACAAATACGCTGTGGCAAAAAAACAATCAATCTAACAAATTACGATTTAATCTATTTGGTGGCATTTGGAAAGGCAGCAGATTCAATGGCTAACGCCGTTAGCGCAATTATAAATATCAAAAAGGGTATAGTTGTTATTCCAAAAGGCCTAATGCCTGAAATTAAAAATCACAGATTTCAAATCTTTCGAGCTGGTCATCCTACACCAGATAAAACTAGTGTTCGTGCAGCAAGAAACATTCTAAAATTTTTACACCAAAGAAACAAGGACGAACTTGTAATTTTTCTAGTATCTGGTGGTTCATCTGCATTATTAGCATTGCCAGATGGAATAACTCTCAATGATAAAATCAGGGTTACAAAAGAATTACTTGTATCAGGAGCCACCATTCAAGAACTCAATTGTGTTCGCAAACATTTATCCAAAATTAAGGGAGGAAGGCTAATTGAAGGGATGAAATGTGATGCAGTTTCTCTAGTAATATCAGATGTTATGGGAGACGATCTTTCCTCAATTGCTTCAGGGACCACATATTTTGATAACACAAAATTTGCCGATGCATTAAAAATTTTAAAAAAATATCGATTAGAAAACAAAATCCCTAACTCTGTAATACAGCGATTAAGACTAGGTACATCAGATAAAATCCCAGAAACTCCAAAAAAATCAAAAATACCTCATCATATTGTCTTAACAAACCGCGATTGTATTCAAGCAATGCAGAAAAAATCAAAACAATTAGGAGTATCTTTTAAAACCATCAGTATTTCTGGAGACATTACAAAAGCAACATCAAAACTTGTTTCACTCATTCCAAAGAAAAAAAATTCCTGTATTATTTTTGGTGGAGAAACTACAGTAAAAGTAAAAGGAAGCGGTAAAGGGGGAAGAAATCAAGAGCTGGTGTTACGTATCTTAGAAAAAATTCAAAATACTAAACAGGATGTAACGATTGCATCATTAGGAACTGATGGAATTGATGGTAACACAAAATATGCGGGAGCTATTACCAAAAATATTCTAATCCCTCAAAAAGAAATAACATCATATTTGACTACAAATGATTCTAACTCGTTTTTTAAAAAATATGGCGGATTAATAAAAACAGGTTATACCCACACAAATCTAATGGATATTGGTCTAATTCTTACTAACCTAAAGTAATTTAGACGCCAAATTTTCTTTTGGATCTATTAGATGATATATAATGTTTAGTTTTCGTTGTTCAATTAATTGATTGAGGAACCAAGTTCTATTTTCAATAAATATATCCGATGCCTCAGTATTGCCTTTTAGATGATCATACATTGATTTTGAATCAAGCATAACATTTACTGTATCTTCATTTTTTATTATGAATCTCCCAATACCCCAAAATATTCCAACATGTAATGTGATATACTTTGATTGTTCATCTGTCACTTTATCCAAGTATCTATCTGCATGATCTCTTTCTTGTTCATCTGTAGATTCTCCTGACTGAATAATCCATGAAATTCTTTTTTGATTTCCATCAGAAAATAAATTGTGTTCCATATGTCAACCAAAAAGGCGTCAATTGTCTATATATTTTGAATTCCCAACTTATGATCTTAAATTGAAAGCCTCCAATGATGCTTGAATCCCACTCCTTCTTTACTAAGATGGTTGATGAGCTAGTCGAGTTCTCTGAATATGATCCAGAACTTGCTGATGGTATCAAATGGTTAGATGAGCAAGCACAAAAGAAGGGTGTCTCGTTTTACGATATGGTTTTTGAGGTGCTATACAAACATGATGTAACCTCCAAAGCAAAACAATGGCTAAATTCTAGAAATTAGTTAGTTTGTTTTGTTTCAGATCTTAAATCAAGAGGCATATACTCACAACCTTGAGGCCCACAATATTTTCCAACATAGACTGCTTTTGGTCTATACAATGCAGGCTTTGGTGCAGCTTCTGCAAATTTTTCTTCGATTATATGTGCTGCCCACCCCGCAACTCGTGATATTGCAAAAATTGGTGTATTAAGATCCATTGGAATCTTTAGCATATAATATACTGAAGCGCTATAGAGGTCAACGTTAGGATAAATGTCTACACCTTTTCTTTTTTTCATCTCCTCAATTGTTGTCTGTTCTACTTTTTGTGTAATGTTAAACCAAGGTTCATTCGTTTTTTCTGCTAGTTTTTTTGATAATTCTTTTAGAACAAGTGCTCTTGGGTCATAAGTTTTGTAAACTGCATGTCCCATTCCCATTATTCTTTCTCCTTTGTCCATTTTTTCTTTAATCCAAGATTCTACTCTGTCTTCTGTTTTAATATCAAGCAACATTCTCATTACCTCATAATTTGCACCTCCATGAAGCTCTCCGCTAAGGGCACCTATTGCCGCACTTACTGCTGAATACATATGAGCTCGTGTTGATGCAACTTGCCTTGCAGCAAATGTTGATGCATTAAATGTATGATCTGCATGTAAAATCAAACAAATATCGAAAATTTTTTCTATTTCAGTATCTGGTATTTCGTCATTTAGCATGTAAAGGAAATTAGCTGCATGACTAAGGTCAGGGTTAGGATCTACTATCCCTTTTCCATTTCTAACCCTCTGCCAACTAGCTACAATCGTTGGAAGCTTAGCAATAAGACTAGCGGCTCTTTCATAACTTGATTCTTTATCTGAAAACTCTTCATCATAATAACCTGCTAGTGCAGCCACAAACGCCTGTAACATATCCATCGGATCTGCGTCCTTTCGCCAATTCCCCATGTTAATCTGCATTTGTTTTGGAATCAATCGAGCCCCCTTTAATTTAGAAACAAAATCCTCGTATTCAGATTTGGAAGGAAGATCATCATGAAGTAACAGATAACAAACCTCCTCAAAATTGGATTTTTTTGTAAGGTCTAAAATGTCATAGCCACGATAAATCAGTTTTCCTTTTTCCCCATCAATGTTGGAAATTCGTGTATCTGCAACAGGAATGTCTCGTAGACCAATATTTTTGGTATCCATATAATTAATTCCTAAAAAGTCTTTTTAACTCTTTAACTTTATTTATCTCTAGAATCATCACTCTTGTTTTTTTCAATTTAGTAATTAGTCTAATCTATCAACTCTTTGTCATATAGAGTAATTTTTAATTAATAATTAATGTCCGAAGTTGAGCGTGAATATATCAAGAGTGTAGATGATACAATCCTTAAGGCATCAGGAAAAACACTCAAGAAACTACAGGAATTAGACATTGAAACCCAACTCCATTCAAATACGTTTTATGATGTATATGCAACCCACAAAGAACATAAAAAAGAAAACGCACCTTCTACCTCCCACACTCCTCGTAAAAATAAATAAAAATGAAATTTCTTGGTTTAAATGAGGGCCAGTAAATGATTCGACCGTATGGCATCTAAAAAATCTAAAGTAAAAACCCAACGAACTAAAGTTGTTTGCTTATCTCATAAAGAAGATGCTGATGGAATAAGCTCTGCTGCATTAATCAGGGAGGCTTTTGGAGGTGATACCATTCTTGAAGACTATCCAGGTTTGATGGATGCCTTAGAGAAGATAAAAAATGATGAAAAAATAAAACAACTGTTTATTTGTGATCTTGGTTTAAGTAATAAAAATCAGGATGAATTTGTACAAGTTCTAAGCGAACTGAGAAAAAACAAAGTCTCAATTACATATATTGATCATCATGACTTGGATGCCAAAATTATAAAACAACTCGAAAAACTCAAAGTGAAACTAATTCATGACATTAACGAATGTACAACCGTTCAAGTTTATAATGCATATAAATCAAAATTATCCGAGCATGCATCATTTGTTGCAGCATGTGCTGCTATTACAGATTATATGGAAAATAGGCCATTAGGTGCCAAACTTTTACAAATTTACGACAGACAATTTGCTTTAATTAATGCCACAGTTTTGACGTTTAACATCGTAGGACATCAAAAGGATCCTGATTATCTCTTATATCTTGTAGAAGAGATATCTGAATCAAAATACCCACATGAAATTCCAAACACCTTTGAATTTGCTCAAATTCAAGTCGAAAAACTTGCTTCTATGGTAGGTAAAGTAAAAACATCAATGAAAATGATGAAGAATTTAGCATACATGGAGGTTCTAGATGCTGGGGCAAGTGGCGCAGTAAATTTTGTCTTGGGTCTTTCGGGAAAAGATGTTGGCGTAGCCTACAAAGAACGTGTTGACCATGGGATATATGCCGTCTCAGTACGAGGTTCAAAAGCATGTAAGATTCATCTTGGACGAATTGTCAATCCACTGGCAACCAAACTTGGGGGATCAGGAGGAGGTCACGACCGAGCATGCGGTGCTGTAATTCCAAAGCCCAAGATCAAACAATTTCTAAAAGAGTTTAATGCAAAAATTTCATAATATCAAACTTGCAATTTAGGCATATTATTATTAAACCCAAATTAGATTTGTAAAATATGGTAAAACTTCAGTGTAAAGACTATGGTTTTGAGTGTAATTTTTCCGTTGAAGGAGAAGACACATCTAAAATAATTAATGATTTTGGTAAACATACTGAAGAAGAACATGGTATTGAATACTCTAAAGAAAGTATAATGCAGTTTATCCTAAGAAAAGGCTATAATTTAGAATCCTTCACTTGATTTAATTACAGAATCAATAAATCTGATTTCTATGAGGCGTGTATAAAATGACAAGCTATGCTATGATTGGAATAATCATTGCAGGCATTGTATTTTCAATTGCTTTTGGAACTTACATGTATGCAGAATATCAACCAAATTTTATCACAGTACAAGCAGGCCAACCAGTTCAAGTTGGTCCAGTAGTATACACCGTTGAGCATATTGGGGAACATAAAGGAGATGAGGACATTAAACCAGAAAATATTTTTTTTCAAATTAAAATAAGTGCTGAAAATGTTGGTTCTGAAACTACACTCCTAAGTGGTGGACAATTTTATCTTCTAGATGAAAGTGACAAAAAATATAGCGCAGTTTATGGGAAATTTAGTGAAGAAGATCTTTACAATGATAATCTTAAACCAAATGTTCCAATTACAAGAACTACCCAATTTGATATCTCATATGATGAAAAAATGAGATATAGAGTTGGCATATTACCAACTAAAGAACAATCCTCAAACGACATTGGAATAATTTGTGTTCAAAACTGCTAACAGCAGCTAATTGATTTCTACTATCATATCTATTTCGACAGTAGCTCCCAATGGGAGACTAGCGACTCCAACTGCAATTCTTGAATGTTGGCCTTTTTGACCAAATATTTCAAATAACAAATTGGATGCTGCATTAATCACTTTAGGTTGATCTGTAAAATCTGGAGAAGAATTTACAAACCCTGATACTCTTATAATTTTTGAAATCCTATCCAGATTTCCAAGTTCTGATTTTAGTTGGGCTAGTGCATTGATGATACATAATTTTGCTGCCATTTGTGCTTGTTCTAAAGATTGTTCTGTTGGGACCTTTCCTTTGTATGCTACTTTTCCATCTTCTATCGGAATTTGACCAGAAACATACACAGTTTGATCTGAAATAACAACTGGAATGTATGCTCCTGCAGGTTTAGGAGGGGTAGGAAGTGTAATGTTTAGTGATTTGAGTTTTTCATCAATCATAAAACTATATCATGATTGTCTAGTTTTTAGTTTTGTCTATCTGGGATTAATCTTAATGTAGACCTTTTCACCCTTTTGGGGATTACTTTGTAAAACCATTCTAGTCTTGTATCCCTGTTTATGTAAATATCCGTCCAGGATTGATGCCCAAGGTAATGAATGACCACTATTAATTTTGGATTCTATTGTTATGTTTTTACTGTTGGGATTAAAATTTGCATGACCTGAACATGTAATTTGTAATGCAGAATCTATCAATTCAATTATGTCTTCTAAACTTTTAGATTTGATATTGATTCCATTTTTTTCAAGAAGCATGAGAAAATCTATCTCATAATTTTTTGAAACCAATGCTGAACTTAGAATATGCCCAAGACCATTATTCTCAATCAAGTTAATTACGCGGTAAACTTCTTGAGCATCATTTTTAGTCATATCAGAAATACTTTCAGTTTTTAATGCATGTTTCCAAACATGCATAAACATAGAAGATTGATTATTACCCAATACCTCAGTTGAGGAAAATAACGCGCCTTTACCATTCTCGCTATCAATAATTAGTAATTCAGTCTTATCAAACACAAAACAATTCTGACCTATGTCAGCAATTCTTATTTTTGCGCCATCTGGGATTATGCGAAAAGCTTCTGAACCAATCTGGGAAGGCGCAGTAATAATTTTAACATCCAGCTCTCGTCTAAGTACTCCTATGATCTGTTCTTTGCATTCAGCTAGAAGATTTAACCCCCATGGGTCTGCCATAATGTGGATCGATGTCTTTGAGCCTTCAATCATTTGACGAATCTGATTTAAAACATTATTTGCGTTTAAGTGAAAGTATCTTTTCTCCTCAGAACCTAGAGACTTTTTAGTATCCTCACTAACTTTCTTCAGATTAGTTACAAGAGAATTCATGGCATTTACTTTGTCTATTTGCTCATGAATAATTTCATCAAAAGCATCTTCTGGTGCAATAGCTGTACACATGATTGGTTTACTTTTTGAAATGATTGCAAGTTTCTTTTTTTCAAGTTTTAGTAAAACTGGATAAACCTTAGTCCGTGGGAGCTCAGCATAATATGCAACTTCACTTGCGGAAATCGTTCCTTTTGTAATCATAGTAACATAAGCACGCGCTTCATAACTGCTTAGTCCAAATTCCTCAAGACTGACAGTAATACTGTGTTCCTTTACCATGGTCTGTAATGATTGATACTTAGGTAAGACGAAGAGCTAAATTCCTTTATACAATTACTCAAAAAAGTTCAAAATTGTATCTTCGGATTGATGTCACTGTGGTTAAAACCTAAACCGTGACAAGGTGCTCAAATAGAAACATCATAAACTGATTTAGAAGGATGGCTACCAAGTCAGCTAAATTCGACGCCTCCCGCAAATCGCTATTTTAAGGCCAATGATGCCTCGTTTGCTATTTCGATTGGCGGCTTGAAGCATCCTCATTTTAGATTAAGCAAAATTGATTGTAGACTCTAAATTAAGCACGTAGCGAACTAATCAAGATTTGGTTATAGCAAACCTTGATAAAAATAAAATGATCACATTAAATTCATGGAACATTAAAAAAGATCTAAAGAAAATACGAACATTCTCCTACATAGTAGAGAAAAAACTTGGTCAACTTGATAAAAAAGAGGAATCCAAGATTGAAAAGCTTTCATTCGAACAATTACAGGATTTAAATCAACTCGTTCATGCAGCTGATTATATTTTAACAAAATATGAAGACAATAAGGAAGTTTATTCTCTGTTAAAGGATTTTGTGGAGATGATTAATAATTCTACGGCATCTATGGACATTTTAAATGATAAAATTAGTGAATTAGTAGTATCAGCGGAAAGCGCAATTTCTAGAATTAAAAGCATTCAAGGTGAGGTGTCTGAGGATTTCTCCTTAATATCCACAAATAAGATAGGCTCAGAAAAAGAATCCGATATCGCGCCTAAAACAAGTACAAATAATTTAACCAAATCTGCTACAGCAGTTTACACCTAAGAATACCTAAGCAAATCTGAAGTGAAAGTCGATTAGATAATTTGAGTTTAGCACCACAGGAACTAGAGAACAGCGCAAGCAGATATGCTTCTGAGGCAATCAAATGTGATTCTCAGGGAGCTAGAGGAATGGCAATTGCGAATTATCAAAAAGCCATAGATTCCTTAGTAAAATTGATGCAACTTTATCCAAACAACAAACTTAACAAAATTTACACCGAAAGGATGAGTTCCTATCAAAAAAGAATCATAGCATTACAAGCGACTCATGGTGTTCATGTGGAGCCCGTAGTTGATCCTAACGCTAGTCCTGAAGAGCGTAAAGAATCAATGAGGAGACATGAACAAGAACAAGATGATGGCAAGTTTGAAGAATTGGTAATGAAAGAAAAACCCAACATTAGCTGGAAAGAAGTTATAGGATTAGATGATGCTAAAGGTGCATTACGTGAATCTATTGTTTATCCAACGAAAAGACCAGACCTTTTCCCATTAGGCTGGCCAAGAGGTTTACTTTTGTATGGTCCACCAGGATGTGGCAAAACAATTTTGGCAGCTGCTACTGCAAGTGAAATAGATGGTTATTTTGTAAACGTGGATGCTGCATCTATGATGAGCAAATGGCTTGGTGAAGCAGAACAAAATGTTGCAAAACTATTCAAAATGGCACACAGTCTTAATGAAAGAGAAGGAAAACCTGTAATTTTATTTATTGATGAAGTTGATTCCCTTTTGGGTACTAGAAACAGCGAAGTTGGTGGCGAAATTAGAACCAAAAATCAATTCCTCTCTGAGATGGATGGCGTAAATGGGAAAGGAAAAGATGTTAAATTATATGTAATTGGTGCAACTAATAAACCATGGAGTCTTGATTGGCCATTTTTGCGAAGATTCCAAAAGAGAATCTATGTGTCACTCCCTACTTTGGAAGCAAGAGAGAATTTATTTAATTTGTATACTGCACCACTCAAAAAAGATATCCGAGTAAAAACAAACGAACTCGCAAAACTTTTTGAGGGATATAGTGCAAGTGACATTAAAGACATATGTCAAGCAGGTCAACTCAAAGTAGTTCATGAATTATTTGACTCCCCAGAGTATAGGGAACCAGTTGAAGGAAGAGCTCCACTTCAACCAAAAAGTCTCACAATGGCAGATTTTAGACTGATAAAAACTCAAAGAACTCCTAGCGTTTCAATGGAAATGATCCGTGCTTATTACAAATGGAGCGAAGAGTTCAAGGCTCTATAATCTCGGATAAAATACTATCAAAATTTTCCTGCGATCACACTTCACAAAACTTAAATTTCTAATCTAGATGACTTGTCGAGGGTCACTATTAACACTAAAAAAGCCAAACACGTAAACAAGTTTGGAAAACTGATCCTTTCTGATGGCACAGTTCTTAATGGAATGGGGTTTGGTTATTCTACTAGAGTTTTTGGCGAACTAGTTTTCAATACAGGAATGGTTGGTTATGCTGAGACTCTCACTGATCCCTCTTATAGTGGTCAAATTCTCACCTTGACATACCCTCTTATTGGAAATTATGGAGTTCCTGATCCTTCCTTAAAGGACAATGACGGTATACCAAAATTCTTTGAATCTGACCGAATTCAGGCTCGAGGCTTAGTTGTTCATGATCTTTCAATGGTAGCAAGTCACTGGAATATGGTGATGACTCTGGATGAATGGTTGAATAAAGAAAATATCCCTGGAATATCTGGAATTGATACTAGGGAGTTAACAAAAAAACTGAGAAACAGCGGTGTTATGATGGCCGCACTTGTTGTCTCTTCTAAGGAAATTGATGAGGAAGAGATCAAAAAACAACTATCAACTGCGCAAGATTACACCTCTGAAACATTCATGGATGTGGTATCAACAAAAGAGGATCAAGTATTTGGAAACGAAAAACAAACTGTAGTTGTAATTGATGCAGGTGTAAAAAATGCAATTATACGAAATTTACGGAATATTGGTTATAAAGTAATTAAAGTCCCATGGAATACATCTATTGAAAAAATTTTATCCTACAAACCAAAGGGTGTTGTTATTAGCAATGGCCCAGGAGATCCTCAAAAATGTCAAGATACTATAGATACTGCAAAATCACTTATTGAAAAAAATATTCCAACATTAGGCATATGTCTTGGTGCACAAATTCTAGGACTTGCAGGCAATGCCGACACATACAAACTAAAGTATGGACATCGTGGACAAAACAAACCCTGTATAAATTTAGAAGATGATCATGTTTATGTTACAAGTCAAAATCATGGTTACTGCATCAATCCAGACACTCTCAAGGATTCTGATTTTGATCTGTGGTTTACTAATGCAGATGACAAAACTGTTGAAGGAATAATACATAAAAAACAAAGGTGTATCGCAGTTCAATTTCATCCTGAAGCATCACCGGGACCTTATGATTGTAAATTCGTTTTTGAAAAGCTGAAAACCTTAATGGAGGAGGAAAAACCTGCCAAAAAATGAATCGTTAAAAAAGATTCTAGTTTTAGGTAGTGGGGCAATTAAAATCGGAGAAGCCGGCGAAAGTCGTTAAAACGACCGTCAATTTGACTACTCCGGAAGCCAATGCCTCAAAGCAATTCGCGAAGATGGACTGAAAAGTATTCTAATCAATCCAAACATCGCAACAATTCAAACCGATACTAGATTCGCCGATAGAGTGTACTTGTTACCAGTTAATCCAAAATATGTTGAATCAATCATCGAGTCTGAAAGACCTGATGGCGTGATGCTAGGATTTGGTGGCCAGACTGCATTGAACTGTGGCGTAAGACTTGACGAACTTGGAGTATTTGAAAAATATGATACCAAGGTACTTGGAACTCAAATTTCTGGTATAATGGCTACCGAGGATAGACAGAAGTTTAAGGATTCAATGAAACAATGTGACGTTCCTGTGCTCCAGAGTTATACGGTTCGTACCTTCAATGAAGCAAAAAAAGCAGCAAAGGATCTTGGGTATCCCGTAATTGTGAGAGTGGCATACACTCTAGGAGGTAAAGGCGGTGGGGTTGCACACAACGAGATAGAACTCCACGAAATTGTAGACAGAGGACTTACTGCTAGCATGGTTGGCCAAATTCTCATAGAAGAATATGTGGGAAACTGGAAGCAGATTGAATACGAAGTAATGCTGGACTATGGAGGAAATAACGTAATTGTCTGTAATATGGAAAATGTTCTTTCCATGAGAGTTCATACAGGCGACAATATAGTTGTGGCACCTTCTCAAACAATCGATAATCGTGAATATCATCTTTTAAGATCTGCTGGTTTGCGTGCAACAAAACATGTTGGGATTGTAGGTGAATGCAACATACAATTTGCCCTTGATACAGAGTCAGACAAATATGCTGCAATTGAAATAAATCCTAGGTTATCACGTTCCTCAGCTCTTGCAAGTAAAGCAACTGGTTACCCTCTTGCTTACATGTCTGCAAAAATTGGACTTGGGTATTCCCTATCTGAACTTGTTAACAGTATCACAAAAGCTACTACGGCATGTTTTGAGCCCTCTCTTGATTATATCGTTTGTAAACATCCACGTTGGGATTTTGAAAAATTTGAACTTGCTAATCGTACCCTTGGGCCAACAATGAAGTCTGTAGGTGAAGTCATGGCAATTGGAAGAACGTTTGAAGAGGCACTTCAAAAGTCTATTAGAATGTTAGATATTGGAAATGATGGGTTAGTCCTAAATCGTCTTAATGGTAAGACCTATGATGAAGAAGACATTGAGAATCACCTTCTAAACCCAGATGATTTTATTTTGTACTATGTTGCTGCAGCATTAAAAAAAGGAATTTCTGTAGAAAAAATTTACAAACTTTCTGCAATAGATCCTTGGTTTATAGAAAAAATAAAAAACATTGTTGACACAGAAAAAAAATTACAGGAATCCCAATTAGAATTTCGATTATTACATGATGCAAAGAAACTAGGTTTTTCAGATAAACAAATAGGCCGCGCCGTACAAAAAGAGGAATCAGAAATTCGGCAAATTAGGAAAAGTCAAGGAATAATCCCAGTTGTAAAACAAATTGATACTTTAGCAGCTGAATGGCCTGCCAAAACAAACTATCTCTATCTTACTTATGGTGGTGACAAACATGATTTAGAAATAGCCGAAAATGATAGAGGAATTATAGTTTTAGGGGCAGGGCCATATAGAATAGGAAGCAGTGTAGAGTTTGATTGGGGTACGGTCAACATGGTATGGGGATTACAAGAAAACGGAGAAAAAAACGTAGTCGTAGTTAATTGTAATCCTGAGACCGTATCTACAGACTATGACATTTGTCAAAGACTGTATTTTGAGGAGCTTACACTTGAACGAATTCTTGATATACATGAATTTGAACAAGCAAAGGGTGTAGTTACTTCGGTTGGTGGCCAGATTGCAAACAATCTTACCCCAAAAATATTGAAACATGGAATTCAACTTTTGGGAACAAGTGCCATCGATGTAGATAGAGCTGAAAATCGTTCAAAGTTTAGCCAAGTACTTGATAATCTCCACATTAAACAACCAAAATGGCAAGCATTCTCCAATATTACTGAAGCAAAAAACTTTGCAATTGCCGTAGGTTATCCTGTAATAGTAAGACCTTCGTACGTTTTGAGCGGTGCTGCAATGAAAGTGGTCTGGTCCCAAGAAGAACTTAAAAAATACGTTAACGAAGCAACCACAGTATCCCCAGATCATCCAGTTGTTATTTCAAAATTCATGCTTAATTCACTTGAAGTCGACGTAGATGGTGTCTCTGATGGACAAAATATTATTGTTGGTGCATTAGTCGAACATATCGAAAGTGCTGGAGTCCATTCGGGTGATGCAATGATGTGCATTCCTCCATGGCGCTTAAATAATAAAATCATAGAAACAATTACCGATTATACTGAGAAGATTGCAAGATCATTTAACATTAAAGGTCCTTTCAATTTACAATTTTTAATTAATGCCGGCCAAGTCTATGTGATAGAATTGAATATCAGGGCATCTCGCTCAATGCCATTTGTTTCTAAATTAGTGAGAATAAATCTAATTAATCTCGCATCTAGAGCAGTACTTGGTCAATCTCTCCCAGAAATACCCAAGGATCACTGGACCAAAATAAATAATTATGGAATTAAAGTTCCGCAATTTTCATTTATGCAACTTGAAGGTGCAGACATTGTTTTGGGTGTGGAAATGCAATCTACAGGTGAAGCCGCTTGTTTTGGCGAGAGCTTTTATGATGCTTTATCAAAAGCTCTAATTTCTGTAGGATATAATTTACCTGAAGAAGGAACTGCACTAATAACAATTGGAGGTGAAGAAAACAAAGAAAAGCTTCTTCAAACTGCTGCATCCCTTAAAGATCTTGGTTATAAAATAATGGCAACAGAGCATACTGCTGAATTCTTATCAGAAAAGATTGGGGATGTGGGAATAGTTTACAAAATTAGTGAACCTGAAAGAAAGCCCAACATCGCAGATTTATTATTTGAGCGAAAAATTGATTTCATTATTAATATTCCAAGCACATCTACTTTGGAAAAATATGTAGGAATGCTTTATGATGAATATCAAATTAGAAGAAAATCATTAGAATTAGGAATTCCAGTTCTTACTACTCCAGAAATTGCTGAATCGTTTGTAAAAACACTTGAATGGTTACAAGAAAATGAACCTACAAAACATCCACTAGAGCCTTACAAATCCTTTAGCTAGAGAATTTGATTAATTATTGATTCGTCCCCTATTATAGTACCGTCTAATGTTACAATCCTTGCTGAAGAAAATGTTTTTATCCTTTCTAAAATTGGAGAAATAGATTTTTTGTAGTGCTTTTTATGAGTTGCATAGAAATATTTGTTAAAAGAAGGAACAACTATAATTTCTAATTCTCCTGAGGCTGATGGAAATATATTCTGTTTTTCAGTTTTTATTGATATCCACACTCTTTGTCCATTAAGAACAGAATCTTCTTGAAAAAATACAGGATGTACATGTCCCATAATGATTTTATCAACATGTGAGAAATTTTCTGTAGGCATAGTGTGACCATGAGTTAAAAGAACATTTTCAATAACTGCTCCTACCGAACTTATAAGTGACACCCCTTCTGGAACAAGTTTTTGAATATTTGCATCATGGTTTCCAGGTATTAAAATTATGTCAACCTTATCATTTATTTTTTTTAAAAATTTTGGCACATCCTCCCATTCGGATTTTGTAATAGATTTTATACTTGATTTTACATCGCCCAAAAGAATTAAAGTATCAGCTTTTACGAAATCAATAATGTCTTCAATCACATTAATTGTTTCTTGTGTAGTGGTATTTTTTCCAATAAAAATTTTATTTGTTACTAGATTACTTTCAAACCCGATATGTAAATCTGATACAACAAGACTTCGCTTCTTTCCTTCTAAAATTAATGCAGGTTGAGAAGGAACAATTTTTGTTTCTACCATCATAAATATACACTACCTTTTGAATTAAATCCTTGTGAAGAAAGATCCTAGTAAAATAGAATCAGTTCTTTCTGAAAAACGCATCAAACTACACATTTTTGAGCCAAGTCAGAGGAAAATATGGACTGTAGTTGGAAAAGAAAAAGAATATTGGTTTGATCCAGACCTGCATTTTTGTTCATGTCAAAGCTTCTATTTTAACTCCATCGCAGGCAAACAAGAATGTTACCATCTCAAATCTGTAAACTTGGCTGAAAAAGAGAACAAAGTTGAATTAACCAAATTCTCAGATGAAGAGTTTTCTGATTTTATTGGGGGGCTTGTTTCTGATTTGTGATTCATTTTCAACTTAAAAAATCTGCAAGAATAATTTTAGTCGCTGAAATTGGAAATAGTGTGTCCCCCTAAGATTTCCATTAGTTTTTTCTGTGCTTCTTGTGCTTGAATATTTTTGTATGAATCAAACATACTGTTCATTCTATCAAATCCATGGGCGCTAACTGGATCAATGTTTTCATGTGGTAGTTGATCTTCTACAGGTTGACTTAGTTTTGTCCAAGGGGAGTTATGGGTCCATATGTTGCCTTCTTCATCAATACCTGTATTCTCCCCTGTCATTGTGAGTGTTACGGGATATCCTCTATCATCAAGTATTGTAACTATTTTTGGCGGATTCAGGGATTTGCCTACAACTTCAATCCCATCATTAAAGTAAAATGTTTTACTATGCCTGTCCTGATCCCAAACAATAACTCCTATTCTTGATTTCTCCATCGATTCTTTAAACGCAAAATTAAATGTAATTTTCATTATTTTACCATCAGCTTCGCCTAATGCATTAACATCCATTAGCATATTGTCAGGATCTTTCATAATAATGGATTGAGTTCCTTTGAAGTTTTGTTCCCATGTAATTGTATTGCTACTTTCACTAACATGTTGTTTATTGTTTAAACCAAATGCTAATTCAACATGTTCAATTTTTCCAGCTCCTCTATTATCATAGATTTTCAAAACTGCTGTGTTTAATTCACCCACATTGAGTGTTTGAAGTGGCATATGTGTTTTAAAATTTTCAACATCTGCTGTAAAATCATTAAATGTAAAACCGTTATCTACATAATTATTTCCATATCTATCACTTCCTAAAGTTGGAGCATAATCATTACCGCTTCCCTTAAATTGTGATGGTTCAAATTTTGGTTCTTCCTCATACTCATTCGTATTCACTTCATCATCATTGTCAGGTGTTACTTCATCATCATTGTCAGGTGTTACTTCATCATCATTGTCAGGTGTTACTTCATCATCATTGTCAGGTGTTACTTCATCATCATTGTCAGGTTTTTCCTTATCTTTTTTGTCATGTTTTTCCTTATCTTTTTTGTCATGTTTTTCCTTATCATCATATTTTTTTGCAAAAGCTTCATGAGGTTCAGTAGAAACTACGATGAGGAGGATGGAAATTACCAATATTGTTAAACTAACACCTTTGTTCAATAATCACTTTATGTGTGCATTATACATAATCAAGGTGGAAATTTTAGTAATTTGATAGGACCAATTTGGAATTAAAAATAATGAAGTTGTTGGGTAAACGAAATGATATCAAATATCGACTTTGTTACTGGTATAGACTTCGTAATAAAAAATAAAATAACCCATCTAGAAATTTCTTTTAATTAATTTTCAAAGTGGAATGGTAGATAAATCATCTTTAGAAACTCCTTTCCAAAGACCAATCATTCCTTCAGGTGTTACTTGTTCTACTTTGGTAATTTTTTGAATCTTAATATGATCAGGATTTGGTGGCATCCATAACATGGCCATGTAGTCGCCTTCATTTCCAACTTTGTTTGGTAGGGCTAAAATGATTTTATCCTTTGAAACTCCATTTGAAACTAGCGCATCAATTGATTTTTGTTTTAAATCCATTCTGCCGTGTAAAAATAGGTATACGTCTTTTTCTTTATTAATCTCAGTCATACTTGCTGTTGTACATTAAAGTAAATCAACGTTTCCAAAATTATAGTAAAAATTTTTCTAAAAAGGGTTAAATTACTAAGAGCGGAAGCTGAATCGTGAAAATCGTTACAGTGGGAAGCAGAGTATTTGTAACAAGTTCACAACTAGCAGGAATTCAAGGAATAATTGTTGAAACACCAGATAAAGCTCTTGCTGAAATTAAAAAATTAACTGACGATTCTGATGTTGGTTTAGTTCTTGTTAGTGATGACATTTCAGATCCAATCAACGACGAGCTCACTGCTTTGAGAACAGAAAAATCCACATTAGTTTTTTCATTACCTGCACCAGGAAGCGAAAAAACAGAAGTAGATTATAGAGTCATGCTTAAAAAAATACTAGGTGTATAGATACTATCTAAATTACATCAAACTCAGTTTTTATTTCAAACTGTTCTGAAACATTTTGAAATATTAAACTAGATTTTTTTCGTAAATATTTGTAAATGAAAATGATTTCTCCAGTTAGAACTCCCAGTGTTAATAACATCACCAATATCTTGATGTCGGAATTGACAGATTCCATAAGCATTAGAGATAAAGTAAATCCCGTGATGATAATGGCTTGAATAATAGTCAAAAAGACAAAGCGATTTGTCCAAACTCCAGTTTTTTCTTTATTTTGTACTATTGGAGTCTCTCTTCTTTCTAGCTCTTTTTTTTCAAGTTGCCTATAGTCTTCAAATTTTCTAAGGAGTCTGATTTCTTCGTGATCTGGGGTCTTCTCATCCCTAAAGTGCTCGAAATTAGCATCATCCCATCTTGGCATACATTTTGTTAAGAAGATCGAATAATAATAGAATCGATGTTCAGAATGACCACAATGTCAGGAAAAAATAAACAATTTTTGAAAATCGTTTAATGTACTTATACCTAACACTCATGAAATTTAGCATGAAAGCTGCTTTTGTAAAAGATTCATCAAGTGTTGTGGTAGAGGATGTTGAAAACCCAATACTTGGAACTGGAGATGTTTTAGTTAAAATGCATGCATGCGGAATTTGTGGTTCTGATTTAGAGAAAGTCTTTGGTAAATACAGTCAACCATCAACTCGTCTAGGCCATGAACCCTCTGGAACTATAGAAAAGGTAGGAGAAAATGTAACAGATTTCAAAAAAGGCGACAGAGTTTTTGTTCATCATCATGTACCTTGTTATTCTTGCCATTTCTGTTTACATGGAAATGAGACTATGTGCAAAAAATATTCTGAAACGAATCTTTCTCCATGTGGACTGGCAGAAGAATTTATTGTTCCTCAATGGAATGTTAATCATGGTGGAATTTTAAAAATACCTGATTCTATGAGTTTTGAGGAAGCAGCAATGATAGAACCACTTGCATGTTGTATCCGGGCTTGGGATAAATTTTCATTTCAAAAAGGTGACTCAACTGCAATATTTGGTGTAGGTGCAACTGGCATGATGCATGTAATGTTATCAATTATACATGAATTTGATAAAATATTTTGTATTGATGTAAATGAGTTTAGATTAGATTTTGCTAGAAAGTTCAATATTACTGATGCAATAAAATCTTCAGTCCCTGACATAAAACAAAAAATCCTTGATCAAACTGATAATCGTGGAGTGGATGTGGCAATAGTTGCAACGGGAAGTTTACAAGCTTTATCTAGTGCAATTGATCTTGTCAGAAAAGGTGGTACAGTAGTTATGTTTGGTGTTCCATCAAAGGGCGCGATGATTAATTTGAACATGAGTGGAATTTATTCAAAAGAAATTACAATGATTTCAAGCTATGCTGCATCAGACTCTGATACTAAAGCAGCACTAGAACTAATACAATCCTCTAAAATTGATGTTAAAAAACTAATAACTCATAGATACAATATTAAGGACTCTCCAAAAGCCTTTGAGCATGCTCATCATGGCGTTGACTCTATGAAGATAATCATTACTAACTGAGAAAGGCTTAAGAAAGGCAAAATTTTTCTTTCAAAATCGAAGAGCATTGGATTGGGGATTACAAAATAGACTTTCTCGAATTATCAAACCTAATAATGGAAGAGGTGTAATGTTAGCAGTTGATCACGGATATTTTTTGGGACCAACTGAACGATTGGAAGTTCCAAGAAAAACAATACAACCTTTATTGAAATACTGTGACTCGTTAATGTTAACCCGAGGTGTTCTTCGAACATCTGTTGATGCACGATTCCCAATACCAGTAGTTCTTAGAGTTTCTGGTGGCTCTAGTATTATTGGCACAGATCTTTCTAATGAAAAAATCACAACTAGTGTGAAAGATGCAATTCGACTTAATGTAAGTGCACTTGCTATGTCGATTTTTGTAGGTGCAAAAAATGAACACAATACCTTGGTGAATTTAGGTAATTTAGTCAATGAAGCAGAAGAATACGGAATTCCTGTACTTGCTGTAACTGCTGTAGGAAAGGAACTTGAAAAACGAGACGCACGATATCTTTCACTTGCGTGTAGAATAGCTGCTGAATTTGGAGCTCATGTGGTAAAGACATACTATTGTGCAGATTTTGAAAAAGTTGTAAACAGCTGCCCTGTACCAGTAATAATAGCAGGCGGACCAAAATTACAGGAACGCGAAGCTTTAGAATTAGCTTATAACGCAGTCACAGCTGGCGCTGCCGGTGTGGATATGGGAAGAAACATCTGGCAATCTGATTACCCTGTACCGATGATACGTGCAGTTCGTGCAATTGTTCATGGTAATGTTAAAGTCAATGAGGCATACGATTTGTTTAAAAGACTTTGTAATGAAAATCCATCAGAATCTACTATGCCAAAAAAACAAACTAAAAGTCCAACAAAGAAACCTAAAAAAGCAAAATAACCTGAATTTTCTATTAAATAATCTAATCTTTAATCTTTGATAAATGTATGTGAACAATTTTCCATGTGGGTTTTTTTATCAAGACAAAAGTGCCTCTACCATGAATTACTATATGTTCACCTGTATACGCCTTATTGTCTACAACCATCCCTTTTTGCATTAGCTCAAAAGCAACTACTGCACAATTCCCAAAAATACTGATTTTAGGATTTGTTATCTCATAATCATAATCAGAAATACTAACAAATCTTAACTCTTCAAGTATCAAAGTAGTTGAATAATCTTGAAGTTCATACGGAGGAACATCGCTAAAACTTGAAAAGTTTGGGTCATCAAGTTGAATTTCGCGAAGAGATGCCAATTTTTTTGTCTTGCCTATCTCAAAAAATTTTTCAATTACATTAATGATTTGTTCTGTTTCTGACAAATTTGATTTTTTTTGTTTTGTGATACATCTAAGTCTTATGTGTAGGAGTGATCCTGTCTAGGAATATTGAGCTTGCTTGGAAAACCGAAAAAACTCACATCACAAATTTTGATTTTTTTCTAGCAATGTTTATTAATTATATGTGAATGCAATAGAATGACTGTAATGAATAAAATGAGTCAAATTAGCATTTCAAGTATCGTGTTGCTAGTTGACCTGAGCCTGTAAAACTACGGCCTAGTTTTTAACAATTAAAATTATGGTGATTGTGTTTGGTAACTAATATTATGGAAAATATGAATGGCGGCAGAGCCCTCATGAAAGCTTTAGAAAAAGAGGGCGTAAAGGAAGTCTTCGGCTTACCGGGAGGTGCAAATCTTCCAATGTATGATGAGCTTTTCAAGAGTAACATTAGACACATTTTGGCACGACATGAACAATCAGCTGCACATATGGCAGACGGATTTGGAAGAGTCAGCAGAAAACCAGGAGTATGTTTTGCAACTTCTGGACCTGGTGCTACAAATCTTCTTACAGGTATAGCAACTGCACAAGCAGATTCTGCTCCGATGATTGCCGTAACTGGTCAGGTTCCTGTTAAGATGATTGGCAAAGATGCTTTCCAAGAGAGTGATATTATTGGTATGGCAAATCCATGTGTAAAGTACTCATTTCAACCACGAGATGCATCTGAAATTCCTGAAGTTGTACGAAAAGGATTCTATATTGCAGCTACTGGAAGACCAGGCCCAGTTTTAATTGACATACCAAAAGATGTACAACAAAATGAAGCATCCATGACATTCCCTGAAGAGGTTAAGATACGTGGGTACCATCCTTGGACAGATCCTGATATTGTTCAAATTGAAAAAGCAATTGATATGTTACTTGCTGCTGACAAACCAATTATTTTAGCTGGAGGTGGGGTAACTATTTCATCAGCGTTTGCTGAATTACAATCCATATCAGAATTATTGATGATTCCAGTTGTAACTACCTTCAAGGGTAAAGGGTCATTTCCAGAAAACCACCCTCTTTCACTTGGTCCAATAGGAATGCATGGACATGCAGAAGCAAACAAACTCATGACAGAGGCTGACTGTGTTCTTGCAATTGGTACCAGATTCTCAGACAGATCGGTTGGAACCTTTGAAGAATTTGAAAAACGTCTTAAAATTATTCACATGGATGTAGATCCAGCTGAGATTGGAAAAAATCAAACAACAAATATCGCGGTGGTAGGAGACGTACAAGCTACACTTAGAATAATGGTCAAATTACTAATGCACAAATCCATCAAAAAAACCGAAGGAACAACCTGGTTAAAGCATGTCAAGGAAGTCAAAGAATATTGGAGAGAAAATTTGAAACTTCCAAAAGGTGAGATGACTGCGGCAAAAATACTAAGAAAATTACGAGAAGTTCTTCCAAAGGAGTCTATCACAACAACTGAAGTAGGACAGCACCAAATGTGGGCCTCGTTATTTTTTGACGTGATTCATCCTGGTACATTCTTTAGTTCAACTGGATTGGGGACTATGGGGTGGGGATTCCCTGCTGCCATTGGAGCAAAGGTGGCAAAACCTGATGTGCCAGTAGTTGACATTGCAGGCGATGGTAGCTTTAGCATGACAGAAAACTCTCTTGCAACTTCAGTTCTAGAAAATATACCAGTGATTGTATTTTTAGTAAACAACTTTTCGCTTGGAATGGTGGCGCAATGGCAACGAACTTTCTATGACAGAAGGATGATTGGTGTTGATCTCAAAAATTGTCCTGACTTTGTCAAATTAGCTGAATCATATGGCGCCCAAGGTATAAGAGCCCAATCACTTGACGAGCTTGAAAAAGCAATCAAGGTTGGACTAAAAAGTGATGTAACTACAGTAATTGATATTCCAATTGACCCTGAAGAAGACGTTTTACCATTTGTAGCCCCTGGCACACCATTAAAGGATATGATATTACCATCATAGTGATAACAATGTGGGCTATAATTTCAATTTTAGTTGAAAACAAACCAGGAATTTTGTTTAAAGTTACTCATCTTTTCAGGTCTAGAAACTTTAACATCGAAAGTATTTCAGTAGGAGTAACTGCAGACCCAGAATTTTCCAGAATGACTATTACTACAATAGGTGACGAAAAACAAATACAACAAATAGTAAAACAACTTGACAAAATGATTGATACTGTAGAAGTACAACGATTAGATGAGCATAAGACCGTGTATCGCGAATTAATTCTTTTTAAGATTAAAATCAATAAGGCATCTGATAGCATGGAGATTAACAAATTGGCAAATGCATATGGCGCAAAGATTCATGATGTCAAAAAGGATTCAATCATGGTTGAGCTTACTGCTACCCCTGACCAGATAAACACATTTGAGGAATTAGCAAAACCATATGGAATAATAGAAACTGCAAGGACTGGTGTTGCTGCTTTACAGAGGACAGGAGCATGAAAGTAAGAATCTTTGACACTACATTAAGAGATGGAGAACAAACTCCAGGAGTTGCCTTAGCACCAGAACAAAAATTAAACATTGCTAAAAAACTTGACACCTTAGGCGTTGATGTAATAGAGGCTGGGTTTCCAATAATTTCTGAAGGTGAACGCAAGGCCATTAAAATGATTACAAGCGCTAACTTGAAAGCAGAAATTTGTGGCTTGGCAAGAACTAACAAAAAAGATATTGATGCCGCAGTAGATTCAGGATTAAAATACATTCATACCTTTATTGCAACATCTGACATTCACTTAGAGTACAAACTTCATCTTACAAAAGATCAAGCTCTTGAAAAAGCAATAGAATCTGTAGAATATGGTAAATCTCGTGGTCTCCAAGTAGAGTTTTCAGCTGAAGACGCAACAAGAACTGATAGATCTTTCTTAAAAAAGGTATTTGGCGAAGTAACAAAGGCTGGTGCTGACAGAATAGATATTCCTGATACTGTAGGATATTCAACACCCCAATATATGGCAGAAATTACAAAGGATGCAATTGAAGTAACTAAACTTCCAATCAGTGTTCACTGTCATAATGACTTTGGTTTAGCTGTTGCAAATACAATCTCTGGAATTCAGGCTGGAGCATCCTGTGCACATGTTACAATTAATGGAATAGGAGAGAGAGCAGGTAATGCCTCTCTTGAGGAGTTAGTGATGGCATTGCAATGCTTACGATTTGAAAATAAATGGGAGACAGGGATCAATACAAAATTAATTTATGAAACCTCTAGATACATCTCAAATCTAGTAGGCGTTCCTATTCAACGAAACAAAGCAATTGTTGGAGAAAATGCATTTGGTCACGAATCAGGGATTCATACTCATGGAGTTTTGAGTAATCCATTAACATATGAGCCAATTAGCCCAGAGCTTGTAGGTAGGCATAGATGGTTTCAGGTAGGAAAACATGCAGGAATACACGGAATTAATGCGATGCTAAAAGAGTATGGGATAGAACCAGATAAGGAACAAACCCAACAAATTCTTGAAAAGGTAAAAGCGATAGGCGACCAAGGAAAGCAGGTGACTGATGTTGAGCTTCTTTCTATTGCTAGTGAAATACTAGGAGAGCGCGGCATAAAGAGAATTGTACAATTAACTGGATTTTCTGTCTCAACTGGAATAGGTACAATGCCATATGCCTTTGTAAAACTAAACATAGATGGAAAGGAAGTATATGCCACTGACTATGGTGTAGGGCCTGTTGATGCATCATTAAATGCAATACAAAAGATAACTGGCGAAATTGCAGAAGTTAGAATAAAAGAATATGGCTTGGCATCAATTGCAGGTGGTTCTAATGCCTTATGTGAGGTAACAATTAAGGTTGAGGATCCATACGGTAACATGGCTTCTTCAAAATCAATTGGAGAAGACATTGTAACCACAAGTGTTCAGGCAATGATTGATGGTATTAACAGAATAATGCTCAAGAAAATGCTAAAAGAAAAGAAGGTAGACAACTAATCTTTTAAGTTCAGTTACATGAATGTTTTAGGAAGGAAATCAAATGTACAATATATCATTAATTACAGGAGATGGAATTGGCCCAGAACTCTCAGAATCTGCAGTAGCAGTTTTAGAGACCATTCATGATAAGTTAGGCTTAAAATTTTCTATTAAAAAACTACAAGCTGGTGACTCTACATTAAAACAAACAGGCAAAGCCTTGCCTGAGGAAACCCTTGAATCAGTAAAGCAATCACATGCATGTCTTAAGGCTCCTGTAGGAGAAAGTGCAGCAGATGTTATCGTACGATTACGAAGGATACTTGATCTTTATGCAAACATTAGACCTGCCAAATCTTATCCCAACATGCCTGCGTTACGAGATGATATTGATCTTGTAATTGTTAGAGAAAATACCGAGGATCTTTATACTGGTGATGAATTTGATATAGATGAAAATATCTCTGTTGCACTAAGAAAAATTTCTAGTCAGGCTTCAAAAAGAATTGCAAAATATGCATGTCTTATTGCAGAACAAAGAAATCAGGAAAAGAAGGTTACATGTGTTCACAAATCAAATGTAATGCGAAAAACTGATGGATTATTTGTCAGATCATGTGAGGAAGAAATACGTAATCATCCTGGAATCACTTTTGAGCAAATGTATGTGGATGCTTGTGCGATGAATCTAATCAGACAACCTCAATCATTTGATGTAATAGTTACTACCAATCTTTTTGGTGATATCCTTTCTGATGAGGCAGCTCAAGTTGTGGGGGGATTAGGTATGGCCCCTGCAGCTAACATCGGTGATAATTTTGCACTTTTTGAACCAGTGCATGGTGCAGCATTTGATATTGCAGGAAAACAAATCGCTAACCCATCATCATTTATTCTATCAATTAAGATGATGTTAGAATGGCTTGGAATGAAAAACAACGACAAAAAATGTTTTGATGTAGCAGGAAAGTTAGAATCTACTATCTATGACATTGTAAAACATGGTATCAAGACAAAAGATATTGGTGGTGATAAAACCACAAGAGAGTTTACTAAAGAAATAATATCAAGATTAGCATAATTGTTTATCTCTTTTTAATGTCTGATCTAGGAGGATTAAGAGACCAAAAAAATAACATAAGTCCTATTGGAATCATAAATAAAATAGCCGCCATCAAAGATGCCGTATAGTATGTTGATGGCATGTCTGGAAAAATAGGCCCTGGAAACACAGCATAAAACCAGATAAATACAATAAAACCTAATAGAATTTTATTTCGTTTAAGTAATTTTTTCCAGCTAACCCTCTTCTTTAACACAAAGCAACTTTTGCATCTACTTCGATCGTCAATTATACAAGATGTGCAACAATTTTTTTCACAAAAGTAACACTTGTAATCTCCAAATTTGTTTCCACAAAATTCACAGTTTTGCACACATCACATAGGGTTAATTAGGATTTATTATTTTTTAAATAATTTAATAAATTAATGGTTATCGTAAATTTAGGGAGTTAATCTATCAGGATCTCTTGGATATAGAACAACTTCACGCACGTTGTCTATGCCAATTAATGTAGTCATCAATCTTTCAAGACCTAAACCCCAACCTGCATGAGGTGGCATGCCCCAATCAAATGCCTGTAAATGATTTGAAAATTTTGACGGGTCAAGGCCTTGCTCTTCTAGTCTTGTTCTAATTTTTTTAGGATCATGAAGTCTTGTACCTCCTGAAGCTAATTCTAAATATCCAAATTGTAAATCAAACGACCTTGAAATCTTTGGATCATCATCTTTTTCACGAATGTAAAACGGTTTTAATTTCATAGGCCATTCTATTAAAAAGAAAAATCCAGGATGATTTTTTCCAATAATTCTCAAATGAGAATCAAGTAAGTCATCTCCAAACTTCAAGTCTTCGCCCGCACTTTTTAATTCCTCTAAAACTTGTGAATATGTAATTCTCTCAAAAGGCGATGATGGAACTTTAATCTCTATGCCCATTGCTTTTTGTTCTTTTTTGCATTTTTCTGCAACGTATTTGTACACTTCAACAACTAGTGATTCTAAAACTTCCATCACATCAGTATAGTCCATAAATGCCGCTTCAATGTCTACGCTTGTAAACTCACTAAGATGCCGTCCTGTATGAGATTTTTCTGCACGATAAAATGATGCAATCTCATAGACTCTCTCCAGCCCAATTGTCATCTGTTCTTTATACAGCTGTGGACTTTGTGCAAGATATGCTTGCTTGCCAAAGTATTCTAGTGAGAATAAATTAGCACCTCCCTCACTTGCGCTACCAATTAGCTTAGGTGTGTTAATCTCAATGAATTTTTTTTCCGTTAATGTTTTTCGAATAGATGCTAAAACATGATGCCGAAGCTTGAAGATCGATGCAGTTTTTTGATTACGCATGTCTAAAGCTCGTGCATTTAATCGATTGTCTATATTGCTCTCTAGTCTCCCAATTGGATCAATTGGAAGAGGATACACAGCATTTGCTAACACATCTATTTTTTCTGCCTTGATCTCACACTCAAAATCTCTGGCTCTGGTTTCTTGAATTTTTCCCTCTACTCTAATGACACTTTGTCTGGTAATTCCTGCTATTTCCTTACTGGTGTCTTCTTTTACTATAACCTGGGCCAATCCCGTAACATCCCGTACAGTTAGGAATGTCATCTTTCCTAATTTTCGAAGATCTTCTACCCATCCTCCAAAAATGACTTTTTGACCAATCATTCCAGAGTTAAAATCCTCAATGTTATGTGTACGATTAAACTGCATTAGAACCGACTTTTTCTCATTTCCTTAAAGTTGCATATATCCCTTCTTGCAAAAATCAAATTTACTAGTACATTATAAAAAAAATATGAAATTTCTTGAAGTAGAAAATCTTACTACCAGATATCAAACATCAAAAGGCCAAGTCCATGCCTTAGACGATGTCAATTTCTCATTGGAGAAAGGTGAGTCTATTGGAATAGCAGGAGAAAGTGCATGTGGAAAAAGTACCCTGGGACTTTCAATGATACGTATGATTCAAGGCGGAAAAATTGTTTCAGGAAAAATAAATCTTGATGGAGAATCAATTTTAGATCTAACTGAATCAGATTTTAACCAAAATTATAGATGGAAAAAAATTGCCATGATATTTCAAGGTGCAATGAATTCTCTTGACCCAGTATATACAATCAAACAACAATTTGTGGAGATTTTAAAACAGCACAAGTATGAAGGTGACTCTGATACATTAATTTTTAAAGCCATCAATTCTGTAAACTTGGATGAGAGTGTACTAAAAAAATATCCTCATGAACTCAGTGGCGGAATGAAACAAAGAATAATTATTGCAATGGCGCTATTACTAAAACCAAAATTTGTTATTGCAGATGAACCAACTACTGCACTTGATGTATTGATACAAGCTCAAATAGTAAACCTCTTAAAAAAATTAAAAAAAGATGGTATGTCAATTATGTTAATAACACATGACCTTGCAATACTTTCTGAAATTGCTGATAAAATTGGAATAATGTATGGAGGAAAAATGATAGAATTTGGAAACTCTAATGCAATTTACAAAAATCCAAAACATCCATACACGCAAGGTCTTTTAGAATCCATTCCAACATTACACGGTGGAAAACCCAAGTTCATCAAAGGAAATCCTCCAGATCTTCTCTCACCAAAGGAAGGGTGTAAGTTTATAGACCGATGTCCTGAGGCTATGGAAAAATGCAAACAGGATCCTCCCAAATTTAAAACAGATTCGGGTTATGTGTTGTGTTGGCTTTATGAATAATACTTTACTATTGGTAAACAGGCATCAATAATTCGTAGCATTTCTGAACGAACTACTTTTCTGTCAATTGAAATCCAAACTCTATTAGTTTTTACTGCAAATGAAATTGTCTGAACCTTTTTTCTTTCCTCCCACACAAATTGGTTCTCGCCGAGGTCTTTGTCAAAAGCAGCATCAAGACCTGTGCTCATTGCAATGTTTGAGAATTGATATTGTGTTTGACTTGCATTTAGTAATGGTTTCAAATTTGGTCGTCTATAATATGCTAATAGTTCTCCTTTACTGCCAATTACTCCAACGAATCTGATGTATGGACTAATTCTAGAGATTTTCTGACAAATCATTTGATATTCTTTTTTAATCAATTTAATATCAATTTCATGATATGATATTTTAATGATTTTGGGATTCTAAAAGCAACCTAGATTGTAATTATTTTTTCGATTTTTAGGGTTAAATAGCGCAACTAAACTGGTTGATTTGTGGATTATGCTACTTTTTCAGAAGCTCTCTTTCCCTTTGTATCTGAAGTAGGTTATCTAGCACTTAGTCTTGTTAGTTTTTTTGGTTCACTAATTCCCTTTGTTCCTCTTCCCTCATTCCTAGTACTTGCTACTATGGCAGTAGGTGACCAATTTAATATTCACATATTGGCGATATTGTCAGCTGTGGCTGCTACTCTAGCAAAGCAGATAATTTTCTATGTAAGCTATGGAGGTGGACGAATTATCTCTGAAAAGACAAGAAAAAGAATGAAACCTTTTGAAAGATTAGTAAAAAAGTATGGTGCAGGAGCTGCATTTGTGGCAGCAGCTACTCCAATCCCGGATGATTTGGTGTACATCCCACTTGGTTTAGCAAAATATAATCCTCGAAGATTTTTTGTGGCTACACTTACAGGAAAAATTGTCCTAAGTTACGTAATTGTTTTGACATCTCACTTTGTTGGGATTTCCTTACTTGACCCCCTAGTTGAAAATATTAAAGATACTAGCACAATCTATATAGGAATGATAGTATTTGGTGCATCGTTAACAGTCATGATAATTTTATTGCTTCGCCTAGACTGGGCAAGGATTCTTGGAAGGTTTGCCCCGTGGACTCTAATTGAAGAAGACAAAAAAGATTAGATTTCTATTTTAAAATTCCACAGTTTATCTATTCCATTTTTGATTCCAATTCTTGGACTGGATGAAATTTTCCTAGTCTTTATCCCCTCAGTAATAAAAAGACTGGATAATTTTGCAAGATCCTCCCCATATTGCATTTTAGTAATCTGCATAGCTTGCGTTAACTTTGCAGGACCGTTCGTCAAGTTTGCAATCGAATCAATTTTACGGTTTTTAACCATCTCATTAATTCCCTGGTCAGGTTTAATTGAACGAATTAAAACTGCACCTGCATCATATGTCTTGCTTCTAGCTACTGCATTGACACAGTAATGCATTCCATAAGTAAAGTAGACATATGCTATCCCAACCTCACCAAACATGACTTTGTTTCTTCCAGTCAATCCCCTAAATGCATGACTGGCAGGATCATCTTTGTAACGATATGCCTCTGTCTCTGTAATGGTGCCAGAAATTATCTTACTTCCTATTTTTCTAATAAGTGTCTTGCCAAGAAGATCCTTTGCAACATTTACAGTATTTCGTGCATAAAATGATCTAGGTAACACTTTCATGTTCAAACTGGTTCCTCACAGTTCTTTGATACCATTTACTAATTTTTTCATATCGTTTTCTAGTGAATCTAAAAGTTTTTGATTGTAAATTACTGCTGCTGGATGTATCGTTAAAAAATATAAATTACCATCTTTTTTTACAAATTTTCCACGTTCCTTTGTAATATTATTGCCACCTAATATCGATTGATAGGCAGTGTTTCCCATAATGCAAATAACCTTAGGCTTGATAATGGCAATCTCAGACTCAAGATATTTTTTGCAAGATTCTTTTTCCTCTTGGGTTGGAACTCTATTATTTGGAGGTCTGCATTTTACTACGTTTGTTATGTACACTGATTCCCTTGAAATGCCTGCATTTTCAAGAGCAGTAGATAATTTTTTTCCTGCCGCCCCAACAAATGGCTCCCCCGCCTTGTCTTCACTTCTTCCTGGTGCTTCTCCTATGAAAATTATTTCTGAGTTATGATTTCCTTTTCCAGGCACAGAATTTTTTCTAGTTTTACACAGCTCACATTTTGTGCAAGTTACTACTTGATTTCTTATCTCTTCTAGCGAGCTAAACCTCATCTAGGCACTCCTAACAATTGCAGTTGCTCTAATGGAAGGCCCACCATTTCCCATAACCATTGATTGCATTGGGTCTCCTTTCCCACAATTTGTAATTGGTCTGACCGTAAAGTCTTTCCCACAAGCATCAATTGATTTGAAAAAATCAGGCGCCGTGCCTAATACGATTACATCTCTAAGTAAATCTGTAATTTCCCCATTTTCAATTTTTTGAGCAAATTGGCACGAAATACTCCAGTTGTATCTTTTCATATCGATTGAAGGAATTTTCATATTTGAAATCAAATACCCATTTTTGATATCTGCAACCATCTCATCTGGTTCCCAATCTCCCTTATCAATACACGTGCAAGCCATTCTAATTAGTGGCATAAATCGATAAGATGAGGCTCTCATGTTTGCACTTGGATTTGTGTGAAAAATTTCTGCAGTTTCACGACTTTGCATATGGTTTGAAAGTACTCCCTTTTTAACAAGCTCTGTTCTAGTAGCCTTGTTTCCTTCATCATCAAAACCATAGTGTCCAAGTGTACCTTCAAGTGTAGGATCATCAAACACATTGAGATTATCAGAACCAATTTTTTCTTCTAACTTTCCTGCCCACCATGCTCCTCCAGCCCACGCCATTTCTTTTCCAAGTACTCTATCTGCTTCAGATGGATGACCAAGTATTTCATGTGATAACAGTGCAACAAAATCTGGATTCATAACTACTGTGGTTTTTTCTTCTTTGACAGGTTTAGCATCAATGAGCTGTGCTGCCTTGTCTGAGATAAATTTTGCAGTTTCCCTTATTTCTCTGTTAGTGGATAATTTCTCAATACCGCCTCTCCCACCTTCAGTAATATTTACAGATTGAGTCAATCCATTTTCATGTGCAGTAGCTGAAAGGTCAACTATGACGTCTGAAAAATTTTGATGTATTTTTGAGCCTTCGCTACTTACAAACAATTTTGATACTATGTTATAGCTCATACTGACTTGAGATTTTATAATTCGTTTATTCTGATGGATAATCTTATCGCAGTCATATCCAATTTCTATTAGCTTGTCGATAGTTGGAATAATTTTCACAGGGAAATTTATTTTTTCATTAACTACAGTAACATTCCCAATTGCTACTTTGTGCTTTTTTTTTGATGAATAGTAAAGTGCAGCTTTTGCAGCTTCTTCTATTCCTCTTTTTACATCATCAAAAGTTAAAGGATTTGAAATTGAAAAAAAACTCCAGGCTCCTTCATTTAAAACTCTTATCCCTAAACCTTGGTCATTTTTTGTTGTAGAATGTTCTATTTCGTTATTTTCTATGACAAAACCTTGCTTTGAAGTAACCTCTGTTCTTACATCACAGTATTGACATCCTGAAACTAAAGCATGTTCCACCGCCTTTTCTGCAAAATCCTCTAGGTTTTTCTCCACATCTGCAATTAGCTTTGTGGCATTGCTAAATCTTATGTAATACCTGAAATTGCAGGCATTGTGAAGTAAAACTCGTCTTCAAAATTATCATCCGTTTTACCCTGCTTTTGTAAGGCATCAAAGTATGCCCTGCAATTAGAGTAAAAATCTCGGTTATATTCTGCTATGATTTCTAAGCTTTCCATTGCCATGCCTAGACTGTAGCAAAAACTCCATGTCTAGGCCTATGTTTCATAATTTTCAGTTTTTAGATCAGAATGATTTACTATACGAAAGGTTGTTAGGTTTTTGGCAAAGTAAATGAAAAGGTAGCCCCTGTTCCTAGAGTACTTTCAGCTAAAATTGTGCCTCCATGCTCTTCTACTAGGCCTTTACAGATAGCCAATCCTAGTCCGCTACCTCCAACCTCTCTAGTCAATGAGGTATCAACTTGATAGAACTTTTTGAATAGATTCTCTTGGTTTTCCTGAGGTATTCCTGGACCATTATCTTTTACACTAATCTTAACTTCTTTGGGTGAATCTTCGACAAAAATCTCAACTAGTCCTGAGTTAGGCTCTACAACATCTAAGCTATTTTTTAACAAATTTGTTAACACTTGCCTTATTCTCTCTGTATCATGTGGTACAATAATTTTTTTATCCAAATGTTGCTTTATTGTAACCTTATTTTCTGTTGCACGAGGTTGTAAAGCCTCAACAGCTTTTTCTATGGTGTCTTTAATGTCATGATTTTCTTTTTTTACAACTAATTTACCAAGTTCAAGTTTTTGTGCATCTAAAAGGTCAGAAATTATTCGTAACAATGATTCAGAGCTTGATTTTATAATTTTCAAACGTTCTTTTTGTTTTTCAGTAAGTGGCCCTAGATGTTCTCCTAACAGGATGTCTACATAACCTTGAATAGGAACTAGTGGTGTTTTTAATTCATGTGTTATCATTGATAAAAATTCATCTTTTGCAATGTCAGTTTCTTTAGCTTCTTGTGTTTTTTGTTTAATTGTATCTGACATTATGTTAAATGAATTTACAAGCTCACCAATTTCATCATCTGATTTATAATTAATTTTTTCACCGTATATGCCCTCCTTAACTCGAGATAATGCTCTTGTAATTATTTCAAGTGGATTAAGGGATTGCCTTACTACAATTATTACAAGGAAAAAAATTGCAATATCTACAACTAAAAGTGTTTGTACAATAGTTCCACGTTGTGAACTACTTTCTTGCAATTGTTGATTCCATGAATCAAGTAAATTATCAAGTGATGATGTAAGTTCTATTCTTTGTTTTTTGAAAGCGTTATAGGCCGAATCAAATTCCTCAGTGCGTAATGAATTTTTTTCTAATATGCTAACTCTTAGCTCAACAGCTTCCCATAATGGATCTAATTGTCTTAATGAATTGGAGTTTTCCCTTGGGATGGGAATCAAATTTTCAGGATTTTCTCCAATGCTGTCTAGGTCTAGATCATCTGTAGGATTTTGTAATAATTTTCTAATTCCTGCCTCAAATGCTATCCTATCTTTTTGAAGCTTTTCTCGAACCCCCTCTTCTTCTCCAATTGAAATCAGTAAGGCATTTTGTCCAATACTCTTTGCTAATTCATGAAGCTCGGCTGAAATCTCCTTATGTCTATTATATCCTCGGTCAAGCTGATCAATTTCTTTCATTACAGCGTCTGTAGTGAGAGCCATTTCTCCATTTTTTCCTAGAATGTAATTTAATGCGTCTTTTGCTTCATCATTAGATACTGCAAACACCTGTATTTGTTCAAGACCTTGTCTGACATCTTTCCAAGAATTTTCAACCTCGGTGTATTCGCCCATTAGATTAGAAGGAACAGTAACAATTGACTGCCCCCTAATTGTTCCTCCTGTTCTTAAGATATTAAGGACTGATTCGAATTGATTTGTTTCATCCTTCAAGGCTTCTCTATCCGACTCAATCCCATTGGCAATAGAGTTTACAAGACTAGCTAGAGTTTCTACTTTGACTTTAAGATCAGCTGCACGAATAATTGTGTAAGACTCGCCTGTACTTTCCTGTTGGGCTTGATATAATAAAACAAGATTTACCACAGCTGCCGCAATAAGTATCCCCACTAGAAAGTATGCTTTTTGGATTATTTTCAATACTTAACCTGTAAATTTCCAGAGAGTATAAAAATCCCGCCTAAAACCTTTTAGATATAAGATCAAATGTCTGACGAATTCATTAAAGTAGCAACTCTAGAAATTAAAGATGAGATCGCCTCTATTAAAAAAATCTTAGAATCCTGCAAGGATGATTCAGATATATTCAAAAATTCAAAATCAATTGAAAAACATATTCATAAAATTAAGGGACTTGCTCCAATGATGGGCAAAAAAGGATTAGGAGAAATTGCAGCATTAAATGATAAATTACTAAATCATATCATTGAAGGCCAAAATCTCGAAGGAATTTATTCTACCCTGTGTGAATCTAGTGTTTTTATGGACCAATCTATTCGTGGTTCAGACCATAGCTCTCAAGAAATAAAACAAAAGATAGCAACCAAATATTCGAAATATTTGGACTAATCTCTCTCTTAAATAACAATTCTGACACTACATGATATGGCAAAAGTAATGGTGGCAGATGATTCAGATGCTATTAGGCAAGTTCTGGAAGACATCCTCTCAATTGGAAATCATGAATTAGCCGGGGAGGCAATGGATGGTAATGAGGCAGTTGAGAAATTCAATCAAATACAGCCTGATCTATTACTATTAGACCTAGCAATGCCAAAAAAAGATGGACTGACTGTAGTAAAAGAAATAAAGGAATTTTACCCGGAAGCAAAAATCATTCTAATTACTGCTAGCGATAATCAATCTATAATAAAACAATGTCTAGATGCAGGAGCTAGTGCCTCAATTTCTAAACCCTTTAACTTTGATAAAGTACTAAAAGTCATTTCTGATACACTTGCACTCTAACATGTTAGATTAATTCATTTTCCCTTTGATTCCCAACATAATTCAGTTATGAATAAAAGTAGCATGGTGTAGCTTGAATCATTGTCTAAAATTGTAATTGATACGAGTGTTATAATTAACGGCCAAATCAACAAGTTAATCGAATCTGGAACTATTAAGAATTCAGAAATTATAATCCCTGTAGCAGTTCTTGATGAATTACAATCACAAGCAACACAAAAAAAAGAACAAGGGTTTACAGGATTAAATGAGATAAAAAAACTTCAAAATATCTCAAAACAATATGGAAATATAATAAAATTTGAAGGCATACGCCCAAGTTTCGATGATGTAAGATTATCTGATCGTGGGAGAATAGATGCAATTATCAAAGACATTGCAAAACAACATGATGCAATTCTTTACACCTCAGATAATGTACAATCTTTAGTTGCACAAGCAGAAGGAATTGAAGTTAGTTATCAAAAATCTGATCTAAAACAAGAAGAGTTAGAATTTCTAAGATTTTTTGACACTCAAACTATGAGTGTTCATCTAAAAGAAGGCTTAAAACCAATGGCAAAAAGAGGAAAACCAGGTTCTTTTAGTTTACAAGAAATTGAAGATAAATTATTGACACGTGATTACCTTAAAAACATTACAACACAGATTTTAGATGTTGCTAAACTTGATACCAAAACCAATATAGAAATTTCAAAAACAGGCGCAAAAATAATTCAACATAAAGACTATCGAATTGCAATTACTTATCAGCCATTTTCAGAAGGTTACGAGATTACTATAGTACATCCAATTGTACGTTTATCGATGGAAGATTATGATTTATCTGACAAACTCAAAAAAAGATTTGCCGAGAGTGCAGAAGGAATAATTATTTCTGGACCTCCTGGTTCTGGAAAAAGTACATTGGCCTCAAGTGTTGCAGATTTCTATCATAAAACAGGAAAAATTGTTAAGACATTTGAATCCCCACGTGATTTGCAAGTAGATCCGGCGATAACGCAATACACAAGATTAGATGGAAGTTTTGAAAACTCTGCTGACATTTTACTTTTGGTGAGACCAGATTATACTATTTTTGATGAAGTTAGACGTCGCGAAGATTTTCAAACATTTTCAGAACTAAGGCTTGCTGGAGTGGGTATGGTTGGCGTCATACATGCAAATTCTCCAATTGATGCAATCCAGAGATTCATTGGAAAAATAGAATTGGGCATTATTCCAAGTATAATTGATACCGTTGTTTTTGTAAAGGACGGGAAAATCTCCAAAGTGTACCAATTAGATCTCAAAGTTAAAGTTCCTTCTGGCATGACAGAGCAGGATCTAGCAAGACCTGTAATAGATATTCGTGATTTTGAGGATAACGCTCTGGAATATGAAATATACACCTTCGGTGAAGAAAACGTCATCGTTCCTGTTCCAAAAAAGACAATAAAATTTGGAATTGAAAAACTAGCTGAAGACAAAGTTAGAGATACCTTTAGAAGATTTGATCCTCAGGCAGAAGTTGAAATTTTATCTGGAAATAGTGTAAAAGTAAAGGTACGCAAACAGTTTATCGCATCCGTTATTGGCAGAGGGGGTGCAACAATTAACGATTTAGAAAAAATGTTAAAGGTCCACATAGACGTGGTGCCAAAAGACTCTTCTGAAACCCCCTCTGATGATTTTGAATTACCGTATGACTTTTCTGAATCTGGAACTTCTTTACTGTTTAATGTCGGAAAAGAGAATGTAGGTAATTCAGGTGACATTTATCTGAATAACGAATATCTTACCTCGTCTAGAATTACTAGAAAAGGCCAAATTAAAATTCCAAAACACTCAATCCCTGGAAAAAGATTAATGAAAAATGCTTCTTCTAGAGAATCCATTCAAATCTTTATCAAAGATTAGACTAATTTTTTATTAATTTTTAAGCCTTGTCAAATATTATTAAAATTTTGAATTATTTTTGGATTTGATTTTAAAAAAGTAATAAACTTTCTTAACTGCCTAATAGTTTTTGGGTTAAGGTGATGTTCAATTCCCTCAGCATCTTGATTAGCTGTATCATGGCTAACCCCTAAAATTTCAAAAAATTCTAGGAGAATGCCGTGCTTTTGTCGTATTGCATCAGCTAATTGATTTCCTTTTTGCGTTAGGTTAATTCCGTGATACTTTTCATACTCTAAAAATCCACTCTCATCTAGTCTTTGCAGCATTTTTGTTACACTTGGAGCACTAACATTCATGTATCTTGAAATATCTAGAGTAGTTGCATATCCTTTCAGTTCTACTAGCTCTGAAATCACTTCAAGATAATCTTCCATTCTGGTGCTAGAGCCGATTCGTGCAGCTTTATGAGCTGCCTTTATTGATTCCAGTCGTTTTGTATCCTTTTTATTCAAACGTTCTATTAATTGGAGATTGCTTAGATATAATTTAGTGTCTACAAGATTACAGGCTTTGCATATCTACTATCATAGATGTTATTAATTTTGACCATAGAGTAACCAATCTTGATCTTCGAATTTTATCTAATTTTACCAAAATATGACGAAGGAATGGATGACTTACTTAATCTAAAATTAAAAAAAATGAAGACAATCTCAGAATCTGCAAAAAGAAGAGCAGTGCTATATTCTGATTTATCCAAAGTTGATGATAAGAGAACTGCAACATCCTTGCGTGCATTACAAAAAGCTCCCGCTCCTGGGAAAAAACTAAAAAAAATTGGGTTTATCATATTTTGGATACCCGAACCAACAGGAGTGACAAATGCTATTGGTGCCCCAATGATTTTAGCTGGCAAATATCTTGAGAAAGTATACAATGGTTCAACAATACATGATATTGGACATGAAACAAAAAACGCCTTCTCCTCAATTCACGATTTTAAAAAATCTATACTCTGATCATTACTTTTAGTTTTTATGCAGAACCTTTTAGCCTAATTGTATGGCCACAAGAATTCAGGTTTTGGTTCCAATAACTATAGCTGCTGTCATAGTGGGTATTGCTGGAATCATGTCGCTTCCAAGTGATGTAAAACTTGAATCCGTAGAATTTCCAAGGGGTACTGTAAAACTCGATGGCATAGTTTTAGAAGTTCAAATAGCTGATACTGACCCAAGACGAGCCAGAGGATTAATGTTCCAAGAACAACTTCCGCTTGATGAAGGAATGTTGTTTGTATTTGATGATACTAACAAACACTCAATCTGGATGCTTAACATGCAATTTCCACTTGACGTAATCTGGATAGATGATAACAGCAAGGTAGTGTTTATTGAAAAAAATGTTCCTCCCTGTAAGACTGCATTAGAGACTGTAACGTGCCCTTCTTACAAAGGTGGAAACAAGGATGCAAAATATGTATTGGAAGTTACCGCTGGATTTGTTGATGCATTTAAAATAACTACTGAATCAACATTAGAAATAATTTCTATCTAAAATACGTCGCAAGTTTTGCAAAGGCTTATCTTAGTTAAAATAAAAAATCTGTAAAGTGCATAAGAAGAAATTTTTATACATTGGTATATCTGTAGCAGTTTTAGCTATAGTAGTTAGCCTCAGTTTTAGTCTATTTAATAATGATGCAGAATTAATGCCAGAATCATTCCCTGAATTAAAATTTACATATATAGAATCTAATGCCAAATTAAAAGAAAGTTTAGTGTTGCACGGCATATCCATGTCTTCTCCAGTAAAATTATCAACAATAAAAGATATTGAAAAATTCTGCTCTTTTTTTGCAGATGAGACCAAGCAAGATCAAGTAGATTATTGTACCTCAACAGAACTACGTGATTCTGATGGAAAATTCCTAGGAAACATTCACATGGTGGGTTCTCGAAATATGCCAAAAATTGTTCTAGTGTTAATTCAAACTGATCCCTTCATGCAAGATCTTGATGAAATAAAATCTGTATATGATGTTGTAATTGAAAACTTGGTCTGTAATTGCTGGGAGGATGTAAAACCCAGTGAAATTGAAACAGTTAGTGACTGGGTTGACAGACAGAAGGACTTTCACACAAGTGATGTTAAGCCTACCAGTAAATCAAACCTAAGTATTATGGGAATAAGCCTTCAAATGGAGTTAACTACCAATACCGAAGGATACCTCTGGAAATTGCTAATATCAGGCTAGTTTCTAGCAAATCTGCAAAATTCTTAATTCCTAGTTTAACCTAGAAAAGACATGAAATATTGCCATGATTGTTTAACTCCAATTAATCGTTATTCATCAGAGGAATATTGTAATTTCTGCAAAAGAGATAGAGCCATTAAAAAAAATCCAAACTCTGTAGCCTAATCTCTTTTCTTTTTAGAAAATCTGAATACCTTGACAGTATTGTTGTCGGTTTATGTTAACTTTATAGAAGTAATATTTTCTATTGAAGGTTATATTGTTTGAAGAACTTTGGTTAATTCCACTTGGGTTTGTAGCCGGCTTATTAGGTTCTATAATTGGTCTTGGAGGCGGAATAATTATTGTACCCGTCCTAACTTTTTTTAGTTATCCTCCAGCATTATCTGCTAGTAATAGCATATTTGCAGTTTTTAGTAATGCTGCTGCGTCATCAATTTCTTATGCCAAACAACAAAGGATACAATATTCTATTGGATTAAAACTTGGTTTACTTTCAATACCTGGAACTGTCATTGGCGCATACATTTCGTCAGATATCGCCCCTTCATTATTCAAAATTTTATTTGCATTAATTTTGATCTCTGCAAGCATTTACATTTTTTCAAAAAGAAAGATTGAACCAAAAAGTCATAATCTTTCAAAACAAATTATGATTCTCGCAGTAGGTGCCAGCTTTTTAGCAGGAATATTATCTGGATTATTTGGGGTGGGTGGTGGAATAGTATTCGTACCATTGATGGTTATTGCTATTGGGCTGTCAATGAAAAATGCGGCACCCACATCTCAATTCATCTTGTTATTTGCTTCTGTTTCAGCACTAGTAACGCATAGTATCTTGGGACATCCGGATTTTTATCAAGCACTTTTGCTGGCAACAGGTGCTTTCGTAGGAGGTCTAGTAGGAGCAAGACTATCAATTGAAATTAAAGAAAGTGCATTAAAAATTCTTATTTCATTAGTTATGATTGCTGCAGCAGTGAAACTTTTTATTGATTCCTTGGAGGTTCCTTTTTGATTCTATACAGATTCTTTTTTGATACTACTACTAAATCCCCATTTTGTTTTGTACCTTCATAGTCTATTGCAATTTTGCCATATTCTTCATCAACATCTTCTTTTGAAGATACTGTGAATTTTATTTTCAAAACCTCATCAGTTTTAAGTGGTTTGAGAAACCTAGTACTTCTGTTGTCCCATTTAGTATCACCATCTGTGCCAATAAAGATTAACGCATTTCCATAAATCTGACTGAGTCTGGTGAATTCTCCTTCTATCCTAGATAGGATTGCTCTCCCAGAGACTAGTTTATTTTTCGTAGTTGGGTCATCTAAAAGAACATTTTTTACTCGTGAAAATTTTAGATATTCTTCTAGTTCCTTTTCTGAAACACTACATGTGGAATAGAATTCTTCTCCTACCTTGAGTTCTGAGAATTTTTTCATTCTATCTTACTTCATCTACACAGAAAATTACTTCAGCAGATGCTGGAGAATTCTCTGATATGAAAAAATTCAACGCTTGAGCTATTCTTTCATTTTTAGGCTCTTTACCATCAATAGTTCCAGGTAAGACCAAAAATGATCTAACTTTTGACTCTAGTACATCACTTAATTCTTGATTCACCGTTGTTGTAAATGGTCGCAACGCCCCCCGAAATACCTCTACCTTTGCCCTGTCTGCCCCTGAAATCTTTGTGCCAACTGGCAAGTCAGGTCCTATGGTCATAATGATTCCACTTTTATTTTTATACAGTCTTGGGTCTTTCCCACCCCCTGGAACATAATGCTCCAATGCTCGTTGTATGACAGTAGCAGGGGTGTTAATGAATTTGTCAACCAGATCATCCCACTGACTTCTTGATAACTCAATTAATTTTGAAAATTCTGGAACTCTTCCTGTAATATGAATCACTGCCGCAATCTCTCCCATGTTCTTAGAAGCTGTTTCTAACCATCTCTGAACTTCATTTGGGTTTTTTAGATTTGATACATGAGAATGAAATTTGCCACTAATAAAATCCTGTAATTCCTTTGGAGTGTTTTCTGATATAATACAAACTGCTTTGCCACCATTTTTCTCTACATGCTTTGCTAGATATTCAACTCTATCTGCGTCTGTCTTATCAGTCGCATCAATTGTAAAAACTACCGACTTGCCATTAAACCTGGGTTGGGCAACACTTGGAGTTGCTCCTGCAATATGTGCTCTGACTGGATAAAATACTCTATCTCCTGGTATGACTTTGCCGTTAAGAATTTTAGCCATTTCATCATCTGCAAGACATAAAACGGTTTCAGCAACTTGTGGTTGGGATAAGAATTGTCCATCTGCAATCATTTTAGATGTGTTTAGTTGAATTTTCTCAGCAACATTTTTGATTTTTGTTAAAAGATTGGTTAAAGTTACAGATAATTTCTTAGGATCTCCCCCTTTAGTTTTTGCTAGGTTTTCAGCTGCTTTTGTAATTCCTTGACTAATAACAGACTCTTCTTCACCTAATAGGGGAACAATTTCTTTATTTACAGATTCAACTTCAATGGGTGAAAGATCTTCAAATCCACTGACACGTAAAAACTCTGAAGCGGCTTTTGGATAAACAGTTTTGTAAATTCTATCAGAGTGAACTGGGCCTGGATTTGTAGCAATTGAGATGATTCCTCTATCTACTAATTCCCAAGACATCGCCTCTGCTAGTCTGTTTTTTGCACCTTGTGATGCAGTGTAAGGGTCTCTGAATCTATAAGGACGTTGTTCAAGTGGTCTTTCTTCTGCAAAGAAAGTTGAAATTGTAATTATCTTTGCACCCTTTTTCATTACTTTGAGAGCCTGCACTGATGTCCAAAAGGTTCCCGTAAGATGAATTCCTATCGTACTTTTGAATTCATCCAAATCATCATTAGCAAAACAAGTTACCGGACCTGAAACTCCTGCATTATTTACTACTACATCTACGTTGATTTTTGAGCTTGCAAGAGAATCAAACATATCGCTAATACCTTTCTCATCGCTTACATCAACTCCTGAAAATATTTTTACAAATGCATTGCTTTGAACCTTTGAAATTATTTCCTGAAGGATTTTTTTAGTTTCTTCAAGAGGCTCTCTTCTTCTTCCAAGAATTATCACACTGGCTCCATTTTCTGCAAATTTTTTTGCAATGGCTTGACCGATACCAGTTCCACTGCCGGTAATGAGGACAACCTTCTCTTGAAATTTTAACATTGACAGAATGATGAACTTTTTGTATTATTTAATTGGATCATCTAATGCTGAATTAATCTTTATTTGAGGGGTAAATTCATCATTTGATATGCATGATTCTGAACCTGACACTATTGTATTGAAGACATATCCTCAACGGTTAAGTGAAATTTTATCTAAAATAGGTATAGAATCTAATCCAAAAGATATTGGAACTGATGAAATTGAAAAAGGTGATTATTACAGCAGGTATTTTACGCAAACACCTAGAATGGTTACCAATAAAGGATGTTTAGAAATTAAAAAAACGAATATTGATGTTGTACAAATAATTCAGAAGGGATAGAAAATGCAAGATCCAAATCCACTTCCTTGGGGCGCACAGGACAGATTTCAAGCTCATTTTATTGTTCGAAAAAATACTGGAAGAAATAACACTGATTTTATAGCTAGAACAATTCTTTCGACTCAAGGTCATTTTGGTTCAAAAAAAATTAAAGGCGTAAAATGGGATGGTGGAAAGTTAGCAAAAATCCTTGATGGTGATTCTGCCCTTACAGAAATGATTCAGAAGCAATCAGTCAACGATGCTACTATTTTTGTTGATCCAACAGAGAATGCTGTCAGAATTTATGGAAAATGGAAAAACAATTTTGAATTTGGAATATCAAAAGAATTATTTGAAATTTATGACAAAATAGCAGGGCACATTAAAGCCCTTTAAGCTTTCCACCAGTCAAGTGCTAAATAATTTACATCGTCTTTTCCATGTGGTATTGCTAAAATGAATTGTTTTCTAACCGTAGTAGCTAATCTTCCAGCAAGTACTACTCCTGTTGATGATATAGAATCAGTTGTGTTGTAAACCTGAACCAAGTAGGGAGCATGATCTATTCCTGGACCTTTTTGATACACTGCAAAATCGCATCCGAATTTAATTCCTGGATTAATTATGTACCCTTTATCTCTAAAATTTTTGTAAACTAGAAATTTTTTATCAAAATTATGGTATTCATTTCTGCAAATTTCTAACATTTCCGTTTCTGTAATCTTTTTTTTTGCTTTGTAAATACTAATTATTGATTTTTGAAGCAAATAATATCCTTCCATAAGATCTAAAATAAGTGGAACGTTAATTTCATTTAGTTTTGGTTTTGGTATGCCAATTGGTTTTCCATAATACCCACTCATGAAAAGTTTTTGAGAATCCTTAATATTCCAAACAACAATTCGATTATCGATTAATTCACTTTTCAACCTATATGCTCAATGCTAATAAAATGAATGAATCTGAAACTTCTTGGCATTTATCTGCCATCTCCTCAATACCTTCAATTACGTCTTTCATCAACATAATTTCCTTAGTATTTGTAATTTCATTTAAAATCTTGATAGTTATTGTTCGATATTTTGTATCAATTTCTCTCTCAATTTTCTGGGTTTCTTGAGCAAGATCAATTGAATTTGAAGCATTTGTATTTAGACTGCGAATTATTTCATTAAGCTTGTAAACCT
>Ga0209542_10001933_pt1 | contig 47684 bp, 51 predicted proteins | sample RifCSPhighO2_01_FD_184028 | JGI IMG/M metagenome (GOLD analysis project Ga0209542, IMG submission 184028) | Soil microbial communities from Rifle, Colorado - Rifle CSP2_plank highO2_0.1 (SPAdes) (version 2) | ecosystem: Environmental > Terrestrial > Deep subsurface > Rock core/Sediment ...
AGCCTTTGTTTGAGCCATATGATTTTAAGCGTAAGCGGGTCACGAGAGTGACCAAAATCATAATGAGCGAGAACAAAGCAGTATTTTCCACAAGAATCTCCTGATGTAAATCAGGTTAGAGTTTCAATGCTCCAATGGCAAATCATAATTTGACAGTCGGCGTTTCTAAAAGTGATTTGAAGTGTTAAATGAGAGAGATAATAATAAGTGGGAAGACACATCAAGGGATTGACAGTGGTTTTAACTGCTAGTTAACCTCAAACCTTCCTTAACTCCGCTACCCTCTGAGCATCACCTTGATAGCTAATGGCTGCTATGTTCCCATCCTGACCAGATTCACTAAGAAGACAATCCCAAAGGACAGAGCTTCATTGTCCGGCCCAAGACCAACAATCAAAACTCAATGCCGCTCCTTTGATTTCGACCCCGTCTGAAGCGTGTTTACGGTTATAGGAGAGCGCTAACTTCCCAGTCTAGTCTTCCCAATGAAGATTAATGAGTGGTGTTTTTTAAATGTTTCCCTAGCCAAACCGTAATTTCAGAAGAAGAACCCCGAATACAAAGGCAAAGTTGAATATATTGGAGATTATCAAAGGAAGGTCTTGGATAAGTATACCGTACACCAACCACAGACCTATACCTGTTGAGAGAAGAGAAAATGCAATGAGCGATATATCCTTCGTGTGCTTCGTCTTCCACGCCCGGTACAATTGAGGCAGCATGGCAATGGCCACAAAAGCACCAGCGATGTATCCCACATAAGCTGTAATCTCCATAGAATGAGTGTCTCGTTTGTCTCAATATAAACCTTTTGTATTAGGCGGCTCTGTAGAAAATGTAGGTTAGCAGCCTTAGGTCAAACCTAATCCAATCAAATAGCGAACTGACAAGAGGGATGACTCCTCCGGAGAATGTCAGTTATTGCACTTCAGAATGAAAGATTTGAAGCTGCTAACCCGAATGATAATGAGACTTTCTACAGAGCCGTATTAGGCTCCATTGAAAAGTTCTCTGCTTCGCAGGTTGCTATCAGGCTTAGTGCTCACCTTGTATTAGAAAAGTTTATTAATTTCCAAACAATCCTCTTATGGGGATACACATCGCATCATCAATTCTTTTCTTAGGGACAGGCACTGACCCCTATGTTGTCGGAAAGGGGCTTCGGTCAGCTGGGGGAATTGTCATTCAGGTAAATGACAACCAGTTTCATCTGGATCCTGGTCCAGGATCATTGCAGATGGCAAAAGCTGTTGGCATCAATCTGAGAGCGCATACCTCACTTCTCGTCTCCAGCAATGATTTATACCTTTGCAGCGATCTGAATCTGGTAATTGATGCCATGACTTATTCTGGTTTTGATAAGAAAGGGGTGCTGTTGACAACCAAATCAGTGCTCAATGGTACTGACGGTTTTGTGCTGAGTACCTTACATCGTGATTTCCTTGAAAGGTACATCGCAATGCAGCCTGGTCAACGGGTAGGTATCAATGACATTGAAATAGAAGCTCTGAAAACCACCAATACTCTCTCTATCGGGTTCAAGATTTTTACGTCAAGCTTTACCTTAGCGTATACTTCCCTTACCAAATATTCACCAGAGGTTGCTGAGCAATACAAAGACTGTGGAATCCTCATTGTCAATTTTGCAGATCCTCATTCTGGTTTGGGAAAGGATGGCGTTGTCAAACTTCTCAACTGGGCACAACCGCGACTGGCTGTTTTGACTGGTTTTGGCAACAAGATGATAGAAGCTGATCCACTCTATATCGCCCGAGAGATACAGAAAGAAACCGGAATCCAGACTATTGCGGCTCGGGATGGCATGGTGTTGAATCCCGCATCCTATGCAGCACAGGAAGGGCAGCGGACATTCGGCACATTTTCTGCCGATGAGAAGAAAGTTAGGATTATAGGTTCTGTTGCTGAACCCGCAGCTGAATCAGAAGAGCAACCCAAGGATCAGCAAAAAACACTTACAATAGAAGAATCAGACCATACCCCAGAAAACAACCCATAGATAAAAAGGGCATTGCAGGATAAAACGTGTCTTTCTTTCCTTTGTAGAGCAGAAGAAACAAGGCCATACTTACTATAACTGGAATTACTAATGTTTGGAATAATGCGGTCAGTTTAGGAAGCTGCTTAACTATTATAAGATGCTCCATGACTGCAGCCGAGAATATCAAAGGAAAACCCATATCTCCTCCACCCAAAATGGCAGTCTCCACCTTACTTTTCTTTCCGCCATCATTGATTTTTTGCCTTTGATAGGGGATCGACAAGCCCGCAAACAATTTGCTTTCACTCTGGAACTCAGCCAGTTTGATCATGTGCTTGCTTTTCCAAACTGCATATGCATCGTAGAGGGAAATAGCAACCAATAAAATGGAAGCTGAAATGATGTTGAGGAAATTGATGAGGATAAGGGCTAGCCCGGCATACATAAATATCTCAGTTAGGTTATGGATCACCATGTTATTCTTGAAGACCTTCATCAGTGCAAAAAAGGCAGCCAATACTACCGCAACCTGCCATATCATATAAACATCGAATGAGACAGTCAGCACCATCCATACCACAACCAGAAACCAATACTTCCATACATTTCGAAGCCTGAATTTTATAAGAAGGAATAGTATGGCTGTTCCAATCAAGACTGCAATAATGATAGGTATCCATTGCAACTCCTTGTTCTCGACTTCGGGGGGCTGGCCGATCAGGGCAAGCTCTCCATGGGAGATGGATGTTGTATCGTTGATAACCTCCACCTCGATATACTTATTAACTGTGGCAAGGCCCATCAACTGAGTCATAAAGAAAATGACAACCAACCATAATGTCACTGTTGTCGTATGCTTCATTTTGCAGTAAGTCAGTCTGAATCTTTAATAAGTTTTTGGTTTGCAGTAATTTAACCAAAGCTTTAAAAATGAAAAAGCGTTCTCCTCAATTGGGGGTAACATGAGATTTTGGCTATTGATCATTGTACTGCTTGTGGTAAGTAGCATGAGCTATGCAATTACCTTTGTGGTAGAGGACACTTCTAAACCCACGTTCGAGACATTTACGGTTTCTCAAGGCAAGTCTGGCGCTCAAAAGGCAGCCTGTCTCTTTACCCAAAATCGAGAATCTAGAGAATTTTGGTTCAATTACCGGGAAGATCAGGAAGAATTGGAGAGATGCTTTCATAAGATCACGAAAAACTGGAAACGGGAGCTCCCTGATGGCAAATTGATAGTTGGGGGGGATGACCGACGAGATGCTGACTTTAAACATGAATTATGGGTACGGCTCCGCAATGGAGAAGATATTTGTTAAGGAATATATTTATAAGGATGGGCAATATTCTAATGTTTATGTCCCAGAGTGATTGTCTTTGGCAACAGAGAATTTTTTGAGCTTAATATAGATTTTTCAAGATTTATAATGTTCATTTCTTTAAAAATGGTATTTATAAACATCTTTAACCAAAATAAGACCGTATATTCCCTTATTTTATATTTGTTACATCAAATTGAACAAAAAACTTTATATATCTATAGCTATTTTGGAGTACATAAATTGGGGGTAAGTTTTCAATATGGATAATTTTAAGGAGCAGGTTGAGAAGGCTAAAATTGGCTCTGTGGTACCTATATTTAAGGTAGTTGAGGGTATACCTGACCCTGTTGAGTATTTTGCAAAGCTTTCTGACTATGGGCGGAAAAAGAATAGCATCTTACTCCAATCTGCCGATATAGTTGCCAAATATGGAGAAAAAAGCCTTGGGACAGCAAATCCCTGCTTGAAACTTACCGGGAGCAAGGAAGAGTTTGAGATAAAGGCGCTTAATAAACTGGGAGAAACCATCCTAAAGCTGCTTAAACCTGAACTTAAATTTTGCGATAAGCTAACTTATCAAAACAATACCATCAAGGGCATTCTCAAGCCCAAGAGAAGAGCAGTGAATGAAGAAGAAAGGCTCAGGCTTAAAACACATATGGATATAATTAGGGCAATTGTATTCAAGTTTTCTCCCACCGAAAAGCCACAGATACCTTATTGCGGCCTGTTCGGCAGCATCAGCTACGATTTCATTGATCAGTTCGAAGATTTGCCGCCAAATACCGCAGACGAGCTTAACGATCCTGACTATGAACTCTATTTTGTCGATAACCTGTTTCTCATGGATCATAAGGAGAATAAGACCTACTTCATCGCAAATGCGTTCATAACAGACAAGAATAAGGGGAATGTGTTCCAGGATTGCATCAATACTATTGAGACCTATGAGAAAAAGCTTACTGAGAAATGTCCCAAGCCGAAGAAATTCAAGAAACTCAAGCAGGAAATTTCGACTGATACATCCAAACAGGAATTTATAGATATAGTCAGAAAACTCAAGAATCATCTCCTTAGAGGAGACGTGTTCCAGGTTGTGCCAAGCAGGACAATAACCTCCAACTATGCTGCTGAGCCTCTTGATATTTACCGGAAATTGAAAGCATTAAACCCCAGCCCTTACATGTTTTTCATACATAATGCTAACGGAGTTTTGCTTGGGAGCAGCCCTGAAATGTACCTCAGAGTGCAAAATGGTGTTGTGGAGATACGGCCCATTGCAGGTACAAAGCCTCGGGGAACAGTCAATGGGAAAATAGATCTTGATCTTGATTCACGGTACGAGTCTGAACTGAAGATAGACCGAAAGGAGCTAGCGGAGCATACCATGCTCATCGACTTGGCTCGGAATGATGTTGCCCGGGTTTCGAAACCAGGCAGCAGATATGTTAGTGAACCATTCATTGTGGAGAAATACAGCCACGTGCAGCATCTCGTCTCCAATGTGCGAGGCAACCTCAAAGATGATTTAGATGCATTGCACGCATATCTTGCTTCAATGAATATGGGAACTTTGACTGGCGCCCCTAAGGTCGAGGCGATGAAGCTTATAAGAACAGTAGAGAAGAATAAGCGAGGATTCTATGGGGGGTCTGTGGGGTACATCACTCCCAGTGGAGATTTTGATAGTTGCATAATAATTCGAAGCATGCGCCTGAAGGGGTCTACTGCGTACATACGGGTTGGTGCTGGTATTGTCTATGACTCTATCCCTGCAGTAGAGTTTGCCGAAACAGAACGGAAAGCTGGCGCTTGCTTAAAAGCAATCCAAGAGGCAGGAGGGTTCAAATGAGAGTCCTCTTTATCGATAATTTCGATTCATTCACCTATAACTTAGTGGACGAGTTCGAGAAGCGTGGTTGTGAGGTTTTGGTCTATCGGAATAATATAGACATGACCCTGTTGGATAAGGAAATCAATCGTTTCAAACCAAAACTTATTGTGATAAGCCCCGGACCCGGAACACCCGAAGAATCAGGCAATTGCATACCTATAATAAAAGAGTTTCATAAAAAGATACCTATTTTTGGAGTGTGCTTGGGCCATCAATGCATTATTTCTGCTTTTGGGGGCGTTGTCAGTAGGGCTCCTGAGGTGTTGCATGGCAAACCATCGCGCATCAGCCACGATTCCCAAGGAATCCTCAAAGGCCTTGCCAATCCTTTCCAGGCAGGAAGATATCATTCATTGATTGGTGTTGAGATTCCTTATTGTTTGGAAGTTTCTGCGAGGACAACCGGCAAGCGGCTCGTTATGGCAGTCCGCCACAAGGAGTTCCCCATATTTGGTGTGCAATTTCATCCTGAAAGCATCTTAACACCTACCGGCGGCTCCATCATTGAGAATGTCATCGAGATGTGCAAAAAATGATACAGGAAGCAATTCAAAAACTAATAGACAGGCAGGACTTAACGGCAATTGAAGCAGAGACTGTCATGGATGAAATAATGTCAGGCAAGGCCACTGATGCTCAGATAGCTGGATTTTTAGTAGCTCTTAGAATCAAAGGAGAGACGATTGATGAGATAACTGCCTGCGCCAAAGTCATGCGCAAAAAAGCCTCTCGTATTAGACCGTCCAATCAGGATATGCTTGTTGATGTTGTGGGAACTGGAGGAGATAGGTCTGGCACATTTAATATCTCTACTGCAGCCGCTTTTGTTGTTGCTGGTGCTGGTGTGCCTGTGGCAAAGCATGGCAATAAGGGTGTTTCAAGCAAGTCTGGTTCTGCCGATGTATTGAGCGCATTGGGAGTCAAGATTGATTTGAGCCCGGCGCAGGTTGAAAAATGCATCAGTACTATTGGCATAGGATACATGTTTGCACCAGGATTCCATGGGGCAATGAAATATGCAATCGGCCCCCGGAAAGAATTGGGGATTCGAACGATATTCAACATTCTCGGACCTTTGACAAATCCTGCGGAGGCTCCGTATGAACTGATGGGGGTATTTGCGCCATCCTTAGTTGAACCTTTGGCTACTGTATTAGGCAATCTGGGATGCAAACACGCAGTTGTAGTTCATGGAAGCGGTCTTGATGAGATCAGCATATCAGGTTCAACTACTATGGCAGAATTCAAATCAGGCAAGGTAGCTGTCTCCTCTTTTAAACCATCTGATGTGGGAATGAAAACATATCCTCTTACCGAAATAAAAGGAGGAAGTCCTGAAGACAATAAAGAGATACTTCTCAATATATTGGGGGGGAAGGAAAAAGGCGCTAAGCGTCAAGTTGTAGTATTGAATGCCGCAGCAGCACTCTATGCTGCTGGTAAAACAGATTCCATACAGAAAGGCATACCGCTTGCAGAGAAATCAATAGATTCCGGAAAGGCACTTGCAAAGTTAGAGGCACTGAGGGAGTTCACATGCTCGCAAAAATAATCAAAAACAAAAAGGCTGAAGTAAAATCCAGAAAGAAGCTGCACCCTTTGAGGACGTTCCGCAAATACCTCAAATTCTCTAACCGGGATTTCAAGAAAGCCATATCCAAGCGAGGCTTTAACATAATCGGAGAGATAAAGAAAGTCAGCCCCTCTGAAGGATTGCTCAGGAAGGATTTTGATTTTGTGCAGATAACTAGAGATTATGAGCGGAGCAAGGTGGCTGCACTATCGGTGGTAACTGATGAGGTCTTCTTTGCTGGCAATGTGGCATTGTTGAGCAAGATACGAAAAAATACCCGAAAGCCAATGCTTCGGAAGGATTTTATCATAGATGCCTATCAGATTTATGAGTCACGGTATTACGGTGCAGATGCTGTACTGCTTATCGCCGCTCTGCTCGACGTCAAGGAAATCAATGAGTTCCTCACCATCGCAAAGAAATACCACATGGATTGCATTGTGGAAGCTCATGACGAGAAAGAGTTAAAAAAAGTTTTGGCGACCAATGCTGACATTATCGGCATCAACAACCGTAACTTAAAGACCATGAAGATAGATATGGAGACTACTCTCCGATTAGTCAAGAAAATCAGGAAGAAAGTGGTTATTGTGGCAGAGTCAGGATATGACTCCAAGGAACAGATCCAAAAAATAAAAGGCAAGGTCAATGCGGTCTTAGTAGGAACGTCACTGATCAAATCAGATAATATCCGGCAAAAAGTCGAGGAACTTTTATGAAAGTCAAAATATGTGGCATCACAAACCTACAGGACGCAGTGAGCGCAATGTTGGTGGGAGCAGATTATATCGGTTTTTTAGTAGAGGTACGGTCAGCGAAGGACCGGATCAAGAGAGAGGAGGCAAAGGAGATCATCGCCAAACTTCCTCCTGAAGTCAAGCCAGTGTATGTGACCACAGAGAAAAAAGCGAAAAAAATCATAGAGATTGCCAGAGATGTAAAACCAGCGCTCATCCAACTACATGGCGATATACCTATAACTGAAATTCAAAAGATACGGAAGGCTCTCAAAAAAACAGAGCTCATTAAATCGATCACCATCAAAAACCTTCATGCATTGGACATTGCAAAGGAATATGAACCTAGCGTTGATTACCTTCTTCTTGACAGCTCAAAAGATAAGGTGCGGCAAAAAGGCGAAGTACATGATTGGGAAATAAGCCGCCACATTGTTGCAGCATCTAAAAAACCCGTTTTCTTGGCTGGTGGCCTAACGCCTAAAAATGTTTCTGACGCAATTGGCAGGGTTAAGCCATTCGGTGTTGATGTGAACTCTGGCGTAGAGACCCGATCCAGGCAGAAAAATCATCAGCTGATGAAACTGTTCATACAAAATGTGCACTCTTGGCGGAAAAAAGCTTGAGACGTTTGTGCTCTTCAAGACCAGGGATCCTGTTCTGAGCATGCGCTTCAAGGATCATGTGAAGCGAGCACCAGGTAAATTGTTTGTTGCAAACTCTGACGGCTATTATTGCGGTATAAACAAGCAGGGGGTTGCTGTTGTGTGCTCTGTTGTCAAGGTAGGAAGCAGATATGCTCCTTATTTTATCGGAAACTGGATACCTTCCTTGCTTGACGCGCGGAATGCACATGAACTCCTATCTATCTTACAAACATTATCCGGTGATCCATCCGGAAACCTGATCATAGCAGACCCCCATACTGCTTATACAGTTGAGGTATACGGTTCGCAGCAAATTATAACTCCCATGAAAACGAATGCGGTCATGACAAATCATTTTATCCACATCCACAAAGGACCAAAAAAAAGTCATACAAGCACATTCCTACGCTATGCACGATTAGATAAACTTTTAAATAGTGCTGGCAACATTACTGACATCAAGACCCTGCTTGCTGACCATGCCCATGGCATGTCCGAAGATTCCATTTGCAGGCATGGCAGGAAATTCACCAATTCAGCATTCATATTAGACACTAAGAGGGGGAGGTTACATTATTGTAAGGGGCATCCATGTGAATCTCCTTTTAGGATATACAATGTAAAATGAACGGAAGGTTTGGTAAATATGGGGGGAGGTACATCCCCGAGACATTGATGCCTGCAGTGCAGGAACTCGATAAAGCTTTCCATAGATACATCAATACCACACGGTTCAAAAATGAGCTGAATGCTTTGTTGAAGAGCTATGTTGGCAGACCAACACCCTTGACATATTGTGATTCTCTTTCCCAGAAATTAGGCTGTAAAATATACCTTAAGCGGGAAGATCTGGCGCACACCGGCGCCCATAAGATAAATAATGCTTTGGGCCAGGCATTGCTTGCGAGGTATATGGGCAAGAAACGAATAATTGCCGAGACAGGCGCGGGCCAGCATGGCGTTGCAACTGCTACTGCAGCTGCCAAACTCGGATTAACATGCGAGATTTACATGGGAACTGTGGACATGGAACGCCAGAAGCTCAATGTCCTTCGCATGAAGCTGCTGGGAGCTAGAGTAAATCCTGTTTCGACAGGTGGAAAAACACTGAAGGATGCTATCAACGATGCGCTTCGGGACTGGACTGCCAATGTAGAAACTACCCATTACCTACTCGGAAGCGTATTGGGACCAGCTCCTTATCCAGAGATGGTTGCTTATTTCCAGAGTGTGATTGGGAAAGAAACCAGAAAACAGATTTTGGCTGCTGAAGGGAGGTTGCCTACTGCTGTTGTCGCCTGTGTTGGCGGTGGAAGCAATGCAATAGGTATATTTAGGTCGTTCCTTAAAGATACCGCCGTTAACTTGATTGGTGTAGAGGCAGGTGGATTAGGGATACCTACCGGAAAGCATGCAGCACGTTTTGCCGACAAGAAACTGGGGAGAGTGGGTATTCTTCACGGTTGCATGACCTATGTGCTACAGGATAAATACGGCCAGATATATAACACTCACTCCATATCAGCAGGACTGGATTATTCGGCAGTCGGACCTGAGCATTCAAATCTGAGAGAGATGAAGCGGGCCACCTATACATTTGCGACTGATGCAGAGGCAATTGACGCTTTGAAGTTATTAAGCCAGACAGAGGGGATAATCCCTGCTTTAGAATCTGCCCACGCAATCGCTCATGTTGTTAAGTTGTCCAGAAAGATGAATAAGAATGATATCATAATTGTTAACTTATCGGGCAGGGGAGATAAGGATATGGGGACTATTGCAAAAGAGTTGGGATTGTGATCACTATCCGAGAAGCCAAATTTTCAGATATTGAAGGAATCTTACCCATATGGAAGCAAATGATGGAACTGCACGACCCAATGGACGAAAAATATTATCGAAGGGTACCTCATGGACCTACTTTAATGAAAAAATTCCTAAGATTTCATATCAGAAAGGCAGATTCTGAAGTTATCGTTGCGGCTTCCCCCAACCAGATTGTTGGATATGCACTGGCTTACGTCCAAGCCAATCCACCTGTTTTCACTCGGAGACGGTATGGCTACTTGTCAGACCTTGCGATCAGGGAGGGGTTTCTGGGGCGTGGAATCGGCAAGCGATTAGTGCACGAAATTAAGACATGGATGCTTTCAAAGAATCTCCATTATGTTGAACTTAAAGTACATTCAAAGAATTCAGGGGCCATTGCATCATATAAAAAGATGGGATTTCAAGAGGGGCATAAATTGATGAGGCAGTTGTTATGAGCTACAAAAAGACTTTTCAGAGGTTGAAGAAAGGGAAAGAAAAAGCACTAGTTCCCTTTGTGGTGATTGGGGATCCAGATTACAATACCAGTCTGCAGATTGTAAGAAAGATTGCTGAAGCTGGCGCTGATATACTTGAATTGGGGTATGCATTCTCGGATCCTATAGCTGACGGTTCGACAATCCAGGCTGCCGATACAAGGGCATTAGCTAATGGCATCAATACCGACAAGTGCTTTAATTTCATCAGAAAAGTCAGAGGATTTACTGATGTGCCTATTGGATTATTAGTATATTCAAACCTGGTATTACAGCGCGGCATCAATAGGTTTTATGCAGATGCACGGAATGTAGGTGTAGATTCGGTCTTACTTGCAGATGTCCCGGCGGAAGAATCTGGAGAGTTTATACAAGCTGCCAGAAAAAATAAGATAGAAACGGTCTTTATTGTCAGCCCTCTTACCAACAACATTCGGTTAAGGCGCATCGTTGCGAAGACCAAAGGATTTGTCTACATAGTTTCCAGATTAGGGGTTACTGGCGCCAGGGGTCAGCTTGATAAGGGCACTTTATCCTTAGTCCGAAGAGTACGGAGACAAACCAAGTATCCTTTATGTGTTGGTTTTGGCATTTCAAATCCAGAGCAAGTCAGGTCTGTTCTTGCTGCAGGCGCTGATGGGGCAATTGTTGGCAGCGCCATAGTGTCAATCATACAACACAATTTACGAGATAAGAAAAAGATGATTTCCCAGATTGGGAGGTTTGTACAAAAGTTGAAGCAGGCCACACTATGAATACAATGGAATACTTATGAGAATAAAACCACGTCAGAATCTTAATAGTATTGTCAAGCTTTCGGGAAGTAAAAGTTATACTAATCGGGCGCTCATGATTGCTGCTTTGTGCCATGGAACCAGCACTCTCATTGACCCCCTCATAAGCGATGATACTCTCCATATGATCACTGCTTTGCGTGCCCTCGGCGCCGGCATTAAGCCGATTAAAGGAAAAGTAGTTATTACCGGAGTTACACTCCATCCTCCCCTTAAACCCCTCTTTGTAGGCAATTCAGGGACAACTGCCCGATTTTTAACTGCGTTGGCTGGCCTTGTTTCCGGAACCACCATCATTACCGGAGATGTTCATATGCAGAAACGCCCGCTAACTGATTTGCTGTCTGCCTTGCAACAGCTTGGTATCCGTGTGGAAAGCAAGACCGGATGTCCCCCGGTTATCATCGAGGGAGGCAGTTTTGTTGGAGGAACCTGCAAACTTTCCGGTACAACTAGCAGCCAATACCTATCTGCTATCCTTATGGTTGCTCCCTATGCAGATACTGACGTCAAGATAGTAGTACAGGGCGAACTAACCTCTAAACCATTTGTGGATGTTACTATCGATGTGATGAAAAAATTTGGTGTTAAGGTACAAAACAACAACTACAGAACATTTGTGGTCAAGGGTTCTCAGCACTATACACCAAGAAAATACATCATTGAGCCCGATATGACTGCTGCGAGCTATTTTTTTGCAGCTCCTGCCCTTGCCGGAGGAAAAGTGACTGTTGACGGCATCAATTTACAAACCAAGCAAGGGGATATTGGGTTTGTTCAGGTACTCAAGCGCATGGGATGCCAGGTTACCCAAGGAAAGACAAGCATCACCATTTCAAAAAAAAAGCAGCTTAAGGCAATAACTCTTGACATGAATAAGATGCCCGATGTAGTACAGACTTTAGCTGCAGTTTCTTTATTTGCGCAGGGCACAACCCATATACAGAACATCGAAAATTTGAGAGTTAAGGAGACTAATAGAATTGAAAGTACTGCAACAGAGCTTCGGAAATTAGGAGCCGTGGTAGGTACAACCAAATCAAGCATAACTATCCAGCCCCCCCAAAAAATTAAGACACCTACCTCCATAGAGACCTATTCAGATCACCGGATGGCCATGTCCTTTGCGTTAGTCGGTTTGGCTGTCCCCCATATATCAATCAAAGATCCTCGCTGTGTCAATAAGACGTTTCCTGATTTCTGGAAGATGTTAGCAAAACTAAAATGAACATTGTACTAATTGGATACCGGGGTACTGGCAAGTCAACCATAGGCAGGAAATTAGCCACCTTGCTCCATAAAAAGCTTGTTTCAACTGATGAGATGATTGTCAAGAAAGCCGGGCCAATCCCCCGCATAGTCAAGAAATATGGCTGGAAAAAATTCAGGGATATCGAAGAAAAGGTCATTTCTGATGTCAGTAAGAAGGATAACCTCTTGATCGATTGTGGAGGCGGTGTTGTTGAGCGGCCCATCAATATGAGGCGTCTCAAGAAAAATGGGAAGGTCATTCTGTTAACAGCAAACATATCCACCATTGTAAAACGGATTCATAAGGGCAAAAATCGGCCTTCTTTAACCGGTGGCAAATCATTTACTGATGAAGTTAGAATCATGTTAGCACGGCGTAAGGAAAAGTATAAAAAGGCCGCAGACTTCAGTGTTAATACCTCCCACCTTTCAATCAGCGAGGTTGTGAGAAACATATGGGGGCATTTCCATGAGTAACATGTACGGTAGGCATTTCAGATATCTCACCTTTGGAGAAAGCCATGGTAAGGCAGTCGGATGCGTCATAGATGGCATCAGACCAGGCATCGATATCGATGAGGCCTCTATCCAAAAACTTCTTGATAAAAGACGGCCTGGCCAGAGCAAATTCACTACCCAGCGCGCTGAATCTGATACATTGGACATACTTTCAGGTGTATTCAATGGCAAGACCACGGGCCATCCAATCTGCATTGTCATCTGGAACAAAGATGCTCAGTCGAAGCATTATGAGAATATCAAAAACCTATTCAGACCAGGCCATGCTGATTATACCTTTTTTAAAAAATATGGTATCCGTGATTATCGTGGGGGTGGCAGGCAGTCTGCAAGAGTCTTAGCAGCCAATGTTGCTGCTGGTGCCATTGCCAAAAAACAGCTCGAAAAGCTTGGGGTTAGTATTGTTGCCTATGTGAAACAGATAGGCGCGGTTAAGGCAAAAAAGATAGATTTGAAACAGATAGGCAAGAATCCTTTCTATTGTCCTGATAAAGAAGCTGCCAAAAAAATGGAACGTCTCATTTCCCGCATAAGAGCTGGCGGCGATTCTGCTGGTTGTTTGATAGAAGCAATTGTGACTGGTGTTCCCGTAGGCTTAGGGTCTCCCCAGGCAAATAAGCTTAATGCCGAGATTGCCAAAGCATTGATGTCCATCAATGCAGCTAAAGCAGTCGAAATCGGCGCTGGATTTGACGTAATGGGGATGGTGGGGAGCAAGAACAACGATATCTTTATCAGGAAAGGAGAAAAGATAGTTACAAGGACAAACAACAGCGGTGGAATCCTGGGTGGAATATCGAATGGTATGCCTATTGTTGCTCGTGTTGCTATCAAACCTGCATCCTCAATCCACCGGGAACAAAAAACTGTCGATATAAAGGGCAAAGCAGTTTCATTTAGGGTGATGGGCAGGCACGATCCAGTACCCGGCATCAGGGGAGTTCCTATCGTTGAGGCAATGCTGGCTTCAGTTATCTATGATGCTTATCTGGAATATAAGGCCGAAAAATGAAGATCAAGATTGCACCATCTATCCTTTCTGCCGATCTCAATAATATCAGTCAAGAGCTGTCAGAAGTTGAACCATATGCTGATTTGATCCATATAGATATAATGGACGGCAAGTTCGTGCCATCCAAAACATTTACTCCATCTCAAATTAAGAGCTTTAAAATTTCTAAACCCATGGACGTCCACCTTATGGTTGAGAGGCCAATTGCTGATGGCTATATCAAGGAATATGCAGCTATCGGAGCAGCCTCAATCACCATTCATGCGGAATGTAAGGAGGACATTACCGAATGCTTTAAGCTCATGGAAAATCTTGGCGTGAGGAAGTCCATCTCCATCAAACCAACAACCCCTTTAGCTGCAATCAAAGACTACTTGGACGATGTGGATATGGTCCTTATCATGTCAGTTGAGCCAGGATATTCCGGCCAAAAGTTTATGTCAGAGGTTTTGCCTAAAATCAAAGAGCTCCGGAAATTAAAGCCGAAGCTTGACATAGAGATTGATGGGGGCCTTAATATCAGGACGGTGAAGAAAGCGGTAAACGCAGGCGCAAATATAATCGTAGCAGCTTCTTATGTTTTTGGAAGCAAGGATAGAAAAAAGGCCATCACTTCTTTAAGGGCACCTATCCATTGAGCACTATTGAGATTCCTGCAGCTGAGAGAAACAGAATACCTACAATAACAGAGAACAACAGCAGGATAATCCCCTGGATCAGCCATACGAGCAGGGCTTTAAACCATTTTAATCTGAAGATTTCATGGTATATCCAGATTAAAGCGGCAAATGATATCAAGACTCCCCAGAGGCCAAATGCAGCCTGAATCGCAGAAACGAGTATTCCTGAAATCACTGTCACCAGAGTTGCTTTTATCAGGGAAGACTTGCCCCCCAGCAGCTTAACTGCAAAATACAATGGCAGTGCAGAAAGTATGAAAATAAGCACTGTTATGGCTATGTTCAAAAATTCAACCATTCTTTACAGAACTGATACGGTGTTTATATTTTGTTTTAAAACACCATATTTTAAATACTTTTGATGCACCTCTTACACAATTATGACCAAAGTGATAGACCCGTATGGAAGTGAATTGGTTGAGGATTATATCAAGATAATTCAAGACTTCGGTTTAGATAGGTTTACCCTTTCTAATTACCCTGATCCCAACCGTCTTATGCGGAGGGGGGTTGTATTCGCTGAGAGGGATATGAGGGCTGTGTTCAAAGCTATGGCAGAAAAGAAGCCATTTTACGTCCTTTCCGGAATCATGCCGACTGCCCGAAAGATACATTTTGGCACTAAGATGGTTGTCGAAAACATCTCGTATTTCCAGGAGCATGGCGCTAAGACCTATTGCCTGGTAGCTGATTTAGAGGCATGCGCTGCACGCAATATACCTTTGGAAGAAGCACGAAAGAACGCTCTTGAATTTCACATCCCTGCATATATTGCCTTGGGGCTTGATCCTAAGAAAACTGTTTTCTATTTCCAATCTGAAAATAGCGGCGTTATCAAGCTGGCCTATGAGGCATCTCATCGCATTACCCTCAACGAGTTTAGGGCAGTGTATGGAAGCGCAGACCCTTCAAGGATACTATCTGCATTGACTCAGATAGGAGATATCTTGTATCCACAAATTCCAGAGCCAATGCCGGGGGTCATTCCGGTAGGCGTTGATCAGGATCCCCACATTAGGCTGGCACGGGATGCTGCCCGGAGAATGAAAGAATATAAGTTTTTTTTGCCAGCAGGCTTATATCACAAGTTTACGCCAAGCCTCGATGGTTCCATTAAAATGTCAAAATCAAAACCTGAGAGCTGTCTAGAGCTCCCTGAAGATCCTGCAGTAGCATGCAAAAAGATCATGAAAGCTGTCACGGGTGGAAGGACGACGCTTGCTGAGCACCGAAAGTTGGGTGCTGAAGTAGAAAAGTGCATGGTATTTGAGCTTCTCAAACAGCATCTGGTAGAGGATGATGCCGAGCTTGACAGAATCTACCACGAATACAAGTCAGGCAAGATGACTTCTGGAGAAATTAAGCAACTCGCCTGCGAAAAAATAACCGCATTTATGCAGAATCTTGAGAAAAAGATGGATGCTGCCAGGAAACTTAAGCTTACCTTTGCAAAGATTTAAATAGGTACACTACCCAAAGTATTTTTGTGATAGAATGAAAACAGCTCCACTCAAAGGAAGTTTTATGGTTACCGCTATCGTGGGTTTCTTGATATCTGTTTTTTACATACTCCCCAATGAGGCGTTCCCCAACAACAAGACGTGGGCATTCACCTTTGGCCTTTTTTTCCTTATAATGTTCGTGGCGTCAGTGATATCAATGTCAACTGCACCATTCGAGGCAGAAGAATCACTGGATCATACATACCGTAAAAAGAAGAGAAAGTAATCTATAATTTATCAAATTTTTCTTTTGCTTTGTTCTCCTTCCAATAAACTTCATGGGATGCTCTTTTGTCAAATAACTTCACCGCAATTGCAAGAAACTTATCCGGGCATCCTTTTTCTTGTGCAATCCGCCTTCCATCATCAATGCACTCTTTCATGATTTTGAGGTTTTCAGCCCTACATTCTGCTTCAACTTCCGTTTCTTCTTTATCTGACAGAGCTACCTCTATCCATTTTGGGTATGAGCTGCCTTCAAGAGACTTCGCAAATGATTTAAAAAATACCATAGTATCGGTGAAAGGTGGTCATCTATAAAAAACTTATCAAAAATCAAATATATTCTTCTTGTCTACCAAGGCACTGGGCGCCTCACCACCATGCCATGTGTATCTAGGGCGTACTCTCATGGAGTACAGGCGCTCATTCATATCATCAAAAATGATTGCCGCTCCTTTTACCCTCGGAAGCACATTAAGCTGCTTATCGAGCCCCTCCCGCATGTAGCTTTGCATGAGCATGCCCAGAGCCTGCACATCAACATTTGCAGTAATACGATGAGCGAGCACCACATCTGACTGAGTCATGACATCTGTATGGATCTTTCCGGGCTGCTGCGATGCTAGGATTAGGCTGATGCCTGGCTGCCTGCCTTCCCGTAAGATTGTAACCAGGGGGGTGGTAGCCACTGTAATGGAATCATTCGGAAGGAATTCATGCGCTTCATCGATAATCAGCCATACTAATGGTTCTTCTTTGGTATCATCCGACTCCTTATCACCTAAAAAGTGTGTGGATGCGTGAATGGACGCATATTCTTCCTTTTTCCTGGCAATCATCCTCTCAATGAATAGTTTTTCTGCAACGAGGCCAATGACCAACGCACGAATGCCTACTGCACCCGGAATAGTGGTATAACAACTTACATCAAGAACAGTAACCTGGCCACCGGATACCAGTTTGTGAAATGGAGTTCCCTCCTTATCAAAAATTCCCCAGCCTTCTGCAGCAAGGAACCTGTTTTCAACAGCGTCCTTGACAAAAGGGTCTGCCTTTAGGTCTTTTTGAAGTTCACTAATCACCTCATGGATTGAGTATTCTTTTCCTTCCATGGATTCAAGCAGCCGCTCAATGAGCACTCCTTGCGGTTCATTCAGCTTAATACCAAAGGTGGTGCACCAATCAGCAGCATCCAGTTCTGAAGGTTTTATGGAGAATGGATGGTCAGTAGGAATTCCTGCTTCTTTGTATTTTGTGTAATACCCTTTGGGAGTGTAAATCTGTATGTCCAAACCCTTTCCTTCAAGTCCCCATTCTTTAAGCAAATGCTCTTCTTTCTTGTTGGGATATTTCATGGTCCAGTAAATCCCCATGGTGTCCAGCATGACCACAGCCAGATTCTGGTTAATCTCTTTCGGCAAATCTGCCATCCCCTCTGCAATGACGCCCATGGAGTAGCTTTTTCCCGAACCACGCTTTCCCACAACGAACACAATGTGACTTTTGGTTACATCCAGATATATGTTGTTGGAGAGAGAGGTTGTCTGGCCCATTTTGACATAATGTTTCCCCAACAAAATTGCACCTTTTGAGCCATATTTTTGCTTCTCTTCTTCGCTTCTCCCGATAACAACATCGTACATATATGCATTGTCCTGCGGAACACATATAAACATTTTTAGAAACCGACCAGTAGTGAAGAACAACAGAAAGTTTTATGTATCCTGGCACAGTTTCGGTAGCCAGAGGTGGAAAAATGGCTCAAAAGAAAGGATCTAAACAGAAAAAAGCGTTTAAAGGTGTTGTTCCTATCATTATTATCGTTGGAATCATAGCAATCTTACTCTTCATCCAGTACTCTGTGCAGCCGGAAAAAGTTGCTGCTACGGTTAATGGGGAGATCATAACCCAGAAACAGATAGATACTGCGTTTGCTCGACTTCCTGAGGAATATAAGGTTGCTTTGACGATGGAACAGGTGTTAGAGAGGACCATAAACACACGATTACTGATCCAAGAGGCAGCCAAGCAGAATATCACTGTCTCTGAAGAAGAGATCAACACTGAACTTGATAGAGTTCGAACAGACAATTTCAATTCTGAGGAGGAATTCCAGAAATTCTTATCTGACAATGGTTTGATAATGGCCAATCTCAGAACCCAAATCAAAGAACAGTTCCTTATAAATAAGTTAATCCAAACGGCGATATTATCTAAGTTGGAAGTTCCCGATGAGCGCGTGCAGTCTTTCTATGAACAGAATCAGGTGGTGTTTGGGAATTTGACTTTTGATGAGGTCAAAGACCAGATCAAACAGACTTTCCAGGCAGACATGGCAGCCAGCGCCGTAAATACATATATAGCCCAACTGCGCGTCCAATCAGAGATAACCATTAATGGTCAGGAGCTTACTGTTGATATACAACCACCCACTACTGTCTCTTTCCTCGAAACAGGGGATGATATCTGTACTGATGCTCAAGGCCTGCCTAGTATCAGATTTTATACCAAACCAAATTGCACCGCATGCAGCTGGATCGAGGGAACTCTCGATTCTGTTGCTTCTGAGTACAACTTAACTGTCAAGAAGATAGATCTGGGCGAAAAGGTACCCATTTCAGAATTTGAGCTTATCAAGGAATATTTCCCCAATGGCATGTCAGTGCCCTCATTCAATTTCGGATGCGCCTATACCCGAATGGGGAACGCTTACCTTTCTGTTGAAGAAGAAGCAGCTCAGTTTAAGCTTGTTTTGGATACTTTGTTAGAATGAGCGACGACACTATTCAGCATGAACTTGACTTTCTTAAGGAAAGTCTCGAATCAGGCATAATCACCCAGGAAGAATTTGAGTCTGCTGTTGCAAAGATTAAAGCACCTGATACCGATACTGAGGTCGATGAGCCTACCCAAGAACATGAAGCATCTTCTGGAGATCGCGATGAACCTACCAATGTTGATACAAAACCTGTACAGACAAACCGCAAGGCATTGTATATCATCGCAGCCATCATCCTAATTTTTTTCATAGTAATTGTGGCAACCCGGCAGCAACCAGAGCCTGTCCAGTTTGCTGCTGCATGTACTTTAGATACTGACTGCGTGCAGCAGGGAAAATTGGGAAGATGTGCTAATCCTGGCAGCCAAGATGCAGTATGCCAATTTATAGATCCCGTTACAGTGGAAATCAGCTTAATTAACGATGCAAGGTGCGTCAGCTGCGATACGAATCGCATGCTCGGCGTGCTCCAGCAGCTATTCGGAGAAATTAATGTCAGGGAGTTGGATGCTGCTAATGCAGGCACTGTGTTAGAAGATCTTGATATTGAAGTACTTCCTGCTTACCTCCTCAGCTCTTCTATCGAGAATTCATCTAATTTTGAGAGGTTCAGGCGTGCTTTGATCAAGAAAGGAGATGATTACCTCATTACTCCCGCTGCATCAGGAGCAAGCTACTTCTATGCACGGCCAGAGCACAAGTCTGAACTTATTGCTTTCGTGCTTCCTGAAGATGTTGAAAAGGTTTCTCAGAATGTGCAGCCCGTATTGGACCTCTTTAAGGAGAGTATAGACTACCGGTTCATTATTGTTAACGATTCCGTGGCTAATCAGTTAAAAGAAGAGTTTGCCTTAACGAGTTATCCTACTTTCTTAGTCAACAATCGGTTTAAGTTTGGTGGCATACACAGCCCTGAATCTATCAAGGACAAATTCTGCGAATTCAACGAAGATACTGGTTGCCTAATTCAGTTGGCTCTTGACATCAGCTAAGTCTGCAAGCGTCAATATACCTACGGAGGTATCAGCGGCTTTAACTTGTGAGTCCATAGCTACCAGGAATTTTACGCTTGACATCTCAGCTTTTTGGACTAAGTCCTTGTCAATCGAACCATCAAATACAATGGCATATATACCTGAGCTTAAGCTTTTGATTGTAGTAGGCAGCTCACTAATCGGTACCTTTCCTAGTATACTTAATTTGCTATCGAGCACTTGAGCGCCGTGAGTTCCAACCAATCCCTCTAGGATTTCCTTGAACTTAACTCTTTGTTCGTCTCCGATGCCCGTGGGCCTTTTCACAAATTTTGGTTTCCTAATACTGAATTGAGGCCTACTTTGCATGTGTCGTGGATCATCTCTCCTCTCCTGTGCTTCGGTTTCTCTTCCGAGCTCAAGTTTTGCCTGCTCAGCCGATATTCTCGACCTGATTGCTTTATGGATCTCTTTATTGGTTATCTCTTCAACTTCTTTTCCATCTGGAGCGAATGCCACGAAATCTATTTCAGCAACACCGAGCAGTTCTTTGATAATGAGCTTTCCACCCCGGTCTCCATCCACAAAGGCGGTGATTACCTTCTTTTTGCTCAATTCACCAATCGTAGGTGGGATGCTGGTTCCGTTAAGGGCTATCGCATTCTTGATGCCATGTTTTAACAAGTTAAGCACATCTGCCCGCCCTTCTACTACTATTATCTCATCAGAATCATCTATTGACGGCCCTGATGGGAGCCTATCACTACCATATTCCTGGATTTCCATCACTCTGACAGAATATGCTACCTCATCTGCCAATTCCTGAGAATCAGGCATGACATTCTCCATCAAGTTCTTCAGCAATTCCTTCGCTCTTTCTATGACGAAAGTTCTCTTTGAGATACGGACGTCTTCAATGCTCTGAACCCTTACCTTTGCATTACAGGGACCTATCCTTTGGATTACCTCTAGAGCTGCAGCCACAATGCTGGTCTCTGCCTTGTCTAGGCTTGAGGGTATTATAATAGAACCAGTACTTTTTCCGTTCCTAATTTCTACATTGACTTCAATACGGCCTATTCTACCGGATCTTTGCAATTCCCTCAATTCGAGGTCTGATCCCAAAAGGCCTTCTGTCTGGCCGAATATGGCACCAATGACGTCTGGCCTGTCGACAACTCCCTCGATATCAATCGTGGAGTGTACTATATATTTTGACGAAACTGGACTAATTTTTCCCATTTTAATTCCTCCGTTTAGAAGAAGTACTAACACCTTTGAGTACAGGAGTGTGATCTTAATACTTCTTATGTCAGAACAAGTTAAAACTATTTATTCCCCACAACTACTCTACATCTGATGAATGAATAATCATAAACTTGTTCTGATGTTATCTGTGATAATAATGTAGCCCGCGACACTAACTCCCAAGCTCATTGCTTGCATTTAGCGTAAGCTCCCGTGAGTACTCTCGTGACGGGCTTTAGTGTCAGGGTTGGCTCACTAATATATAAATCTTGGCTTTTGGCTTAAAAACCTTGACGAGAATCTTTAGACACGCGAACGCATCTAAAGATCCTTGTCAAGGAAAAAGAGGTGATCATGCCTTTAAACCCCACGCGAATGCTCTTTCGAGCATTTTGCAGGGGAAAAGAGGTGTTTTGTCAGTATCAAGCCTTCTTTATCCTTTTCTGCAGATATTTTCACGTATCTGCACTTTTTCTGTGTTACTATCCTAGAGTAGAACTAGTATATAAATGTTTTGTTTTTGTGACTATTTTAAAGTAGTGTCACTATAGGATTTCTCAATTATGCGGATCACTATAGATTCTGAACATAGTTTTATAAACAGATTTCGGCCAACTTCCACTCATGCCGCATCACGAAAAAGAAAAGTTCAAGACTATGCATAATGTATTTGATGAGTTCACCAACCGTACAATCTTCAAGCTCATCTCCGAGGGGCATTTTGACGGCCTTGAGAGCGCCATTTCTTTAGGCAAGGAAGCGAACATCTTTTCTGCCATGAAAGGAGATACTCGCGTTATGGTCAAGATTTACCGCTTGGAACAATGTGATTTCAACCGGATGTATGATTACATCAAAGAAGACCCCAGGTATATCTCCTTGCATGGAAAGAAACGAAAGATAATCTTTGCGTGGGTCCAAAGAGAGTATCGAAATTTGCTCAAAGCTCGGGAAGCAGGGGTCAATGTCCCTTTACCAATCACTTTTAAGAATAACGTGCTTGTATTAGAATTTATTGGCAGCGGAGATGATATTGCTCCTCCCCTGCGATTCCTGAAACCGCAGAAACCGGAAGATTTCTTTGAAGGTATCCTAAACAACATGAAAAAGATGCATAAAGCTGGCCTGGTGCATGCAGATCTGTCCCCTTTCAATATACTTAATTTCAATGAGACGCCAGTATTCATTGATTTTTCCCAATGTCTGCCGATACAAACATCACGGGCGGAGGAATTTCTAAAGCGGGATATCCACAATATTGTGACCTTTTTTACTAAATTAGGGATGGAAATCAAAGAAGAAAACATTCTCGAAAGAATAAAACTTAAAAACTAACCCCATTTCTGCGATATAATGACTGAATACCGGTATGAATTGAAGATTCCCAAAGAGCGGGTTGCGGTTCTCATTGGTAAAGCAGGCTCTATGAAGAAAGAGCTCGAAACGAGCACTAAGACCAAGCTGGACATAGACTCAGAAGAAGGAGATGTCTTTGTCAAGGGAGAGGAAGCATTGGGATTATTTCTCGCCAGAGAGATCATCCAAGCCATTGGCAGGGGCTTCAATCCCGAAATTGCCCTCCTTCTTACTAAACCGGATTATGTTCTTGAGGTTATAGACATCAAGGAATTCATCGGAACATCAAAGGATTCAGGCATTAGACTCAAAGGGCGGGTCATAGGCAGAGAGGGGAAATCTCGCAAGCTGATTGAAGAGTTATCGGAATGTTATGTATCTGTCTTTGGAAAGACCATCGCTATCATCGGGACCGCAGACCATGCGCTTATCGCCAAACAGGCAGTTGAGTCGTTGCTCAAAGGAAGCACCCATGCAAATGTTTATAAATTTCTCGAAAGAAAAAGAAGGGACATAAAAAGAAACGAGGTTTTAGGCAATGTCTGATACCCCCATAGCATTGGAGCTCGCAAAAAAGCAGCGGGAAATCGGCGTAGCTGAGTTCTTTGCCCGTAACCGTCATCTCCTTGGATTTGATAACAAGAGAAAAGCATTGATGACTACCATCAAGGAAGCGGTGGACAATAGCTTAGATGCCTGTGAAGAGGCTCGAGTGCTTCCTGAGGTATCTGTCGAGGTCATTGACATGGGCAACGAAAAGTTTAGGGTCATCGTTGAAGACAATGGTCCTGGGATCGTCAAGAAACAGATACCCCATATATTCGCACGCTTGCTCTATGGTTCCAAATTTTTCAAATTATCCCAATCAAGGGGCCAGCAAGGAATCGGGATAAGTGCATCAGTACTTTATGCACAATTGACTACTGGTAAACCTGCCAAGATCATATCTAAAATAGGAGCAAAAAACGATGCCCATTATTATGAATTAAAAGTAGACACCCAGCAAAACAGGCCAGAAATTATAAAAGAAGAGGTTGTGCCCTGGGAAAAGGAGCATGGTACAAAAATTGAACTTGATTTGGAAGGTTCATATGTCGGCGGATCCCAATCCATAGATCAGTACCTTAAGCAAACCGCAATTGTGAACCCCCATGTTACTATCGTTTATACCAATCCTAAAGCAGAGCAGATCATCTTTGCCCGTGCGACAGAAGAGCTGCCAAAACAAACTGTTGATATCAAACCACATCCTTACGGGGTCGAGCTCGGTGTTCTGATGTCTATGCTTAAAACGACAGAAGCAAGGACTTTGCAGGCTTTTTTGAACCAAGAATTCTCCCGAGTTGGCTCTGGTACTGCTAAACAGATATGTGAAAATGCGGCTCTGCTTCCTAACACCAAACCTTTAGAAATCACCCGGGAAATGGCAGAGAAACTGTATGGGGGGATCAGCAAAACCAAGATAATTGCGCCTCCCACTGATTGCATCTCACCCATTGGAGAAGAGCTTCTGGAAAAAGGGCTCCGCAAGGAGATAAATGCTGAATTCTATTGCGCAACTACCCGGCCTCCTGCCGTTTATCGTGGAAATCCATTCATTGTAGAAGCTGCACTTGCCTATGGTGGAGAGCAGCCTTCAGAGGAGGCTGCCAGGCTGATGAGATATGCCAATAGAGTTCCTTTGTTGTACCAGCCAGGAGCGTGCGCTGTATCTAAGGCAGTCATTAACACTGCATGGAGAAACTATGGATTGAGCCAAAGTAAGGGTGCATTACCTATAGGGCCGCTGAGCATTGCAGTATCAATCAATTCGGTTTGGGTCCCATTTACCTCAGAAAGCAAGGAAGCAATTGCCCATTATCCTGAAATAATCAAGGAGATTAAGTTAGCGTTGCAAGACTGCGGCAGAAAATTGTCTCTTTTCATCCACAAGAAGCAGCGGATCCAGATGGAAGGCGCCAAGAGAAGCTATATCGAAACATACATCCCCCATGTTGCCGAGGCGCTTAAGGACTTAGTTGGTTATGGTGTCAAAGAAGAGGAAAAAGTCAAAGAATATCTAAAGGAGATCCTTGAAAAAAATAGGGGCAAACTGGAAAAAATCGAGATAGATAATCCTGAATATGATGAGGAATTAGCAAAACTGGGAACTGAGTCTCCGGAGGCTGATTAAGATGCCCTCGCCTGTTTTAGATGAGATAAAAAATCTCGCCACTGGTATTTACCAAAAGATCCTAAAGAAGAAACAGCCAAATCTGGACATGCCTCTCAGAAGCCTCAATAACGTCAAGTATGATCCTAAGGAAGGATACTTTGAACTTTTGGGCAAGAAGAAGGGAAGGACACTGACTGCAGGCACTGTGAGGACATTTGCTCAGACATTACGCATGATGTCTCTTTCAAAACAGTTGATACAGACCGACGACATAGCTTCTAAGAGGGAAGCATACTACATCTCAAAGAACTGGGGAGAGGCAAAATTCAGTGAACAACCCGAGTCTGATACTGTCATGGACGATGTTGAAGCCATGCTTATGGTCAATAGGGAGCAGATGGGATTTATCCCTGAAGAAAAGGGCGGAGAAATTGCAGGCCAGCTTGTTGTTGTGGACAGGGATCCGGAAACTAAGAAAGAGCTGCGGATAGACTGCACAAAGTTCGGTTCTGGCGCATACTCTATACCTATATCGGTAGAGCATCTTAAATTTGAGACTGATGCAAAATTCATCCTTGCGATTGAGACAGCGGGTATGTTCCAGCGCCTGGTAAAGCACAAATACTGGAAAAAGGCAAATTGCATCTTGGTTTCGATGGGAGGAGTCCCCACCAGAGCATGCAGGAGATTCATCAGAAGGCTGGCTGATGACCAGAAACTGCCAGTGTATGTGTTTACCGATGGAGATTTTTACGGATTTTTTAACATTTATAGAACTCTTAAGGTTGGCTCAGGCAATGCCGCACATATCAATGAGTATTTCTGTGTTCCGCAGGCAAAATTCTTAGGAGTAACTCCCCAAGATATTGTTGATTATAAATTGCCTACCCATCCTATGAAAGATGTGGATATAAAACGTGGAAAAGATGCCTTGAAAAATGATCCTTTTGTACAGCACCATATAGAATGGCAAAAAGCAATACACCAGCAGACGCAGATGAAAGCGAGAGCAGAGCAGCAGGCATTAGCTGCCTGGGGATTGAACTACGTCATGGAAAAATACTTACCGGATAAGATAGCTCATCCTGAGAAATTCTTACCTTAGCACTAGACATGTGTACTGTCCAGTGATTGATAGGTACTATAAGGCCAAACTTCTTTAAGTTTAGGCACCGAGAAACACCGGACATAAGACAGTGGTACTGGTAGGATGAAACCCGAAAAGAATTTGTGTATTTTATATCTGATTTGAAGTTAGGTTAATTGGCGTTATTTAACAAAATCTTCTATCAATATTACTAGAACTTGAGTTTTTGATTTCTCAACATCAATGCATTTTTTGGAGAACTTCTTGAATAAAACATTATCAATGAAGAAGCTGACTTGTCTTTTTCCCATCGTGCTACACCTCTACAATTGTAGAAAACTTTATATATAAGATTTTACTACATTACTACAAATATAGATATATATCATTTAGGGGGTTGAAAATGGCACATAAAATTAAAACTGATGTTAAACACACGTCAAATCCATTAGTCCCAATTGTGGTTCTGCTAGTCATTGTTGTAGTATTTTTGATATTTGTTTTTGCAGTACCTCTACCTTATCAGACTACAGAAACAAGAACAATTCAGGTTCCATACACATATGAAACAGCTACGCATGGGCAAGATTGTGACAACGAAGGGGGTTGTAGGTGTACCCAAAACCACTGGTTTTTTGGTTGGTGTACTGATTGTATGTGCGAGAAAACAGGATACAGGAGTGAACAAAAAACCGAATCGGTAACTAAGGAAGCCACCTTAGCAAAGAGGTGGGGGTGGGCATAGATGAGCCTTAATTGGCTGTGGATCTTAATAGGAATTATTGGTATTGTCTTAGCATTATGGGGCAAATTTTATTACCCGAATACGACCTTTAAAGAAAAGCAATTGAATAAAAACGAAAAATGGCTTCTGTTGTCTTATAAACGATTAGATGAGTACGAGTTACATTTGGAAGTAATCTCTTTTACTTTCATAATAGCTGCATTTACTATCCCTCAAAGGAGCATAGCACTATTTCTTTTTGTATTTGGATTCTCCCTTTTTATTATGGCTTTTGTTACTCATTGTAGAGCCGAGAAGAGGTATACTCAACTCTCAAAAATGTATAAACGACAGAAGTAAACATACTTCACTTAATTATGTTATCGATAAGTATTTTCTTGAAAAGATAAATAGAGCAAATGAGTTCTTACCATAAACTATTTATATCCCCTTTTCTTACCTGTTGGTATGGCAGATGATGTACCTGATTGTTGTGATGGTTGCATGAAATGGAAACAATTCGGCAAGTCCTGTTGGGTCTATTGGGAACGGAAGAAAAACTGCACACAACACACCCCTGAAGGCTCTGATATACGGTTTTGATATATTTAGTCACAATATTTATATATCCCTTTCCTTTTTTTTGAAGTATGAATGTTCGAAGCCAAATAACTCCTTATGTTATATTGGGTCTTCTTATTCTGGTAGCCGCAATTTTCCTTCTTAATTTTCAAATGGAACCGGCAGCCAAAACCATGAACGCTCAGGAGGAAACCTTAAATCAGTTAGAAGACTCTTTCAATGCCGTGTCGACAAGCATGGATGAGTGTGCTAAACTAGTCGTCATCAATGCAATTGAGGAAAATGGTCTGAACAAAACCGGCATCGAAACCCAAATCAACAGCCATTTGATTGCTTGTGTGGGGAGCACTATAGCCGAATATCAGCAAAGAGGCATTGACATATCAGTCCAGAGCATAGACACTAATGTAGATATCAGCACAGACGTGATTGTCGTTACGATAGAGTATCCCATGCAGTTTAGTAGTAAAGGCAGTTCCAAAAAAGTGAGTTACTTTTATTCCAATATCCCCCGAACAGTATATGCACGGATACCTTATGATTCAAACTGCATGGTAACTTCTGATGTGGGCGCAATCTCTTTTGATAAGAAAGCAAGTCTGACATTACCTAAAGGGGTTATAGCCAAAAAAAGCGATGGAACTTGCTTAGAAGAGATTCAGATCAGACTGGATAATCCATTGAGTTCCGTAATTAGTTTGGCTCCCATTTCTTATAATGCTTTACCTCAGGGGTCAACCTTTGATCCTTACATAATTTTTGAATTCCGATATACTGACAAGGATTATACTGATTATGTTTCTCAACGGAATGCTGCGGGTCTTACACCGATACCTGAGAATGATCTATCCATAGCCTATTATGATACTGTTGATGGGGTGTACCGTCCCTATGATTTTGATCCTGCTCCTTTGCAAAATGTGGCGTATCCTGGGGAAAATAGAATCATTGCCAATATCTCTCATTTCACTGATGTAGTTATAAGTGCAGATTGTAACGGACTAGAGAATATCGCATATCCCCAGATTACGAAGACCGCTCAAATACTCAATAGCAGGTGCGGTGACCCTACAAATTGTACCACTTGTCCCGATTCTCTTGAGCCGGTTTCTTTTACATACAAGGTGGAGTCCGATGGTTGCTTGCATAAATCACTAGGCATTAGGTTGGTAACTGCTCATCCAGACGTAACTTGTCCATTGTCATTAGCGTCATCAGCTGGAGCTCATTCTTTAGACTGCGAAATGCTTATCCCTCTAGATCAATGTAAATCTTTTGACCCTCCCTGGGTAATCTTGGCGATTGAGGGTGTGGGAGTTACTGCCGCATCTGATGGGAACCAATCTGCAAGTATTACCCTCCTAAATGCGCGAGACGTTGAAATTCAGCGCAGATTAAACCTCCCCCCTGTGTGCGCACCTGGCTATACAGTACAAACTTATTTGGGTGATTCCGCCGGTAACTATGATTGTATTCGCATCCCTAATTCACCGACTTCGTGGCGGACTGTATGTAAAGAGGGGTACGGAAACTTTGGCTGGCCTATTGATGATATAGGATCCTATCAATGCCTTTTTTACCCCCATAGTTTACCTTCATAAACTCAATTTTGTATATCTGATTGGGTGGATGGGGTAATCACTAAAACTTTTCATACCTGGTACCTGTTTTGGGAGGAGACTCTATATTCGACGTTTAAGCATATAATAATCTTTATAAACACACAACAAACTTTGGCAGTAATATGGGCGTATAGCTCAGCTTGGATATCTCCTACAGAGACCAAAAAGAGCGACAGCCTTCTAAAGGCTGAAGCAAGCTGAAGGTCGGGGGTTCGAATCCTCCTACGCCCGTTTACTTATGACTCACAAACTATTGCTTACTAAAGAAGGGCACACCTTTTTTCTCAAGGATATCTCCAGCGATTACCATTGCCAATATGGTGTAGTCTCTAAAAAAGATTTGCGAAGGAAGAGCGGATCAGTTGTTAAGACTAATACTGGTACAGAGCTTACTGTTATCGACCCCTGTTTCATTGACCAGTTCAAACGGATCAAACGCGGGGCTCAAATAATCACGCTGAAGGATATTGGGACTATCGTCTCAGAGACCGGGATTGATGCGTCTTCAAAAGTTGTAGATGCAGGCGCCGGTTCAGGGGCTCTGTCTTGTTTTCTTGCCCATCTTTGCAAAGAAGTTACCACATATGAACTGCGAGATGATTTTTTTAAGATTGTCGCTAAGAACAAGGAGTTTTTGAGACTGGATAATCTGAAGCTTAAACAGGGAGACATAACAAAAGGCATCTCCGAAAAGAATGTGAATGTGTTTACTTTGGACATACCTGACCCATGGAATGCACTTGAAACTGCAGCCAACTCTTTGAAGCCAGGAGGATTCCTCATTTCTTACTCACCTAGTATCCCTCAGGTTATGGATATGGTCAATACAACACGGTCTCAGGGTATATTTGTCCATATCAAGACTGTTGAGAATATCCAAAGAGAGTGGGAAATCGATGGCAGAAAGGTAAGGCCCGTTACTACACAGAATGTGCACACCGGTTTTCTAAGTTTTTTCAGAAAGATTAATTAAATACAATGCTCTTGCGCATGCATGTACTTTGAATTAGTGAGGGAGCAGGAACGACTGCGAGAGCTTGCACATCATGCAGATGAAAGTGCTGTTGAAGTTCTTGAGAAACAGTACACCCAAATATACAATGAAATAAACAGCAAAGATATCGCTGACATTGATAAAAATACCTCATGCCTATTTTTCTTTCATAACCATAACCTCGCTTATTATTGCTGGAAAAAACTTTTCCTTGAGGGGAAATTAGGAGAAGGAAATCTTTTACTGCATTTCGACAGCCATCGAGATTTTGACGTACCAGATGCACATCAAAAAAACATGTTTATGCAATACGCTTCCGGTAAAATAAGCTTGAGGGAATACTGCCTTACCCATCTTTGGATCACTGATTATATGTACCCTGCAGTTACCGAGGGCCTAATAAACGAAATTATCTGGGTTGAACCAGACCACCTTAAATTAGGGATTGGCCCACAGCTGCTTCCCAAAACATTTTTTGATATTGGCCAGGGAGGATTTACCTCAAGGAAAGGCGTGCCTCTCACGCCTCTGCATCTGGCTGATATCATCGTACCTTCCTTCAAAAAGGAGGTTATTCTCAATATAGATTACGACTATTTCAGCTGCAGAGCTGAACCGAAGTATGTAGCAACTCACGCAGAGATTACAGATTCCATTCAGAAGCTTTCGAGATTCATCAGCAGCATACGATCCAAAACAGTCACTGTTTCTATCTCACCGGATTATGTGCCCCTTGAACAGATTGATTTTATCGATTCAAATCTCAGAAAGGCCTTAGAAAAATCTTGAGTAGACACATTCATCCTTATCCGCATAATAATGCTTTTTGAGTGTAGTTTCATGAGATAAACCAAGTTTTTCATAAAATCTTCGAGCTCTTTTATTTTCTACATGAGTCAACAAATAAAGTTTCCTCATCCTAAAACCATATTTTTTATATTCGGCATCAGCTGATTTCACCAAAGCATCGAACAGTTGTTTTGCAACCCCCTTACCCCTATATTCTGAGAGAACTGCAATCCTATCTAGCTCACATACCATATGCTTTGGCAATCCATGCATCTGCCAGGAGGTTATTCCTGCTACTTTCCCCTTTTCCACTGCAACTATATACCTATACTGTTTTTTGACCTCTGTCAAAAAAACCTTTTTCCCCTCTTTATTGGAGTCAATATTGTAGCATTCTTTCAGCACAACAGAGATTTGTTCTGCGTCTACTAATGTGGCATTCCTGCATTTCATTCTATTCCACCGTAACACTCTTAGCCAGATTCCTTGGCTTATCAACGTTGCAACCCCTTTTTATTGCTATATAATAGGCCAAAAGCTGGAGCGGGATCACTGCCAGAAGTGGACTTAAAATATATGAGTTTTCAGGGACATATAAGTTATGGTCTGCAATCTTCTTAACTTCCAAGTCACCTTTAGTCTCAATTGCAATAACTATGCCACCTCTTGATTTGACCTCTTCGATATTGCTTAGGACCTTTTTGTATGTCCGATTGTCCTTCGTTGCAATGACGAAAACCGGCATTTCTTTATCAATCAAGGCTATTGGTCCATGCTTCATTTCAGCAGCAGGATACCCCTCAGCGTGTATATACGATATCTCTTTAAGCTTCAGCGCTCCTTCGAGGGCTATAGGATAATTTATGCCTCTTCCCAGATACAGTGCATTGTTTTTCTGGAACAGCTTTCCTGCATGCAGTTCTACATATCTCTTTTCTTCCAAGACGGCCTGCATCTGCAAGGGGAGTTTCCGCAGATCCCTCACCCTATTGGCAACCTGGTCCTTAGGCAAGATCCCTCTTATTTTTCCAAGGTACACGGTAAGCATGTACAATACAACTAGCTGAGCGGTGAATGCTTTGGTTGAAGCAACGCCGATCTCAGGCCCCGCTCTTGTGTATAACACGCTGTCGGATTCCCGGTCTATAGATGAACCTTTCACGTTGACGATCGAAATTATGGTTGCCTTTTTCTTCTTGGCCTCTTTGATGGCTGCTAATGTGTCAGCGGTTTCTCCGCTTTGTGAGATAGCAAGTATCACGGTACCTTCTTCAATCACCGGATCCCTATACCTGAATTCTGACGCATATTCCACCTCAACCGGGATGCGCGTCAATTCCTCCAGCATAAATTCACCGACCAACCCAGCGTGCCAACTGGTACCGCATGCCACGATTATTATCCGTTTTATGGCTTTGATTTCTTTATCATTCAGGCCTAATTCGTCTCCCAACAAGATGTCAGAATCTTTTACCCTTTCCTGAATGGTTTCGGTGATGGATTGGGGCTGTTCGAATATCTCTTTGAGCATGAAATGCTCAAAACCATGCTTTTCTGCACTGTCAGCATCCCACTCGATGGTCTCAATCTTTTTCTTGACAGGCAGACCAGTTAGCTTACATACCTCAACCGAACCTTTTTTAAGAACAGCAACCTCTTCGTTGTCGAGGTAAATGACTTTTTTGGTGTGGCTGAGGATTGCGGGAACATCGGATGCAATGAAATTCTCTCCGTCGCCCACACCAATAACCAGGGGGCTTTCTTTCCTCGCCGCAACCATAACCGTAGGATCTTTTTGAGAGATGACGCCAAGCCCATAGGTTCCTTCCACCTCTTTCAAGGCATGTATAACTGCCTCCTTGATATTTCCTTTAAAATGGTCTTCAATGAGATGTGCAATTACTTCAGTATCAGTATCAGAAGAGAATCGATGGCCTTTTTTCTTAAGAGCTTCTTTGAGTTGGACATGATTCTCGATGATCCCATTGTGGATGATGCAAAAGTTACCTGAACAATCTGTATGGGGATGGGCATTCTCTTTTGTCACTTTACCGCACGTTGCCCATCTGGTATGCGCAATACCGATTGTACCTTTCATCTTGCTGAGAGACATTTTTTTTTCTACATCATCAATCTTGCCCACATCTTTCTTGAGCTGAAGAACCCCCTTGTGGATGGTAGCCAGACCTGCGGAATCATAGCCCCTATACTCAAGTTTTCTTAATCCATCTAATAATATCTCAACTGCTTCCTTGTTTCCTATATAACCAACAATGCCGCACATACCAATCTCACAAAACCCAGGTAAATATTTAAATATTCCTATAATATAGTCATGGCATGGCTGTGGGATTCTGGATATGAAAAGAGAGATCAGGGTCATGGGCATTGACGATAGCCCCTTTACCAAGTTTGGACAGGGGAATACTCTGATTTTGGGGACCATTTTTAGAGGGGGGCTTTTTCTTGATGGCGTTGTTTCCACTACAGCGAGAGTGGATGGCATCAATGCCACTAAAAAATTGAGCGAGATGGTGAACCGGTGTAAGTTTAGGCAACATCTTCAGGCACTCCTGCTTGATGGGATTGCCGTCGGTGGCTTTAATGTGATTGATATCCACGCGCTTTACCAAAAAACAGGAATCCCCGTTATAGTCATAATCAGAAAAATGCCGGACCTACCTCGCATTAAGGGCATTCTTATGGGGCTCGGAAAAAAAGGAAAAATTAGGCTTATTGAGAAAGCAGGCATCCCCATTAAGGTAGGCAATCTCTATGTCCAGTTCTGCGGTATAGAAATTCAAGCAGTAAAGGAAATCCTCTCCATCACGTGCACGAGAAGCCTTATTCCCGAGCCAATACGGGTCGCTCACCTTTTTGCTCAAGGTATTTATTTCGGAGAAAGCAGGGGAGATGCGTAGCATCACTGCAGTGATTTAAGTTCTGCAGAAATATCTCTTGCAGCAGCAGGACGCTTTACAATCGGCGTACCTTCTAATTGAGGAAGTTCATCTTCATAGCTTGGTCTTTTTTCCTCGTAGAGGACCCCAATCGCAAGCTTATCAGTCTGCATCGCCAGCTTTATGGCACTGAACTTATCGGCGGTATTATGAGAATCGTCAATCTTGACAACTCTTTCTTTGAACCAGTCATAGGTATTCAGTTTATTGAAGGTAACGCATGGCTGGTATATGTTCAAAACAGAGAATCCCCTATGCTGCATTGCTTTGACCATAAGTTCTGACAATCCTAATAGGTCTTGGGAGAATCCTCTGGCTACAAAGGTTGCTCCTGCAGACAGCGCAAGCAAAAGCGGATTTGCGGGCACTTCAATTACTCCTCCTGGTGTCGATTTGGTCTTATACCCCTTTAAGCTGGTGGGAGATGTTTGTCCCGTAGTAAGCCCATATGTCTGATTGTCATGTATCAGGAGAGTTATATCCTGGTTTGCTCGGCATGCATGCAGAAAATGATTGCCCCCTTCACCTAAACAGTCACCATCTCCAGCACTTACCACTACTGGCAGATCCTTATTCACCATTTTAGCAGCTGCGGCAACGGGAAGAGCTCTTCCGTGCAATCCTTCAAATGAATATGTTTTGAGGAAATCACTCATGTGCCCATGGCATCCTATGCCGTATACAAATAAAACATCATCAGGACCCAGGTTTAACTTTATGAGCGCTTTCTTTACAGCTGTCCAAATACCAAAATTACCGCATGCAGGGCACCAGGTGTTTTGCAGCTTGTTGAAGTCACCCATTGATACCATTTATTTCACCAATTGTTTGACCTTTTCTACAATATCCTCTGGGTAGAATGGTCTTCCATCATATTTTAGGTATTTTTCTTTTATATCAAGGCAGGTATGCTCTGCGATGAGCGAACCAAGTTGAGCTGTCTCATTGCCTTCTATCAGTATAATCTTCTTTGCAGCTTTAATGAATTTTGAGACTTGTTCAGACGGAAATGGGTTAAGGCAGATAACCTGCATCGCATTTACTTTTATACCTTCTTTCTGGAGCCACTCTATAGCCTGCAATACTGGCATTTTAGTGCTGCCCCACATCATGATGCTTATTGTAGCATCCTTATCGCCATACACTTTCGGCAGCGGCATTTCTTTTGCAAAGAGCGCGAATTTTCTTGCTCGCTTTGTTCTTTGTTCCATTGCATCCTTGGCGCTTTCCGATTCACTGCCAACCTCATCGTGTTCATAAGAATTGCCCAAAAAGGCACATCCCTTCTGGCCAGGAATGGCTCTTTCAGAAAGGCCGTCTTCAGTAATCTTATATCGCTTATAGTCTACCTGTTTGGCTGCTTTCTCATCAGTCAGCAATTTCCCCCTTTCTATCTTTACTTTTGATGCGTCAAAAGGAGGTATCGATATGTTGCTTTCTGCTATGTACTTATCTGAAAGCAAGAGAACAACTGTCTGAAACCTTTCAGCTAAGTTTAATGTTTTCCATCCCCATTCAAAACTTTCTTCTATATCTCCTGCTGCAAGTATAATCCTCGGAAAATCATCCTGGCCTGCTCCTCGTACCAAACGGATGTCTCCTTGGCCAGTCCATGTGGGAATTCCCGTAGCAGGCCCAGGCCGCATGACATTAACTATAACAACTGGTGTTTCGCTCACCCCAGCAAGCCCTACTGCTTCTGTCATCAGGCAAAATCCACCGCCAGAGGTTGCGCACATAGAACGCGCTCCTGCAAATCCGGCGCCAACTGTCATATTCGCTACACTAATCTCATCCTCAGCATGTTTGACAACGACCCCATGCTTTGGCCCTTCTTTAACCATGTAATGCAGCACACCAGTGGACGGTGTCATAGGGTAGCCAGCATAAAATTGGACACCGCCTGCAATGGCACCGAGGGCCAGTGCCTCTGCTCCCGAAGCAAATATTTTCTGATGAGGCTTCACTTTTGGCAGTTTTTTTTCGAATGAGAAATTCTGTTTAGCATAATCATACCCAGCCTTGGCAGCCTTTTTGTTCGCATCAGCAACCGCCTTTCCCTTTTGACCAAAAGTGTCTTCAATCAAGGTGAACAGCACGTTGAGGTCAATATCCAATAATGCCAAAGATGCTCCTAACGCAATATTATTTTTCATCACATCCAAGAGTTCATTTTCCTTTATTATTTGTGCCCACGGCATGCCACAAAGCCTATATCTCTTAAATTCATCTGGATTGAGCTCCAAAGCTTCTTTATCATATATCACTGCAGCACCATCGGCCAATTCTTCCTTATGCCTATCGATGGTATTCTTATTTAGTGCAACTAGGATATCTACCGGCCTTACCTGGCAGTAGATTTTGTTATCGCTCACTCTTGTCTGGACTGTATTATGGCCTCCTCTGATTAGGGAAGGGTATTCAGAATAATTGAACGCATTGAATCCGGCGCGCATACACGATTTGGCGAAGAGAAGGCCAGTTGTCATGATACCAAAACCAGCTTCTCCCCCAATTTTCCATTGTATGTCTATCATTTTAATACTTAAGTTTGACTGTTCCTCCTTTTATTTTGCATTGGCAGCACAAGCGATTGTTACCTTCTATACCCATATTTTTTTCCGCTTCGCTTGGTTCGGTGAGATTTTCCATACCTTCGTCCACTTCCACGAGGCAGGTGCCGCATACGCCATCCTCACAACCAAAGGCTATGCCTAGGTCTTTGCAGGCGTCCTTAATCTGGTCTCCATCAGCCACCTCTCTTTCCTGGTCATCAAGCACTATCTTTGCCATTCATATCCCTCCACTAAAACAGAACGTTTAGCCCCTTTTTTAAACTTTTTGCTTAAATTTAACTTGCATTGAGTGCTCAGTTATAGTAATACTTTTCTTTGCCTTTTTGTTCCCTGTCTTTGACGCTTCCCGGTTTGTTTATCCTTGGCCTGCCTGATTCTTCATCCCTTCTTAAGGTAATTTCTACGTCCTTAAGCAGAGAATTCATCCCTTCTTCCATAGACAAAGGACCCTTTTCAGTCCCGAGAATTGCAGGTTTGCCGCTAAAAACTATGGCCCTATCAGAGAGGTAGTCAATGAACAGGAGGTCGTGGTCTACTACAATTATGGAGAAGCTGCCTGCTTGCGCCACATTCTTGATTATCTTGGAAACCCGCAACCTTTGTTCCACATCAAGGTACGCTGAAGGTTCATCTAACAGGCAGATATCTGCTTTTTGCGCCAAAGCAGCCGCAATCGCCACTCTCTGTAGCTCCCCCCCAGACAGTTCGCTCAGCTTCTTAAGATAGAGATCCTTTATATCCAATGGATTTATGAGATCTTTGGTGTGGGTTTTTATTGCTTCGTGCAGAACACCCATAACCAATTCATCAGAGTCAGCCTCAAGTCTCTGCGGTTTGTACGATACTTTAAGCGACCCATCTACTGCACCGGTATCCGGTTTCTCAACGCCAGCAAGCAGCTTTATGAAGCTGGTCTTACCAATACCATTCTCTCCGATAATGCCTACGATCTCATTACGGTTTACTGAACCTGGAGAGGCTTTCAACTGAAATGAACCAAGCTTCTTGGTCATCTCAGGCCACTGTGTCAGGATATTTTCCTTCCCTTTTTTCGATGCGGGTTTTACCTCGAATTTAATCTTATGGTCCCTGAATCGAATATTATCTTCTTTAATGTACCCCTCTAAATAAGAATTGATGCCTGCCTTTGCTGATTTCAGCTGAGAAACTACACCATAGGCTCCCTCTTTTCCGTACATGATATGGATGAGGTCAGCCAAGTAGTCCATGACAATAAGGTCATGCTCTATCACCATGACTGCTACGTCTGGGGCAACCAAAGAGCGCAAGAACTGCGCAATTCTCAGCCTTTGTTTGATATCCAGATAGGAAGAAGGCTCATCGAAGATATACACATTCGCTTTTTTCAAAACTGTTGCTGCAATCGCCACTCTCTGCAGCTCCCCTCCAGAAATTCTGCCAATGTCGTTATCTAAAATGTGTTCAAGCTCAAGATCATTCACTACGCTGTCAAGTTGATTCTTTTCGTCAACCTTTTGCAGCAATTCCCTCACCACACCTTTCACTTTTTTGGGTATAAAGTCCACATGCTGGGGCTTATAGGAAATGACCACCTCTTTGTTTGCAACTTTTTCAAAAAATGACTGCGCTTCAGTCCCTTTAAAATACTCGATTAATTTCCTGTAATCGGTCTTTTTTGCTGTTAAATCCCCCAGATTAGCCTCTAAGACACCGGCAAGTATTTTGATTGCAGTGGATTTTCCGATGCCATTGATGCCCACAATGCCCACCACTTTCCCGAACATGGGAATGGGCAGGTCAAAAAGTTCAAATTCATTTTTTCCATACCTGTGGATCGGCTCTTTGGAAAGATGTTCTGGCAAGTTTATGACCTTAATTGCCTCGGGAGCCGCATTGACGCATATGCCACATCCGATGCATGAGGGTTCATCTATCAGAAGCTTTGAGCCTTCAAAGTACATGCATTCTTCTCCTTTCCGGTTGACTGGGCACAAGCTCGCAATATGCTTTTTTCGATCCATATCCTTAAGCTTGGTGTTGTCAACGATTGCTATTCTGTTCATATGGTTTTGAGGTTGGTTTAAGGTTAATAAAGGTTTTCAATAATTTTAAATAGATATTCTCATTCTTCCGGTTCATGAATTGCAATGTGTGTAACCGGAAAATAGAAATGACCTTCCTTGGTAAAATTAAGGGGACCATTATTCGGAAACAAGGATCAGGGAAGCACTACACCATCTGTCCCGAATGCCAGGAGAAGCTGAAGACAAAAGAAGAAATTCTGCAAAATCTTAAATAGGATATACTACTCTTACCATGTTCGCGCCTCTGTAGCATTGCAGCCTAGGGACGCTTTGAGACTTTGGTCTCTAACCCTTCAAGGTCTTCGACGCTTGAAGTTCGTCCGATAGACCCCCTGGGTCCATTACTTCGCAATGGCCCTAAACTTAATAAAGAGACAAAAAATTTTATTTGCAGTGCCTCCGTAGCATAGTAGCTATTGCATCTGCTTCGTAAGCAGAGGGTCAAGGGTGCAACTCCCTTCGGAGGCTTATATTCTATATAAAACCTGCATAGAATTCACGGCAATTTGAAGACGGTTAAACACAAAATTTTTATATTTCTTCCCCATTCTCTTTTGGGCGACAATGGCGTACGCTGCATCTTTTTCTCTGGGAACATCATACAGTGATACCGCTGAGAAAGTGAAGAGCAGGGTTGCTCAAGTGTCTGGTCTTCATGTGCCTACCCTAAGACTCTATTTACCCTCAGACATGGACCCTCGTTTGTTGGAGATGGATCTGGATCATGATTTACTCGCAGGCTTTTCCACCACCACCACGTTCCGTATACCTTTCCAGGGGGATGAGCATTTTGATAGTTTTAGAAAACATGCAATGCATGATGTACGGTATGTCCCCCCCAATATCTTGGCTGTAGAAGGGATACGCTTGGATCTATCTCCTGGAACACCGGATGGCACCTCTCTATTTTTTACCCATTTTCTTGAGGAGTGCGTAGAAAGAATGTTAAGAACCTATGCTGCAGAGAACGCTAGCGTGCATGTACGTGGTCCGTTGAGATCTCAACCGGCCCAATCACCTTATTTTGAGGTTATGCCCACTAAAAATAGCCGACTTTATTATGTTTCCAGTACCCGTATCCCCGGCACTGATCCATATACATTCTCAGTCTCGATAGAGTATCAGGGAGATCTTCAGAAAATGGTTGAGCTTGCCATGAGTGAAATCAGACAAGGAAAGTTTCCTGGTCTTACAGAACTGTTTTTGGCCGCACAGGAACATACGTTCGTAGAGGGTCCTGATTTAGTCGCCGATGGCCCACGTCAGACACTCCAGTATATGATCCATCAAGATGTCTTGGCTCGTCAGCCCAGGGGGGTTATCCAGATGGTTTTGTTGGAATACTGCTTCCGTCCTGTAATGCTGGTAGGTGAGGAAAGAGTTAAAAAGAGATAAGGATTTTTCTTGTGTATGAAATACGCATACTTTTCCCGTGCCATCTTCATAAGCTGGTTTTGCAGCATCCGGGATTGCAAGTTTTGCTACTTATCCTCAAAGGAGAACCAGAGTCCAATCAAGGATAGACGCAGCCTGCCTTCAATTCTTGCAGAAGCGCTTGTCTGCAAGGCGCACGGCTGGCCAATTGAGTTCATAAGTGGTGGCTGCGATACTTACAAAAGCCACGAACTGGCGAATATCATCGAAAAGATTTATGAGATCACAGGCCAGAAGCAATGGCTTAATTTGGGTGTCCTAGACGAACGTAAGCTGAAGATGTTCAAACCATATATTGATGGCATAACCGGAACTGTGGAATGCCTGACTCCAGGATTGCGTGAGTTTGTTGTCCCTTCCAAGCCATTGGATAAGATTGAAGGGATGTTTGAAATTTGTGATAAACTAGGCATTAAGAAAGCCATCACCTTCATTGTGGGATTAGGTGAAACGATCGATGACTTTAAGCACCTTGAAGCGTTTGTGAAAAAACATCATGTTGATAGGATCACTATGTACCGGCTTAAACCAGTCAAAGGAACCTATTACGAGAATGCCAAGGGGCCATCAAGCGAGTATTATCTAAGTTGGATCAGGAAAACAAGGGAGGCATTCCCCTCAGTTGAACTCATTGCAGGCATGTGGCTTACTCATTTGGATGAAGTACACCTGCTTTTTGAAGCTGGGGCAGATGCAGTCAGCAAGTTTCCGGCCATCCGAGAGTTTGGAACTGATCATGCTTTCAAAATAGAGGAAGAGGCAGCGAAATCAGGCAGGAAGTTCCAAGGAAGTCTTACCCGCCTAACAGAGATTGACGCAGACAAAGAACTCATGTTTTTCGAATGGGATTCAGAGCTTAAGGGCAAAATCAAAGAGAAACTAACCCAGTACATAGCATTAATGGAATCTAACATACCCAAGCCGCTACCTTACTCATAACGGAGGGCTTCAACTGGTTTCTTACGCATGGCATTTACCGCAGGCGCAACTCCTGAAATTGCTCCAACCAGCGTGGCAAAGAGAATCCCACCGATTACCACATAGGGTGAGACAAGCGGAGACAGAAAACCCCATCCTGCAGTTTTGAGTATGGCACCGGTTGCTGCAGTGATCAGCCACCCCAGTGCTACCCCAATCATTCCAGCAATAAATCCCAGAAAACTTGATTCAAACAAGAAAATATGGAATATTTCTGAGTTCCGTGCACCAATGGATTTGATGATGCCTATCTCTTGTACACGCTCCAGGACAGACGTGACCATGGTGTTTGCGGTGTTCACTGCAGAAACTACGACCGATATAAGCGCGATGAAAAATACAAATAGGGAAATTCCACCTAAGACTGCACCAAATGCTTCGACCTGATCCTGGAATGATGACACAAAAAATGTCTCTTGCCCTTCTTCTTCATTCCTTTCCTTTCGGAGAGACTTCTCTACTCTATCAATTGTAGCATCCAGATCTTTCAGGCTTGCCTGTCCTACCAGCACGCTATAATTTTCAGAATCAGGAAACAACTTCTTGAAACCTTCTTTAGTAAGGTATACTTGAGAATCATCAGGGGGACTTCCTACTGATTCATAAAACCCAACTATAGTGAACTTCTCGTCGTTGATTAGGATCTTGTCATTTATGCCTAGCGGCTTATGGAATATCTTGTCTGGTTCGTGGTAGTTATACCCCAGGGTAACCTTGCTAACTTCTCCTGATTCGAGATCTCTTCCTCGATCAATCCCGATGCCAAAGGATTCAAACATAAGCCTTAGTTCTTCAGGATCCCCCCCAGCCACAAACGTATACCTGACTGTGGAATCTTGTTCGACTTTTACCGTCTCTGAGAAGTAACCTATACCCTCAATGACTCCTCGAGTAGACTTCACTGCATCGAGGTCATCCTCACTGAATCCGACTTCACCTGTTCCGGGAGCTCCGACGCCTTTTCCGTAGATCAAGAATTTGTCTGCTGAACCGCCGGTAGCCAAATCATTGACATACTTGAAAAGACCCAGCCCAAAGCTGACAAAGATGAATATAGTAGTCACTCCGATAAAGATAGATAAGATAGTCATGAAGCTGCGTGATTTCCTCTGATTGAGATTCCTCAACGAGTACTGAATGTTTTCTTTAGATATCATCTTAACCCCGCAATGCATCTACCGGATGCTGCCGAGCTGCGTTCATCGCAGGCACAATGCCCGCAACTGATCCGATGATAAATGTACCAAACAATGTGAATATAATTATCATAAAATTGATTTTTGGTACTGCTTGCGAACCAATCATGGCATTTATAGCTAAGGTACCAACGAAGGCTATTGTCTCACCTATCACTGCTCCAGACAAACCACCCACAACACCCATCAGTCCGGCCTCTATGAAGAACTGGTAAAATATGTCGCTGTTTCTGGCCCCTATGGATTTCATAATCCCTATCTGGGACTTCCGCTCAAGCACTGCAGTAGTCATCGTGTTTACGATTCCAATTGCTCCGATGATGATTGATATCGATGCAATTAATGCCACAAAAATCTGCACGCCTGTCAGAACTTGGTTAACCTGATCGAGTGCTGCTTGGGGTGTCTGCACCTCAAAATCCTCTTCTCCGATCTTGACATCCCTGCGCTGGCGCAGCTCTTTTTCAATCTCAGCAGTCGCCTCCTCTATAAGATTCTTATTCTTTACTTGGACTGCAATGACATCCACCCTGGTAGGATCATCCATAAGCTCTTTGAGCGGATCATCGTTCATCAACACTATGTTGTCGAAAATAAAACTACCCTTTCTTTCCATAATACCCACAACTTCGAAGTTAGTATTATCAACCTCAACGATGTCTCCTGTTTTTATGCGCTTGCCCAGACCAACCGCATTGACACCGAAATTGTAACCAAGGACAACTTTCTTGTTATCACCATCTTTGAGCATCCTTCCTTGAGCTGCCTCAGCATCGATCGCTTCATACACAAACTTCCGATCGTCACCATCGGGGATGTTGGTAGCGATGCCGAAGGCTGATCGATCATTGAATGTCAACCGTCCTTCTTCCAGAATTCGGGGAACAGATCTTCTTACTGAAGGAAGCCTCTCAATGGCATCAACGTCTTCTTCGGTTAGTGGATCAACAACTCCTGAACCAGGAGGACCATATCCGGTCAATCCGCCCGCTTGCACGCTAATCACTTCAGTTGAGCTGATTCCGAACTGCGATGTTATGGCTATTTTGAGCCCTTCTCCCAAACCGATGAGAGCTACTACTGATGTCACGCCTATGAATATGCCTATCAGGGTCAGCCAGCTTCGTAACTTTTTGTGGGTGAGGTTGTCCCAGGCAAACCTTAGATAATCCTGTAGCATATTATCTCTTCTTTTTTCTTTTTCTGTACCTAAAGAAAAGGAACAGGCCAACTGCTATGATCACAATTACTACAAGCATACCTACAAAACCATTCCCCTGGGCAGCTCCGTACTGCCTTGCTTCGGAACCTGAATAGATTGGCAATTCTACATCAAAATGTTGCGTGTAGTCTTCATTGAGAGCATCTTTATATTGCATTGTTACCGGCAGGACAGCCTTTTCCCTGCTTTTAGCTACATACAGGTCAAAGTCGACTGTTTCATAATCATCTGAATCGATCTTGCCTATGTAGGATTCTTTGGAACTGGTCACCTTTACTGGATTCTTGTCTTCAACAGAGACATACACGAACTTCACATTGCTGGTGCCTTTGTTAATGAAGCGTAAAGTAGCGGTTCCTGATGTGCCTCCTGTTTTTATCGTAGTATCATCGAGGTTCACAACCAAGTCAGGCGTGTCACCGATGACAATGCCGATGACCACACTTTTGCTGTAATTAGTCCTGAGTTCGTCAGAGTAGGCAATGGTCAGCGGTACCTTGTATACATTCGATTCAGCGTCAGGATCTGCGGCAAGTTCAAACGTGACAATTTGCGTCTCGCCTGGCTCCATGCTTTGGATAACCTTTTCGTTTGATGAGCCGATTGGTGAGAAAGGATATTCAGTTGTCACCACCGTTGTTGTGGTTACTTTAGTTGTATGAAGCTCGAGGCTGACTTTAATGTCCTTAAGCAATGAGTCTGCCAGATTCTTGATTTTGATCTCAAGAGGCGTCCTGCTACCTGGCGCCATAGGTTTAGTTGTTACTGATTCAACTGCAATGATTGCATCATGGGTCTCTATATCTATGGAGAAGGGTTCAGGTTTGTACCAGATATCTTTAACCTTATACCTGATCTGTATCTCATTTGAGCCTTCAACTGCATTATCAGCAACCCTTACTTTATACTTGACGATGACTGCTTTAGCGTCTGTTTGCCTGCCTTGTAGGGTACCAATGTCCTGTTCTGCTGCTTCTCCTTCTAGAGAGAAGGGATAGGAAGGCAGGAGCTCCATTGTCACATCGTCTGCGGAATCTGCGCCCCAGTTCTCCACCATAAACCTGAGTTCGACCAGCGATCCAGGCTCAGCTGGATCCGGCCTTTGATTGATTAGGGTAATGTTGATGTAGTGAGTGCCTGCGGCCGCATTCGTGAATACCGGTGTAGCAGCATAGGCAGTTATTGAAACAATAACCATCCCCAAGATCCATAACAGGTTTTTCATGTGCATCACCTTTGTTTTATTGTTTTGACTACTCTACCGTCCCGTAAAACCTCAACCCGATGCGCATGTTTTGCGACTGATTCATCATGCGTAACCAGAATTATGGTTTTGTCTTCTTTCTTATTGAGCACTTCTAGGAAATCCATGAACTTCTTTCCTGTTTCTGAATCCAAGTTGCCTGTTGGCTCATCTGCCAGTATCACTTCAGGATCGTTTGCCAAGGCTCTGGCTATGGCAACTCGTTGCTGCTGCCCTCCAGAGAGCTCATTTGGCTTATGATTGAGCCTATCTGCCAGACCAACCATACCCAACAGATATTTTGCCCGTTTTACCCTTTCTTCGATAGGCTTGTTCTGAAATGCCATAGGCAGGGTCACATTTTCCAGTGCAGATAAGGTAGGTATAAGGTTGAATTTTTGAAATATGAAACCGATGCGCCTTCCCCGTATTTGAGCGAGGTCAGATTCAGGCAAATGGGCAATGTTCTGCCCATCCAAGTAAATAACCCCTTTGGTAGGAACATCAAGAGCGCCTACCATATTCATGGCAGTTGATTTCCCTGATCCAGAAGGACCCATGACGGCAACAAATTCTCCATCACGAATGGTTAGATTGAGGCCTCTTAGTGCCGGCACTTCAACCTTTCCCATCTTGTAAATCTTCCATACATCATCTAATTTAATTATGGTGTTCCTCATTTTGATAGTATAATATCTCCTTTGTTGTTTATCATGAATCTCAGCTTGTCCCCCCTTTTCCACCCCTTCGCAAGAACCAGGCCTTTGGGGATGGTGATGATAAATTGCTTTTTGTTGGGAAATTGGAGGGTTGATTTATTAGACATACATTTATTTTAACATATAACTACTATTTAAGCTTTTTTATTTTATTAAATATTAAAATATATTTAATTTTATATATAATTAATATTTTTATCATTTTTGTTTCCCAAACATTTAAAAATGGTGCAATACTTTCTTCGAGTTATGAAAAAGCAACAGAAATCAAAGTTTATAGTCCTCTTTATCTCATTCATCATGATCAGTTCAGTCTTTGCTGTTATTTTCTATGGTTTTCAGACTAACACGAGCTCTTTAAGATATAATAACATCAATTTTGCCAATGAAAATGGCGTTTGGCATGCGACCATAGAAGGCAAAAGAATGACCTTCGATTTCCATCCGCTTGAGGTGGAATCCATACCACTTGAAGAGGAAGCTCTTTCCCTTTTGCAGTCTCCCCAAATTGATTTTACCTATGATGTTGACAATCTGTATAAGACTGCCATAGCTGAAGTTGAGTTCGCTTTGGAGAGGTCTGTTCCAGAAACTTTCTTTACAATAGGTTTTACCACAGTAAATGCGTTTAACAAGCCCGTCTTTACGTGTGATACAGCTACTGAAACAGTTCCCGTATTATATGCCCTGACTGGCAATGAAACAAAGATATATGCGGAAGGCAATTGCATCATTCTGGAAGGGAATAATGAAGATGGGTTCAGGCGCCTGAAGGATCGTTTAGTATACTCCCTACTGGATGTGATATAAGTGGAGGAGTCAGAAAAGAAAATATCTGATAAAGTACTCATTTTCACCATTTTGCTTATTGTGCTTTTGCTTGTTGTTGTCTTTTCCATACAATTTTTTGTAAAACAGGAAACTCCCCTAACCATCGATGATCTACACGCTCTCAACTTGCAGGGCAAGCTTTCTCAAGATCAAGGGTATGTCCAAAATGGATACAGCTTTGTGAATGTTGATGGGTTTTGGTATACTGAGTTCAATTCGCAAAGCGCCAAAAACATTTATTCTTTGAACTTCCGCTATGGACCTCGTGAGGTTGCTGATGTACCCTTTGAAGGCAGGCTTAATGCAACCTTATTTAATGATGCTCCATCTTATCATGTAACTTTCAATCCTACGGGCTTTGATGGCGATTTCACCTATGTTACTCTGGCTGTCAGCGACTTGAATGAGAATATGATCAAAGTCTTCCAGAAAATACCCATTGCAGCCTGCGACCGCAACGAAACATATGCTTGCAGCAATAGACCCATCGTGACATGCAACTCCAGTTCGGTTGTATTCTACATGATGGAAGCTCTAGAGCCTTCAGTTGTTATAGATGATAATTGCATCATGCTAAAAGGAACAGGCTTAGACTTAGTAAAGTCAGTAGATAAGCTACTCTTTACTTTCTACAACATACAATGAGCCACTATTTTTCAGAAAAACAGGAAACTCCCCTTAATCTAAGAAAGGTAAAGGCACTCTTGCGCAAGCACGAATTTGATTTTTTCTCTGGGTCTGGCGTTTTTTCCAAGGACCATATTGACAAGGGCTCTGTTCTCCTGGTCAATTCAGTCTCAATTCGAGATGGCTGGAATGTCCTTGATTTGGGGTGTGGTATTGGGGTAGTAGGTGTTGTTGTCAAAAAATTGTTCCCTACCACCAAGATTTTATGCACTGATGTGAACAAACGAGCTATTACGCTTACTCAGATGAACTTTACATTACATAAACTTGAAGCTGAGGTGCGGTTGTCAAATTCGTTCGAGAAAATTCCGGAGAGATTTGATACCATAATAGTCAATCCTCCCCAAAAGGCAGGAAAGGATGTGTGTTTCTCTATGATTGAGCAGTCAAAGGAGCATCTTTCCGAAGGCGGCCTGCTGCAGCTCGTTGCACGGCATCAGAAAGGCGGCAAAGAACTCGAAAAAAAGATGAAGGAAGTGTTCGGAAATGTCGAAACATTGGCTAAAGGTGGCGGGTATAGGGTTTACTGTAGTGCAAATAGAATGCTTTAAGGGATATTCTTTGGTGTAGTGCGGTAGGGAAGGGGGATTTAACAGTCGGTGATTTTGCATATTCTGTTTGAATTTCACTTTTTATAAAGAATCTTCTAAGAAAGCGCGTTACATTTATATAACATCATGATTAAATCCATTGCATGAAGGTTAGCTGCATTATTCCCGCGTATAATGAACAATCAACGATCGTCCGTGTCATCGCTGTAGTCAAAAAAGTCAAAGCTATCAATGAGATCATCGTTGTCGATGATGGTTCCACTGATCAGACTTATGAGTATGCGAACACACAGGGAGTGAAGGTTTTTAAACATCCTAAGAATCGGGGAAAGGGAGCGGCAATTAAGACCGGTATGACTCATTGTAAAGGTGATTTTATTCTATTTATTGATGCAGATATTACTAATTTAGACGGTAATAAAATAATTAACATGATAAGCCCCTTAAAATCAA
>Ga0209542_10001934_pt1 | contig 47631 bp, 59 predicted proteins | sample RifCSPhighO2_01_FD_184028 | JGI IMG/M metagenome (GOLD analysis project Ga0209542, IMG submission 184028) | Soil microbial communities from Rifle, Colorado - Rifle CSP2_plank highO2_0.1 (SPAdes) (version 2) | ecosystem: Environmental > Terrestrial > Deep subsurface > Rock core/Sediment ...
AAGAAAAAAGAAATTGATCGGGAAAAATTAAGAAGAGCGCTAGGACAAAATGAGCCTTTCAATCAATGACCTCAAAAAAGGAAAAATTATTATCTTGCCCGAAGGACCCCACGCCGTCCTCGAGGTAAGCCATCTTCATTTAGGAAGGGGTGGGGCAGTCGTTCAGACAAAACTTAGGCAGCTTAAAACTAGCCGGGTAGTTAATCGGAACTTCAAACCCGGAGACAAATTCGAAGAAGCGGAATTTGAAAGAATTGAGGCCGAGTTCGCCTACGAGAAAAAGGACGAGTACTGGTTTTTTGAGAAGGGAAAGCCGGCTAATCGTTTCAGACTTAGAGAGAGCGATCTGGGCGCGTCAAGAATTTTATTAAGGCCGAAAATGACGGTGATCGCTTTTAAATTTAACAAGGAAGGGGAAATTTTTAGTATTGAACTGCCGATCAAGGCCGATTATCGAGTGATTGAGGCACCGCCGAGCATTAAGGGAGGCACAGCGGCCGGCGGCACTAAGCTCGCCACGATTGAGGGTGGAGCCAAAATTAATGTCCCTCTTTTCGTGAATGAGGGCGATATTATCAGAGTCAACACCCAAACCGGAGAATATGCCGAAAGAGTCTAGGAAAGTTCACCCTGAGCAAAGTCGAAGGGTTTTTGTCGGAATGTCCGGCGGCGTGGATTCATCCGTTTCCGCCCTATTGTTGAAAAATCAAGGTTATGATGTGACCGGGGTTCATTTACGCTGCTGGAATCGAGATGGTTGTGATGTGAGAGAGGCCAAGGATGCAAGGCGTGTGGCTAGTCATCTCGGCATCCCGTTTTATGTCTTGGATTTAGAAAAAGAATATAAAGCCAAAGTGGTTGATTATATGATCGAGGGTTACCGTCAGGGTCTAACTCCTAATCCGGATGTGATGTGTAATAAGGAAATCAAGTTCGGCTTGTTTTTGGAGAAGGCCTTGGAGATGGGAGCGGATTATGTGGCAACCGGACACTACGTTCGGCTCGGCTCCCAGCATACTTCTGACGGAACCGCGCTTTCTTCGGAGTTTACTTTATTCGAGGCCAAGGATAAGAGTAAAGATCAATCTTATTTTCTGTGGACTTTAAGCCAGGAGCAATTAAAACATTGTCTTTTTCCTATCGGCGATTATCTAAAGAGTGAGGTGCGGCAAATCGCGAGAGATGCCGGCTTGCCAACAGCGGAGAAAAAAGATTCTCAAGGGATTTGTTTTGTCGGCAAGGTAACGCTTGAAGAATTTTTAAGCGAATATTTACCGCAAAAAGAGGGGAATGTTCTCGATAGCGAAGGGAAGGTAGTCGGCGCTCACGCAGGTGCTCATTTTTACACTATTGGTCAGCGTCATGGCTTGGGGGTCGCCTTAAACGAACCTCACTACGTAGCTGAAAAAGATGTTGGGGGAAACACCGTCATCCTGGTTCGAGAAGACAATCCCATCCTTTACCGCAAAGAAGTCGTCCTCTCTGATGCCAATTTCATTAATAAGACAATCCAACATTCTCAAGAATGTTGGATTGTCTTAGCTCGGGTTCGCTACCGCCAGCCGCTCGTTCCAGCCACCCTATACAAAATACATAATACTGAATACAAAATACTTTTTGAGAGACCTCAAAAATTCGTGGCTCCAGGCCAGTCAGCTGTTTTCTACAATGAGGACGGAGAGATGCTAGGCGGCGGAGTAATAACTAATTGACGGAGCGACAGATCGGTGTTATTTTCGGCTAAGTACGTCCCTGTTCTTATCAGAAGGGAGCGTGTATGCACCCGCTCGTTCTGGGGGGAGCGATTTTCAATGGCCTCGTGTTGGCGGCGGCGGGCTTGAAGCTGATCAAGCCCCATCAGGCCACCAATGCTCTTCTGGTGGGTCTCAGCGCGATCGCTATCGGCCTCGCCAAAGAGGAGGAGAGGTCGAACCCCATCCTGAAGCAAGCCCCCGGTTTTTAGTATGCCGGGGGCTTCGCCTTTTTGAACATCCCCAATAATGGTTATTTTAGTATTCTTAAGTAATGCTCGTAGTCTTTACCGGGAAAGGGAAGGGAAAAACAACTGCTGCCCTGGGGCAGGCGGCGAGGGCCGTTGGCCAAGGCAAGCGCGTTTTAATGATTCAGTTTATTAAAAGTCCTTCTTGGAAAGCGGGCGAGGATTTTGTTAGATTAACCAGAATAATCTCGAATTCGGGATCGATTCGCGAATCAATCTCGAATATTAGAGAGGATTCGAGATCCCCTGGCGAATTTAGGCTGGAGAAAATGGGGTTAGGTTTTGTGGGGATCCTGGACGACAATTTGCCAAAAAGTGAACATATAAAGGCGGCCGAAAGGGCTCTTGATTATTTTAAGAAAGAGTTGACCAACGGTTCCTGGGATATGTTTATTCTTGATGAGATAAACATGGCGGTTTCGCTTGGCTTGCTTAGCGAAGAAGAGATACTCGATTACTTAGAAGAGATTCCGCCAGAAAAAATTGTAATCTTCACCGGCCGGGACGCGCCTCAACCATTTATTGATAGAGCTGATCTCGTGACTGAAATGAAAGAAGTGAAGCACCCTCTTAATAAAGGGAAATTAGCCAAAGAGGGGATAGAGTTTTAATGCCGCTTTATAACCTCGCTTTTTATTCGGCCCTGTTTTTTATCCTAGGGATTGGGGCGGCGAGTTTTGGGATTAACTTTTGGCTCGCGATACTTCTTGCGATTCTTTTGGCTTGGGCTGGTTTGAGTTTGAGGCTAAAGTTCATTTTCATCTTTTCATTAATAAGTTTTTTCGGTTTTTTCTATTTCCATTTTTACAGCGTTCTTAATCAGGAAATTCTTCCCGCGGGCGAAGAACCAAGTTTTCGGGGTGTAGTTTTTAGGGCGCCAAAACAGACTCTGACTGGTCAGGAGGTGGATTTAAAGCTTGAAAATCCGTATCGGGGCGAGGTTAGACTTTATCTTGAACCACTGCCGAGAATTAACTACGGTGAAGCGTTTGAGGTTAGGGGTAAAATCGAGAAATCGCCAAGCGGTTCGCTTAATTTGGTTTTCGAGCCCGAAGTGAGGGTTATTGACCAAAACCAGGGGAACCTTATCAAATCCTCCCTTTTTAAACTGAAAGAAAAATTAGTTTCAAACATCAACTCGGTTCTGTCCCAAGAAAAAGCGGCTCTTCTTTCTGGTCTTCTTTTCGGCGAGCGGAGTGAATTTACCAATGAATTCGAAGAGGCGCTCCAAAAAAGCGGCACCACTCATATCGTGGCTCTTTCGGGTTATAATATCGCAATTATCGGCACTACTTTGGCCGGGGTTCTCGCGGGCATCATCGGTCGGCGAAAAGCTTTTTACTTCAGCGTCGCGACTATCCCGGCTTTTGTTTTGATGACTGGCGCCCAAAGTTCAGCAGTTCGGGCCGGCATAATGGGATTGATTTTGCTTCTGGCTCAAAACCAGAGCCGGATTTATAGCTTCCGAAACGCTATTGCCCTAACCGCCCTCGCGATGCTTTTATTGAATCCAGGCCTTTTAAGATTTGATCTTGGATTTCAGTTGTCTTTTGCCGCCACCATAGGCATTGTTTATCTCTATCCGAGATTCAAAAACTGGATTCGGTTCTTCCAAAAGAACGGGCGATTGAATTGGCGAACTACTTTCCTTCAGACTCTTTCGGCTCAATTAGCTGTCTCGCCGATTCTACTTACGAGTTTTGGCTATATCTCTGGAACGGCGCTTGCGGCCAACCTTTTCGTGCTTGAGGCGATTCCACTCACGATGTTTTTCGGTTTTATCACTGCGGCTTTAGGTCTTATTTCGGATAGTCTATCTTTAATAAGCGGTTGGCTCACCGGGCTGTTCTTAAGTTATGAAATATTTATCATTAAGTTTTTTAGTCTTAATTGGCTTTAATCTTTTTGTTTGGTATTACGCTGTGGGCGGCGGAGAAGATGGGCTCGACGTCTATTTTCTCGACGTTGGCCAGGGAGACAGCGAGTTTTTGGTTTTACCTGGCGGTGTTAAAGTCTTGATCGACGGCGGACCAGGCAAAGAAGTGCTTTTTGAGTTGGCCCGAGTGCTCCGGCCGACTGATCGCTACATTGATTTAGTGGTCTTGAGTCATCCCCAGCTTGATCATTACGCTGGCCTTTATGATGTGATCAAGCGTTACAAGGTCGGTGCCATTATTTGGAATGGCCGGGAAGGGGAAGGCGAGGCTTGGCAGGGTTTTTGGGACCTGGTCCAGGCCGAAGAGATACCGGTTATTACTCTTGGCGCCGAGGATAAAATCAGCTATCGAGAAAGTTTAATTAAAGTGCTTTCTCCGACGAGACAACTTCAGCAGTCAAGCGAACTGAATAACAGCTCTTTGGTGCTCGAGCTTGAAAGCGAGGGGGCGAAGGTTCTTTTTACCGGTGATGCTGGTTTTGGAGTGGAGAATTATCTTGTTAGCCAATATGACATTGATTCGGATATTCTAAAAGTTGGTCATCATGGTTCACGCTATGCCACTGGGCTTAATTTCTTAGCCGAAACTGCGCCTAGAATTAGCGTAATCGAGGTCGGCGAGAACAATCCCTACGGCCATCCGACCTCGGCCGCCCTAAGTCGCCTTGCTTCAGTCGGTAGCCGCGTCTATCGAACTGACCAAAACGGCACCGTTCACCTCGAGGCAAACAATGGTCTAGTTGGCGTGGATTTAAGGTAGCGTTATACTTTCATTAATGCGCATTTATTCGACGGAGATTCTCGACAAAGTCGGCGAAGAGGTAGAGCTCGCTGGCTGGGTGGATAGCCGGCGTGATCACGGCAAATTAATTTTTATTGATTTACGAGATAAAGAGGGTTTGGTCCAATTAGTTTTTTCGGTCAAAGATGAAGAGCTGCGAAAGCAAGCGGATGAACTCCGGCCAGAGTGGGTGATTCGAGTTCGGGGTAAGGTGGTCGAGCGGCCAGAGGAAATGAAAAACCCGAATCTCAAAACCGGCAATCTTGAGGTTGCGGTAAGCGAACTAGAGATTCTGGCCAAGGCCGAGACGCCGCCGTTTCCTCTTGACTCCGATGGTTATGAAATAAACGAGGAACTCCGCCTTAAATATCGCTATCTTGATTTAAGAAGACAGAGATTAAAGCGGAATTTAGTTATTCGTCACCAAGCGGCCCAGTTTGTCCGAAAATTTTTGAGCGATCGCGGATTTACTGAAATCGAAACTCCCTATATCACCAAGGGTACCCCAGAAGGAGCGCGGGAATTTGTGATGCCAGCCAGACTTCATCCGGGCAAGTTTTATGTTCTCCCCCAGTCGCCTCAGCAGTTCAAGCAACTTTTAATGGTGGCCGGGCTCGAACGTTATTTCCAGCTGGCCCGAGTGTTCCGGGACGAGGATCCGCGGGCTGACCGGGCTTATGGCGAAGCCACTCAGATTGATATCGAAGTTTCCTTTATGAGTCAGGAAGAGATTCTTTCCCTAGTTGAAGAAATGTTCCTTGAACTGGTGAAGGTTATTTTCCCTGAGAAAAGAATCACTCAAGTGCCTTTCCCGAGAATTCCTTATGACGAAGCGATGGAGAAATATAAGACTGACAAACCCGATCTTCGCGAGAACCGTGAGGATCCGAATGAGCTCGCTTTTTGTTTTATTGTTGACTGGCCCATGTTTGAGTGGAATGAAGAGGAAAAGCGTTGGGATCCCCATCATCATATTTTTACCGCTCCTCGAGCGAGCGACATCCCGCTTTTAGATTCTGATCCGGCTAAGGTTCGCTCTTGGCAGCATGATCTGGTTCTCGACGGCTATGAGATTGCCGGTGGCAGTATCCGAATTACCGATCCCGAAGTTCAAGCAAAAGTTTTTGAACTAGTGGGAATTCCTAAAGAAGAGGGGAGAAGTAGGTTCGAACATATGCTTGAAGCTTTTGGCTACGGCGTACCGCCCCATGGAGGGATTGCGATCGGTTTTGATCGAATGCTTATTCCTCTACTTAACGAGCCCAACCTCCGCGAGGTAATGGCTTTTCCCAAAACCGGTGACGGACGGGATCTGATGATGGGAGCGCCATCGACTATCGAGGAGAGACAACTAAAGGAATTAAAAATTAGGATTGAGGATAAGAGGAAGAATGAAAAATAACGAAGAGAGGAGCGTGCTTTTTATTAAGCCGGATGGTTTTCGCCGTGGATTGGTTGGTGAAATTACGAGCCGCTATGAGCGAACTGGTTTGAAATTGGTTGGCCTTAAAATGGTTAGAGCGAGCGATGAGCTAATTGAAAAACATTATTTGGCCGATCCTGACTGGCTTAAAAAGTCCGGCACTAAAACAATTGAATCTTATCGTCATAAGGGTAGAACGCCCCCTTCGGAAGATCCGATTCAGGTGGCTCAAATTGTTCTCGGCAGTTTAAAACGATATCTGACTCAAAGCCCGCTCGTTGTTATGGTTTGGCAGGGGATCAACGCGGTCGGGGTGGTTAAAAAGATTACTGGCAGCACCGAACCCCTCACTTCTGATGTGGGAACCGTGCGGGGAGATCTCACTATTGATTCTTATGAAGTAGCTGATGTCGAGAGTCGAGCGGTCGAGAATTTACTTCACGCCTCCGGCAGTCCGGAAGAGGCGGAGAAAGAAATTTCTGTTTGGTTTAGTCAAGAGGAGCTTATTGAATAGCCCAAATTGGGCAGCTTAACCCACTTGACACCATCCACTTAAACTCGCAGTTTATCCACAACTTTTTCAATAAACTTTGATATAATAAGTATGTCCCGCCTCCACGATTCCGGATCAAAGTAGTGGTTTAGGGGAGGCCTAATTGTTTCGGCCCGTGGGCCGAAACTGCGGCCACCCACCTTGAAAGAAGCCGGGAATTCGTGAAGCAGCGGGACTTTTTTTATTTGGGTACGGCCAAAGCGATGCCAATATACGAATGAATGCGAATTATACGAATTAGTATTATTAGTAAAAATTAGTATATTAGCATCGTTGCTTTATAATCTCTGAACTCTACATCCATAGAATTAGCCCGAAACTCGTAAACGCAAACTATCTATAGGCGCTATGACGCGTCATAGCGGTCTGGTGTTATGCTATAGCATAACACCTCGAACATCCTCCTGCCCTAGGTTTAAACCTAGGGCAGGCTAACCACTACGGCATGCCGGCAAGACAGCTGGCTTGAAGAGTATTGCGAGGTAAGGCGTCGGCTAAAACTATATTAAAAATTTGACGAGAAAACTCGGATCGAGTCGGATTAGAGAACTCCTCCACCAAGAAGTTAAACACGATTGGTTCGGTGCGGAGGAGGCCCCAGCTAACTATGACGAGCGACAAAACCAAGGAAGTTAAAAGAATAAGATAGGGGAGATCCTTCTTTTTAAAAGTGTGATCTTTCGGTATGGGGCAGGCGGCATCACCGCCCGCCTTCGCTGAAGCTTCGGCGGGCAGGCAGTTGAGTTTTTTCAAGTCTTTTCGGATAAAAAGAATTGGCAAGGCCATCAAGCCGAATGAAAGCGCTTTTAACTCGAGTCCCTTAAAGGGAAAAGCAGCTAAGCCGCCAGCAACGCCGAGAAAAGCGAGAATAGTTGAGCCACAAATAGGACAGGCTGAAGCAAAAAATCCGATGACCGAGCTAAGCCCTCCGGTGGCCCCTCCTTCGCTAAAGCTTCGGAGGGCAAAGCCGAACTTCCGCCAGCGGTGAACTACGAACGCGACATTGACGCCGAAAAGAACTATCGTGGCTAGGGTTAGTAAAATATAAGACCAAAAGTAGACGGGGTTATCAATAGTGTTTCTCACAAGCAGGGTGAGGTTCGAGTTCAACCTAAGGCTCCAATAAAAGAGGAGAAAGAGCGCCAAGGACCCAACGAGACCTATAAGAGAATAGAAGACAACGGTACGAAATTTCATAAGTTTATTTTGCCATTCTCGTCTTGGGCGGCTGATTCGACGGCGTAACGCACAATCTCGAGGTTACAGCCTTGGTGCTTCCGGCACCAGGCCTCGCATTTTAGAGCCAGCTCCTTTTCTTTATACCGAAAACCGCACTCCTCGCACTGGTAAAGGACTGGATCCTCTTTTTCTAAAATCTTCATACGCCTGGACCGACGATCAAATTAAAAATTGAATAGGAGAGATCAATAATGAAGTTGAAAAAGAAGAAGAGGAAGATAAGGACGACGAAGATACCGATAAAGCCGACGCTCTCAAGGGCTAAGCGATAACGCGGCGGCAAAAAGGTAGTTAGAATCTTCGAGCCATCAAGGGGCGGAATCGGCATTAAGTTGAAGATGGCAAGCAGGATATTCAGGATAACGATCGAGCTTAAATAAGAAACTGCTACTGGGCTTAAAAAGCCAACACCGAATCTCATTAGAAGTCCCAAAACCAGGGCGATTAAGAGATTGGTGGCCGGTCCAGCCAAAGCTACTTTCAGCGGTCCGTATTTATAATCTTTAAATAAAAGGTTTGGATTATAGGGAACGGGCTTGGCCCAACCCAAAATGACCGGCGAGTTAGTTAGAAACAAAAGTAAGGGCACGAAAAAAGAACCAACGGGATCTAGGTGTTTAACCGGGTTCAGGGTCAAGCGGCCGGCCAGTTTAGCCGTTTGATCGCCTAGTTTCAAGGCCATTAGACCGTGAGCAATTTCGTGGAGCATCACCGAAAGAAGCAGAATAGCCAGCTGAAAAAGGAGAATAATAGTGGTTTCCGGGGTCATATTTCGACAAGCTCAATACAAGTAAAACTTGTTTACATTTTAACCTAAATCCTCTAATATCTGCCAGGAAGTCAATATGAAACAGTGTGAAATTTGCGGGAAGGGGACGATGATGGTCGGTCGAAGAGTAAAACTCCGTGGCCACTATAACCCGACTGTTAAAAAGAGAAAATATCCCAACCTTCAGAAAGCTGCTTTGCCTTCGGGTAAAAAGGGCTTAGTTTGCACTAAGTGCCTTAAGAAGTTAACCGCCCCTCCTTCGTTAAAACTACGGAGGGCTAGAAGTCGGGCCGTCGTATAATGGTAGTACGTATGCATGGGGTGCATATAGCCCGGGTTCGATTCCCGGCGGCCCGACAAAACCCCTTATTCTAATTGACTCTCTCGCTCCTGTCTGTTATATTAATGCCCGCGTTATGCCGACGGTTAACCAATTAGTTAAAAGAGGCCGAAAAAAGGCGTTGGCCAAGAAGGCCAAGGCGCCGGCTTTACGGTCCTACTTTAATGTAATTAAAAACAAACCGGTCCAGTCACCTTCGCCCTTTAAGCGAGGCGTCTGCCTTAAGGTTTTTACGACCACCCCCCGAAAACCTAATTCAGCCCTGAGAAAGGTGGCTCGGGTAAGGCTGACTAACGGCCAGGAAGTAACGGCCTATATTCCTGGTATTGGCCATAATCTTCAGGAGCACGCCGTGGTTTTGGTTAGGGGCGGCCGGGTTAAAGACTTGCCTGGCGTCCGCTATCACGTCGTCCGGGGTATTCTTGATACGGCTGGGGTTGAGGGGAGAAAACAAAAGCGCTCTAAATACGGGGCTAAAAGGGTAAAGCGATGAGAAGAAAACGAGTTTATAAAAAGGACCACAAACCTGACGCTATTCACGAGAGCGTCGCTTTGGGTCGCTTCATTAATTATCTGATGCAGGGAGGTAAAAAATCAGTAGCCGAGAAGGTAATTTATGGAGCGATGGATATTATTCAAAACGAGATGAAGGAGGATCCGCTTAAAGTTTTTGATCGTGCCCTTGAAAACGTGATGCCGGTGCTCGAAGTGGTTTCGCGGCGAATCGGCGGGGCTAATTATCAAATCCCAGTTGAAGTAAGATCGGCGCGAAGATTTTTCCTCGCCAGCCGCTGGATCATCGGAACCGCCCGTTCAAAGAAGGGAAAGCCGATGGCGGCGAAATTGGCCGAAGAATTGATGGCCGCCGCTAAAAACGAGGGCGAGGCAATTAAGAAAAAACAAAACATCCATCGAATGGCCGAAGCTAACCGAGCCTTTGCCCACTTCGCCCGATAGACTGATCCGAATTTAGGAATGCCGAGGAATTATCCAATTGAAAAAGTTAGAGATATAGGGATTATCGCTCACATTGATGCTGGTAAAACTACGGTGACCGAGCGGGTTCTTTTCTATACCGGCCTCTCCCATAAAATCGGCGAAGTTCACGAGGGCGAGGCCGTGATGGACTGGATGGAGCAAGAAAGAGAGCGGGGGATTACCATTACCTCGGCGGCCACTACTACCTTTTGGATTCCCACTTATCGAGGCGGCGACAAAAACTATGAGCACCGGATTAATATTATTGATACTCCCGGTCACATTGATTTCACGGTTGAGGTGAAGCGGTCTTTAAGAGTACTTGATGGGGCGGTGGTAGTTTTTGATGGCGTGGCCGGGGTAGAACCCCAATCAGAAACTAATTGGCATTATGCTGACGAGTACAAGGTACCGCGAATTTGTTTCATTAATAAGCTCGATCGGCTGGGAGCCAATTTTGAAAAAAGCCTTCAATCAATTAAAGACAGGTTGACGCCCGACGCTATTCCGATTCAACTGCCTATCGGGATCGAGTCTAGCTTCGAAGGGGTAATCGATTTACTCCAGCTTAAAGCTTTTAAATTCGAGGGTGATCATGGCGAGAAAGTAGTGGAAATACCGATTCCCGAAAACTTAGTTAAGGAAGCTGAGGGGCGACGTCATGAATTGGTCGAGAAGATAGCTGAACACGACGAAACTCTAGTTGATAAATATTTGGGCGGCGAAGAAATCAGCGTTGAAGAACTAAGAGCGGGATTGAGAAGAGCTTCGCTTGAAGTGCGGTTGGTTCCGGTTCTTTGTGGTTCAGCTCTCAAGAACAAAGGAGTTCAATTAATTTTAGACGCCGTGATTGATTATTTACCGGCTCCCTCTGATTTACCGCCAGTTAAGGGGACTCGACCAAAGTCGGGTGAAGAAATAAGCCGAGGACCAAGCGATGACGAACCGTTCACCGCCCTCGCTTTTAAAATAGCGACCGATCCTTATGTCGGTAGTCTCACTTACTTTAGGGTTTATGCCGGGACTCTCGCCCGCGGTAATTATATTTTGAACGCCACTAAAAACACTAAAGAAAGAGCGGGTCGGATTTTGAAGATGCATGCGAACCACAGGGAAGAGGTGGAGGAGATATACGCCGGCGAAATTGCGGCTTTAGTGGGCCTGAAAGATACCACCACCGGCGATACTCTAACTGATCCTGACTATCCGGTAATTTTGGAGAAGATTGAATTTCCAGAACCGGTGATTGACCAGAAAATTAATCCTAAGACTAAAGTGGATCAGGAAAAGATGGGTACCGCCCTTCGGAAACTCTCTGAGGAAGATCCGACTTTCCGGGTAGGAGCGGATCCCGAAACTGGCGAGACCATTATCTCGGGCATGGGCGAACTCCACCTCGAGGTACTCGTCGAGCGGATGAAGCGAGAATTCGGGGTTGAGGCAACGGTTGGTCAGCCCAGAGTTTCTTACCGGGAAACCATTACAGCCTCGACCGCAGCTGAAGGTAAATATATTCGCCAATCCGGCGGTCGAGGTCAGTACGGCCACGTTTGGCTAAGACTAAAACCGCTAGAACGCGGTGCTGGCTTTGCTTTTGTTAACGCAATTAAAGGGGGAGCTATTCCCAATGAATTTATTCCGGCCGTTGAAAAGGGGGTTAAAGAGGTGCTCGAAAAAGGGGTGATTGCCGGTTATCGGGTGATTGATATTGAGGCTGAACTTTATGATGGTTCGTTCCACGATGTTGATTCCTCGGAAGCCGCTTTCAAAATTGCCGCTTCGATGGCTTTCCAGGAAGGCTTCAGGCGAGCGGGGCCGATTATTCTTGAACCAATTATGCGGATTCAGGTTATCACTCCGGTTGAATTCTTTGGTGAAGTGACTGGTGATATTTCTTCGAAACGTGGGGCGGTTGAATCAATGACTGACCGGGGAAACGTGAAAGTGGTCGAAGCCAGGGTGCCCTTAGCCGAGATGTTCGGTTACGCCACTAAGTTAAGATCAATGACTCAAGGTCGAGGCTCGTTCATTATGGAATTCCTCCGTTACGAAACCGTGCCCAAGAGCGTCGAGGAATTAATCATCGAGGGGAAAAAGTAATAATTCAAGGGTTCGGGATTGACAAGGGAAGGGTTCAGTCGGTAGAATTGTAAAGCTTCAAAAGTCGAAAGTCGAAGTTAAACACAATAAACAATGGCCGAAAAAGAGAAATTTGTTCGCGAAAAGCCGCACATTAATGTCGGCACCATTGGTCACGTTGACCACGGTAAGACGACTTTAACGGCTGCCATTCTTCAGGTCCTTTTTCTTAAAGGATTAATTAAAAAGAAAGAGTCGGTTGACCAGATCGATAACGCGCCGGAAGAGAAGGCGAGGGGAATTACTATTGCCCTTCATCACTCGGAGTACCAGACCGAGAAGCGCCACTATGCCCACATCGACGCACCGGGGCACGCTGACTACATTAAGAATATGATTACCGGTGCCGCCCAAATGGACGGGGCGATTCTCGTGGTTTCGGCGGTTGATGGACCAATGCCCCAAACTCGGGAGCACATCCTTTTAGCGAGACAGGTCGGCGTCCCCGCCATTATCGTCTTCTTGAATAAAGTGGATATGGTTGACGATAAAGAACTGGTTGATCTGGTTGAGGCTGAAGTCAGAGAGCTCTTGAAGAAATATGAGTTTCCTGGCGATGAGGTGCCGATTGTGAAGGGTTCAGCCCTGAAGGCATTAGGCATTGCCTCGGCTGACGATGAGGCGGCTAAGCCAATCCTCGAACTGCTTAAGTATCTTGATGAATATATTCCCGAACCAGAGCGCGATGTTGATAAGCCCTTTCTGATGCCGGTTGAGGATGTTTTCTCAATTGAGGGTCGGGGGACTGTCGCCACCGGCCGGGTTGAGCGGGGCAAGGTTAAAGTAAACGAAGAGATTGAGCTCGTCGGCATCAAACCAAACAGCAAAACCGTGGTCACTGGCATTGAGATGTTCAACAAAACCCTTGATGAAGGAATGGCCGGCGACAACATCGGTATCCTGCTTCGGGGGCTTAAAAAGGAAGACATCGAACGGGGGCAGGTTATTGCCGCTCCTTCGTCGGTTCACCCTCACACTGATTTCGAAGCCGAGGTATATCTTCTAAGCAAAGAAGAAGGCGGGCGGCACACGCCGGTCTTCACCGGTTACAAACCCCAGTTCTACATTCGAACGACCGATGTCACCGGTGAAGTAACCCTGCCTGAAGGAACAGAAATGGCTATGCCGGGCGATACCGTTAACTTTAAAGTTAAGCTGATCAACCCGATCGCCCTTGAGGAAAAACAGCGGTTTGCTATCCGCGAAGGAGGAAAGACTGTCGGCGCCGGTGTCGTCACCAAAGTTTCGAAGTAAGCTTAATGGCCAAAGAAACGGTTGAGGAGAAGGTTCGTCTGAGGATTAGATCCTACGATCATCGCTTACTTGATAACTCCTGCCGTCAAATTATTGAAGTCCTAAGGCGGCATGAGGCTAAAATTGTGGGACCGATCCCGCTACCAACCGAATTCAAACGCTACACCGTTAACCGTTCAACCTTTGTCCACAAAGACTCGAGGGAGCAGTTCGAGCTCAGGGTTCATAAGCGCCTGATAGACATTTTGAAACCGACGGCGACAATCATCGAATCACTGCACGATCTAAACTTACCAGCTGGAGTAGACGTGGAAGTAAAGACAGCGGCCTAAGGGCCGCTGTCTTTACTTTGACAGCCAGGAATTTATCGGCTAATATTTTTGGTGCCCGCAAGGGCAATTTTTTAGGCATGAGTTACCTCAAGGCCAAAAAGTTAAAAATGGGACAGATCTTCCGAGACGATAAAGCCATCCCGGTGACTTTTGTTAAACTGTCTTTGGAAAAAGGAGAGACCGATGAGGTTCAGTTTGAGCTGGGCAAGAAGATAAAGGTAAGCGGCACCTCCAAAGGCCGCGGATTTCAGGGCGTGGTGAAACGTTATGGTTTTCGCGGCGCTCCCAGTTCCCATGGCCATAAATCCGCTCATCGAGCGCCAGGTTCGATTGGAGCCACTGGCCCCCAGCGGGTTTTCCCAGGAACGAAAATGCCTGGGCGAATGGGCGGTGAAACAGTAACCGTGAAGAACCTGGAGGTGGTAGATTTTGACCGGAAAAGAAATCTTCTGCTTTTAAAAGGGGCCGTGCCAGGATATAACGGGGCGGAATTAAAAGTTTATCTATGACCACTGATTTATATAACAAGGAGGGGAAAGTAGTTGCGAAGATCGAGCTGCCCGATCGGATTTTTGGTCGCTCCTGGAATCCCGATCTAGTTCACCAGGCACTACGGACCCAGATGGTTAATCAGAGACGGAACTTGGCTCACACTAAGGGCCGAGGCGAAGTTTCGGGCGGCGGCAAGAAACCCTGGGCTCAAAAACACACCGGGCGGGCCAGGCACGGCTCTATTCGTTCACCAATCTGGAAAGGAGGCGGCGTCACTCATGGTCCGAGTAAGGATAAAAAATTCAGCTTGAGGATTAATAAGAAAATGAAACAAGGAGCGATTTTAGCCGTTCTCTCCGAGCGATTTAAAGAAGGCGAAATAAAAGTGATTGATTCATTAGCGGTCGAACCGAAAACCAAAGATCTCAATTCGATTATTAATAAATTTTTTAGCCCCAAACCGAGCGTGCTTCTTGTCCCCAACTCTGGAAATAAAGGAATTTATCAGGTTAGTCGTAATTTATCAAAGATTAAAAGTCTTGACCCCCGTTCGCTTAATGTCTATGACCTCCTGCGTTATAAAAATATCCTGCTTGAAAAAGAAGCGATCACGGAAATAGATAAACACTACCATGCCGTCAAATAGTTCGACAAGCTCACTATGAATAGACTTTTTATTAAAACACCGATTATCAGCGAAAAGGCAACCGAGCTAGGAGCCGAACATAAGTATGTTTTTTCAGTTGATGCCCGGGCTAATAAGAAAGAAATTAAGGATCTAGTGGAAGACATTTATAAGGTTCACGTAACCAAGGTCAATATCACAAGGATCAGGAATAAAGGAACCAACTTTAAGAAGGCCATCGTTACCTTAAGGGGAAACGAGACGATTAATATCGGTCCTCAATAGTAAGTAAGATGAAAAGATATAAACCATATACTCCATCCCGGAGAAAAATGACAAGCGTTGACTACGGCGGCCTAACCGGTACCTCACCAATGAGACGAGCTCTCGTGACCTTGAAGCACGAGCTCTCGTGACCTTGAAGCGGCGAGTGGGCCGTAATAGCGGGGGACGAATTACAACCAGGCATAAAGGCGGTGGCGTTAAGCGCCGATATCGATTGGTCGACTTCAAACAACTCGATAAATTTGGCGTGCCGGGCCGGGTTGAGTCCGTAGAATACGATCCGAACCGCAGCGCTTTTATTATGAGAGTCTTATATCGAGATGGAGAGCGCCGTTATCTCCTCGCGCCCAAAGACATTGACGTCGGGAGCGAAGTGATTGCGGCCGAGAGCGCCCCATTTCAACCCGGTAATCGCCTGAGGCTCGTAAATATTCCGGTAGGCTATGCGGTTCATAATGTCGAACTGCGTCCGGGTACGGGCGGCGCAATTATTAGAAGCGCCGGTTCTGAAGCCCAGGTACTGGCTCAGGAGGGAAATTACACTCATCTGAAAATGCCTTCAGGCGAAGTGAGGCGGGTGATTTCGAGGAACTTCGCTTCATTGGGACAAGTTTCCAATCCTGATCACAATCTGGTGGTTATCGGTAAAGCCGGTCGAAAAAGATTAATGGGCATTCGACCAACCGTCAGGGGCTCAGCCATGAACCCGGTTGATCATCCCTACGGCGGCGGCGAGGGTCGACAGCGCCGGGGGACTAAGCGACCGAAAGATATTTGGGGCAATGTCACTGGCGGCCGCCGAACCAGAAATAAGAAGAAGTGGTCTAATAAAATGATCGTGAAGAGACGCGTTAAGAAAAAGAAAAAATAATAGACATGTCGAGGAGTTCGAAAAAAGGTCCCTACGTCGACCCAAAGCTTTTAAAAAAGATAGCCAACTTAAAGTCGGGCGATAGAACTGTCATTAAAACTTGGTCAAGAAGTTCAGAAATATCGCCGGCGATGGTTGGTTTTACCTTCGGCGTCCATAACGGGAAGGAGTTTTTGCCGGTGCTTGTGACTGAAGAAATGGTCGGTCATCGCCTGGGCGAGTTCTCTCCCACTCGCAAATTTACGAAACACGGCGGTAAGATACAGCGAGCCCTAGAGGCTGGTAAGCCCAGAGCTAGTTAATAGATCCCCATGACCGAGATAAAAGCTAAAGCCAAATTAAGGAACTTGAGAGTCGCTCCTCGAAAGGTGCGTCAGACCGTCGGTCCTCTCCGGGGCTTAGCTGTTAACGAAGCTTTGGCCCAGCTCGAGGTAATGAATACAAGGAGCGCGCCTTCGCTTTCAAAGCTGATTCGTTCGGCCAGCAGCAATGCCCGTAATAAAAATCTCGGCGCCGAAAAGCTATTTATCGCTTCAATCAAGGTAGACGAAGGGCCAACCCTAAAAAGATCTCTTCCTGGAGCGAGGGGTCGGGCAACGCTTGTTCGGAAAAAATGGAGCCATGTCACAGTTGAGCTTGGTGAAGCCGAGCGCGGCGGCACTCGATTTATCATTCCCGAAACGCCTAAAAAGATTAAAACAGATAGAGGTCATACCCCTAGACGTAAAGCGGCGCCTAAAAAGCCGGAAGAGTCTACTAAAGAAAAAGGCGCTAAGCGGGGATTTGTCAGAAAAGTTTTTAGTCGAAGAAAGACAATCTAAGATGGGAAGGAAAATAAATCCAATTTCATATCGTCTCGGAGTGAATAAAAATTGGCAGTCCCGTTGGGTGCCGCAACACGGGAAAGGTTTTGCCAAATGGCTCGAGGAAGACGAGAAAATCAGAGAGATTATTATGGCTAAATTCGGTAAGGCGGGCATTGCCGGTATTGAAATTGAGCGGACTCCTGATCAATATCGAATTTTCATTAAAACCAGCCGGCCAGGACTCGTGATCGGCCGAGGAGGCGAGGGAATTGAAAGACTGGAAAAACTCTTAAGAAAGGAGATTAAATCCGGCGCCTCCGGCGCTTTAAATATTAATGTGGAAGAGCTGAAACGAACTGAGGTGGCCGCTCCGGTTGTCGCCCAAAATATTGCCTGGGACCTCGAGCGGAGAATGCGCTATCGCCGGGTACTGAAACGATACTTAGATTTGGTAATGCAAAATCGCGAAATTGGGGGAGCTAAAATTATGGTGGCCGGCAGATTAGATGGAGCCGACATCGCTCGCAAGCAGCATTTGGAGAGGGGTAAATTGCCCCTCACCACAATCAGGGCCAATATTGATTACGGTCAGGCTACGGCTTTTACTAAATATGGAGCAGTGGGAATCAAGGTCTGGCTTTATAAAGGTGAAGTTTTTTAAAGATGTTAACTCCCAAGAAAGTAAAACATCGAAAATGGCAGAAGGGGAGATCCCGGAAGAGAATGATTGAAACAAGGGGTACTGCCCTTAGCTATGGCAGTCATGGGCTTCAGGCCGCCCAAGCCGCTTGGCTTACCTCGAATCAGATAGAAGCCGGTCGCCGGGCCATCACCCACTCTCTTAAGAGAGAGGGTAAGGTTTGGATTAGGGTTTTTCCGGACAAACCAGTGACGAAACGTCCGCCAGAGACCACCCTCGGCGGCGGCAAGGGTACCGTTAGTCACTACGTTTTTCCGGTCAGGCCCGGCCGAATTATTTATGAGATTGACGGTATTTCCGATGATAGAGCAAGGGGAGCTTTAAGGTTGGCCGCTCATAAAATGCCGTTTAAAACAAGAATTGTGGTCAAAATATGAAAAAAAGTGAATTTAAAAAACTTCAATCAAAAAGCGTTGCCGAACTTGGGAAAGAACTCTTTGATTCGCGGGAAAAATTAAGGAATTTAAAGTTTGATCTTAAAAGCGGCAAGGTTAAAGAAACCGCGGTTTTGAGAGAAATTAAGAAGAGAATCGCAAAAATCTTAACCGTCGCCAGAGAAAAAACAAAAGAAGAAATAGTTCGATAACCTCACTACAAGATGGAAAACAAAGAAGTTAGTCATCGACGATTGGCTGGGATAGTCACTTCGACGAAAATGGATAAAACCGTTATCGTTTCAGTCACCAAGCCCAAAAAACATCCTAAATATCTGAAATACCGCAAGCGAACCAAAAAACTTAAGGTTCATGACGAAAAAAATGAATATGGGCTAGGCGACGAAGTGATTATTGAAGAAACAAGACCCATCTCCAAAGAAAAAAGATGGCGAGTCGTGGAATTAACTAAAAAGGTAGAAGGTAGTTCGACAGGCTCACTATAAACATGATCCAAGAAAGGACAATTTTAAAGGTGGGCGATAATTCCGGCGCTAAGGTGGTCCGCTGTTTTAGAGTTTTAGGAGGGAGTCGAAAACGCTATGCCCGATTGGGCGACATTATTGTCGCCTCGGTCCAAATAGCCGAGCCGAGAAAGCCGATCAAAAAGAAGGATATTGTGAAAGCTTTAATTGTGAGAACCAAATTCCCGATTCGGCGTCCGGATGGCAGTTATATTCGGTTTGACGAGAACGCTGTGGTCATCCTCGATGCCAAAGGTGAGCCCAGGGCCACCCGGGTTTTTGGTCCGATCCCCCGGGAATTAAAAGAAAAAGGCTATAATAAAATCGTTTCCCTGGCCCAAGAAGTAGTTTAAGAAATGAATCTTAAAAAAGGAGACAAAGTTCAGATCATAAAAGGCAAGGATCGAGGCAAATCGGGGAAAATCGTTCGAGCCCTGCCCGCCTGGACTCGCGGTCGACGCGAGGCTGGGCCCGCTCGATCAATGGTCGTGGTTGAGGGCCTGAATCTTAAAAAGAAAACGGTCCGGCCCAAAAAACAGGGTGAAACCGGCGAGATTATCTCGGTTCCTTGGCCGGTGAGAGTCGAAAATGTAATGTTGATTTGCCATTCCTGTAACAGGCCAACTCGACTCGGTTATCGAAAAACCGATTCGGGGAAAATAAGATATTGTCGAAAATGCCAAGCTCCCAACTAGAAAAAATCATAATCGCGACTGGTGTCGGCCGATTGAGGCTCGAGACCCAATTTGAGGAGAAGATTCTCCCCGAGATGGCGAAGGAGCTCGCCTTAATCAGCGGCCAGCGCCCGGCTCCTCGCGGTGCCAAAAAGTCAATCGCCGGTTTTAAGATTCGCCAAGGCGATGTTGTCGGCTTAATGGTTACTTTACGCGGGAAAAAGATGAGAGATTTTTTGGAAAGATTAACTAAAATCGTCTTACCGCGGGTTCGAGATTTTCGCGGTATTAATCCCAAAGCGATTGACAGGCAGGGTAATCTAACTTTAGGCTTTCGGGAGCATACGGTTTTTCCCGAGATTAACACTGACGAAGCCCACGTTGATTTTGGGCTCGAAGTGACGCTTGTCGCTAAAGTCCGAAATGCCGACGAGGGTTACATCCTCTATAAAAGTCTCGGAGTCCCGTTGAAAGAAAAATAGTTCGATAAACTCACTACAAGTAGCATGGCTAAAAAATCGACTATTGCGAGAAGCAAGAAAGAACCGAAATACAGCACCCGGTTAGTTCGGCGTTGTTTCCGCTGCGGCCGGAAAAGGGGCTATCAAAGGAATTTTGGCCTTTGTCGAATCTGCTTCAGGGAACTAGCCACTCAAGGTCGGATTCCTGGGGTTAAAAAATCTTCTTGGTAATGTATTGGGATACCTTAGTGAGAATTAAAAATGGTTTAAGCCGAGGCGCCGAACGAGTGAAAGTGCCTTATTCGAAGTTCGACCTGGCAATTCTTGAGGCGCTCGAGAAGCACAATTATCTTGATTCGGTCACCCGAAAAGGCAAAGGGGTCAAAAGGATTATTGATGTTAGATTGAAATATAAAGAAAACGGTCAAGCGGCTATTTCGGGTGTCGCCTTCTTGAGCCGACCGTCGCGTCGGCTTTATCGAGGATCCAGAGATATTCGTAAATCCCGCCAAGGCTATGGCCACTATATCCTGACCACGCCGAAGGGGATTTTAACAGGCGAGGAAGCAAGGCGGCTCCATGTCGGCGGCCAGCTTTTATTTGAAATTTGGTAAGATGAGCAAAATTGGTAAAAAACCGGTAATCATTCCCGAGGGGGTAAAAGTGGAAATTAAAGACGACGCCGTTCTAGTCGAGGGCCCAAGCGCTACCCTCGGTATTCCTCTTCTCGAAGGAATTAAGATCGAATTAAAAGACGGCCGGGTTAATTTTTTAGCCGAAGATACGACCAAACAAACCCGAAGCAACTGGGGAACGATGAGGGCTTTGGTTCAAAATGCCGTCCAGGGCGTCACCGAGAGCTTTAAAAAGAGGTTAATCATCGAGGGGGTTGGTTATCGGGCCAATGTTGAAGGAGAAGAATTAGTGCTCCAGCTAGGCTATTCCCATCTTGTTAGGTTCCCTATCCCCGAAGGAATAAAAATCGCGGTTCAAAAAAACTCAATTGAAGTGGAGGGGCCCGATAAGGCCTTAGTCGGTGAAACAGCCGCCAGAATCAGAAATCTGAGAAAGCCAGAGCCTTATAAGGGTAAGGGGATTAGGTATAGCGACGAAGTAATAAGAAGAAAGGCCGGCAAGAGGGCGGTTGGCGCCGGCGGCTAGCTACTGGGAATTAGAATGAGAAGGACTACTCAAATTAGAGAAATTAGAAAAAGGCGGACAAAGCGGACCAGGGCTAAAATTTTTGGCACCGCTTCGAAACCCCGACTGGCCATCTTCCGCAGTAGTCATCATCTTTATCTTCAATTAATCGACGACACCGAAGGCAGAACCCTCGCGGCTGTTTCTACAAGCGGACTGTCTAAAGAGGCCATAACCAAGGGATTAAAGAAGACTGATAAGGCGGCTTTAGTTGGCGAAGCTTTAGCGAAAAAGGCGATCGAGGCGGGTATCAAATCGGCGGTTTTCGATCGTCGGTTTTATAAGTATCATGGTCGGGTGAAGGCCGCTGCCGAAGCAGCTCGAAAAGGCGGCTTAAATTTTTAAGATGAACGAGAGATCGAATTTTAGAAGACCCCAATTAGTTCGGAAAGAAGAGTTTGAAGAACAGGTCATTGACCTGAGGCGAGTGACTAGGGTGACGGCCGGCGGCAAGAGGTTCCGCTTCCGGGCTACTGTTGTCATCGGTGACAAAAAGGGTAGGGTCGGGGTGGGGGTGGCTAAAGGGGCTGATGTCCAGCAGGCGGTTGAAAAAGCGAAAACTCAGGCTAAGAAAAACCTGATTAGTTTGAAGATGAAGGATAACACCATCCCTCATCAAGTAGAAGCGAAATTCAGTGCTGCCCGAGTTTTAATTAAGCCGGCAAAGCCTGGTCATGGCTTGATGGCCGGCGGCGCAGCGAGAGTTGTTTTGAAATTGGCTGGCGTTCAAGACGTAACCGCTAAAATCATGGGCCGAACCAAAAACAAACTCACTAACGCCCTAGCCACCATCGAGGCCCTAAAACAACTCTAGTCATCATGCAGCTTCACCAACTCCAACCAAATCATAAAAGTCAGAAAGGAAAACGGATCGGCCGCGGCGGCAAAAGAGGCACTTATTCCGGCCGCGGCGTAAAAGGTCAGCGGGCGAGAGCGGGCCATCGAATTAAACCCGGAACAAGAGAATTAATTCAACGTCTACCAAAATTAAGAGGAGCGCGTAATATAAAAGCACGCCGAAGGAAGGAAACAAAAAAATAAATGCTTAGTCCCGCCAGAGTCCTACAGCTCGTCAAAATCAAAGATCTCCGGAAAAGATTGCTTATTGTCGTCCTGATTCTTGTTTGCTTTAGAATCCTGGCGAATATTCCTATTCCGGGCATTAATCCCGAGGCCTTGCAGCAATTCTTCGCCAGTAATCAAATTCTGGGCTTGCTTAATGTTTTTTCCGGCGGCACCCTTTCCAATCTCTCGATCGCCATGCTGGGTCTTGGCCCCTATATTACGGCCATCATTATCATGCAGCTTCTAACCATGATTTCACCCCGTCTCAAAGTCCTTTATTACGAAGAAGGAGCGATCGGTAGGGCTAAATTCAATCGATACTCCCGATTTCTGACTGTTCCCCTAGCTGCCTTTCAAGGCTACGGGTTTTTAAGGCTCTTAGCTTCTCAGGGTGTTCTGCCGCGGCTGGGTATGGCCGAAAGTATTGCCAACGTCCTAATTGTTGTGGCCGGTTCGATGATTCTTGTCTGGCTGGGCGAACTGATTACTGAACAAAAAATGGGTAACGGCGTCTCTTTCCTAATTTTTGCTGGAATCGTGAGCGGTTTTCCGTTGATGATGAGGAATGCGGTTCTTTCCTACAACCAAAGCCAGCTTCCTACTTATCTTTCCTTTATCGCTCTCGCTATCATCGTCATTGCCGGTATTGTCCTAATCCATGAGGGCGAAAGAAAGGTGCCCGTTTCTTACGCCAAAAGAGTGAGGGGAAATAAAATGTATGGGGGAGTTTCTACTTATCTTCCTCTTCGAGTGGGTCAAGCCGGAGTGATTCCCATTATTTTTGCCCTTTCGCTTTTGCTTTTACCTCAGTTTTTCGGCCAGATCGCCTCGGCCTTTTCGCCCGGGATCGGCACGACCCTAAGCGGTTGGACTAATCGATTTTTATCGAACCAGTTGATCTATGGCTTAAGCTACTTTTTCCTGGTGTTTATTTTTACCTTTTTCTACACCAACGTTACTTTCAACCCCGAAGAAGTTTCGAAAAATCTCCAGCGCGGCGGGGGATTTGTTCCGGGCATCAGACCGGGTAAACCCACTCGAGACCATTTGAAAAAGATAGTTACCCGAATCACTTTTTTCGGCGGACTATTCTTGGGTTTAATCGCGGTTTTGCCGATTCTTACCCAATTTCTAACTAAAACTCAGGTTTTAACCATCGGCGGAACTTCAATCCTAATCGTGGTCTCGGTCGCTCTTGAGACCGCCAAGCAAATTGATGCCGAATTAACGGTCAGGGAATACGAAGTTTAGTTTAATGTATCCCAAGGGGCCCATAAGGCCTGTCGTCATCATTCTCGGTCCGCCGGGATCGGGCAAAAGCCTCCAGGCCGATTTGGTCGCCGAAGCTCTTGATCTCGTCCATTTTGACGCGGGGCGGTATCTCGAGAGGCTCCTCAGCGAGAACCGTCTCGGATCGAAACGAAAAGAGGAATTTAAAAGAGGGCTTCTCGTTGATCCCCGCTGGTTTCTCAACCTCGTCAAACGGGAAATTAAAAAAATTAATAGCCTCGGTTTCGGAGTAGCTTTGGCGGGATCGCTTCGAACAAGCTTTGAAACCTTCGGTGATAAAAAAATTGTTGGCCTCGTTCCGTATCTCGCGAAACTCTATGGCCAGGAAAATATTTTCATTTTTAGACTAAACGTCCTCCCTTCAGTTTCTTTAAAAAGGAACTCGCAGAGATTGGTTTGCCAGGTCTGCCACCTGGCCCCGATTAATCCCAAGAAAATGAAAGTTTGTCCGCGCTGTGGCGGTAAGCTCGTCAAGCGCCATGTTGATGATCCCCGGATTATTAAAATCAGACTTGAAGAATATAAAGAAAGAAGCGAGCCAGTAGTTGAAGAGTTAAAAAAGAAGGGGGTGGAGGTGATCGAAGTCGATGGCCAGAAAAAGCCGGTTCAAGTTTTTGAAGCCATCATGAAATATTTAAAGACCTAAACATTTAAAGATGGGGGGGCTTATTAAAACAAGGGAGGAGATTAGAAAAATCAGAAAATCAGCCAAAATTCTGGCGAGAGTTATCAGACGTCTTACTGAGAAGACAAAACCAGGCATCCAACTTATACACTTAGATAGCCTAGCGAGAGAATTAATTGAAAAGGCGGGGGGCAGCCCCGCTTTCTTAGGCTACCAGCCAGCCGGGGCTCAATTTCCCTTTCCCTACACCCTTTGCACTTCGCTTAATGAGGTGGTGGTCCATGGGCGACCTTCAGCGATTGAACTAAGGTCGGGCGATATTCTGAAGCTGGATCTAGGGGTTAATCTTGATGGCGGAATCAGCGATGCTGCCGTCACCTTAGCCATCGGCCAGGTTGACAAAAAGACTAACCAGCTTATTCAAACAACTAAAGAAGCGCTTTCGGCCGGAATTAAGGAAGCGCGAGCCGGGAATCGGTTGGGCGATATCGGCTATGCTATTGAAGAGGCGGTAAAGAGAAATGGCTTTTCGGTGATTGAAGACTTAACCGGACACGGGGTTGGGCTTGAACTTCATGAAGAGCCGCCGGTCTATAACTCTGGCCGGAAGGGTGAAGGTCTGCTTCTTGAAGAGGGAATGGTACTCGCGATCGAACCAATGACAAGCATGGGCAGCGGTAAAATAGTCCAGCTGGCTGACGACAGCTTTGCTACCTTCGACCACAGCTTCTCCGCCCATTTCGAACATACCGTTCTTGTCACTAAAAGGGGAGGAGAAATTCTCACTATTTGAAGCTGAAGCGCTTGATCCCCTCGTCATCGATAAAGTAAAGCGCGTCTTCCCCTTCGCTGTAATCAAAGTTTAAAACCCCAGAAGCGATAAGAACCCGATTTAGGGGAACGACCTCGTTAATCTCAAGGAAAACAAGCCTTTCTTCGGAATCGCTCGAAATCACATAAGCATTATTACGGTACCAAATCGTTTTTTTAATTTCAGCTTCCGGTTTAAAATCTAGACTAATTAATATCTTTTCATCCCGATCGTAGAATTTCAGAGATCCCGCTTCTTGGATAAGAAGTCCGCGGCTATCAGGGGAGAAAATAGCTTGTTTTACATCTTGGCGAAGACGGCTAAAATCGCCTCCTTCCCATAACCAAAGCTCGCCGTCATTCTTTAAAATGCTAATCGCATCGCCTGAATTGGGAACCCCGATTTCAGCGATCTCATCAACCCCAGTAATCCCGATTTGGCTTAAATCGCCGAGCGCTGAATGGCTTCTAAAAACGAGGTTGTATTTAGAAATGCCCCTGGGTCCGAGCCAAACAACGTCATTGCCGGCCACCACAAAATCGCTGGCTTCGGAACCAATCTGTTCTACGACCAGTCGCTCCGTATCAAGCGTATAAAGAGCGTGGGCAGTGAGGATAATGAAGCGACGGCTTGAATAGGGATAGGGATAGACCTTGATGATCAGCACCTCACCCGGAAGATTAAGTTGGGTCGTTTTCAGCTCGGTAAAAAGATCGTTTAAATTGAGCGGTCGAGCTTCAGGTTTTCCCAGGTCAGTTAGATAGTAATTCTTTATTTCCGTTTCATAAGTAACGGGGAGATTGTCGCGAAAAGCCACTACCTCGTCACCGACGAGCACCCCGTCATTAAATTTAAGCCGACCCCTGTCTTCGATAATCATTCGTCCTGAATCACCTTCTTGAAGATAAAAATTATCCGCCATAGGGACGACAAGTTCCCCTTCTTTTTGAGGAACCATAATAATCTCATCGAAGATAGAGACATTCTCTGGAAGAACGGATACGTGTTTTCGCCAATCATGATACCCGTCTTTAGAAAGATGGATATCATACTCGCCGGGGAAAAGGTTGCCGATTAAAGTGCCGGATTGAAGCAGGCCCGCTTTGTTTTTAACCGCTTTCCCGTCAAGCTCAATGCGGGCATCGTCTGGTCGGCTTCGGAGGTAGATACCGCCTATTTGGACCAATTCTCGGTCCTTCCAATCAAACCGCCAGCCCCGGGAGTAAAAGACCAACCCCGTGCCCACAACGATAAAAAGGAGAGTGAGGGAGTAAAAGAGGATACGCCTAGTCGCAAGCGACATCGCCTCATATAATATAGAGGATGAAATTTATTGTAAACGGAGGGAGATCGCTCGCCGGGGAGATTGAGGTGCGCGGTTTCAAAAATGCGGCCACCCCCATTATCGCGGCGACGCTCTTAACTCGTCGCCCCTGTATCATTAAAAATCTTCCCTTAATCGGTGATGTTCGGATTATGTTGCAGCTCATCGAGAAAGTCGGCGCCGAATTAAACTGGGTTGATGAAAGAGCGGTTAGAATCGTTAATAAAAACATCGACCCCTCGAAAATCGACCGCGATTTAATTTGTCGAATGCGGTCATCAGTCCTCCTCGTTGGTCCGCTCCTAGCTCGGTTTGGCGAAGTAAAGATCAATACCCCCGGGGGTTGCCATATCGGGGCGCGTCCGCTTGATACTCATTTCGACGCCTTCAGGGAAATGGGATTTACTGTTGCCTATGACGAGCCCAATGACCTCTATTATCTAAATGCAGGCGGTGGGGACAAATCAAACGAAGTGGCCCTTAAGGAGTTTAGCGTCACGGCCACTGAAAATCTTCTCCTCTACAGCGCCCTTCACCCGGGATTAAAAATTAAGATTGCCGCGGCCGAACCTCATATCGAAGACCTGGGCCGCTTTTTGATCAAGTTGGGGGCCAAGATTAACGGCCTTGGCACTCACGAAATTGATATTAAAGGGGGGATTAAAAAAGAGGGTGGAGAGGTGGAGTATACCCTGATGAACGATCCGATCGAAGCCGGTACTTTTATGGCCTTGGCCGCGGCCACCAAAAGCAAAATCCGCATTAAAGATGCGCCTATCGACTCGCTCACCTTGCCTCTTTTAAAATTCAAAGAATTCGGCGCCGAGTTTAAGCTCGTGGGAAACGATATTATTGTGGACGGTGAAGCTGGCGAACTAAAAGCGGCACCGAAACTGATGACCCAACCTTATCCTGGTTTTCCCTCAGACCTTCAAGCTCCTTTTGCCGTCTTGGCCACTCAATCCAAGGGCGAGACTTTGATCTTTGATACAATCTATGAGGGCCGATTGAAATACCTTTACGAGCTTGATAAAATGGGGGCTCGGGTGGAGATTCTTGATCCGCACCGAGCAATTATAAAGGGCCCGACAAGACTCCGCGGTAAAAACATTGAAAGCCTCGATCTTAGAGCTGGCGCCACCCTTATCATCGCGGCGCTTACCGCCGAGGGAGAAAGCATTCTCCACAGCGCCGAGGAGATCGACCGAGGCTATGAAAAAATCGAAGAAAGATTAAAAATTTTAGGCGCTGATATTAGAAGAAGCGAATAAATGTTCACCGGTAAAATCGGCATAGACCTTGGAACCACGAATACGGTCGTTAATATTCCCGGCCGGGGATTTATTATTAACGAGCCAACCATCGTTGCCCTAAGCTTGCCGGATAACTCGGTCCTGGCCGTGGGTAGGGAAGCTAAAGAAATGATAGGTCGTACCCCGGGCGATATGGCCGCCTACCGTCCCCTGAAAGACGGGGTAGTAGCTGATTACTATATCACTCGGGCGATGCTCAAATATTTTATTCATCGGGCGACTGGCCGTTGGAATCTGATTAAACCTGATGTAGTGATCTCGGCTCCGGCCGGCATCACCGCTACCGAAAAGAGGGCCGTTACGAACGCCGCCATTGAAGCTGGCGCTAAAAATGCCTATGTGGTCCGAGAGCCGCTCCTCGCCGCCCTTGGGGCCGGCATCACCATCAACTCTTCTTATGGCAATATGTTGATTAACATGGGCGGCGGCACCTCTGAGGTGGCCGTCATCTCTTTGGGCGGAATTGTTTGTTGGTCGAGTCTCCGAACCGCCGGCAATAAATTCGATCTCGCCATCATCGATTATGTTAAAAAGAAGTACTCGGTTTCGATCGGCGAACAAACGGCTGAAGCGGCTAAAATTGCCATTGGCACCGCCATCCCGGTGAAAGAGAAAAACGAATTTCGAATCAGGGGGCGGGATTTAATCTCCGGTCTGCCCAAAGACCTGACCATTAACTCTAACGAGATCGCCGAAGCCCTTAATCCGCTTCTCGTCGATATTGCCGCTTCGGTTCAGGGCGTTTTTAACGAAACACCGCCTGAGCTTGTGGCTGATATCATGGAAAAGGGGGTGATCCTTTCTGGCGGCAGTGCCGGTTTGGGTAATATTGATGAGTTTTTCAAGCGACTACTCGGGGTGCCCGCTTATGTGGCCGAAGATGCAATCCTCTGCGTGGCCAAGGGTTCAGGCATTATCTTAGAACACCTCGACATTTATAAAAGAACTCTCCTCCAAAAAGCTAAGTGATTGTTGGCCACGAAAAACTAGAAACTATTTTTCAAGAACTAATTATGGCTAAGACTATTAGTCAGGGTTATATTTTTTTTGGCGAACCGCAAGTCGGCAAATTTTCTTTCGCCCTCGCCCTCGCAAACTTTTTGGAAAACGAGATTTTTGAACTGCCCGAAAAACCCCTCACCGAAACCATGATCCTTAAATCAAGCGAGGAGGGATCAATCGGCATTGATGAGATAAGAGGCCTTCAACATTTTCTGTCTCAAAAACCAGTTTATTCTACGAGACGCCTAGCCATTATTGACGGGGCTGAAGCTCTAACGTCGCAGGCTCAGAACGCTATTTTAAAAACCGCCGAAGAGCCGCCCCCTCAAACCTTAATCATTATGATCGTGGCGAATCCGGAGGCCCTCATCTTAACCCTCCAGTCCCGATTTATTAAAATCTATTTTCCCCGGCTTAATCCCAAGATTATTAAAAAGATGCTCGTCGATAAATTTAAGGCTAGCGAGAAAGAAATCGGAGAAATTCTGGCTTCAAGTTTTGGCCGACCGGGCCGAGCGATTGATCTTCTAGAAAATAAAGAAGTCCAGAAAATAAGGAAGACGGTTATCTCCGTTCTTAGGGGACGCGAAGCCAAGCGGGGGATAATCGAAGGACTGGTTGAAGATCCGACGCTTATCGATTCCTTTTTCTACGAACTAATCGCCGAACTTGCCAGAGATCCATTGAAAAATTATCATTCCCTGAGGTCGATCATCGATCGACTAGTTAAAATGAAGCAGTTTAGCACCAACCGGCGGCTGCAGCTCGACCTGGCTTTATGGAATATCTAAAGGAACTAAAAGAAAAACTTGACCGGCTAATCTTGGCTTTTAGGGAAGAGCTGGGGTCAATTAGAACCAGCCGTCCGACCCCTAAATTAATCGAAGAAATACCGGTCGAATACAGCGGGGCAAAACTCGTCATTAAGCAACTGGCTTCAATCAGCGTTGAACCGCCCCGGACGCTCGTCGTCACTCCCTGGGATAAGGCGGCGGTTAATTTAATTGCGAAGAGTATTGAATCAGCCAGTCTTGGATTGGGAACGGCCGTCTCCGGCAATCTAGTCAGGGCCACCTTGCCGCCTTTAACTGACGAACGGCGCGAGGAATTAGCCCGCCTCATCAAAAGTATGGCTGAGGGAACACGAATTAAGATGAGGCAAGAAAGAGACGAGGTGCATAAACTAGTTAATGCCGAAGCGGATGAAGACCGAAAATTCAGAGCTAAAGAAGAATTGCAAAAACTAGTTGATGCTTTCAATGAAAAAGTTGATGGATTATTAGAGACGAAAATCAGTGAAATCTTTACTTAAAAATGAGTTTAATTATCACGAGCATCATCTTTATCAGTATTCTGATTATTGGCCACGAGTTCGGTCATTTTTTTGCCGCTAAAGCCTTTAAGCTAAGAGTAGAAGAATTTAGCCTCGGTTTTCCGCCAAGGGTTTTTTCGAAAAAGATAGGCGAGACGAAATACAGTTTTAACCTTTTGCCATTTGGGGGGTTTGTGAAAATCTACGGCGAAGAGGGAAGCGCCGCTCTTCTTGAAGAGCCGGAAAGAAGTTTTGTCCATCAGCCAGGCTGGAAACGAGCCCTCATTATTCTTGCCGGCGTGATTATGAATTTTTTAATTGGCTGGCTAGCCCTAGCTCTTGTTTTCTCTCTGGGTCTGCCCCAGCGGCTCCTGATTGAGGAAGTATCTCCCGGAAGTCCGGCGGCCGAAGTCGGACTAAAACCAGGTGAAGAAATCGAAGGATTTAATTCAGCCCAAGCTTTTACGGAATTCGTCGAAGCCAATAAGGGAAACCCTATTAATATTAACGGGGAGACCATAACGCCTCGAGTAAACCCTCCAGCCGGAGAAGGCGCCCTGGGCTTAAAAATTACAGAAATCGGGGCACCGGCCGAAAACCCCCTGAAAAGCCTGGGCCAGGGATTTATAGCGGCCCTGGCCATAATGGGCTTTATTTTCAAAGCCATCGCTTTGTTCTTCGTCGGTATTTTTACGGGAAATTTCACTGTTTTGGGCGAGGTCACTGGCCCGGTCGGCGTATTTAATCTTATCGGCGAGGCTGGCAAGCTAGGGTTTGTTTATCTTATTAACTTCTTGGGTCTCATTTCTCTTAATCTCGCGGCTATTAACCTTATTCCTTTTCCGGCTCTTGACGGCGGGCGGCTTCTTTTTGTCGGCCTTGAGAAGTTAGCTCGTCGGCCGATTAATAAGCGCTGGGAGTCGCTCGTCAATGCGGTTGGTCTCGCCCTGCTTTTCGCCCTAATGCTCGTTATCACTTTCCGGGATATAATGAAACTAATTTAACCGAAGTGAAACAATCCGAACTGCCGATAAAAACGAGGCGCTCCATCCCAAAGGATGAGACTGCCAAAAACGCCCAGCTTTTAATCAGAGCTGGATTTATTAATAAAGAAATGGCCGGGGTTTATTCTTATCTTCCTCTGGGAATTTTAGTGCTCCGGAAGATTGAGAATATTATCAGAGAAGAAATGAACGCGATCGGGGGCAGAGAAATTTTTTTAACTTCTCTTCAAGATCCAAAAATCTGGCAAAAAACAGAAAGGTGGAGCGACAAAACAGTTGATATCTGGTTTAAGACAAAATTGAAAAACGGAGCCGAGTTGGGGTTGGCTAATACCCACGAGGAGGAAATCGCCAATTTTATGACGCACCACATCCACTCGTATCGGGATTTACCGGCTTATCTCTATCAAATCCAGACAAAGTTTCGTAATGAAACGAGAAGCAAAAGCGGCCTTATTAGAGCCCGGGAATTCTTGATGAAGGACCTCTACTCTTTTAGTCGAGATGAAAAAGAATTGGACAAATTCTTCGATAAATGCGCCGGCGCCTACCGAAAAATCTTTAAGCGGGTCGGGATAGCCGACCGAACTTATCTTACTTTTGCGAGCGGCGGCTCCTTCAGTAAATACAGTTACGAATTTCAAACTTTAGCCGAGGCTGGCGAAGATACGATTTATCTCGATGAAAAAAACAAGATAGCTATTAATAAAGAGGTTTATCGGCCGGAAGTCGTCAGGGATTTGGGGTTGGAAAAGAAGAAATTAGCGGTCCGCAAGGCAATCGAGGTGGGTAATCTTTTCAAGCTGGGAACTAAATATTCGACTGCTCTCGGCCTTTTCTATCTTGACGAGAGAGGTCAAAAAAGGCCGGTGGTTATGGGCAGTTACGGCATCGGCCTCGGTAGATTAATGGCCGCGGTAGTTGAGGTTCTCGCTGACGAAAGAGGGCTAGTCTGGCCGGAATCCATCGCTCCGTTCCGGACTCATCTTATTGAACTAAGGGGGGGGCTGGGCCGAGATCTTTATCAAAAACTGAGCCGGGAAGGCGTAACGGTTCTTTACGATGATCGGAAAGTTACAGCCGGTGAGAAATTTAACGATGCCGACTTAATTGGTATCCCTTGGCGATTGACCGTTAGCGAAAAAACTGTTAAAAAAATCGAGGTCAAAAAAAGGAGTTCAAAACAAATCAATCTTTTAACTTATGGCGAGCTGGTTAAAAAACTTCTATAAAAGCGCGGGTATAGATTTGGGGACGGCCAACACCCTTATTTATCTGAAGGGAGAGGGAATTGTAGTTAATGAACCGACCCTCGTTGCCATCAATAATCGCACCAACCAGATTTTGGCTATCGGCCGTGAAGCTAAAAAAATGCTTGATCGAACTCCGGCTCATGTCAGTCTGATTAAACCCCTGATGAACGGGGTCATCTCTGATTTTGAAACAACCGAAGAGATCCTCCGTCATTTTTTGAAACAAGCCAATAAAGCGAAGTTTTTTTCGCGCTATCACCTGGCGGCCATCAGTATCCCTACTAATTTAACCGAGGTTGAGAGAAAATCGGTTGAAGACGCGGTTGTCTCCGCCGGTGCTTCTCGAGTTATTTTAATTGAAGAGCCGATTGCCTCGGCTATTGGCATGAGACTGCCGGTGGAGGAGGCCACGGCCAATATGGTGATTAATGTCGGCGGCGGCACAACCGAGGTTGCCATCATCTCGGTTGGCGGAGCAGTTATCTCCCAAAGCCTGAAAATAGGGGGCCAGAAATTTAATGAGGATATTATCAAATTCGTCCGTAATGAACACAAACTCTTTATCGGCGAACCAACGGCTGAAGAGATTAAGATTAACGTTGGCTCAGCTACGGCCCTTGAAGAACGTTTGGAGATGCCGATCCGGGGACGGGATGTTTCAAGCGGCTTGCCCAAAGAAGTGGTTATAAAAAATAGCCAGGTTAGGGCCGCTCTCCAGCGTTCTTTAAAAGCAACCAGCGACTCGATTAAGTCACTGCTCGAGGAATCGCCGCCGGAACTAGTAGGCGATGTCTACCAAAGAGGAATCTATCTCGCTGGCGGCGGTGCTCTTCTCCGAGGGCTTGACCGCTATCTGGAGAAAGAATTAATGGTCAGCACCACCCTTGTTGATGATCCCTTGACCTGTGTTGTCAGAGGCCTCGGCATGATTATCGAAGACCCGGCTCGCTATGATACCATCCTCTCGAATCAACAGCGGCCGGTTCCGGTTAATCTGTAATGAAAAAATTAGTTTGGGGAGGTTTAATCGCTATCTTGCTGGTCTTTTTGATCTTAGGAGGACCAGTTTTTAATTTAAAGCTGAAACTGATTCCATATCTCGGTAATTTCTTCAACCAATCGAGCGGTGATGCCGATCTCCGCTTGAAAATTAACGAACTGGAAAAAGAAAATGAAAACCTAAAAGCCCAACTTTTCCGAGAGGCAATTGGACTTGATGAGGGCGAAACTATTAAGGTCTACTCGAGCTATCCCCTTAACACCAAATCAGAAATAGCGATTGCGGCCGGCCAGAAGCAGGGCTTAACCGTTTCAGATGTCATTACTTACGGCGAGAACGTTCTCGTAGGTAAAGTGACCAAAGTTTTTGACTCATCGAGCGTGGTGAGAACCGTTTTTGATCCCTCGTGGAAAATCCCGGTTCGAATCGGTAAAAGTGAAACCGATGCTTTAATGGAGGCCGGTACCGAACTCCGCCTTACTCTTATTCCCCGAGAGGCTTTGATCGAAGCCGGGGAACCGGTTATTACTTCTGGTTCTGACCTGCCTTATGGTTTGATGATCGGCTATATTAAAGAAATCAAAGAACCGCCGGGCACTACTTTTAAAGAGGCGGTGCTTGAGCCTAGTTTAAGACTTAAAGATTTAAGAGATGTTAATCTTTATCGTTGATCTGCTGCTCGTAGGATTGGCGGCGCTTTACCAAAACACCCCGCTTAGCTTTTGGGGAGTAAAACCGAATTTAACCTTAGTCCTTCTTTTGATCCTGGGTTTGGTTCACCAAAGCTGGGTTCAAAGAATTACTTTAATTGCTATCGGCACCCTCTTATTAAAGTTTTCCCCTTTAATTAATATAGATGATCTTTTTTTTATCGCGAGCGTGGCTCTCGGTTTTGCCGTCATCGACTATCTTCCCTGGCGAAAAATTATTTCCCTAGGATTAGTTCTACCTCTCGCCACCTTTATCCTGAATCTTCAAGCCTTTGATCTCTCGCGGTTTATGATTGAGCTCATATTGAATCTCGGCTTTGGCTTCATCGTTGCCCTAGCTCTAAAATTAACTTATGCCAAGGAAGCAATCTCATAAAAACCATAGAGAAATAAACTTTGATGAGGTTATTGCTGATAGCCTCGCTGATGGCGGGCTAAATTCCATAGAGCAGCCGTTAGCCCATTCGGTCTTCCGGTTTGTTCTTTTTGGCGGCATTGCCGCCGGATCTATTTTCCTAGTAAGACTCTTAGCCTTGGGTGGTTTTGGATACGATTATTACCTCGGCCGGGCCGAAGGCAACGTGAATCAGGAAATTCCCTTAATTGCTCCCCGGGGAATCATTTTTGACCGAAACGGCGTGCCTCTTCTAGAAAACCAGGCTATTTTCAGCGTTTTTTTGAAAGCCAACGAAATGGTAAGGACGGGCGAAAGAAAGGCGGTGCTAAAAGCGGCTGAGGAAATTTTAGGCCTTTCGAAGCAGGAATTAATTAAACAATTCGAAGATCCCAACCTCCTCAAGGCTTACGACATCATTTTGAAAAGAGATATTACCCGGGAACAGGTCATTGCCATCAAGAGTTTAAATTTGAAATCGCTGGTGGTAGAGAATGATTACGAGCGGCAGTATCTGGATCCGGCTTTTGCCCACATAGTTGGTTATGTTGGTTTAGTCAGTGGTGAGGACTTGAGAACCGACGAGAAGCTAGTGCTTAATGATCTTATCGGCCGGACTGGTCTTGAAGCTTATTATGACGAAGCCCTTCGCGGTGAGAATGGTGCCCTCGGTATTTTCCGTAATGCCGAAGGAGAGATCGAATCAGTCAGCCGTAAAAAAGACGAACGCCCGGGAGAGAATCTTGAAACCACGATCGACGCCGAACTCCAGAAACATTTCTACTCGCGTACAGTCGAGGCCCTGACCAATTTAGGTCGAACTTCTGGGGCCGGTATTGCCATCAATCCTCAGAACGGAGAGATTCTCGCGCTTTTCAGCCTGCCGAGCTTCGATGGCAATAATGTCTCGGCTGCCCTTTCAGGCCCCAACCGCCCTCTTTTTAACCGACCAGTCTCTGGTCTCTATAGCCCCGGTTCAACCATTAAGCCGATCCACGCTGTTGCCGCTCTCGAAGAAGGGGTGGTTAATTCCCAAACCCAAATTTTCTCGGCTGGCTATATTGAAATCCCCAATCCCTACTTTCCTGACCAGCCAAGCCGATTCCTTGATTGGAAGGCCCATGGTTGGGTTAATCTTCGTTCAGCCCTGGCCCGTTCAAGTAACGTCTACTTTTATACGGTCGGCGGAGGCTTTGAGGGAATTAGGGGAGTGGGCATCGAGAAATTAAGAAATTACTGGCAAAAGTTCGGCCTTGATAGAAAAACAGGGATCGATTTGCCTGGTGAAAGTACTGGTTTTCTGCCTAGTCCGGAAGAAAAAGAATCAAGAACTGGTTCCGTCTGGCGAGTAGGAGATACTTATAACGTCGCTATCGGCCAAGGCGATCTTGTTTTAACCCCGCTCGAGCTCCTCTCGGCTACGAGCGCTATTGCGAGTCAGGGCAAGGCCTACGTTCCTCACTTAAAAAAGACCGACTCCCCCGAGCTCTTAATCGATGTCAGTGAATGGGATTCGGCTCTTAACGAGGTGAGAGGGGGTATGGTTGATGCGGTGAACGAGTCTTATGGCACGGCTTATCTGCTTCACGACATTCCAATTAGTATCGCGGCTAAAACCGGCAGTGCTCAGGTCGCCGGCAATACCAAAACTAACGCCATCTTTATCGGTTATGCTCCGGCCGATAATCCCCAAATCGCCATCCTGATCTTAATCGAGGATGCCCGAGAAGGCAGTTTAAACGCTGTCCCAATAGCCCGCGACGTTCTCCGATGGTACTATGAAAACAGACTATGAGTTCTGAATTAAGACAAGACCTAGTCTCCGGAGACTGGATTCTCGTTGCTCCAGGCAGACGGAGGCGCGTCCAGCAGTTTAAAGAAAAAGAAAAGCGAACTGTTCCGCCTAAAAAGAACTGTCCTTTTGAGGATTGGGAAAAATCAAGCGGCCGAAAAGCCATTCTCACCTATCCCGAAGGCAAAAGTTGGCGTCTTCAGGTCGTACCTAATATTTATCCGGCCGTTACCTCAACCCTCGTCGGACCGCTGAAGACGAAAAAGAAGGGGCCATTTACCACCTTGCCCGCTTTTGGTTATCAAGAAGTGATTATCACCCGCGACCACCACAACAATTTCCCCAAACTAAGAGCTACCGAGGCCGTTTTGCTTCTCAAAACTTTTAGGGAGAGGTACCTGGTTCTGGGTAAAGATAAGAAGCTGGCTTATGTTTCTATTTTTCAAAACTGGGGCGCTAAAGCCGGGGCTTCAATTTATCATCCCCATTACCAGCTAATTGCCATCCCTGTTGTGCCGCCGGATGTGAGCCGCTCGCTTGAAGGATCCAGAATTTACTTCCAAAGACGTAAAGCTTGCGTTCACTGTATTCAGATTGCCTGGGAAAAGAAAGAAAAGAAAAGAGTAGTTTTTGAGAATAAAAACGCCATTGCTATTCTCCCGTTTGCGGCTCGGGAACCTTTTGAGATGAGGGTTTTCCCTAAGGCCCACTCACCATTTTTCGAAGAAGCAAGCGACAGCCTATTTAAGGGTGTGGGCGAGGCGCTTCAAGCAGCGCTAAAGAAGCTGGAGAAACCTCTTAACCGTCCTGACTACAATTTTTTTATTCACACCGCGCCTCTTAAAAATCGAAGTCGCTATCACCAATACCACTGGCATATTGAAATTATTCCCAGAACTAATATCTCAGCTGGTTTCGAATTGGGCAGCGGTATAGAAATCAACCCCGCTGATCCTGATGAAGCGGCTTTATTACTGAAGCAGAAATAATGTTCAGTTCGATCCTCGCCAAACTTTCTGGCTTTGTTCTCGGCACTATTAATAATGTTGGCTATCTTGGCGTTTTCGGCCTAATGGTCCTTGAAAGCGCCAATATTCCCATCCCTTCAGAAATTATTATGCCTTTTTCAGGGTTCCTCGCGAGCCGGGGCGCTTTTAGTTTCTGGCTTGTAGTTTTTTTTGGAGCCTTAGGCAACTTGGTTGGTTCACTTATCTCTTATTCAATAGCTCGACCCCTCGAACCCCACCTCCGGAAGAGTAGGCACTTTTTAGCTGCCCAAAACTGGTTTAAACGATTTGGCGAACTCTCGGTTTTCATCGGGCGGCTTATTCCGGTTGTGAGAACCTTTATCTCTTTCCCGGCCGGCCTTTTTAGGGTTAACCTCACCCGTTTCTCGGCCTACACTTTTATCGGCTCTTTCCTTTGGTCCACTTTTCTTGCTTATATCGGTTTTGTTTTAGGTGAGAATTGGATTCGAATCGAACCCTATTTCCGAAAGTTCGATTATTTCATCGGAGCCGCTATCTTAATCTTTCTTGCCTGGTTTATTTATAGACGTCGAAATAAAAATTACTAATACGATATACTGAATACTAATGGCAAAGCTTATTGTGGCCAATTGGAAAAGTAATCCGAACACCGTCGGGGAAGCCATCAAGCTCGCCAAGGCTAGCGATTCCAAAAACGTCGTTATCGCCGCGCCTTATCCCTTTCTTGGGGCGGTCGGTCGAACCATTAAACGCGCTACTCTCGCTGCCCAAGATGTTTTCTGGCAAGGCGGCCCCTTTACCGGCGAGGTCTCGCCGGCTCAACTAAAAAATTTGAAGGTCAAATATGTTATCGTCGGTCATTCCGAGCGCCGTCGCTACTTAGGCGAAACCGATGAAATGATTAATCAAAAGGTGAAGACGACCCTTCGCGCCGGTCTTAAGGTGATTCTCTGTGTCGGTGAAGATCGAGCAGTACACCAACGAGGTTCAGCAGCTATCAAGCGCTTTATTAGTAATCAACTCAAAAAAGACCTCAAGGGAATCTATCACCTAAAACCTAAAACCTCTAACCTATTAATAGCTTACGAGCCGATCTGGGCCATCAGCACCGAGAAGGGAAGTCGGACCGATACTCCCGAGCAAGCGGCTAAGATTATTGCTTACTTAAAGGGGCTATTAGCTACGGGCTACGGGTCACGGGTCACCGAGGTGCTCTACGGCGGTTCAGTAAATGGGCGAAATGCCGCCGGATTTCTAGTCCAACCTCAAATTGACGGAGTCTTAGTTGGCGGCGCGAGCCTCAACCCTAGAGAAATTAGAAAGATAAAAAGTATATAATTAAGATATGACCAAAAGAGATCTAAAAATCGGCCTTTTTGTCGCCACCCTCGTGACCGTACTCTCGTTTCCAACTGTTTTGAATGTCGTCTCGAATTTCTCAACCAATTTTCAAATCGCGATCTCTTTAACTCTGGGGATTCTAACTATTGTCGGACTTTTAGTAGTCCGATTCTTGAGCCGTTGGCTTCAGATTCTCTGGCAAATCGGTAAATTCGGTGTGGTCGGCGGCTTAAATACTTTTGTTGACTTCGGTATCCTTAATCTATTGATCCTCGTCGCCGGCGTTGCGGCTGGTCTCTGGTTCGGAGTATTTAAAGGAATATCGTTTACCGTAGCTGTGATTAACAGCTATTTTTGGAATAAATACTGGACCTTTGAGGCCGCCTCAAAGAAAAAGACGGAATTCGTTGAATTTCTGGTCGTCAGCTTATTCGGTCTGGGCATCAATGTCGGGGTAGCCACTCTTGCGGTTAATGTCATCGGCCCGCTGGGCAATCTGGGTCCGGTTCTCTGGGCTAACATTGCCGCTTTCCTTGCCACTCTCGCCGCCCTAACTTGGAACTTCATCGGCTACAAGTTCATCGTCTTTAAAAAGACTGAAAAGGCTTGACTTTTTAGGAAATTTTTGCTACTCTTATTTTAGAGTGAGTGTTAGGCAATCTCTGGCAGTGCCTCAAAACACTAATCAAGGATTGCTCCATCTTGCTTGGTGCCGCGCTCCGACTTCGGTCGGAGCGTTGGTTTATCAGGCCCGTTGATACTAGCTACTAAATACTAGATACTAAATACTAGCTAATGACTTATCTTCTCCGTTTGAATCTTGATATTAAGGAGAAAAATTTTAAAGAAAATCTTAGGTTCCAAACCGCTGTCTCTACTATTAGGGCTATCCAAAAAAGAGGCCATAAAGTAGTGATTGTAAGTCACCGAGGCCGTCCGCGAAGCCAAGATAAAAGCTTAGGTCTGCAACCGCTTGCCCCCGCCCTCTCGCAAGCCCTAAACCGTAAGGTTACTTTCCTCAACAATTTCGATTTCCCGAAGATAGAAACGAGAATAACCAAATCTCCCTCCCGAAGCATCTTTCTTCTAGAAAATATCAGATTTCTTCCTGGCGAGAATAGAAACAGCCAAGCCCTAGCCAGAAATCTTTCAAATCTAGCTGATCGCTACATTAACGATGACTTTGCGACAAGCCACCGAGAAACCGCTTCTCTTGCTGCCATCACCCGATTCTTGCCAAGCCAAGCCGGTCCCAATCTTAAAAAGGAGATCAAAAAACTGGAAACGGTTAAAAGCCATCCCCGCCGTCCGTTTGTCGTTATTATTGGCGGTGCCAAAACCGAAGATAAATTGGGCGTGATTAAAAACCTATTACCCAAAGCCGACTGGATTCTCCTCGGCGGCGGACCGGCCAACACCTTTCTCGCGGGCAGGGGATTTGATATCGGCAAATCGCTTTACGCCCCCAATCTTCTTAATCAGCTGAAGCCGATTATTAATCATAAAAAAATCGTCACTCCGATCGACTGGCTAACCGAAAAGGGCAAGATTCTTGATATTGGCTCGGAGACCATCGCTTTTTACACCGAGATTATTGGTAACGCTAAAACCGTAATCTGGAACGGTCCAATGGGACTTTTTGAAAAGAAAAAATTCAGCCAGGGGACCGAAGCGGTGGCTCGGGCAATCTTTAAAAACAAAAGGGCGAAAACGGTCATCGGAGGAGGGGAGACCGTTAGTTCCCTCTCGCCGAAACCTAAAGAACAAGAGTTGGGCAACCTTTTTATCTCTACCGGCGGTGGGGCGATGCTTGATTTTCTAGCTGGCAAGCGACTACCGGCCATTGAGGTATTGCGGAAAAAGCATGGTTTATAGACATTTTGAGGTTCCCCTAGGGGAACGAGGCCTTTGTTTCTTCGACACCGAGACGACTCGCCTTGACTTGAAAGCCGAGATTATCGAGCTCGGTGCGGTTAGGGCAGAACCTAAAGAATTTAAATCTCTCGGAGAATTCGAGATTAAAATTAAACCCGAACATATTGAAAACGCTATCCCCGAAGCCCTTGTAATTAACGGTTATAACGAAAAAGACTGGCAAGCAGCTGTCTCGAAAGAAGAGGGGATTAAAAAATTTCTTGAATTTGTCGATAACTCAATCCTTGTTGCCAATAATTTGCCGTTTGATTGGATGTGGCTCCAAAAAGCAGTTGAAGATTTAAGTCTTGAACCAACCTATTTTTACAAAGGCTTGGATATTTTCTCGTTGGCCTGGGTAGTGTTAGGCGAACGGCCCGAGCTTCCTAACCTCACCCTGGGCCAACTAGCTAATTACTTTCGGGTCGATCAGGGACATCCTCATCGCGCCCTTGATGATGCCCGGACTGCATATAAAGTTTTTCTTAAACTAATAGGAAATGAGTAAGCTCGTAATCCATACCGACGGCGGGGCCAGGGGAAATCCTGGCCCGGCGGCCATTGGGGTTGTAGTGGGAGAAAAAGAATACGGCGAGGCAATTGGTAAGACCACCAATAACGTGGCCGAATACAAGGCCGTTGTTTTTGCTCTAAAAAAGGCTAAGCACCTCTTAGGGGGAAAGCGGGCCGGCTTGACCGAGATCGAATTAAGGACAGATAGCGAACTCTTAACCCGCCAGTTGAACGGGGAGTACAAAATCAAGAATAAAGAACTCCAGCCACTTTTCATCGGAATCTGGAACCTGAAGCAGGATTTTAAGAGCGTGAAATTCGTCCAGATCCCTCGGGCCAAAAACAAGGAGGCCGACCGTTTGGTCAATAAAGCCCTGGACACATTATTTTAGGCCCTCCAGTTTTCCACAGCTTAATAACATCGGCCTTGTAGAAAAGCCGTAGTCTAGTTATAAATACAACACTGTACCTTAAGAAATAGCGCACCCGTTCTTCTGCGGACTGGAAAGCCCCTAGAAGAATGGGTGCGCGCTCCTGTCCGGTAAGGAACGTTAACCCCAGTACCGGGGACGTGGCTAATCGCTTGGCCAGTGTACGACTGGTAAAAAACACCGAGATCTCTCGACGCCTCTTGCGTCTCGACAACGAGGGGTGAGAGTTAGTCTAGACGGGTCGGTTACCGAGCGGGCCCCGGCGAAGGCAATGTTCCTCTTCGGACTGATCGCCGGACAGGAACAACATCGATTTCGCCTCGAAGAAAGCAGCGGCGATGGGGAGCGGCACCTCCCTGGCAAAATCGGGTTGATAGCTACCGACGGCTCGCAAGGCCGCCGGTGGGCAGATCCGTGAGTCAGTTGCTGGCTGGGCTCTCGGTTCGGGTGTTAAGTCCACTCGGGCCCATCCCTACAGGGCAAGATTTGATGTGTCTTCGGACGGATGAGGACGGCCTTTAGCCGGATCTTCCCTCTTCCACAGAGCCCTTCGGGGCGAGGACGAGGAAAGGTTGGAACTGCCTCCACTTGGAGGCCGTCCTCTCGTCACTCGGCCCTACGCACGATGCGTAGGGCCGTTCTGCTTTTTATATTGAAATTGTTACGGTCCTATGCTATAAACTTCGTTGGAGGTAATCCAGGCAGTAGCCCTATCCAGCGAACTCCAACCCTAAAGCGATCGTTCTTTACCTGAAGTTCCTGGATAGGGAGGAAAGTCCGGACACCCGGCCAATGCTTCGCATTGGCAAAGGTAGCGGGTAACGCCCGTCGTCCGTAAGGATAGAGGTGCGAACAGTGACGGTCCGACTTGCAAGGGTCGGACGGGCCCGATCCCAACGTAGACGGCCTAGTCCAGTTATAGGGATAAAAAGACTGGAGTGAAACGGCTAAAACCTTACCTGGGTGCAAGGCCGTACCCAACCGAGAAATCGACTTAGGGAGTGCCGCTCAAGCCTGAGAGTAATTGAAGGCTCAGATAAATTACTGCCCAAGACAGAATCCGGCTTACGGATTGCCTCCAAAAAGGAGCCCTAGTTCACTAGGGCTCCTTTTTTGTTTTACCCTATCTATTGTCCTATCTAATTATAATTGACGGCTTTTTGAATAAATGCTTAGATTTTGGAGTTACCCACGAAGAAAAGAGGTGACAAATGGGCACTTTGATAGAGAGAGACAGGGCCTTTCTCCTCCTGCTCAAGAATCCGGCGAACCTGAGCGATGAGGAGCTGGAACGACTCATCAGCCACGTCAGGGAGCTAGATATCGATCTCCGAGCCTTGCTCGTGGAGGCCCTCCCTGGCATCGAAGTGGAGAAGCGGTACCGCGCGAGGAGGAAGGAGCTCGAGAAACTTTCCACCGAGGAACTCGTCGAGCGAGCGCGGAGGAACGCAGAGGCGGAGCGAATGGCCCGCTGGCGCGAGATCGAGGAAGACGACGACTACGATCCTCGTCCCGACTCTGGCCCCAGCCCTGCTCAGAAGGATTCGGAGACGTACATCGTCGCCGAGATCCTCCGCGAGCGCGGCGTAGGGTGGTAAATCGAAAGAAAGCTCCGGGAGGGAGGTGAGACATATGCAGCGGGACAAGATTCTTGACGAACCGTGTCCGTGGTGCGGCGGACAGGTTGAGTCATGGTACATCTCCGACTGTGACCGTCCGCCCATCAGCGGCGTCAACTGCCTCGGCGAGTGCAAGCGCTCATTCTCGAGCGTCGAGGAGGCTCGGACTCCTGTCGATCCACTCGATCGACAACAAGCCGAACAGATACGCAACTGGGCGCGACTGATGCGGACATAACCGCCCACAAGGCGTGGGCCAGGCCCACTGGCTCTGCCCCCGATGAAGGTCATCGGGGGCATCTAATTTTTGCTACTGAGCTTGCTACTGAGCAAATTCGATCTATTCTCCTATTCGCGCGAACTAGAGAATAGATATAAGTAGATTCCGTCTTCCTTCTTCTCCGGCTTCCGGTTCGGGAAATCGAAAGCATAAGAAACAATCCTAGCCCCGTTTTTTAACTCCCGTTCTAGCTTCTTCTCTAGTCTTTTCATCATCAAACTCACGCCATAAAGGGCAATAATATCAAAATTCGAGAGATCCTCGGCCCAAAAACTCTTCCGGTGAATAAAAGCCCGGCCCTTTAGCCCAGCTTGTTTAATTTTTCTCCTTGACCACCAAACGAGCAGGGGATTCACTTCGTAGCCGTGAGCTTCAGCGCCGGCTTTGGCTAGAGCAATCACCATCCGACCATCGCCTGAACCCAAGTCAACCGCCTTCTCGCCCGACTTAGCTTCGGCCAGTTTAATCATCTTCTCAACCGTTCCGGAGGGCGTTGGCACAAACGGCGCTCCCCGATAAAAGACTGGCCAGACAAAGAAAACGACGAGAAGTGAGGCAATCAGAAACTCCATTGCTCTTACTCTAATTCCGCCATACCCAGCTTATCAACCCCATAAAAACCGCCCCTAGACTAGATATGTTATAATTTCTGATATACTATTGACTTTTCCCCTGATCTATGGAATAATGGGGCTCAATAAAGGGGGGAGCGCCAAAACCAACAAAACATGAAGTCGCCCACTACTAAATTCGTCTTCGCAGTAGTTCTGGCTACGGCAGTTGTTTTATCTCTTTCGGCAAACCTACCGCTACTCCAGGTTGGGTATGCTGATGAGGAAACACCATCCGTTTCTTCAGAAAGCGTTTCTTCGGAGAGCGTTCTTCCAGGGAACGTAACAACTGACACCGAATCGAGTCCATCAGTAACTGATCCGGAAATAACCTCTTCGGAGACAGAATCGACCCCAGAAACAGACCCCGCTGGAGAAACGGGAACTACAGTGGCTGAAACACCTGATAGTCAAATAACAGAGATAGAGCCTGCGCCAGAAGTAATCGAGGAGGGAACTCCTCCGCTTGAGACAGAGACAGATTCTTCGGCGCCAGCAGAGACATCTACCCCGGCTGACTCAATTCCCTCAACGGAAACCGAAACGCAGTCAGCTTCTACAGCGGATTCTCCGTCTGGACCGGCACTAACTACCGATAGGGCGGACTATCATCCGGGTGGAATCGCCACAATCTTCGGTAGCTTTTTCCAATCCCTCCAAGATGTTCTCCTTAATATCTCCGGGGAGGGAACTGAGGAGGTCGCTCCTAGTGAAGAGGCCGCCGCCGTGACGGCCGACACCGAAGGCTCGTTTAGCTACGAATACACACTCGAGGACGTCTACCGACCGCTTTACACCGTGGTCGCTAGCACCCTTTCGGGTGAGAGGCTCGCCGAAGCCAGTTTTACTGACTCGGCACCAGATTTGATCGCGAAAAAAAGGAACGATGTAGATGGAACTGCCGCGGTGAACGGGGCTTTCACTTGGACCATAAGGGTGAAGAATGTTGGAACGGCGACGGCAACATTTGATAAGAACGAGAAGATATTAAAAGACGAGATGCCGAGTGCCGACGTTAGTACCTATGATCCTCCGGACGTTACCACATCAGGGACGGGTGGTACCGGGTCGATCGAGTGCGAACAAGAAGGCAACAAAAATAGAGATCTAACCTGTAGGGTGAGTAATAACGAGGAAGATACGATTACCATTCCCGTTGACGCCTTTATTGATGTCTCTATTGGCGTCCACCCAACAGCCACTGGGACCCTAACCAATCCGCGAGACGACAAAACATGTAAAGTAGACCCAGGCGGCAAGGTTGCTGAATTAGCCAATAATAACAACGACTGTAATACCGACTCGGTCGGGATTGTGTCCACTGGCACCCTGGTCGTCAAAAAAGTTGTCATCAACGATAATGGCGGCAACTTTAATCCAGATAATTTCTCTTTCCAGATAAACGGCGGTGAGACCCAACCATTTGAGGCTGACGGCAAAAATAGCTTAACTGTCGACCCCGGCACCTACACTGTGACCGAACCCGAGGTTCCTGGATACGCCACTTCATATGATAACTGTGACGACGTAGAGGTTACCGCCGCTGGATCTGCTACTTGTACTATTACGAACGACGACATCCAGCCCAGGCTCACTGTAACGAAAGAAGTCGCAAACGATAATGGCGGCACGAGGGTAATCGAGGACTTCCCGCTCTTTGTTGGCGAAACCCAAGTCACGAGTGGCGAGGAAAACGGCTTTAACGTCGGCTTATACACGGTTTCGGAAACGGCTGACCCCGGCTATGCCGTCACTATTGGCGGTGACTGCGACGCCGAGGGCGGTATTGTCCTTGAATTAGGCGACGTGAAAAGCTGCACTATTACAAATGACGACATCGCGCCGACGATTACTCTAATCAAGGAGGTTATAAATAATGATGAGGGTAGGGCCGGCGAAAATGATTTCGGTCTTACAATCGGTGATACTCCGGTTGACTCAGGTCAGACGCTTGAGGTGATAGCCAATACCCCAATCGCCATCAACGAGAACGGCCTCGAGGGGTATAACTTTGTGGGCATCACGGGCGATGCGAAGTGTCCGTCTGCCTTGGGTGACACAGCTACTCTCGATCTAGATGAACATATCACCTGTACTATTACCAACGACGACCAACCGGTGGAGCAGCCGCCCGAACTAGGCTTGATCTCCGGCTTTAAATTTAACGATCTCGACGGAAATGGTTTTTGGGATGATGGCGAGCCGGGCCTCGAAGGTTGGACTGTTGTGCTTAACGGAGAGCTTAACGGAGAGATTGAAACGATTACCGGTGCCGATGGTAGTTATTCTTTCGAAGACCTAGCTGATGGGTTCTATGACGTCTGTGAAATCCTCCAAGATGACTGGCAGCAAACTTTCCCAACTGTGAATGAGGCAAATATTGTCTGTGAATCAGAGAACGGGGAAACTTGGGGCTATAAAGCATTTGTTGAAGGCGACGACCAAGCCGGCTTTGATTTCGGCAATCAGCAACTTACTCCGACCTCGACGATATTTGGTTACAAATGGAACGATCTGGATGTCGACGCGTTTTGGGACGAAGGAGAATCTAGTTTATCCGGCTGGGTGATAAACCTTTTTAACAACGGGGATGAGCTGCTCGCGAGAACCGAGACTGACGATAATGGAAGATTTACTTTCCCGGTCACCGAACCAGGAAATTATAAGCTCAGCGAGGACGCCCAAGAAAATTGGGAGAGGACTAATCCGACCGACTCTTTCTTCGATATTTTTGTCGAGGCAATTGATGGAAGTGAAATTTGGTGGGACGTTAACCGCAATAATCTCGACTTCGGCAACACTTACTTCATCGATTTCTTAGGCGGACATTTTGCCGCCACAAGCGGTAATGGGGAATCAACCCCATCGGCGATAGTCCTTGGAGACACTACTCTTAACATCGGCGGTAATGGCACGGCTAGCAGCGTTGTTCTCGAAGACGGAACCGTTATCACCCGAAGCGATGGCGGGGATATTAATCTTGGAGAACTGACTGGCGGAGTTGTCTCAACTGACGACCTCTCTGGTTTGGGTGAGGGGATAGTAGCTGACGGTGCTCTTCGCTGGGGACTAACTGATCTTGGTCTCAATTTCGATCCGCCAATCACAGTTAGCGTCTTTGTCGGTGTAGATTTGAATGGGCAAACCCTTGATATTCTCCGCTCGCTTGACGGAGAGGGAGGCTGGACTAACGATGGGATCGGCCCGCCAACTACTTGCGTGGTTGCTGACGGACTTTGTACTTTCACCGCTACTAAAGCCTCGGTTTATGCCGCTACTCACGAGACCGAAGGAGGTGACGGTGGTGGTGGTGGTGGAGGCGGCAGTGGAGCCGCGGCCGAAGAAGCTGGAATTACCGCCGAAATCCCGACTACTACCGAAACCCCAGGAATCACAATTGAAGCCACGCCAGCTGGAGGAGTTGAAGAAGGCGGGACTCCGCCAGCAGTTACTCCCGCAGCCGCGGAAGAGCAACCAACTACGCCTCCTGCCCTAGCAACCACTCCCGGTTTGCCCCAACCCCTTCCCCCGCTTCTCGCTACAATGCTTAGCGCCTTAATGCTCGGCACTGAAAATACAGTGGTAGGAATGCTTGTTGGCGCTGTTCTAGCCGCTCTCGTAGCCTATCTCTTGTATCTGCTCACGAAGAAACTCCGCAAGAGATAATCCATTCAATCCTGAAATCGCCTCGCTAAGCGAGGCGATTTCATTTCCGCCACCTGACTGTAAGAAATATTAATACGCCAATAATAACAAAGTCATCGTAAAAGCCGAAGCGATTACCCGCAAAGTATAGAGCGAGTATCAATCCTATACCAATGATCCAAGCGAGAAGTAGCTTCATTTTTTTCTTAGCTAGGGCCGCTCTGAAGCTTTAGCGAAAGACGGCTGCCGGGCTAGGGAATCGAACGTCGCTCATCTCCATTCGCTCCCACGAACCCAGCGGTTCGTGAGCTCCGCCACGGGAAAACTCCCGTTTTCCCGACCCCTTTCCCGTTCGAATCCTGCAGCCAATACAAATAAGCATACCAAAAGGTATGCTTATTTGTATTGGCTGCCGGGCTAGGATTCGAACCTAGATTGACGGGTTCAGAGCCCGCTTGCCTACCATTAGCAGACCCGGCATTCTCGGTTGAAAAACCGAACCCCGAAAAATTCACTTATTTCGTTCGTTTCGGGGCAGGGTTATGATAAAATACTACTATGGCTTTAAGCAAATCGGCCATTGAGAAAGAACTTGCCCAGCCAACGAGCGAGGTCTCGATTATTAAGCTGGTTGATGC
>Ga0209542_10001935_pt1 | contig 47624 bp, 57 predicted proteins | sample RifCSPhighO2_01_FD_184028 | JGI IMG/M metagenome (GOLD analysis project Ga0209542, IMG submission 184028) | Soil microbial communities from Rifle, Colorado - Rifle CSP2_plank highO2_0.1 (SPAdes) (version 2) | ecosystem: Environmental > Terrestrial > Deep subsurface > Rock core/Sediment ...
ATCAAAGCTGATAGTTTCGCAAAACTTAATTATTTCTGTTCTAATCGGAATAATTTTATATCTACCATAATAAACCGAGCGAGCAAATTGATCGCCTATATTTATACAAAGCCTACAACCACCATTTAAAACCCTAAAACACTCTTTCCATACTAAATTTAGGTTATTAATATAATTTTCATAACTATCATTAAAGCCAATTTGATCTAATGAGCCATAATCTTTTAACTGCCAATAGGGCGGTGAAGTAATCACAAGATGAACAGAATTATTTTTTAATTCCGCCATATTTCTGGAATCGCCCATTACAACCTTGTGATTGGTTTTCATATTATCTATTTTATTAAATCCTCAATTGAAACGCTTAATGCTTTGGCTAATTTTGCCATAATAAGCACAGACGGAGTTTTAATAACCCCGCTTTCAATCTTGGTAAGTGTCGTGTATTTCACACCTGATTTTTGGGCAAAATCCTCTTGCGAAAGCCCTAATTTCGTCCGGCGTTTCTTGATATTTTCGCCTATGTTGTTTTCGGTTGCCATACTTGCAGTATCTTGATAGTATTAAAATGATTTGATACACTATCAGTATCATACTATCAAAAATTATGATTTCTTTCAATTCCGAAAAGAAAAACCCGCTTTTGGCCTTATTGAATTTAAAACGGCTTGTCATGCCCGAGGCAAATCCGCCTCTGGCGGAAAATTTCACCGAAAAAGGTAGCGGGCGAGCTAATGACTTCATTTCCTAACTGGCGGAGGGTACAGGATTCGAACCTGTGATGCCTTTCGGCATATCCGCTCTCCAAGCGGACGCACTAGACCGCTATGCGAACCCTCCGTTGAACAATTGTTTTTTTATTCCAATTTATCCTGATTGTTTTTCTTTTTTTTCAACCTGCGAATAAGTTCTTACGCGATTTCTTCCCTCTTCTTTGGCTAAATACAGCGCTTTATCGCTCCGATCCAGCACTTTCTCAAAATTAAGGCCTTTTTCGTACTCGGCAACGCCAATACTAACCGTAATCTCCGTTTCTTTTTGAACGATTTTTCTAAGTTCCTCAACCCTTTTAAACGCTTCGGCAAGACCGGCGAAAAAGATCATCGCGATTTCTTCGCCTCCCCAACGGCAAACAGTATCCGTTTCTCTTGTGTTTTCTTTAAAAACACGCGCGACCTCTCTTAAAATTCTATCTCCTTCCAGATGTCCTTTTTTATCATTGATTTTTTTGAAGTGATCAATATCAGCAATGGCAAAACTTATAGCAATGGGAATTATTTCTCCTTTACGTTTTTCCTTTAATTCCGGATTAGATATTATTGAAATAATTTTTTCGCCTTTTTCCGTAAAATGCCTTTTATTATGAATGCCGGTCAGATAATCGTTTTCCAGTTCCTCGTGCAATTTTTTAATGGTATCTTTCTGATTTTTATTTTCCAATTCCAAAGCGGCGATTCTCCGCTCGACTGACGACGGCTTTTCTTCCGAAATTTTTATTTCGGTTTTCTTAAAGGGTTGAAAATCAGAATCTTCGGATTGCGTTAATTTTTCTTTGTTCATCCCGATAGTGTTAGGAAGCGCTTTATTCTTTGTTTAAGGTAAACTCTTCCCTGGCCTGATTTAAGCTGTTTCTCTCTTGATTGAGCATCTGTTTTATTTCTATACGCTTCATAGTATATCAACTCAAATGGACCTCGACCTTTTGTCCAAGAATTATATTTACCCTCATTATGTTCCTTAAAGCGCTTCCGTAAATCCATTGTAAAACCGATATACCATCTGTTATTTTTTTGACTGCGTAATACATAGACATAGTAAAATTTAGGAACACTATCGAGACTCATAATTTATATTTTTAAACCCCGTAAAATCTTGATTCTTTCCTCAATCGGCGGATGGGTCATAAAAAGATGATGCAGCCAATAAACTTTTTTACCGTCGCCGATTCCATGCGTAAACGGGTCATCAAACCATAAATGGGCTGTTGTGTTTTTGGCAACCGGCAAAGGCGTCGGATCGCTCGCAATTTTTTCCAAAGCGCTCGCTAATCCTTCGGGATAACGGGTCAACAACGCGCCGGACGCGTCCGCTAAAAATTCTCTTTTTCGTGAAATTGTCAATTGCATAAATATTGCCGCAATAGGCGCCAATATCGCCAAAACAATCCCGACAATCATTAAAACTGCTTGCGCCTGTCCGCCGCCTTCCCTGTTTCTGCGCCCGCTCCCCCAAAACATTGAACGCAAAAACATATCAGAAAGAATTGAAATAAAACCGATCAAAACCACCACCGCCGTTGATAAAAGCATATCGCGGTTGCCGATATGCGAAAGTTCATGGGCGAGGACGCCTTCCAATTCAGTTTTATTCAATTTTTTAAGCAAACCGCTTGTTACCGCCACAACCGCATGCTGGGGATTTCTTCCCGTGGCAAAAGCGTTCGGCGCGTCTTCGTTCACAATATAAATTTTCGGCAAAACTAAACCGGCGGTAATCGCCAAATTTTCAACAATATTATAAATTTCCGGAAAATCTTTTTTTTCAATCGCCTTGGCATTTGCCATTTTCAAAACAATTTTGTCGCTATGCCAATAAGCGAAGATATTCATCAAAACGCTGAAAATCACCGCGAAATACAAAATTGACGGGTTATTATAAACCATGCCGAAAAACCAACCAATGCTAATAATTACGACAAGAAACACGCCAAATAAAAACCATGTTTTACGGATATTTGAATCTCGATGAGTGTAAAGAGTAGGCATTCTATTTTTAAAAACCAATTCTGATATTTTGTTGACTGGATGGCGCAATATCCCGATAGAGACTAGACTTATAACAAAATTAATTAAAATTTGACTTTCACCGGTTCTTTGGCTTCTTCCTGCTGAAGCTGAAAAAATTCCTCTTTTTTAAAGTTAAAAATCCCAACGACTAAATTTGTCGGAAAAGTTTCAATTTTAGCGTTAAGATCCATCACGTTGCCGTTATAAAATCTTCGCGCCGCTTGAATTTTATTTTCCGTATCAGCCAATTCATTTTGCAAATTCGTAAAACTTTCAACCGCGCGAAGCTGGGGGTAAGCTTCGGCAATCGCAAAAATAGATTTTAACGCGGACGTCAGCATATTTTCCGCGGCTTCTTTATCGTGAACCGTTTGCGCTCCGAGCGCCGCTGTTCTGGCCTGCGTCACTTTTTCAAAAACCTCTTTTTCATGGCCGGCATAACCTTTAACGGTTTCAATTAAATTAGGAATCAAATCGTATCTTCGTTTCAATTGCACATCAATATCCGCCCATGCTTCTTTAACGCGGTATCTTTTGCGAACTAAACTATTGTAAGTTAAAATTAACCATAAAAAAATAATAGCCGCCGCGATGATAATAATATTTATTGGATTAAAATAAAACATATCAATATAAAATAAATCAAATTAATAACGACCTTTATATGATTTTCACTACAAAAAATTACAAGTAAAAACATTCATAAAAATACTGAAAAAAACAGCGGCATAAAGAGTCATAACGGCATTATACCTGAAATCTTAAAAATTAAAACCTTGAACGGATGTAATCAAAAAACGGCTGGATAATTCCGCGGTGGCCCTTCGCCATAATGATTGTCTTGTCGCAATGTTTCGCGACTTGCTCCGGTATTGATCCCATGCTGATTACTTTTGTGATGCGGCCGCGGGAAGCGGGAAGCATTAAAACGTCGTGGTTCGCGCCTTCCTTTATAATGGAGGAAGTAACATTGTTTGAACGGATTAATTTAATTTCCGGCTCAACTTCGGTCTTTAACTTTAGTTCTTTTATATGATCTTCCAAAACGGAAAAATAACCGGCGTATTTTACGGCGGAAGTATTTTCCGGAATTACCATGCCAACAGTAATGCGGCCTGAAAACCATTTGGAAACGGCCGTCGCGACTTTGCCGGCGAACCTTAAATTCGGATTTTCGTCGATTGAGACGGGAATAAATATTTTTTGGAAAACCGGGGATTTAGAAAATTTAGTCACCGCCAAATCGCATTTTACCCTGTGCAAAACGACATCAACTTTTCTGCCAAAAACAAAACCCTTCGTATTGGCATAGCCATCCCAACCCATCAGCAAAAGATCGCCGTTTTCAACTTTAACCGTTTCTAAAATCGCGTCCGGAATTGAGCGAGTCGCGCTTAATCTCGCGTCAATATTAATTTTTGCCTCTCTCGCCGCAGTTTCAATTTTATCCAAGACCCCTCTTTCATGATCGATATTGAACCCGGCAGCCATTGGAAGGCTTTGCGGCACTTCATGCGCCCTGAATGCCAAAACTTCTCCCTCTTCCTCGCGAGCCATGGCAAAAGCGATTTGTGAAAACTCCCGCCAATTTTCTTCGTTGGCCACCGGCAAAATCACGCGATACCCAAGTTTCTCGCGAAATCGCGACGCGCGCGAAAACATGATTTCTTTTTCAAGATTTTTCCTCCCTTGAATTTTTGTGTAGCCCAGATAATTAACCAATCCAAGCAAAAACCAAAAAACGGTAAAATAAATGGCAATCTGACTTACGTGAAAAAGAGAAATGCCTAAAATAACATACAAAATAACAGCTAAAATCGGCAAAGCCGGCCCAAAAGGAATAATATATTGCCAGTGAGCTTCCGGTTTTTTACGCCTTAACTCTATGTAAGCTATGTTCAACTGTAAAAATAAAGCAATGAAAAGAATATCGGCGGCGCTCGCGATATCTTTAATCGGTAAAAAAATAGCGATAAAAACTATCGTGGTCAAAGACAGAAGTATTGCGCGATAAGGCGTTTTATTTATTCTATGGGTGTGAGCAAGACTGGGAAGAACAAACCTATCGCGCGCCATAGCAAAGAGAACTCTTGAAGAAGAATAAATTGTCGCGTTAAGGGCGGCGATATTAGCCAAAAGACCGCCAAAAATCATTAATGCATAACCGAACGGCAAAAATTGTTTGGCTGATTCAATAATCGCCCGATCAGAATGTTGGCTTAAAATCTGCCAAGACGGCAAGCTAAAATTATCAGTCGCCCCCAAAATAACGAAAGCTATTAAAATATAGAGAATGGAAACTATCGCCCAAGAACTAAACATCGCTTTTTTAAGAGTCTTTGCCGGATCTTTTGCTTCTTCTCCGGTTTGAGCTTGTATTTCCGATCCTTCAAAAGCAATGTAAAAAAGGGCTGATGACTGCATGATGCCGGCTAACCCAAAAGGCAGAAGCGGCGAAAAATTTTTAAATAAAACTTCCGGCGCGAAAAATATCTTCCTAAAGCCAAAAATAATATAAGCGGCTAAAATAGCAAGGATTATTAAAGAAATATAGCCGCCTATTTTTCCGGAAAGAGCGACTCCGCGTAAATTCACGAAGCCAAAAATAATTATAACCAAAACCGAGAATATTAGCCGCCAGGTCCCGTGAGAAAACCCGTATAGCGGGCTTCCAAGAAACGAAAATAAAAATTCCGCCATAAAAACGCCGAAACTCGCGGCATAAAGAGAGCAAGCTACGGAATGCGCCATCCAAGAAAACCAGCCGGAAAAAAATCCCTGCATATCGCCGATCCCCTCTTTTACCCAAAGGTATCCTCCGCCGGCTTCAGGAAATGTGGTAGCCAACGAAACGTAAGAATTTAAATTAAGAAAAGCAATAAACGCCCCGAAGATCATCGCAAACATCAAACCGCCGCCCGCGAGACCGGCGGCGTGCCCTAGCAGAGTAAAAATCCCGCCGCCCAAAAGCGCGCCAACGCCTAAAAGTGTCACTTCCCAAACCCCCAAGGTGCGGCTTAAAGTAATGGGAAGAATTTGTTTATGGCGAAACTGCATATAAAGACCTAATTAATATAGGCCTTACATCCCCATGCCGGGCATACCAGCCATGCCGGCTGCGCCGCCCGCGGCCGGATGTTTTTCGGGAATTTCCGTGACGACCGCTTCCGTGGTTAAAAGCATACTGGAAGCGGAAACCGCGTTTTGAAGCGCCGAACGAGTGACTTTAGTCGGATCAACAATGCCGGCTAAAATTAAATCTTCATATTTTCCGGTCGCGGCGTTATAGCCATAATTTCCTTTTTTCTTTCTGACTTCTTCCACCACCACCGAGCCGGAAACGCCGGCGTTATGAGCAATCTGCCAAAGCGGTTTTTGAATGGCGTTGAAAAGAATCCTAACGCCGACCAATTCATCACGATCCCCGTCTTTTTCCATAGAAGCCAAAAGTTTTTCCAAAGAATCCAAGGTGCGCACAAAAGCCACGCCGCCGCCGGGGACCACTCCCTCTTCAATCGCCGCTTTCGTGGCCGAAACCGCGTCTTCAATGCGATGCTGTTTTTCCTTCTGCTCTATTTCCGTGGCCGCTCCAACCCGAATCACCGCCACGCCGCCCGAAAGTTTGGCCAGCCGCTCCTCTAATTTCTCCCGGTCAAATTCCGAATCAGTTTGGCCGATCTGGACGCGAATCTGATTGATTCTTTTTTCAATATCCTGTTTTCTTCCGGCGCCGCCCACAATCGTGGTGTTTTCTTTCGCGGAAATCACTTTCTTGGCCTCGCCGAGCATATTAAGTTCCGCGCTTTCCAACTTCATCCCCGCTTTTTCCGAAATCATTTTTCCGCCGGTTACGGCGGCAATATCTTCAAGCATTTCTTCGCGGCGGTCGCCGAAGCCCGGCGCTTTGATCGCCAGAGCGTTAAAAGTGCCGCGAAGCTTGTTCACCACCAAAGTGGCCAGCGCGTCGCCCTCCACTTCTTCCGCGATAATGACCAGATCTTTTTTTCCGGATTTCGCCAATTTTTCCAAAAGCGGTAAAATTTCGTTAATGGAAGAAATTTTCCGATCCGTGATTAAAATATAAGCGTCATCATAAACCGCCTCCATTCTTTCCGGATTAGTAATCATATAAGGAGAAATATAGCCGCGATCAAACTGCAGGCCTTCCACGACTTCATAAGAAATGCCAAAAGTCTGGGCCGCTTCCACGGTCACCACGCCGTCTTTTCCCACAATTTTTATCACTTCGGCGATTTTATCGCCGATCGCCGGGTCTTTAGCGGAAATAGTCGCCACCTGGGCGATTTCTTCTTTTTTCTTGGCGGAAATCTCAATGGAAATTTCCTTTAATTTCTTCACGACTGTTTCGGCGGCTTTTTCAATGCCGCGCTTGACGCCCACGGGACTGGCGCCCGCGGCGATATTTTTTAATCCTTCCGCGACAATGGCTTGCGCCAAAAGCGTCGCCGTCGTCGTGCCATCGCCGGCCACATCGTTGGTTTTAGTCGCGACTTCTTTGATAATCTCGGCGCCCATATTTTCCACTTTGTCTTCCAATTCAATTTCTTTGGCAATGGTTACGCCGTCATTGGTAATCATCGGCGCGCCGAATCCTTTGTCTAAAATCACGTTGCGGCCTTTTGGCCCAAGCGTAATTTTAACCGCGTTTGCCAAAGCATCCACTCCTTTTTTTAAAGCCTCACGCGCTTTTTCATTAAAAACAATTTGTTTTGCTGACATTTTATTTTTTTACTCTATTTTTTTTACTCTAAAATAGCAAGAATATCCTCTTCTTTCGCGATTAAATATTCTTTATCGTCGACCTTAATTTCGCTGGGACCGTACTTGGAAAAAAGCACGATTTGGCCTTTTTTGACGAAAAGCGGAATAATTTTTCCGTCATCGCTTCTCTTGCCTTCGCCCGCGGCGATTACTTTTCCTTTTTCCGGCCGTTCTTTTTCCGCGGTGTCCGGAATAACAATGCCGGATTTTGTTCTCGCGTCTTCGACAATCGGTTCAATCAAAACCCGATCGCCGAGAGGCTTAATATTGATTTTTGCCATATTAAATAAAAATTGAAAAATTATTTTATTTGGCAATCTTGACCAAAGATTGCCAATAATAAGTATAATAGACAAATAAAAAAAACTGTCAATTCCGCCGAATTAAAAACCCCGCTTGGCGGGGTTTTAAAATTTCTTAAAAATTTAAAAAAATCCTTTCCTTTTTTTTATTTTTTTTAACGCTTTTTTTGAAAAAACAACAATTTTTTTTCTTCTTTCTTTGCGCCCGTCATTTTTCAGAACATATTTAATTCTTTCGACGTCAACACTGCCGGTTTTCCCATCATTATATTCAACGGTATATTTTTCGTAAAAATGAAGATTTAATGAAAAAGCATCGTCCCAATCAATAATCACGCCGATTTGAAGCGGATAACCTTTTATTTTTATTAAAACTTTTTCGCCGCGGCCGAAACGCGGCGCCCGCCACCCTTTTTCCCGACATTTTCTGGCTTCAACTTCATAAAAATAAGGCTTCTCGCATACTTCGCAATAAAATGGAGATTTTTTATCGGCTTCATCGCCAGTTTCAGCGCCAGTCAAGAAAACAGTCTTAAAACGGTAATCAGAATTAAAAAGAAATTTTCTATTTATTTTTTCCGCGATTTCAGGCCCGGTAAAATTACGAAACAAATAATGCCACGCGGCATGTTCATCGCGATTAACCCAAATTTTGTTTTGACCGCCGCTCTTACCGCCAATTGATCTTGGCCGGCGATGATGCTGATTTTGATTTTTTTTATTCTCCGGCGGAATAAAATTTATCGTTTCCGCCTTAGTTCCGTCTGATTTTAAAACAATGATTTTATATGCCGGATCAAGCCAGAAAGCATTAATGATTACGGCTATTTCAATCGCCGTTCTACCGCCAAAAAGCCGGCGCCACGCCCGTTCATCTATATTATTTTCCAACGAGAACCTCCGTTTCTTTTCCGCCGAAGGCGGATTAGCCTCTGGCTGAAAAAAATTATTAAATTATCAAAAAAACTTAAATATTATTTTTATCTTATTATTCTTTAAAATTTTGTCAATTCATCCACCTAAAATTTCAGCCCGCGGCTAAGATGCCGGCCGGTCCAGGATTTATCATTTTTAATGATATCTTTAACCGTGCCTTTTGCCACGATTTCCCCGCCTTTTTCCCCTCCTTCCGGCCCTAAATCAATAATCCAATCGGCGTTTTTGATTATTTCAAGATTATGTTCAATGACTAAAACGGAATTTCCTTTTTTTATGAAAGAAGAAAGGATGGATAAAAGTTTTTGCGTGTCAGCGCTGTGAAGGCCGACCGTCGGTTCGTCTAAAATATAGAGCGTCCGGCCGGTTTCTTTTCTGGCCAGCTCATCGGCCAATTTGACGCGCTGGGCCTCGCCGCCGGAAAGAGTAATCGCTGACTGGCCGAGTTTCATATAACCTAAGCCGACTTCCGCTAAAACCGCCAAACGCCGCTGAATTTGAGAAATATTTTTAAAAAAAACAAGCGCTTCTTCTATTGACAGATCCAGCGCCTCGGCGATGTTTAAATTATTATGGCGCACGTCAAGAACCTCCCGGCAATATCTGGCGCCGCAGCATTCCTCGCATTCAACATAAATATCCGGCAAAAAAACCATTTCCACTTTTTTTATTCCCTGTCCTTCGCATTCTTCGCATCTGCCGCCTTTGACGTTAAAACTAAAATGGCCGGCCTTAAACCCGCGGCGCCGCCCCTCTTGATTTTCGGCAAAAAGGTCGCGCATAAAAGAAAAAATGCCGGTATAAGTGGCGGGATTGGAGCGCGGCGTTCGGCCGATCGGCGACTGATCCACGATCACCACCTTATCCAAATATTCCATGCCCGTAATTTCTTTGTGCTTTCCCGGCAGATCCTTGGCGCCGTAAAAATGACGGCGCAAAGCCGGCGCCAAAATATCGCCGATTAAAGTGCTTTTTCCCGAACCGGAAACGCCGGAAACGCAAACCAATCGCCCCAAAGGAATTTCCACATCAATGCTTTTTAAATTATGTTCGCTCGCGCCTTTAATTGTCAGCTTAAAATTTTTTGAATCAAAATTTGAAAATTTATGATCAACGATTTGCACTTTTTTTCGGCCAATAAAATAATCGGCCGTCAGGGTTTCAGCCCGCTTTAAATCATTCGGCGTTCCTTCAAAAATTATTTCGCCGCCGCCGCGGCCCGCGCCGGGACCAAGATCAACGATCCAATCCGCCGCTTTAACGGTTTCTAAATCATGTTCCACCACTAAAACCGTATTGCCGGCGTCCCTTAAATTCTTAAGCGCCGTCAAAAGACGGCGCTGATCTCGGGGATGGAGTCCGATTGACGGTTCGTCTAAAACGTAAATTACGCCGGTCAAATCCAAGCTGATTTGCGTCGCCAATTTGAGGCGCTGGGATTCGCCGCCGGCCAAATCAACCGATGACCTTTCTAGAGAAAGATAATCCAATCCCACTGCCGCCAAAGATCGCGAACGCTTTATTATTTCAAAAATTAAAGGAGCCGCCAAAACCGCTTGATTTTTGGGAAGATCGCCGGAAAACCGGCTGAAAAACGCGAGCAGCCGGCTGATCGGCATTTGAGAAATATCGGCAATGCCGTATTTTTCTTCCTTTAAGTTTAAGAAGACCGCTCGCGCTTCCGGTTTTAATCTTTTTCCAGCGCAAGCCGAACAAAGAGTTTCCCTCATATAGCGTTCCAATTCCGAGCGCGTTCTTTCCGAATCGGTTTCTTGCCAGCGCTTTTTAAGATCCGCCGCCGCGCCCTGAAAATTTCCGGCCGAATCGCCGAAAATCACCAATTCAACGGCTTTTTTTGATAAATTTTTAACCGGCGTATTTAAACTGAATTTATGTTTTTGGGCTAAATCTTTCAAGATCCGATCCTGCCAGGATTCTTTTCCTTCGCGCGAAGAAAAACGCGCCCAAGGATGAATCGCTCCTTCCGCCAAGGTTAAATTTTTATTAGGGATAATCAATTCCGGATCCGCTTCCAAACAAGTTCCCAAACCGCCGCATTTTCCGCAAGCTCCCTGCGGACCGTTGAAAGAAAAAAGCCGCGGCTCCAAAATCGGCAGAGAAAAACCGCAATCAACGCAGGCAAAATTTCGGCTAAAAATTATTTCTTCGGCGTCTTTATCCATCTGGAAAGAAATAATCGCCGTTCCTTTGCCTAAAGCCAGCGCGGTTCCGAGAGATTCCATTAAACGCGCTTTTTCCGCGTCTTTATCCAGAATCAAATAATCAACCATTGCCTCCAGAGTATGCTTTTTCTTATAATCCAAATTTAAATCAAGGGCCTCTTCAATTCTCATTACGACATTGTCAAGCCGCACCCTTGAAAATCCTTGCTTCCTTATTTCTTCCAGGGTTTTTTTATGTTCTCCTTTTTTGGCGCGCGCCAAAGGAGCAAAAATAAAAAGCGAGCGGCCCGCCTTTCGACGCCGCTCTCTCGCGATTACCTGAAACATTTCTTCAATTGTTTGTTTTTTAAGAATTTTTCCGCATTCCGGGCAATGCGGCTTTCCCAGCCGGACAAAAAGCGCCCGCAAATAATCGTAAATTTCCGTAATCGTGCCGACCGTGGAACGGGAATTCTTAGCCAGATTTTTTTGATCAATGGCGATGGCCGGAGACAAACCGGAAATTTTTTCCAGCTCGGGCTTATTTTTAACGTTTAAAAATTGGCGGGCGTAACCGGAAAAAGAATCCAGCAAACGGCGCTCGGCTTCGGCATAAACCGTGTCAAACGCCAGAGACGATTTTCCCGAACCGGAGAGGCCGGTGATAACCGTTAATTTATTTTTTGGGATATTCAGGGAAATATTTTTCAAATTATGGACGCGCGCCCCTTTGATGCTGATGAAATTTTGATTCTTATTTTTTCGCGCCATAAAGATTATATTTTAGAATTTTTCGCAATTTAATGATTCATCCCGTACGAAATCACGAACATAAAATATGAACGTTGAATACGCGTTCGTGTTCTATTTCGTACGGGATTCATTATAGCCGCGAAAAAAGAAAAAAGCAATCCAACTGATTAGGATTGCTTTTTAAAAATTATTTAATTTTCCGCGGTCCGGCACGTGAATTCCAGTTTTTTCCTGCCTGCTTCGCTTTCTTTAAACCGGATTTCCACGAAATCTCCTTTGACAATGCCACCCTCATCTTCATCTTTAGCCAGCAATTTATTCAAAGGAGCTTCAATTCTTTTTTTAAAAACATTTAAAAGCGCGCGGGCGCCTAAAGCAATATTTATTCTATCCTGGGTTTCTCCCAATAAAAATCGCTTGACGTCTTCGCCAATGAAAAGTTGAAACGGCTTCGCGCTTTTTTTAACGCGTTCTGCTAAATTTTTTATTTGAAGTTCCAAAATCGCCGCCATTTCTTCCGGATTGAGAAAATTACAAACCACGACGCTTTCCTTGCCGATTCGGCCCAGAATTTCCGGCGAAACGGTTTTTTCCAATCTGGCTAAAACAATTTTCCAGATTCTTTCGGAAAGATTTTCCATTGATTCTGAATCAGAATGGAAACCGATTTTAGATGATCCGCCTATCTCTTCTTTAATTTCTTCGCTGGCGACATTTCCGGTCAAGGCGATAATCGCGTTGGAAAAATCAGTCCTTTCGCCGTTCATCAAAGAAAGCGCGCCATCGCTTAAAATTTCCAAAAGCATTTCCCTGAGCTTAGGATGAGCTTTTTCAAATTCATCAAAAAGCACCAGTGAAAAAAAGCTATTCTTGAAACTGTTTTTTAACGCCTCCACTCTTCTTATCAAGAGCTCTATTTCTTTTATAAGCTCTCTTTGCGGCGAACTGATTGACTTCATTGATTCTTGATAATCTTTTATCTGTTTCTCAATACTTTTAATTTCTTCCGTTCTGCGGCGGAGATCATTTTTATCAATATTTTCTTGCGATAAAAATGGCTCTTGATATGAATCGCCTCCGGAGCCGACATAACCAGCCGGCGAGCCGATCAATTGAGAAATTTCATGCCCGTTTTCAAAATTAGGGCAATTAATATGAGTATAAGCGCCTAAATTGCCGAACAAAAAATCAGCGGTCGCTTTAATTAATTCCGTTTTTCCCACGCCGGTCGGGCCTAAAAGAAAAATCGCTCCCAAAGGCCGGCGCGGATCGCGAAGGCCGGTTTCCCGGCGCAAAAGAATATCCGCGATTCTTTTTTTGGCTCTTTGCTGGCCAATCACAAATCGGTCAAGATGCGAAATGATTTCTTTTTCCGCTCTGCCCGGCGAAAAATCAAAAACTCGCTCCTTATTTAATTTCGTCATCTTCCCGACCTCCCGATAAATCTTTTTTTAAAGCGTTCAGTTTTTTCAAAATTTCTTCCAAACGTTCTGATATTTTTTGTCGGGCGGAAGACGAAAAATCTTCCTCTAATCCGGCTAATTTTTCTTTTGCCGCGCCGATTAGTTTATTTATCATCTCTTTTATCGCCAGCATTTGTTCATACCCGCTGTCCAAGCTTAAAAAATAAAACTTTATATCAAAATTCGTTTCCGCCGTCATTGAATAAAACCAATCCAGCCATCTATTGATGATTTTGATAAATTCTTCAAAATTAGGGCAAAGCTCCAAGCCGGACACGATTTTTTGAAAAATTAAAATAAAAGAATCAATCTCCTGAAAATTTATCCGCTGATCCAAATTTTCCTGGTTGGCGGACAGAATCTTCAAAATATCCTCGCAAACTGCGGAAAATTCGTAAAAATCCGCGACAATATCATTTTTTAACTTTTGAATTTCATTGCTTTGCCATTCCGCTTCGCTGACGGCTAAAACCGGCGAAATTTCTATCTCCGCGAAAAAACAATCGTCTTGTTCTTTATTTTGGAAAAAACTCAAAATTTTACAGCGCTCCGTAATCCGCGCTTTCAAACCAACGGGCGAACTGTCGGATTGATCAAAAGACAAACCGGTTATTTTGGCTAAAACGCCCCATTCCTGCACCCGCAGATTAACGGAAGAATTTACCTTTTTTAAGCAAACAAACGCTATTTCCGTTTGTCCACGATAACACCGGTTCAAAATATCTTTAAATTTCAAAAAAGTTCTTTCGGACATTTTCGGCAATTTATTGATCTTCATTTCATATTTATTGCCGGGCAAAAAAATATCATTAACCAAAGTCATGGCGAGAATTACTTTCCTGTCGGTCATTTTCACCTCCATTTATTCGTTGAAGTTTAAAATTTAGTTATCAAAGAATTCTTCATATTTATGATAAGGCAAAATAATTTATTTAACAATATCTATCTGGACCTGGACAGCAATGGTGCGAGCTGTGGATAATTTTAGCTTACTCTTTTTCCAAAAATTTCAGAATATAATCACAGTATTTTGTATATTGTTTAATAGCCTCGTCGATTGTTTTATAAACTTGATTTTTATCTAAATTATTATACTCGTGAACAATCGCATTTCTAAAACCGGCGCTTTTGGAAATTTCTTTCGCAAAATCTTCCGGCAAAATTTTTAAATCTTTTAAAATTAAAAATGTTTCTTTGTAAGTTTTCGGCGCGTCAAATTTAGTATCCGCCAGTTCGGCAATTAAATGTTCGTTAATATCTATGCCTCTGCCAATAATTTCCATTAAAATATTTTTAGTGGCAGCGTATTTAATAAAATCTTCGGCAATCTGGCTGAAAGTCAAATCGCTAAAAATTTCTAATCTTTCAAGATCTCGGGTAATTAAATTGATTTTCTCTTTTATAAAATCTTTATCAATCATTTTATTTTAGACCTTTTTTAAACTTGCCATTCGCTTGCCGATTATTATATCTTTTAATGCCAAAAGATCTCGACTGTCATGATAATCGCGAAAAGCATAAGCTCTAAAAGAATTAAAATCGTGATTATCGCCATAAAGAAGAATGCCGTTTTTTATTACTTGAAAACGAAACAAAGGAGAAGTGTTATGCAAAGATTTAACATCAACTTCTTTAATTCCAAATTCGCCGCCAACAGGAATAAATTCATTGATTATATCAATTTCTTCCTGAAAAGATATTTTTTGTTTCCCCAAAACGGCAATATCAATATCACTCGCTTCTTTGGCGAGATTTTTGACAAAAGAACCGTACAAAATCACCAACCGCAAATTATATCTTTCGGCAATCGGTTTTGTTTTTAATTTTAATTTCTCAATATCTAATGTCATTAAATTTAATATACCATAAAATAACAAAATCAACAATATCTTGTTTTTTTTATTATTCTTGCTATACTAAAAAAATCTATTCTGATAAAGAATGGATTTTTTAATCATTAAAATCAAAATTAAATTTATCCGTTATGTTAGACCTTAAAACATTGCAATCCGCCCTGGAACAATTGGAAGCCGAACGGGGCATTTCCAAGGAGCAAATTATTGAAACCATTGAAATGGCTCTGGCCGCGGCTTACAAAAAAGAATACGGCCAGCGCGGCCAAATCATTCGGGCGAATTTTAACGTTAAAACCGGAGAAATAAAGTTTTTTCAAATAAAGATCGTCTTGGATGAATCCATGCTTAAACCGGAAACCGAAGAAAAAAATCAGGCACCCGCTGAAAGTGAAACTGAAATTACCGAAGAAGAAACGCGGAAAATACGCTTCAATCCCGAACGGCATATTATGCTTGGTGAAGCGAAAAAAATAAAAAAAGGCGTAAAAACGGAGGAAGAACTGATTTTCCCTTTGGAAACAAAAGAAGATTACGGCCGGATTGCCGCTCAAACCGCCAAACAAGTCATTATCCAGCGCATTCGCGAAGCGGAACGAAATTCAATTTTCAATGAATTTAAAGAAAAAGAAGGAGAAGTGATTAGCGGCATTGTCCAGCGCGTTGAAGGCCGGAATGTTTTTCTGGATTTAGGGAGAGCCACGGGACTTTTGACTGCCGAAGAACAGGTCAGAGGCGAACGCTATCGCATCGGCGAACGGATAAAAGTGCTTCTATTTTCAGTAAATCAAAGCGTTAAAGGCCCGTCTTTTTATCTTTCCCGCACCCATCCGCGGCTAATCGCAAAACTTTTTGAAATAGAAGTTCCGGAAGTGGCCAGCGGCACCGTGGAAATAAAAAACATTGTTCGCGAAACCGGTTCCCGCTCTAAAATAGCGGTCATTTCCAATGAAGAAGGAGTGGATCCGGTTGGCTCCTGCGTCGGCCAAAAAGGAGTGAGAGTAAACACCGTTACCGCTGAATTGGGCGGAGAAAAAATTGACATCATTGAATGGTCTGAAAATCCCGAAATTTTTATCGCTAACGCCCTTTCCCCGGCCAAAGTCTTGAATGTCGACGCGGATGAAAAGAAAAAAGAAGCCAAAGCGATCGTGGCTGAAAACCAGCTCTCTCTGGCCATCGGCAAAGGCGGACAGAATGTGCGCTTGGCCGCCCGATTGACCGGCTGGAAAATAGACATTCAATCCCAAAACGGCAAATCTATAGCTCAAGCCACGGAAAAAGGAGAAATTTCCGGCAAAGAAATTAAAATAACGGATAAAAAAATAAAAAATAAAAAATAAAAAAATCTTAAATTCAAACCTTAAATTACAATGAATATAATTTATTTTTACTTTCCTGTTTTAACCGGTTTATTGGCGATTATTGTCGCTCTTTTTTGGCGAACCCGCGTTAAAAAAGAATCCAGCGGTTCGGATAGAATGAAAGAAATCGCCGCGGCGATTGAAGAGGGGTCGCGCGCTTATTTAAAAAGGCAATCCAAAGTTGTCAGCGCGGTGGCGATTATTTTAGCCGCCGGCCTTTGGTTTTTCTTTGATTTTATGACGGCTTTTGGATTTTTGATCGGCGCGGCCGCTTCCGGCTTAGCCGGCTATTTCGGAATGCTGACCGCGGTTTCGACTAACGCCAAAGTCGCGGAATCCGCCAAAAAAGGATTGGCGCCGGCTTTTCGGCTGGCTTTTTTAGGCGGTTCAGTTACTGGTTTTTTAGTGGTGGGACTCGGCCTTCTGACGGTTTCACTTTTCTGGATTTTTACCAAAGACATAAACGCCCTGATCGGGCTGGGTTTCGGCGGTTCGCTAATTTCCGTTTTTTCGCGCCTCGGCGGCGGTATTTATACCAAAGGAGCGGATGTGGGCGCGGATCTGGTCGGTAAAATAGAAGCCGGTATTCCTGAAGATGATCCGAGAAACCCCGCGGTGATCGCCGATAATGTCGGCGATAACGTCGGCGACTGCGCCGGCATGGCCGCGGACCTTTTTGAAACTTACGCGGTGACCATTATCTCCACCATGCTTTTAGGCCATTTGCTTTTCCCCGAAAGCGCGGCGATTTTTCTTTATCCTTTGGCGCTCGGCGCGATCGCCGTGATCGGCTCGCTTTTAGGCACGCTTTTCGTTAAAGCCGATAAACAAGAAAATATTATGGCCGGCCTTTACCGGGGATTAATCGCTTCAGGCGTTATTTCCGCCGTCTTTTTCGCGCCAGCGACTCAAATGTTCGTCAAAAAAGAAAATTTAGGAGAATGGCTGAATGTTTATTTAGCCGGCCTGATTGGCCTCGCGATTACAATTTTAATGGTAATTATCACCGAATATTACACTTCCACCCGCTTCCAGCCGGTTAAATCAATCGCCAAATCCTCTCAATCCGGACACGCCACCAACATTATCACGGGCTTGGCTATTTCTCTGGAAGCGCCGATTCTTCCGATTATCGTCATCACTTTAGGAATGCTGGCGGCCTGGTCGTTGTTCGGCCTTTACGGCATTGCCGTGGCCGCGGTCGCGATGCTTTCTTTAGCCGGCATTATCGTGGCGATTGATTCTTTCGGGCCGATTACCGACAACGCCGGCGGAATCGCGGAAATGAGCCAAGCGCCGCCGGAAATCCGCGCGATCACCGACGCTTTGGACGCGGTCGGAAATACCACCAAAGCGGTGACTAAAGGATACGCCATTGCCTCAGCCGGTTTGGCCGCGCTGGTTTTGTTCGGCGCCTATATCGCGGAAATTGAAAAATTGGGAAAAAAAATAATTTTTGAACTTCAAGATCCGCTGGTGCTCGCGGGCATCTTTTTCGGCGCGATCCTGCCTTATCTTTTCAGCTCTTTGACGATGCTGGCCGTGGGAAAAACCGCCGAAAAAATAGTCGCGGAAGTTCGGCGGCAATTTAAAGAAATTTCCGGCCTGATGGAAGGAACCGCCAAACCGGATTACGCCCGAGTCGTGGATATTGCCACAAAATCCGCTTTAAAAGAAATGATTTTACCGGCGCTTTTACCGATTATCGCCGTCATCGCCGTGGCTTTGATTTTTGGCTTAAAAACGCTGGGCGGACTTTTAATCGGCATTATCGTGACCGGACTTTTTATCGCGCTCTCCATGACTTCCGGCGGCGCGGCCTGGGACAACGCCAAAAAATACATTGAAAAAGGAAATCACGGCGGCAAGGGCTCTCTCGCCCATCAAGCCGCGATTACCGGCGATACCGTGGGCGATCCTTACAAAGACACGGCCGGTCCGGCCATCAACCCCATGATCAAAGTAGTTAATATTATCGCCTTGCTCTTAGTGAGATTGCTTGTTTAATCTGTTCTTGACGAAAATTAAAATAAAATATACACTTGAAAATATATAAAAAAAGAAAAGGGCAAGGCTTTTGCCGTCGACTCTATTCTTAATAAATCAAGATTGGCTTTAAAGGCCAATAATGATTTATTGGATGGTTGGCAAAAGCCTTGCTCTTTTTGTTTGGGAAATTATTTGTCAGAACCTTAAAAATTTAATGGGAGGTGCAAAATGAACAGCCAGAAAAATAAAAATATCGGAAGAATTTTAATTTTGATTTTTATTTTATTTTTCATTAAATACCCTGATTTAGCCGAAGCCGACGACAAAGTTCTTATTGAACAGGAAAATCCGCGGATCGCGGAAATAAGAACAATTCTTGAAAATTATTATATTGAACCGGAAAGATTGAAAAAGATTGACTGGAAACTAATTAATCAGATGGAAGAAAAAGAAGGAATTGAGGAAATTTTTAAAAATTTAGACCACCACAGCCGTTATATGGAAGCGGATATTTTTGAAATGAAATACGGCGAAAATAATAAAAATAAAAAAGAATACGGCATCGGAGTTAAACTTGAGCAAGAAAAACCCGATGATCTTTCAGTCCAATCCATAGTGATTACGGAAGTATTTCCGGGCGGACCCGCGGAAAAAGCCGGCCTTCTTCCTAAAGACGTCCTCATTAAAATTAACGACGAAAATATCGTTGATTATCGCTTTCCTGAAATTTCCAAAAAAATTAAAGGAGAAAAAGGCTCGGCGCTTAAAATCACCGTTCTTCGGAAAAATAAAGAGATCACTTTTGAATTAATTAGAGATATTGTGAAAATTGATCTGGTCGCGTCTTTAATGTTTGAAGACGAACAATTAAAAATAGGGTATCTTAAAATAAAGGATTTTGATCGCGGGACAGCGGATGAATTGTGGGAAAAAATTTTTAATTTGATTAAAGAAGACGTTGACAAATTTATTCTTGATTTAAGAGGCAATCTGGGAGGATTCTTTGATGAAGCAATCGCGGTCACGGATATTTTTTTAAAGTTAAACAATATCAAAGTTGAAAAACAATCTAAAATAATTACGACTGTAAGAGATAAAAACAATAATACTGTTTTTATGCCTTACAGCATTGACCACGCTTTTTCTATCTCTTCCTTGATTATTATTATTCTTATTAACGATAAATCCGCGTCCGCTTCGGAAATCGTCGCGTCGGCTCTTCAGGATCATAAAAAAGCGGTTATTGTCGGCCTGCCGACTTTCGGCAAGGCTTCTGTTCAGACTATATTTTCTCTTAAGGACGGAGAAGCGATAACGATTACAACCGGAAGATATTATCGGCCAAACGGCCAAACCCTGCAGGGATACGGCGTCATCCCCGATATTATAATCCCGAAAAAAATAACCGAGGAAAAGCCGATAAAAAAGGAAAAAAATTTTGAAAGAACGCTTGAATCCATCGGCGATGAACCGGTTGTTCCTTTTTCCAAAATTCCAAAAAAATATCAAGATGATTTTCAACTCAGAAGAACTCTGGAAATCATCAGGTCTTTTGAAATAATGAAAAAATAAAATAATCTCGCCCCGCAATCGCGGGGCAATTTTTTTTATTAGACGCCGCAGCCGCCTCCGCCGCGAGATTGGGGCGGCTCGGTTTGCTGAAGAATTTGCCGAAATCCTTGCGCGCTTGAATAAGCGGAGCTAAGAATTTCTTTCGGATCAATCTCATTCCAACCGACGCCCCGCTTTTCAAAATACTTCGCGATTGTCAGATAAGTGTCGGGAAACCAGTATGAATTAACCCTCAGCGCGGCTTTATACATTTCTTCTTCCTTAACGCCCTGCGAAGCCATCAGCTCGAGAAACCCCAGCATGGCCATCCCATGATTGCAGTCGGGAAAATAAACGGAATTTCCGCAACAGGGCCGATAAATATTTCGCGAGACCCGCTCAACGATTTGCTGTTGTTCCGGCGTCAAAATAACAAGGGGATGGCGGCTGTAATGATCCATCGCGCCGCCGTTCGCCAAAGTCCAGCCGCCGGTTGAAGCAAAATTTTCCGCTCCGCCGTAACGCGGATCAACCATCGGTCCGGTCTCTAAAATCTCGTTCTTGACGCCCAAGCCCAAAGCCCAAAAAAGATTAAGAAGAAAAGAAGAATTTTCCGGAGTGATTTTTATATTTTCATTATCAGCGCTTTCCAGAAGTTTCCGCTCGCTTTCTTCCAGACCGCCGCGACCGGCGTAAAGCAACTCAAATTTTTGCCGATCAATGACGCCGACGCTTATAAGCTTCACGCCCAAGTCCCCCCAGCGGACCGGCAGAACAACGCCTTCGGCAGGCAGCACGGCTTCCTCCAAACTCAAATTGTTTTGGTTTTGAGCGATGTTCGCTGGCTGGCTTTCTCCGGAATTGAAACGCGGCTTAAGATTAAGGTCAAAAAACTGGAAAAAAATAATAAGCCCGAGCACGCCGATAAAAATCCATTTCCAATGATTAACGCTTTTATTATTTGTTTGAGATGACAAATCATCCATAATAAATTAATCTTTTATTTCAACAAAAATAGTGAATTCCAGTTCTTCATTTTCCGGATCGTTCGTCGGAACAAAAACAGAGCGGGAAAATCGCCCTTTAGGCTCTTCATGAAAATTAGGGTCAAAATTAACCGTTAAAAGAGCGTCCCCGCCGGCCGGAATGCGGGACGCGCTCATTTTAGCGGAAGTACAGCTGCAAGAAGTCGTGATGTCGCCGATCGCTAACATTGTTTTTCCGATATTGCCGACCGTAAAATTCGCGCTGACAATCCCGTCTTTTTTGCTGATAACGCCAAAATCGTATTCCGTAACGCCCAATTCAACTCGCGGCTGTTCTGATCCTTTTTGGGCATCATTGGTTGTTAAAACTTTTTTCTTCAATAATCTTTCCACGTTTGTCCTTGTTTCATCAACCTCTTCATCAAGATGCCCTAGCATTTTTTCCACGCGAGTCATTTGATTTTTAAAATTCACCGCCAGACCGGTCAAAATAAAAACAAAAATTAAAAGAATAATTAATATTGATTGAATACCGATACTCTTCATACTATAAATTAATTTGTTACTTCGGCGTTAAAAGCAAGCTGGATTTTCGGATTTGTTTTAGAATTCGTTTCAAGATAAACAAGGCGCTTTACCTTTCCTGTTCCGGAAGGCCCGTGCGCCGCCGGATCAAAAACAACGTCAATAAATATCAAATCTCCCGGCCTAACCTCAACATCCGCCTTTGAAGGCGAGCCGTGGCCGAGCATGCCGAAAGTTCCCTGATTTTTCCCGAAAACATCTATAATTGAGGCAGTGGTGCACATGCACGAAGTATACGCTTTTTCAATAAACACCGGCTCTTCGCCGTCATTTTTCAATTCAAATCTGTGCGATACTTTGCCATTTTTCATTGAAATCGCGTTGAAATCAAAAGTGTTCTCAACAGCAGAAAGAACGCTCGCGGAATAAATCGCTCGGTCAGGCTGGCCGTTGCTCTTGCCAAGAATAAAAAAAATAATCAAACCCGCAAGAAAGGTTAAGCCGATTCCCCAGGGTAATAAATTTTTAATTTTTTCTTTCTTCTTCACCGTAAACGAATTCATAATCCACCTTTTTGTAATTAAACAATTCTTCGTTTTTAAAAAATCTTTTTATTTCCGTTTCCGCGGCCGCCGCGGAATCCGAAGCATGAACGATATTGGCCTGGCCGCTGATGGAAAAATCTCCCCGGATACTGCCGGCGTCCGCTTCATATCCTTTAGTCGGACCGACGATGAGCCTGACCGCGCTGACGGCGTTTAAACCGGAAAGCGCCATCACCGCCACCGGCGAAGATTTCATAAAATTCTTCAGGGATTCAAAAAACGGTTTGCCTTTATGATGACAATAATGTTCGTCAAGCAGAATATCTTCCAATTGAATCATTTTAAGGCCAATGATTTTCAAGCCCTTTTTCTCAAAGCGGCTGATAATTTCGCCGAGCAGACTCCTCTGCAAGGCATCGGGCTTGACGATAATTAAAGTTTTTTCTTCCTGAAATTTCAACATTATTTTATTTGTATCAATTATTCGTATTCTTTTCAAGTTTGAAAAGATAATCTTTTCGCATAACGGCAATTTATTTTATTGCCTGAAAACATTGGGATTGATGCGAATTATTTTATCGTCATTTGGTTTAGGATCGCCGCGGCCGTCGGTATTTGAAGTTGTAATATAGAAATATCCGTCAGGCCCTAAAACCACCGTTCTGATGCGGCCGAATTCCCGCCGAAAATGAGCTTTAAGAGAAACTTTATTGTTATCAAGAATTTTTACTTCATAAAGAGATTCGCCGCGAAGTCCGGCAAAAAACAAAGAACCGTTCCAATAAGCCATGCCAGCCGGAGCCCAGGTTTCATCAGCGCCTGATTGGACTATCGGCGTCTCCATTCCTGTTTTTTTCTCATCTCCTTGAATTTCCGGCCAGCCATAATTTTTTCCTTTTTCAATAAGATTAAGTTCATCAAGACCGGAAAGAACGCCGGACCGCCCGTGTTCGGTTGCCCAAAGCCGGCCTTGATTATCCCACGCTAAACCTTGCGAGTTGCGATGGCCATAAGAATATACCGCATTTCCAAATGGATTGTCTTTCGGAATTGAACCGTCTTCTTTTAGGCGGAGAATTTTACCGGCAAGTGAATTAATGTCTTGGGCGAGATTTGAATTTCCGGCGTCTCCGGTGGTAATGTAAAAATAATTGTCAGGCCCAAAAGCAATACGTCCGCCATCGTGGTACGACGCGCCGGGAATATTATCAATAATAATTTTCTTTTCGGCGAGGCGGTCTTTTTCAAAACGATAACGCTCAACTCTATTTATCAAACCACTATCATTTTTTGTGGTGAGATAAAGATAAATCCAACGATTTTCAGAAAATCGCGGGTAAAGAGCTATTCCAAGAAGGCCGCCTTCGCCTTTATGTTCAACGCCTTCAATTACATACACCCGGCCTTCTTTGCCGATTCTTTTGAGCGTTCCCGGACGTTCGGTTACTAATAAGTCGCTATCAGGCAGAAAAACAATCTCCCACGGAATTTGGAGATTGTCGGCGACTGTCTCTGCCGCATTTTCCAAATTTCGGCTGGCTGCCGCGCTTTCTTCAAGAAATGTTTGTGTTGGCCTGTAAAACAATTTAAAAATCCGCTCACGGTAAAAAAATCCGGCGATAATTGTCAAAAATATTATTAAGCCGAGAAAAAAAATTGTTTTGCCGAATTTAGCCATTTTATTCTTTTCTTATTCATATCTTAACGCTTCAACCCCAATAGCAGAACGCTTCGCGTTCGCTACGGGGCAAATCGGATTTAATCTACTCATATCTAAGTGCTTCTATTGAATTCAAACTTGCCGCTCGCCTTGCCGAGTAGTAGCCGAAAATAATTCCGATGACAGCGGACACGCCGAACGCCAAGAGTATCGTGGAAAATGAGATGCTCGTTGCTATTCCGGCAAAACTAGAAACAAGAATAGATAAAATCCAACCGAGAGCGACACCAGCCGCTCCGCCAATAAAAGTAAGCATAACCGCTTCGGTCAAAAACTGCATTAAAATGTCTTTTCTCTAGCCATTTTTATACATTCCTCATTTGTATCACAAGAAAACTCTCCTGTCTTAAGTGAAAAAATCGGCCACGCCTCTTTTGATGGAGTTAATAAATCAATCACAACAAAATAAAGAATCAATAAAATAACAAAACAAATGAACAGTCGCTTTCCAATCTGAAAACTTTTATTTTCTATAAATGATTTCCATTTCTTTTTCCATCTGACATACATACTATTTTTTTGCGATATCTTTTCCTAACGGACTTTCAATAAGATTGATGGTTTCTTTAATAAACCGTTCCCATGTAAAAGCTCCCTTGTACCACATAAGTACCGCATCAGTTCGATGTTTGAGTAATCTTAAAAACTTCTGCCAAGTAAACCCGCGTGGTTTAAGAATTTCCTTCCATTCGTCCCAAAGGTATTTCGGCAACTGGTTGCCATACCAAACATTCAAAGAATCCCACCTGACACCGGGTGTTTTATGGCTCATTCCTTCAACAGAACGAATCCAATCCTTTACATGTTTTGGCTCTTTTGGCACATATAAGTTCATATCCCAAGTATATAGGGTATCAATATTTTGTCAATATTTATTTTAAAAAACTAGCGGGCTTCATTTGCCCGCCAGTTTTAATTGATTAACACTTCCCTTGTTTTGCTTGTCCTAGAGAATAACTACCTGCCATACAGATTTATAGATTCCAACCAACCAACATATATTAAACCCATAAAATCTTATACTAAATCATTCCCATACGCAGTCAGAATAAAAATACAAAAAAGAGTTAATCCTAAAAACGGTATTTTGTTGAAAACAATAGAAAAAACAATAAAAAAGAATGTTCGCCAAGTGCGAGGAGGACTATTAAAAATCACCAAAGATCAATTTGATACACTTTATGCGGAGTTAGACCAAAATCCGCTAAAATCTATTTCACTGATATATTTTCTCCGTCGCTTTTCATTATTATGGAACCGAGCAAATCGGTTCTTAATGTTTTTACTTTGAATTTTTCCAAGATATCCATTACTTCTTGGTGCGGATGGCCATAGCGATTATTTTTTCCCGCGGAAATAATCGCATACTCCGGACTAGCATATCCGACAAAAGATTCCGCCGATGAAGTCTTAGAGCCGTGATGTCCTGCTTTCAAAACATCAACATCCAAGTTTTCCTTATCAATGGATATGAGGTATCCTTCAATCTTTTTTGGAGAATCGCCGGTAAAAAGAAAAGATGTGTTGCCATAAACAAGTTTTGCCACGATTGAAGCGTCATTCGTATCCATTTTTGAAACATCCCTGTCTGGAAAAAGAATCAATAAATATATATTATCACTTAATACAAGTTTCATTCCTCGTCTTGCCAAAATTTTTTTGATTTGTTTTTCATCAACCAGTTTTTCAAACTCTTTATAAACCGTTGTTTCGGACTCCACCCCCGGCTCCATAACAAAATCCACTTCGTATCTCTCCAGAACATCAAGCAGTCCGCTGATGTGATCTTGATCTGGATGGGTTGCTATCACGACATCAATAGACCGATCATAAAAAGGCATTACTTTTGAAAGTTCGGCCAAAACCTGTTTATTGGGTCCTCCATCTATCAAAATCTGCTGATCATTCGGAGTATTAATAAGAATGGCATCTCCTTGACCGACATTCAGAAAGGCAACAGTTAATCTCTGATCGCTTTCCGCAAATACCGCATACCATACAAAAAATGTTGCCGTAAAAAGCAATCCCAAAAAATACCATTTGAAATTTTGCTTTATTTTATTTTTCATTTAATTTCTTCTATTTCAAATTCATCCGTTTCTTTACTCCAAAGCGCCGGGGCGAACCCCGTTAGAAGTTCAGCCGAGTTTTTTGTACCGCGTACTTTGCCAGCGAATTCGCCTTCGGCTTTTTTCTCTATATAATGTTTTGTTTGTCGTAAAACTTCTAACGGGGCACGTTCATTATTTTTAAAAAAGCCGGGGAATAATTGCGGCTTAAAAACAAACCAAACCAGCAAACCGTAAATCAAAACCGCGGAAAAGGCGGAAAAATTCGGCGCCAGCCATTCCGCCCAGGAGAACCGGGCAAAAATATTCACCACCCAAAGCTCATAATTAAGGAAAAGCCAGGTAATCCAGGCAAAAGGCAGGCTGATTAAATAATGAAACAATCCGAAAAACCAGGTCAAAAATCCGAAAAGCATCGTCGCGGGAATAAACATTAAAATCAAAATGTTCACCGGTAAAGCCACCAGAGAAATCGTGCCCATTAAATACAAAATTAAAGGAGAAACCGCCAGCTGGGCCGAGGCCGTAGCCGCGGCCTGCCCCCTCAAGCCGAAATTTTTCGGCAAAAAACTGAAATATTTTTCCAGCCGCGGCGCCAAAAAAATAAGGCCGAGCGTAGCCGCGAAAGAAAGCTGAAAAGAAGAATCAAAACGCAAAATTTTAGGATTTTGCAGGACCATCAAGAAACCGGCCGCTAAAAGAGCAAAGGTTGCCTCATAAACGCGGCCGGTGGAGCGCGCTAAAAGCACAAGAACGGCCATAATGGAAGCCCTGACAATCGTCGCCGAAGCGCCGGTCATCACGGTAAAAAAAATGATCGCTAAAATACTCAAGGCGATGCCGATAAAGCGCGGCAAAGGCAAAAAAGTCAGGGCGCGGCCGATATTTTCGGCGATAATCGTCACATTATATCCGGAGAGCGTCACGAGATGAATCGCGCCGGTTTTTTTAAAATCTTCCCGTAAATCTTCAGGGATGTTTTTTTTGGCGCCGATCACCAGGCCGCCCAAAAATGAAGCGTGCGGTTCAGGCAGAACGCGCGAAATTCCGGCCAGAAAATTATTTTTTAGCGCGAAAAGTTTTTGTTTGATAAACGAACCGGCTTCCCCTTGTTTTTCAATTTTAGGGTAATTCATCAAAAGAAAAATATCGTCTTTGGCCAGATAAGCCCGCCAGTCAAAATCTTCGGAAAAATTTTCCGGTTCTTTGAGAATGCCTTTTATTTCCAAAAAATCTCCGTATTTAAATTCAGGATATTTCTCCGCGTAAACAAGAATTTTCCCGCGGCTGATGTCCTGCCATTGGCCATCCTGCCGCAAACTTTCAGCTGAAAAAACAAGACGCGTGTTATTTTCACGCTCATCCGGCTCGTCAACGATTAGGCCGCGAAGCGCGGCCTCGCTGTTTATTCGCGATTCCAAAACCGCCGGAACGCTTTTTTGATCTTTAATTTCATAGCGCCAAACTCCCAAACTGAACGCGGCCAGCGCCAAAGCAGCCGTCAGAAAAAACTTTTTTCGGGAAGTTAAAAAAAATAAAACCAAAGCCGAAAAAACCAATAAAACAGCGAATATTGCCGCGCTCCAAAACGCGTCAAAAAAAGAATGGACTCCCACGCCCGCGATAAATCCAAAAATCAAAACCAATAAAATATTTCCTTTCATTTATAGACTTTTAACGGGGTCAAAAAAGCGGAAGAGTTTTTTTATCCAGAACGTCATTCGCCAAACGGTCGGCTCTTTTGTTTTTCTCGCGCCCGACGTGTTGAAAATCTACCGAGGCAAAATCAATTTTTAAATTCCAGATTTTCATAAAAAGAGGCTGAAGATTGGCGTTTTCAATTTTGTATTCGCCGTTCAATTGTCTGGCTAAAAGTTCGCTGTCGGTTTTTATTATCACCTCCGCTTCTTTTATTTTTTTTTTCCCGAAAAGATGTTTGGTTTTTTTAAGCGCGAAAATCACCGCTTCGTATTCCGCTTCATTATTGGTTTTTTCGCCTAAAAATTCCCCGTATTCTTTAATTAAATTTTCGTTCTCGTCTTGAATCACCGCGCCTAAAGCCGCGGGTCCGGGATTGCCTCGGGATCCGCCGTCGGTAAAAATAAAAATTTTTTTCCGATGATTTTCTTCAGTCATATTTTATGGTTTAATGCCCTTATAAAATCCTGTAATCCGCCACCGCCAAACGAAGTTCTTCTCGGCCATTATAACGCGAAAGCTCAACCGCCGCCAAAAGTTCCAATTTTGAACCAATTGTTAAATTTTGAAGTTCGGGACGCTCTCCTCTGAACCATAAAACCGCGGTTAATTCTTCTCCGTTTGATTTGCGAAAAAATAATTTAAGATGGATGCCGTTGTTTCCCATCGCGATAACGCGTTTCAATTCTAATTTTTTAAACCAAAAAATCGGAGCGCGGTTTTCCGCGCCAAAAGGAGCGAAACGCCTGATATTTTCAAAAAGGCGATTGTTGACTTTCTCAATATCCAATTCTTTATCCGCTTCTATCTTTAAAAAATAATTTTTATTCCGTGATTTTTTAAAAACAACTTCGTTAATTTTTTTCTCAAATTCCGAGATTTTCGCCGAAGATACGCTAAAACCGCCGGCAAAATGATGGCCGCCAAAATCAATAAAAAAATCATCAGGCAAGCCGCGCATTATTTCCATCACGTTCAAATCGGCGCTCCGAGCCGAACCTTTGATAATATCGGATATTTCTCCCTTTCCCCACAAAAATACCGGCCGGGAAAAAAATTCCAAAAGACGGTTGGCGCTTAACCCTAAAACTCCGGGATTCCATAAAAAATCTCCCATCGCGATGACCGGAGGCAAATTATCAAGGTCTTGATATTTATTTTTAACGTCCTGAATTATTTTATCCACCAAACGGCGTTGTTCTTCTTTAGTCTGGCAAATTTTTTCCACCAGCCACTCCGCTTCCGTCTGGGACGAAGTGGTTAACAAATCAAAACTGGTGGTTTCGCTCCCCATCCGGCTGGCGGCGTTGATATAAGGCGCCACGGAAAAAGCAATATTTTCTTCCGTAATTAAAAAAGGGGTTAAATTCAATTTCCGATAAAGCGCCAAAAGTCCCGGCCGTTTAGTCTTTTGCGCCACTCTCAAACCGTAGTAAACAAGCGCCCTGTTTTCATCCGTCAAAGGCACCATATCGGCGATAACGGCAATGCCGACTAAATCCAAAAGCCATTTTTCCCAGCCCGGCGGCAAACCGAAAGAATCAATTTTTAAAATTGCTTGAATAGTCTTAAACGCTTCGCCGGCGCCGCACAAATATTTATAAGGATAATTGTCGTTTTCTCTTTTCGCGTTAATAATCGCGCAGGCTTCAGGCAGTTTTGGCGGCGTCAGATGATGGTCAATGACAATAACTTCAATATTATGGAAACGAAGTTTCTCAATTCCTTGAAAATTGGTGATGCCGCAATCAATCATCACCACTAAAGCCGGTTTTAATCCGATAAATTTTTCCACCGCTTTTTGAGAAAGGCCGTATCCCTCCCGATAACGATCCGGAATATACGTTTCAAAATTCACGAAGCCGATTTTTTTAAAAAAGTCTGAAAAAATAGCGGCGCCGCACATTCCATCCGCGTCGTAATCGCCGAAAATAACCAGTTTTTCTTTTTCTTTAACGGCGCGAATAATTCTTTGAGCCGCTTTTTTCATGTCTTTATGCCGGAAAGGATCGTGGAGATCGCGCTCATAATCCGGATGAAAGAATTTATTCCTCGCTTCCGCGGTTTTTAGGCCGCGCTCAAAAAGCATCTGCCGGCCGACTTCATCTTCGTCGGAGAACTTTTTAACCAAAGATAAAGGATAAGATTTTTTTAACACCCATTTTTTAGCGTTGATCATTTAAAATTTCTTATGAACCCCGTTAGAAACGGAGTTTCTAACGGGGTGAACTTTTAAAGCTTCAATCCCCGGCAGAGTCCGGCGGCTAAAAAAATCCAACAGCGCGCCGCCGCCGGTGGAGACAAAAAAACGTCGGCCAAGCAATTTTTGTTTTTTTAGAAAAGCAACGGTATCGCCGCCGCCCACGACGATTTCCGCTTTGGAAAGAACAAGCGCTTGAGCCGTCTCTTTTGTTCCTTTTTCATATCCCCCTTCAAGATAGCCGAGAGGACCGTTCCAGAGAATAAATCCAGCTCGGCTTATTTCTTTTTTTATCCGATCAATCGTTTTCGGCCCAACGTCGTAAATAGCGTCTTTTTTCCGGATTCCCCCGATTTTAACAATTTTTCTTTTTTGATTTCTTAAAACAACCGCGTCTTCAGGCAAAATAATGTTTTTTGCTTTTCTTATTTTATAACCTTTTTCTTTCAGATAAAAATTGGCAATCGCGCCGGCCATGATAATTTTATCCGCTTTCTTGATGAATTTTTCCAAAAATTCAAACTTCGTGGATATTTTTTTGCCGCCTAAAATCAGAATAAAAGGGCGCGGCGGATCAAAAACCTTTCTAAGATTTTTAACTTCGCTTAAAAAAAGCGGGCCGGCGTAAGCCGGCAGAAATTTCGGCAAACCCACGATTGAAGCGTGTTTCCGATGAGAAACGCTGAAGGCTTCGTTGATATAAACATCAGCCAAAGAAGCCAGCCGCCGGCTAAATTTCTGATTATTCCCTTTTTCACCCGCTTTCATTCTTAAATTCTCAAGAATTATAACCTCGCCGTTTTTCATCGCCAGAATCGCTTTTTTTGTCCGTTGGCCAAAAAGATCGGGAACAAACTTTAAATTTTTAAAATAATTTTTTTTTAAATAATCGGCCAGCGAACGCAAAGAAATAATTTCGCCGTTATTTTCCAAATGGCTGATTAAAATAACTTTCGCTTTTTTATTCAAAAGCGCGCGGATCAGCGGCAAAGTTTTTTTAACGCGAAAATCATCCTGCACGCGATTGTTTTTCAACGGCAAGTTGAAATCAACCCGAACCAGCGCCTTTTTTCCGGCCAACGACTTGATATTTAAAACTGATTTCACGCCGTTAAAAATTGCCATATTTGTGATTCAAAGCAAAAATAGATTTAACGAACAGCGGCTTGTTTTAAAATTTTTCCGAATTTTTTCGCGTCCAAACTGGCGCCGCCGACCAAAAGACCGGAGATATTCTGGAGCCTAAAAAAATCTTTCGCGTTTTCTTCATTAACCGAACCGCCGTAAAGAATAGGCGCGCGATGGGCTAATTTTTGGCCAAAAATATCAAATAAAATCCGCCTGATGTAAATGGTTTTTTCAAAAACATCCGCCGGTTTTTCGGCTTGGCCGGCTTGGCCGACGCTGATCGCCCAAATCGGTTCATAAGCGATGATTAAATTTTTAGCCAGTTTTTTTGAAATACCCGCCAAATCGCTTTCCAACTCTTCTTTAATTATAACGGGCAAAGCATCTTCTTTTTTCTCTTTTTCCCCCACGCAAAGAATCACTTTAAGCCCGGCTTTTAAAGCGGCTTTCACTTTTTTATTAATCATTTTATCCGTTTCTTTTAAATGCTCGCGCCGCTCGGAATGGCCGACAATCGCGTATTTCACTCCCAGTTTTTTCAGCATTAAAGAAGAAATCTCTCCGGTAAAAGCGCCTCCCTTGGCCGGCGAATTCTCCCAAAAAACATCTTGAGCGCCTAATTTCAAATTTGCCAATCCGGCTTTAACGATTAAAGAAGAAAAATAAATAAAAGGCGGGCAAAAAACCGTTTCCACGCCCCGCAAATTTCCAACCGTTTTCTTAATCTCGCGGAAAAGCCGCTCGGCCTCGCCTCGCGTTTCCGGATTCATTTTTAAATTAGCGACAATAATTCGTTTCATATATTTTTTATCATATCAAATCTTCTTAATTTTATCCATTATTATTCTTATATTTATTGTTCTTATTCGCGCGAATTAGAGAAGTAATTAAAGTTAAAAAAAATTATTAAAGATTAAATTAAAGAAGAGAAATAATGTATTTAGCCGCCGATTTCTGATTTTTTGATAAAGAATAAAACATCTGTAAACTTCTCTGATTTTTTTCAATAATATCTAACGCTGATAAAATACCGAGATGTTTTGATGTGGCCTTAAACGACAAATTAATTTCGTGAGCGATTTCAGCCACTGACGCTTCTCTACTTTTTTTTAAACATTTCAAAATCGCCAACCGTCGCTGATTTGCCAAAGCCTTTAAAATTTTCTCCAGTTTTTTCATATATTTTTTTATTTATTATAATATAAATTCTCTTTTTATGGAATTATTCGCGCGAATTAGATTATAAAAATAATTAAAATTATTAAGTTTAGAAACCCATTCTTTCTAAACTTTCTAAATATAGATTAATATCTGGATGTCGAGAAATATATCCTCTATAAATCATTTCTAAGACTGACATTTTAGAATCTTTATTCTTCTTTATATAATTTTCTCTTTCTTTATTATTTTTATTCTTCCACTCCATAAAAATATCTCGATATTTTTCTTTTAAAATGATTAAAAAATTAATCATTATTGGCAATGATATTTTATATTGTTCTAATAATTTTTCATCGTAATTCGGATCATTAGAATCCATTCGTTCAAATCTTCTTGAAATAAGCGGCCTTTCTATATTTATAATTTCTCGCCAAAGATCGGGTTTATTTTCATTTTTTTGGATTGATTCTTCATGAATATAAAAATCGAGAACAGGAAATCCCTTCTCTTTGTCATAAAGAAAATTTCCTGGACCAAAATCAACTATAAGTCCTTTAGTATTAAGTTCTTTTATTGTTTCAATTAATTGAATTATGTGATTATCAGGATAATTCAATTCTTCGTTTGGTATAAGATTTTCCAAAGGAATACCTTGTAGTAATTCTGTAATAATTACACTATCGGCGAATGAATAACTTGTTATTTGCGGTACATGTGCAATGCCTTTTGCCGCAGATAATCCCTTTATTTCAAAATTTTCTTGTGTAAAATTATAAAAAAGTTTTGCGGCGTACTTTTTTTTGTCAATTTCAATAAGAAATACCGATCCATTTGTTCCAGAACCTAAATATTCTGGAATTTTCTTCAAATCTTCTTGCGACATTTGTGATACTTCTGCTTTTAATTTTGCTTTTAACTCTTTTATAGTCGGTTCAAATCTCTCCTTATAATTTTTAATATTTTCTTCAATAATAGAATTATCTATTTTTCCTTCCTGCCGAAGAAAATCTATATAATATTTCTTATATTTTTTTATTAAACCGATAATTTCTACTGGTAAATCTGTCGGCAAATTATTTAAATCTTTAATTTTGGAAAGCTCCGCGGAATACTTAAGCAATTTTGCCTTGTTCTCTCCAAGACTTTTCACACTTTTATCAGCAAAAATTTCCACTTGCGCCTGTAAATGTTCTGGACTTTTTTCTTTAAAAGATTGTTGTTCTGTATTATGATTGTGATTTTTTTCAATATTCATTTTTAATCATTTTTAATTGATCAAGAAATAATTTTCTTCTTTTGATGATATTGTCGCGAGACGCGCTTAAATATTTTTTTTGGCCATTTTTTAAAATATGGAATGTTTCAAGTGTTATTGTGCCCGAATAATTAATAGAATTAATTTTTGAAATAATTTTTTTGAACTTATTTTTATTATTAAAAAATAAGTGGTCAATTTGACCATAATTATCATGGAGATGAATGTGTTTGATTTTTTGATAAAATCTTTTCAGAAATAAATCCAATTCAGATTTTGATATTTTATTAGCGTGTCCAATATCTAAAGTAATGTTTGAATTCGGAATATTATTAATTAATTTGGCAAATTCTGATGCCTTACTAAATACTGCGGAAGAATTATTTTCAATGCATAATAAAATTTTGTTTTTTTCACAAATTCTATTGATTTTCAACAATAAATCATTAATATCTTGAAAAGATTTATTGCTTTTTTCATAAGGATGAACCGTAAGTTGATGGATGCCAAGTTTTTTTAAAACTTTTATAATATTGCCAATTTTTTTAAGATGGTCAAACGGATCAATATCCCAATCAAAATGACTAATAGCCTTGAAATTTCCCAAAGCCCTTTTAATCAGTTGAATATCTTGAAAAGTATATTTTAATAGCAAATCTAAATTTTGCGAATCTAATTCTAAGGTAATTTCAATAAAATCAAAATACCTCTTGGCAAATTTTATTTCAGATAATAACTTTGGCAATCCTATGTTAAATTTTATTGGATAGCCATATTTAATATTCATATATTTTTTTATTTATTATAATATAAATTCTCTTTTTATAGTCTAATTCGCGCGAATTAGATTATAAAAATAATTCTTCTAATGAGATTCAAAAAATAAATTTTAACGCCATAAACCCTCCGATTAACAAAATAATAAAAATAACGGAAAAAATATTGAAATATTTGTAAATCGCGCGTTTTACTTGAGGGCCGAAAAGTTTTAAAAAATAGGCAAGAATAAAAAAACGGGCGGCGCGGCCAACCGCGGAAGCAATAATAAAGCCAAAGAGGTTGATTTTAAAAAAGCCGGCGGAAACGGTAATCGCTTTGTAAGGAATCGGAGTGAAAGCGGCGGTAAAGACAACCCAAAAAGAATATTGCTCGTATTTGGCGCCCATCTCGGCCATTAACCCTCCTAAATTATAAAATTCCACTATTTTTTTTCCGACAGCTTCATAAAATCCGTAGCCAATAAAATAGCCGAAAAGCCCGCCCAAAACCGAACCAAAACTGCAGATCAACGCGTATTTCCACCACTTCGTCTTGTTATTCATCACCAAAAGAACGATCAGTAGAACATCAGGCGGAATGGGAAAAAAAGAACTTTCAATAAAAGCTAAAACAAAAAGCGCGAACAGCGCGTGAGGCGTTTCCGCCCAGCTTTCAACCCAAACTCCCGTTTGATGGATTTTTTTTTTTAAAAATTCCAGCATCTTACGCTTTTCTAAGTTTTTCCGCCGCTTCTTCGGGGGAAACAGAAACCACTTCAACGCCGGTTCCTAATTCTAATCCGGCCCAGACGGCAATTCTGGGAAGAATTTCAAAATGCCAATGATAGTACGCCATCTGGTTTTTTTTGGCCGGCGCGGTATGAATGAAAAAATTATAATCGGGATTATTCAACGCCTTTCCCAGTCGGCGCAAAACCTCAACCAAAGCCTGCGCGAGCGCCAATCTTTTTTTCTCATCTATTTCTTCAAAATGCGAAGTGTGCCATTTTGGATAAATTCTCATTTCACAAGACACCCTTGGAGCAAACGGCGAAATTGTGGCAAAATAATCATTCTGAAAAACTACTCTCTTTTTTTTCTTCAATTCCCATTCTAGCATAACACAATGAACACATTGGCCGTGTTTTTTAAAATATCTCTCCGAACCGTTAAAACTCTTTAAAACATCCGATGGCACCGTCGGCATAGCCGTTAGCTGGGAATGAGGATGGGCAATTGACGCCCCCGCTTTTAAGCCGTGATTATGAAATATTAAAATATATTCCGCACATTTTTCTTTTTTAAGTTGAAGATATCTTTCCTGATACGCTTTAAGCACCAGCTGGGCTTCAAGATAATTCATCTCGCCCAAACTCCGCGAATGAGGGCGCGTTATTATTATTTCATGATAACCTACTCCGTCCATTTTATGATACAATCCTTCCTGTTTTGGTTCAGGGCAAATTTTTGAAGGAATTAATATTGGATATTTATTAGGAATTATTTGCACAAACCAATCTTTAAATTCTCCGGCGGATTTTTCCGAAAAATTTAAAGTATACCAGACAAGAGGTTTTGGATTTTCAAATTTTTGCGGATTTTCAAAAGGGCAATTTTTCAACGAAAACTTTTTCCGCGCGCTTTCTTGAATATTATTTAAAAAATACGGCCGCTTTTTCCGTTCCGAAGCGACTAAAATCCAGTCGCCCGACACAAGATCCTGCCTGAATTCGGAAAATTTATTTTTTATTAAAATTTTGTTTTTAATTTTAACGGATTTCATTAAAAATTATTTAAGATTGTATTTTCCAAGCGTTAAATCTAATTTTATTTTTACGGTTTCCCATAGAACCTGAAAATAAGCCGACATCTTGACGCGGCTGGAAGGATCATTTTTCCAATCAGCCGGCACAATGCCGATTTTATATTTTAATGCCCGCGCCAAAGCCAAAGTTTCAATGTCAAAACCCCAGCGATTTATCCGCGCGCGGGAAAAAATTTCTTTTGCCGCAAAATCACGGAACGCTTTGAAGCCGCACTGCGTGTCCCAAATGCCGCGCACCGCCACCAACTGAATAAAAAGATTTCCCAAGTTGCCGAGCAAACGTTTAAACCGGCTTTGCGGCACGGATTGGCGTGCGCCGGCCGCGTCTTTTTTATCGCGCGAACAAATCACCATTTCATAACCTTTGTCAAAAAAAGGCCGCATCAGCTCAAAATGGGAAATATCCGTGGAATTATCCGCGTCGGTAAAAAGCCGAATCCGGCCGCGCGCCGCCAGCATTCCTTCCCGGACGGCGTAACCCTTGCCGCGGTTGTCTTTTATGTTTAAAAGCGATAAATAAAAAATCTCCTTTTTCAATTTTTCCACTTTTTCCGCAGTGGCGTCTTTTGAAGCGTCATTCACCACGATAATTTCGTAAGGATACGGTTGTTTTTTTAAATAGCGTGAAATTTTTTCTAAAGTACCGCCAATCCGCTCCGCTTCATTGTAAGCCGGAATAATCACCGATAAAAAAATATCTGTTTGCATAAAATAATTATATCATTTTATTTTTTCTTTTTTAAGATAACTGTCTAAAATAAGAGCGGCAGCGGAAGCGTCAATTTTTTGATGCCGGCCCTGAAGCCGAACTGCTTCTTTAGTGGAAAGAATTTCATCTTGGAAAATAACTTTCAGTCCGATTTCCCGATAAAGCTGTTGGCCGAATTCTTTGACTTTCTCGGTCATTTTTGTCTCCTCGCCTTTTAAATTCTTAGGCAAACCCACGATAATTTCAGAAATATCCTCATTTTCACAAATCTTTTTAATGGCGCTGAATTTTTCAGCGTTGTTTTCAATAACGACGCGGGGAAAAGCCAGCCGCCCCTCTTTAGCGGATATTGCCACGCCAATCCTTTTTTCTCCAAAATCAATGCCTAATAAACGCATAGTTATAAAATTGCGGTTAAAATTTCCGCGCCGGTTTTAGTCACCGCCACCGTATGCTCAAAATGAGCGGAACGCGAACCGTCCGCGGTTTTCCAAGTCCAGCCATCTTCAGCTAATTTTATTTTTTCCGTGCCGATATTCACCATCGGCTCCAGCGCCAGGACCATTCCTTCTTCAAAGAGAAAACCCGCGCCTCTTTTTCCCCAATTGGGAATTTGCGGCTCTTCATGGATTTGTCGTCCCACACCATGGCCAACCAATTCCTTCACCACGTAAAATCCTTTTGACTTTACATAAGATTCAACGGCAAAACCGATATCGCCGACGCGACCAGCGGTCTTTATCGCGCCAATGCCCAAGGCCAACGCATTTTTAGTTACTTTAATTAAGTTTACGGATTTTTCACCGACATTTCCGACCGGTACGGTAACCGCCGCATCCGTATAAAGCCCTTCCCACCTCATTCCTAAATCAAGACTGACGATATCGCCGTCTTTTAAAATTCTGGCGGAAGGAAAAGCGTGCACTATTTCATCGTTCACCGAAACGCAAAGCGAAAAAGGATAAGGAATTTTGGCGTCCGCAGTTTTATATCCCTTGAAAGCGGGTTGGCCGCCTTGTTTTAAAATCAGTTCTTCGGCGCGCCGGTCAAGTTCTTCGGTGGCAATTCCGGGCGCCGCGATTTGAGAAACAATATTTATAATGTTGGCCAGCCGCCGGCCGCCTTCCCTTAAAATCTTCAGTTCTTTCTCGTTCTTAATCCGCATCTAATTAACTTTCAAACCAACGGCTTTTAAAATATTTTGATGGATCAGTTCCGGATCCAGAGGATTGCCGTCTATTTGAATAAGTTTATTTCTGCTTTCTTTTTTATAATAATTAACAGCTGGGCGCACGTGTCTTTCGTAGTAAACCAAACGGTTCTCAATCCGTTCTGCCGTGTCATCCGGCCGGCCTCTTTTTTTCATTCTTCTTGCCGCTTCTTCCCGAGAAATGTCAACCAAAACGGGAAAAACTTTTTTTCGGCCGTAAAATAAAAAAGCTTCGTCTATTATCCTGGCCTCCATAATCGTTCGCGGAGAACCGTCCACGATCAAATGTTTTTTTTCATCAATTTCTTCAACCAACCGGCCGCCCCAAGCCCAAACCGCCAGAAAATCAGGGGCTTTCGCTCCCGCTTTCATCACTTTTTTATCCACCAGCCGGCTGGTTAAAGAATCTTTTTGCCCGACTATTTTCCGCAGTTTATCGCCGGTATAAACATATAAAACGCTGCCGGCTCCGAATTTTTTTTCCAGATATTTCTTCAAAAGCTCCGCTTGCGTGCCTTTCCCCGAACCGGAACGACCGATAAATATAAAATTCAGTGGTTTATTCATATTCCCTCATCACAATCTGCGCTTCAATCTTTTTAACGGTGTCCAAAACCACGGAAACTACGATCAAAAGAGCGGTGCCGCCGATCGTCAAAAAAGCCAAACCAGTTACGGCTCTGACCGCTAAAGGCAAAACCGCGATCAATCCCAGAAAAATAGCGCCGATCAAAGTAATGCGATTTAAAATCTTTTCAATAAAATCGGCTGTGGAACGGCCGGGCCGGAGACCGGGCACGAAAGCGCCGCTTTTTTGAAGATTTTGCGAAATAGCGCCGGGATCAAAAGTAACCGCGGTATAAAAATAAGTGAATAAAAATACCAAAATAAAATAAAGAACGGCGTACACCCAGAGATTATTGAAAAAATTAATCAGCGCGGCAAAAACGTTCTGCAGAGAGGCGCCGCCCACGCCCGCCAGAATATTAAAAATCATCTGCGGAAAAAGCAGAATAGACAACGCAAAAATAATGGGAATCACTCCGGCCTGATTGACTTTCAAAGGCAAATAAGTGGACATTCCGCCGTAAACTTTCATTCCTCTTATTCTCTTGGCGTAAGAAACCGGCAAAGGCCTTTCACCTTCGGTAATAACCACGACCGCGGCGATAATGGCCGCCGCAACGATTAAAAATCCGACAATCATCGGCAATTGTGAAATATCCATCGCGAAAAACGTCTGGCGCACGGCCTGCGGAATACCGGCCGCAATCCCGGCAAAAATCATGACGGAAACGCCGTTGCCGATGCCGTATTCGGAAATCAATTCGCCTAACCACATCAAAAAAACGGCGCCGGCCGTCACCACCAGCACATTGGTCAGTCGGTCAAAAAAAGTCAAATTTGTTAAAACTCCCTGACGCTCCAAAAGAGTCAAAAGCCCAAAACCCTGAAGCACAGCCAAAGGCACGGTCAAAAACCGGCTGTATTGATTAAATTTTTGGCGGCCCGCCTCGCCTTCTTCATGATAAAGTTCCTTGAGGGCCGGAAAAATCATCGTTAAAAGCTGCAGAATAATCGAAGCGGTAATATAAGGGCCGACGCCAAGCATCACGATGGAAAGATTATCCAAAGCGCCGCCGGAAAAAATATTCAAAAGGCCGAAAAACTGATTGCCGGCAAAAAAAGACTTTAAACGCAAAACATCAACCCCGGGAATGGGGATAGCCGCGCCGATTCTGAACACCATTAAAATACCTAAGATAAAAAGTATCTTTTTTCTAAGATCCGGACTTTTGAAGATAAGACGCATTTTATTCCACATTGCCGCCGCTTTCTTTTATTTTTTTTCGGGCTGATCCGGAAATCTGGCAATTCTCAATTAAAAGTTTTTTATCCAATTTACCCGCGCCTAAAATTTTAATGGCCGGCATTCTACCCGATTTTAATTTTAATAAACCTTTTTTTATTAAGATATTCGGCGTTACTTTTTCGCCATCCTTAAAATGCGGAGAAAGACTTCCGATATTTATCGCTTTCGGCTTTTCTTTGATCGCCTTAAAACGATAACCGCGCTTTTTCGGCAATTTCTTTATTATATCCCTCATTTCCGGGCGAAGCCGATGGCCGGCCCGCGCCTTTTGGCCTTTAATTCCCCGGCCGGAATAACTGCCGCGCTTTCCGCCGCGGCCGATCCGTTTCTTAAACTTTTTTCTAATGGTTGATTTAATTTCGTGTATCTGCATAATCGTTTAAATTTTTTATGGCTTCCAGCGTTGCTTTCGCATTATTGATTTTATTTTTAGTGCGGGATAAAATCTTGGCTGTAACGTTTTTGATTCCGGCTAATTCCAAAATAACGCGAGCGGAACTGCCCGCGACTAAACCTTTTCCCGCGGAAGCGGGACGCAAAAGCACTTTAGCCGCGCCGTATTTTCCGATGGACTCGCAAGGCAGAGAACTATTTCCGGTTATCGGCACTTTAATCAAATTCTTTTTAGCGATTCTAACCGCTTTATCTATGGCCAGAGTCGTATCCGCGCCTTTGCCAACGCCGACGCCGACCCGGCCGCCGCGATCCCCCACCACTAAAGTCGCCCGAAAAGTAAAACGCCGGCCGCCCGCCATCACCCGCGCCACGCGCCTTAAATCAATAAGCCGCTGTTCAAACTCGGCGTTTTTTTCTTCGCGTTTAGGCGATCTTCTTTTATATTTTTTTTCTTCCTTAAAAACCATAAAAACTCTTTAAAATTAAAAATCCAAACCCCCTTCGCGCGCTCCTTCCGCCGTCGCTTTAACCCGGCCATGATAAAGGAAACCGCCCCGGTCAAAAACAGCTTTTTTCACGCCGGCTTTAAGGGCAAGCTCCGCGATTTTTTTGCCGAGCCGGCGGGCTTTTTCGGTTTTAGTTTCTTTTTTTTCGCCTTTAGACTTCCCTTTTTTAAAAAAATCTCCTATCCCTAAAATAGTCTTTTGTTCTTCATCATTTATAAGCTGTAAAAATATATGCTTATTTGATTTAAAAACAGAAAGGCGGGGGCGGCTGGCAGTGCCTTTAACTTTTGCCCGGATTCGCTTGTGGCGCCGGATTCGTTTTTGATGTTTTAGGTCCATAATTTTCTGTTTTTTTTAAGCGGCGGCCGCGGTCTTTTTGCCAGCCTTTCTTCTGACCACTTCTCCTTCATAACGAATGCCTTTTCCTTTATAAGGTTCAACTTTTTTAAAAGCCCTGATGCTCGCCGCCGTTTGCCCCACCGATTCTTTATCATTTCCAGAAATAATAATCTTGTTTTTTTCTACCTGAAAATTAACGCCCGCCGGCTTTTTAATTTCTATTGGATGCGAAAAACCAAGGCTTAAGACAAGCTTGTCTCCCTCCAGTTTAACCCGGTAACCCACGCCCTCTATCTCCAGTTTTTTCTCAAAACCTCTGGTTACGCCCTCAATCATATTTTTAACGTGAGAAGCGTAAGTTCCCCAAAGCGCCGAAGAATTCTTTGTTTTTTTAGCGATTTGTAAAATTATTTTTCCGTCCGCCGCTTCTATTTTTATTTCTTTCAGAAAATCGCGCGTTAATTCGCCTTTCGGGCCTTTCACTTTAACTTCGCCGTCTTTAATCGCAACGATCACGCCAACCGGAATTTTAATTGGATTTTTTCCTATTTTGCTCATAAATTACCAAATTTCAAAAAATACTTCTCCGCCTATTTTCTTTCGGCGCGCTTCTTTGTCCGTCATCAAACCTTGGGAGGTGGAAATCACCGCCAGTCCCGCTCCCCGCTTTATCAGCCGAAGCATTGCCAATGGCCGATAAATTCGCCTGGAAAGCTTGGAAACGCGCTTTAAATCGTGAATTCGGCCCCGACCTTCTTTGTTATAAAGCAAAACAACATTTATTATTTTATTATTTTTTTTGCCTTTTTTGGAAAAATTCCCGATAAAACCGTTGGTCCGCAGAATCTTGGCGATTTCCATTTTTAATTTGGAATGCGGAATATCCGCGCTTTCCTTTTTTACGGCCTGCGCGTTCTTAATCCTTATTAACATATCGGAAATTTGATCCGTCATTTTTTTTATTTTTACCTTCGGAAGAAAATAAAGTGATTTATTTTCTTACCAACTTGACTTTGTAATACCCGGAATCAGCCCTTCGTTGGCCAACTCCCTGAAACAAATCCGGCAAAGATTAAAATCTCTCATAAATCCGCGCTTGCGGCCGCAGCGAAAACAGCGGCGCACGGCGCGGCTCGCGAATTTTGGCTTTTTTTTTGCTCTGGCAATAACTGATGTTTTGGCCATAAAATGATTATTTTTTTACGAACGGCACGCCCATTAATTCAAATAATTCCAGCGCTTCTTCGCGGCTTTTACTGTTCGTCACAAAAGTAACTTCCAATCCGAAAATATTTTTAACGTCTTCACCGATCATCTCGGGAAATAAAATATTTTCCCGGATCCCAATGCTCAAATTTCCTCCCCGGTCCACGGATTTCCGGCTGATGCCCCTAAAATCGCGCATTCGGGGGATAGTGGAATTTATTGTTTTCTCAAAAAAATCAGCCATTCTTTTTCCCCGCAAAGTAACGGCAAAACCAATCGGCATGCCTTTTCTGGTTTTAAAAGACGCGATGGCTTGTTTAGCGCCTTTTTCCGCGATCCGCTGGCCAACGATCGCTTCCATTTGTTTCTTAATTTCTTCTCTCTCCTTATCTTCGTGATACTTTCCGATCCCGACGTTAACCGCCGCTTTTATCAAACGCGGCGCCATCAGTTCGTTTTTATACCCAAATTTTTTTTTCATTTCCAAAACAATTTGTTTTCTGTTTTTTTCTTTTAAAATCATAAAAAATTATATTTCCGCGCCGCATTTCTTGCAAATTCTCGCTTTTGATTTATTATCGAAAATTTTAAAAGCCCGCCGGGTCAATTTGCCGCATTGGGAACATTTAAGCATTAAATTGGAAATAGGAATAGGCATTGAAATTTGGATAATGCTGCCTTTTTCTCCCGCGCGGCGCGGCCGGCGATGTTTTTTTACCATATTTGCCCCTTCCACAACCGCTTTATTCAGATGGGGAATCACTTTTAAAATCTTCCCGAATTTTCCCCGGTCCTTGCCTGAAAGGATGAAAGCGGTGTCATTTTTTTTAATCATAAAAAAACTCTAAATTACTTCCGGCGCCAAAGAAATAATTTTGGTAAAACCTTGTTCGCGCAATTCCCGGGGAATGGGCCCGAAAATTCGCCCGCCTTTCGGCTCTTTGCCGTCTATAATCACTACGGAATTATCGTCAAATCTTAAATAAGAGCCGTCTTTTCTTCTGAAGGGCGCTCGCTGGCGCACGACCACGGCTTTCAATACTTCTTTTTTCTTGACCAATTTTCTCGGTTCGGCAATTTTAACGGAAACAACGATAATATCGCCCAAGCGCGCGTAGCGGCGGCGCGTCCCGCCGAGCACTTTAATGCATTGAACTAATTTGGCGCCCGAATTATCCGCGACGCTCAACATTGACCGAAGCTGAATCATATCACTCTGAATTTTTTATCCCGGGAAAGAGGACGGCATTCTTCAATCGCCACTTTATCTCCGACCTTGCGCTCATTTTTTTCATCATGGGCCTTATAATGTTTGGTGATTTTCATATATTTTCCATAGCGGGGATGCCGGACATACCGCTCCACCGCCACCACGACTGTTTTTTTCATCGCCGCGGATACCACTTCTCCTTTTAAAATTTTTTTTATCCTATCGGGGGTTATCATAAAATAACAAAAAAATTATTAGCGATTAAACTTTAAAAAAGTAAGAAAGCGGGCGATATTTTTTCTGATCAACCGGGCTTCTTTTACATTTTTTACTTTGCCGGCCGTCACATTAAACCTGAATTGTAGCAGTTTAGCCCTTTCTTTGTCCAACAAAGATGTTAATTCCTCTTTTGATTTAGCGGCAAGTTCTTTTATTTTCATATTATTGTTTAAGTTCTCTGGCGATAAATTTTGTTCTGACCGGCAATTTGGCGCCGGCTTTTCTTAAAGCTTCGCGCGCTTCGCTTTCCAAAATACCGTCCACTTCAAAAAGAACCTGGCCGGGCTGGACGATCGCCACGTAACCGGCCGGATCGCCTTTGCCTTTTCCCATTCCCACTTCCGGCGGTTTTTTGGTCAGAGGCTTATCGGGAAAAATCCGAATCCACATTTTTCCGCCTTTTTGAACATAACGGGAAATGGCTTTTCTCGCCGCCTCAATCTGACGGGAAGAAATCTCATGGGAATCTTCGGTTTTCAGGCCAAAACTGCCGAAAACCACGGAGGTTCCGCGGGTGGCGATTTTACGGGAAAAATTTCTTCCTCTTTGCCATTTTCTATGTTTAACTTTTTTTGGAAACAACATATTATTTTTCAAAAATTTCTCCCCGATAAATCCAAACCTTTATCCCGATGTCTCCGTAAGGCAAATGGGCTTTTTCTCTCGCAAAATCAACGTCCGCTCTTAACGTTTGAAGAGGAATCCGGCCTTGATGCAGCCATTCATAGCGCCCCATTTCCGATCCGCCTAATCTGCCTTGAAGCGCCACTTTCACTCCCTTTACCTCTTTACAAGCAACCGCCCGGTCAATGGCCTGCTTCATCACCCGCCGGAAAGGCAAGCGCTTTTCTAAACTTTCCGCCATCATTTGAGAAAGAATTCTAGCGTGAGATTCGGGTGATTTTACTTCTTCCACAGCCACTTTTATATTTTTAAATCCGCCCAAATTCAATTTGTTTATTTTTTCCGCCACTTCTTTTTTCAGTTTTTCTATTCCTTCGCCGCCGCGGCCGATCACCATTCCGGGACGCGAAGTTTTAATCTTTAAACTAAAAAAATCCGGCGAACATTCAATTTCCAGATCTTCCACGTACATTCCGCGCAGCCGTTTTTCCAGCCATTCCCTGATAATCACGCTGGTTTTTAAAAAATCCCGATAATGTTTGGTGCGCGACCAGCGCGACCGCCAGTCGCGGATGCTTTGCAATCTGAATGAATAAGGGTGAACAGTATGGGTCATAATTAAACTTTATGGCTTAATGAATTTTTTCCACCTGAGGCGGATTCGCCTTTGGCGGAAACTTCGTTATCTTCTTGTTCGGAAAGAATAATGGAAACATGGCTGGTTTTTTTTCGGATCATCGCGGCCCGGCCAAAAGCCCGCGGCCGATAACGTTTGAGCATCGGGCCTTCATCAACTCTGATTTCTTTGACGTAAAGGCAGTCTTCGTTTTTAATTCCGAAATTATTCCGGGCGTTAGCCAAGGCTGATTCAAGCATCTTTTTTAAAGGCCGGGCCGCTCTTTTGTTTAAAAATATCAGTTGTTTTATCGCTTTCCGGACTTTTTGATTCCGCATTAAATCCGCCGCCAATCTGACTTTTCGGGGGGAAATGCGCAAATAATTAAGTTTTGCTTTAATCTCGGTCATAAAATTATGCTTTGGCGGCCTGGGCTTTTTCCGTCTCTGCTTGTTTAGCTTTAGCTTCCAGTTCTTTTTGAATTTTGCCGCCGTGCCTGGTAAATTTTCGCGTCAGGCTGAATTCTCCCAAACGATGTCCGACCATTTCTTCTTTGACCGCCACTTCAATGAAATCTTTTCCATTATGCACTAAAAAAATATGGCCGACCATTTCCGGCGAAATCATGGAACGGCGCGCCCACGTCTTAATCGCCGCGCCAGGCGCGGCTTTTATTGTTTTTTTTAATAATTTTTCGTCCACATAAGGGCCTTTTTTAGTTGATCTGGTCATAAACTTGTTGTTTTTTATTTTCTCTTTTTATTTTCCCTTCTTTGCAGGATAAAAATATTTGAATATTTTTTTCTTTTTCTGGTTTTAACTCCCCGAACACCTTTACCCCATCTGTTTTTCGGCCGGCGCAGACCGCGGAGCGCCCGGCCTTCGCCGCCGCCTAAAGGATGGTCGCAGGGATTCATCGCCGAACCTCTGACGGTCGGCCTTATCCCCAGCCAGCGGGAACGCCCGGCCTTGCCGATAACCGTCAAATTATGCTGAGGGTTGGAAACTTGGCCGACGCTGGCCCAAGAAAAAGAATTAATTTTTCTGATCTCGCGAGACGGCAGTTTTATCTGAGTTTTTCCCTCATCATGAGCCAAAACTACCGCGCTGTTTCCGGCTGAACGCGCCAAACGCGCTTCTGTTTCCGGCTTTAATTCAACATTATAAACCAGCGTGCCCACCGGTATATTTTTTAAAGGAAGCCGGTTGCCGGGCGCGATCTCCGCTTTTTCCGAAATCATAATCTCTTTCCCGATTGTTAAGCCGTCCGGCACGACCATATAACGCTTTTCGCCGTCCCGAAAAACAACCAAAGCGATGAAAGCGCTGCGGTTCGGATCATATTCTATGCTGGCAATCCTTCCGGAAATGTCTTTTTTATCAAATTTAAAATCAACTATCCGCCAAAGACGCTTGTGACCGCCGCCTTTATGATAGGTGGTAATTCTTCCTTTGTTGTTTCGCCCAGCCGCGCGCCGAAACCCGCGGATCAAACTTTTCTCCGCTTTCTTATCGCTTAAAAGCCGGCGGTATTTTATCCCCGTAATATGCCTCCGGGAAGGAGTGGTTGCTTTGTATTGTTTCAGGCTCATAAAAAATTACACGAATTCTATTTTATCACCTTCTTTTAAAATTACCAGCGCTTTTTTATGGCTTGTCCGGCGGCCGGCCACGCCGCGGCTGAATTTCATTTTGCAATGTTTCGGCAAGATTCTCACCCTACTCACTTTAACGCTGTAAAGCTCTTCAATCGCCTTTTTAATCAGCGGCTTATTGGCTTCATCCTTTACTTCAAAAACATAATGCCCGCCTTGCTTTTCTCCTTTTCTTGTTAATTCTTCGCTTAAATAAGCGCTTTTTTCGGTAAGATGAGGGGAAAAAATAACGGTCTGGGCTAATTTTGATTCCTTAAGTTTTACAGCCGCTTTCCCGCGCTCCGCCTCGCCGACCGCCGTATTTTTAACGAGATTCGGCTTCGGTTCCGCTAATTTTTCTTTCCGTTTCTTTTCAAATCTTTCTTTTTCTTTTTTTCTTTTAAAAACGTCAAATAAACCCATAAATAATTTATTTTTTAATGAATCTTTCCTTGATAACCTTTATTGTTTCTTCCGGCATAACCAGATATTTGTAAGAAAATATATCCAAGGCGTTTATATTTCGCGCTTCCCGCGCGTCAACTTGCGGCAAATTTCTTATGGCTCTCGCGGAATCGCTCGCCGGCTTGGCTAAAAGCGTTAAAGTCCGGCCGCCCCATTCGCCTAATTTTTCAAAACCTTTTATTTTTTTTAAGGCGGAAAAAAGATTATGCGCTTCTTTGGTTTTCGCTTCCTTAAATTTTAAACCGCTCAAAAAAATAATTTCTTTATCCGCCGCTTTCTTGGAAAAAGAAACCAAAAGAGCTTTGTTTTTCATCTTTTTGTTTATTTTCTTATCGTAAATTTTTTCCTTAAGCGGGCCGTGAGTAACGCCGCCCCCGATCCAAAGAGGAGAACGGATGGAACCGTGGCGGGCCCGGCCAGTGCCTTTTTGCCACCAGGGTTTTTTGCCGCCGCCCCTGACTTCTCCGCGTCCTTTGCTGTGAGCGGTGGCGGCGCGCCGATTAGCTCTTAACGAAACAAGGACTTGATGGACTAAATCAGGATTCCAAGGCAGGCCGAAAATACTTTCCGGCACGTCGATTGTCCCTTCTTTTTCTCCTTTTTGATTATGTAATCCGGCTTTCATAAACTTAATGAACTTTATAACTTCAATATCTCCACCAGTCCTCCTCTTGCTCCCGGGATTGCTCCGGAAACAACCAATAAGTTATTTTTTTCGTCTATTTTTATAATTTTTAAACCTTTCA
>Ga0209542_10001936_pt1 | contig 47613 bp, 50 predicted proteins | sample RifCSPhighO2_01_FD_184028 | JGI IMG/M metagenome (GOLD analysis project Ga0209542, IMG submission 184028) | Soil microbial communities from Rifle, Colorado - Rifle CSP2_plank highO2_0.1 (SPAdes) (version 2) | ecosystem: Environmental > Terrestrial > Deep subsurface > Rock core/Sediment ...
AGTAATAATTAAGTTTTATATTGATGAAGCTAAAGGATGGGCTGATGAAAATGAGGCTGAATTAAGCTCAATTGAAGGTGTTAATTCTATAAATGTAGAAGAAGTTAGAAGAGCTGTAGGTTAAATGTTTAAAAGTGTGACTTTCTGGAGCGAATTTCCAGAAAAAGTTGATTGGAATGAGTTCAAGAAATTAATTGATTTTAAGTGTAGTGTTTATGTTATTTCACATAATATAAAAGACTATGAAAAATGGAATAAGAAAGTAAAAAATAAGTTTATAGATGTTGGGGCTTGGCCTGCTTTATCTTTTGAAGAAGGATATTGGTTTTCTGGATTAACTTCTAAGAAATCAATTGATAAGTTAAAAGATTTTAAAGGTTTGAATATTAAAATTGATTTAGAACCTCCAATTAGAATGAAAACTTATTCTGATTTACAAGCATTTGCTTATGCAATTGAATTTTTTTTATTTAGAAATTATCCAAATAGTAATTATTTAAAGCAAACTATTAATAAATTAAGTAAAGATACTAAGATTATTGCAAGTGGTTATCCATTTCCAAAGTTTTTAAGTAGAAAATATGGTGGTGATATTAGAATTAATGATAGTCTTAAGAAAAATTATTTTATTTATACTTCTATGTTACCTTTTAAATCTTTATTTAATAAATATTATAAATGGTTTATTAGAAATAAGATAAAAGAAGAAAATGACAATTGTATGTTTGCTCTAGGTTGTATTGGTCCTGGGATTTATGGGAATGAAAGAGTTTATAAAAATGTAAATGAATTTGCAGAAGACTTAGAGATGTTTAATAATTTGAATGTTAAGAATTTAGTAGTATTTGAAGTTAGCGGAATAATGAATAGAGATAATCCAAAAGAGTGGATAGAAGCAATTAAAGGTTACTTAAAATGAAAGCTTACGATTTACATTTTCATACTAAATATAGTCCTTGTAGCAATTTAGACCCTAAATTAGGTTTAAAATTAGCTAAGAAAAGAGGATTAAATGGAATTGCTGTTACAGATCATAATGAAATTAAAGCAGCTTATCAAATTTCTAAGCTAAATAAGGATAAGGATTTTGAAGTAGTAATTGGGAGTGAATTAAGTGTTAATGGCGGGCACATAACTGCATTATATATTAATGAAGTTCCAAAGAAATTAGATTTTTTTAGTGTAGTTGATTCTGTAAAAAGCCAAGGAGGATTGTTAATTTTTGCACACCCATTTGATTTAAGTAGGAAGCATTTTGATAAGGATTTTATATATAAGAATTTTAAGTATCTTGATGGAATCGAAGTTTATAATTCAAGGGAAATTTTTAATGTTTTTAATTTGATTGCAAGTAAAACAAATAGAGAATTAAATTTGGCTGCTGTTGGTGGGAGTGATTCTCACTTTAGTTTTGAGGTTGGCAGAACTAAAACATATTTCAATGATAACTTATATAAAAGCATTAAAAAAAGAAAGACTTTTGTTGAAGGAACTAATGTTTATGGGGCTCCTGGGCATCTTTTTACAAGAGTACATAAATTATTAAATAAGTTAAATTATTCAAAATAGATGGAACCTTTGAGTGATGAGCAACTAATTGAGTTAGATGAAATTTCAAAATTACCTCCTGAAGAGCAACAAATAAAGGTTAGAGAATTTTTTAGTAAATTAAGCCCTGGGCAAATTGAGTGGTTAAAAAATCAACAGCAGCAAACTAGTGGTAATCAATGTCCATTTTGTTTAATTGTGGAAGGTAAAATAAAGGCTAGGGTTGTTTATAATGATAATTTAATTATTGCTGCACTAGACATAAATCCTGCTAATAAAGGGCATATAGTTGTATTTCCTAAAGAACATGTAAAAGACTCTTTTGAAATGGATGCAAATTTATTTCTAAACTTGATGAGTGTTTCAAATAAGATTGGTGGGTATGTTAAAGGGATTGTAAATGCTAATGGGGTAAATATATTAATTTCTAATGGGGTAAGTGCTGGGCAAAGAATAGACCATTTTATTGTGCATGTCCTCCCAAGATTTGAAGGAGATAAAGTTAAATTCACATGGGAAAACCAGAAAGTTAGCGAAGATGAAATGAATCAAATTATAGAGGGGTTTAGAACTTTTAGTATAGGTCCAATAATAAATGAAGAAGCAAATGTTGAGGACGTAAAAATTGATGAAAATAAAGAGTATTTTTATACTGATGATGCAGATAGGATACCTTAAGTTATAATTAATATTAAATTACCAATCACCATACTTACAATAACGCCCAAAGTGATTGCTGGGACAAATGGGATTCCTTCTTTTATTGTTACATTCTTAATTTTTAATTTCTTTAACTTTAAAATATCTTCTTTAGAAATTCCAGTATTTGAGGGTCGGTAAATAATTTTTTGTTTTAAAAGAACATTTTTTACAAGCCAATCTCCCTCTGTTAATTTTGATACAGGTATTTGTTTTATTAGATATTCTTTTTCTATAACTTTTATTATTTTAATTAATAAATATGTTAAAGATACCAGAATTGTAGTGAAGAATAGTAAAACCCCAAAGTTTTTGTTTATGATTGCTATTATCAGGGTAATAGACACTAGAATTACCCAAACATGAGTTATTTTAGATTCTAAAATATCTTTGAAGGTAATTTTCAAAATTTTCTTAGTAGATCTATTCTTAATGAGTAGGCCTATACACCACAAAATACTATAAACAGAACCTATAATAAAAATATTTAATAAGATTGTCAGAATAAAAGGAATATTTCCTATATTAGGATTAAAAAATTTATAAAGTTCTTTTGGGAATAAAATAAATGCTGCGCCAATTCCCATTAATAATTTTGCATCACCACCACCCCACTGTTTTGTGTAATATAAAATGAGCCCTAAAGAAAAAAATACAAAAAAGCCTATGAATGAGTAGAATGTATTACTAAATTGCTTTGTAATTATTGACTGTAGAAGGTTTAAGCCTAAAGATACAGCAATTATAGAGTAGCTTATTAAATTTGGGACTTCTTTAGTTTTAATATCAATATAAGAAGCTAATATTAATAAGAATAGTACTGTAATACTTATTATTAAACCAATCATGGAATTGTCAATAATTAGGTTTATAAATATTTTTGTATTAATATAGTGATGACTATTTCAGTTATTGGGGCTGGGCCGGCTGGTTCTTATTCAGCTTATTTACTAGCTAGGGCAGGTTTTGATGTGAATATATATGAGGAGCATAATATAGTTGGCAAGCCGATTCAATGTACTGGAATTACAACTAGTTTTATTGAAAATTACATAAATGTTAATGACAGTTTTGTTATAAATAAAATAGATACTGTTAAGGTTTATTCTAACAATAATAATGTAGAATTTAAGCTAAAAAGAAAGAATATCGTAATGGATAGGCATGGTATGGATAATTATTTCTTAAATAAAGCCTTAGATACTGGGGCAGAACTATTTACAGGACACAAATTTATTGATTCTAATAAAGATGACATTATACTAAGGAATAATGGGAATTTAGTTAAAACTAAAAAAGATGTTGTTATTGGTGCAGATGGGCCTAACTCGCAAGTTGCTAAAAGTTTTAACATGAAAGGAAAAAGAGAAAATTTCTTAGGATTGCAAGCTACATTAAAAGGAGATTTTGATAGTTCTGTATTTGAGGTGTATCTAGGAAGTAATTATTGCCCTGGATTTTTTGCTTGGGTAGTCCCAGAGGATACCAAAACAGCTAGGGTGGGATTAGCAGTTAGAAATGGTTTTAATGGTAGAGCTTATTTTGAAAGATTTATCAAAAATAAAGGGAAGGTTGTAGACCTACAAGCAGGCCTTATCCCTATATATAATCCTAGGCTGGAAACTGAAAAAAATAATACCTATTTAGTTGGAGATGCTGCAACTCAAGTGAAGGCTACTACTGGGGGAGGCATATTATACTCATTAATTGCTGCAGGAGAATTAGCTGAGGCTATTAAGAATAAAGAAAGTTATGAAAAAAAGTGGAGGGGAAAAATAGGCCACAGTCTAAATTTACACCTTTTATTAAGAAATTACTTAGATAGATTTAATGAAGAGGATTATAATAAGTTATTAGAACTATTTAATAACAAAAACGCCAAAGAATTAATAGAAAGCTATGATAGGGAATTTCCGATAAAGTTATTAATTAAGCTAGTAATAGCACAACCAAGATTATTAAAATATGTTACTAAGGTGATGTAAATGTTAGGAGATAAAGAAATTTATAATATTGCTTTTGAGACTCACTATGAGTTTTCTATAGATTATTTAATAGAATGTAAATTTGAAATTTTAGTATTTGAGAAGTTTGTAAAACTGCTTGAAAAAAGTCATATTATAGAAAAGCTTGTTCAAAATAAATTGGTTGATAATCCCAAAGAGCTAAACTTAGTAGTTTACACATTTGATGGGGATCCCAATAAGATGTTTATTTGTAAAACTGTCTTAAATAGATTATCCAAGAAGTTTAGTAAACAAAAACAAAAGTTGTTCCTACAAGCCATTGTTTTACATGAACTCTGCCACGCTTTAAGTAATAGCTATGAAAGGAATATCAATGATTATGGGTTTTTGATTTCTACAGAAGAAGGCATGGAAAATTTAAGGGAGGAGTTCCCAGATTTTTGTAAAGTGTTGGATGAGGGTAAGAAGGTTCTAATTAAAGAGCAGAAAAGTAAAAAAAGGATAAAATAAATTAATAGCCCATCATATAATAGTAAGGCCTATCTGATTGCATCATACTTGGGTAGTATCTACCATCATAATTACCAAAATTGTCTACACTGCTGTCGTATCTATAGTCTCTATAAGTATTTGTGGTAGGAGATCTGTTTGAGAATCTTCTATTATCTCTGTCTACTCTGTCAATGTCTAAACTTCTGTCAAATTTTTCGTATCTTTGGTAACGAACAATACTAGTTGTTGAGGATCTACTAAAATCATTTACGCCTCTGTTAATATCAATATATCTTCTATTATAGTAAACTCTATCATAATATCTTGGCGATCTTGAAAGGAATCTATTGCTGTTAATACTATCTGATTGTTCTATTCTCTCAAAGTTTTCTGACCTTTCGAAACTCTCTCTTTCAGAAACTCTCAATGAACTTTCTAAGTCTATTGATCTTGGGTCACTTAAATCATAGTTATTGTAGTGTGTTGCTTTAACACCTAAGCTAAGAGAAAAGCTTATCAAAAATATTAATAAAAGTACTGATAATTTCCTGTTCATGTTACTATGCCTCCTGTGGTTGTTAAGTGTACTAAGCTAGAAAAAGATTTAAAGATATTGTTTAGTTTACAGCCTCTAAAAAAAGTAGTAAAATAGAAAACCTTTTAAATTGCCTTATAATTATAAATATTTATGATAAACCATAGAAAGGGGCAAACCTCAGCAGGCCCTATAATGGTGCTAATTTTACTGATTGCATTATTCATCATATTATATTTATTGTTAATACCTCCCGAGGACAGAAATAGATTATTAAATAGGACTACAAGTAACCAAAATAATAATAAGGATAACAATGTAGGCCCTGACGTTAGTAGTTCTGTTAAAACATTATTACTAGAAAGTCCTGGAATTGTCTCTGCTACGGAAGAGGATAAGATAACTAGGCATTTAAATCCAGTTAGTATATTTGTTAGATATGAGCCAAGTTTAGTTACCCTTACTAATTCTTTAAGTGTTGAGAAAGGAGCATTCTCAGAACAAGATCAGAATATTTTTTTTGACATTTCTGATATTAAAAACTTAAGAAAAGCAACACTTACATTTGCTGTTGAAGAAAGTAAAGGAAAGTTAGAAGTAAATCTTAATGAAAATTCTGTTTTCAACGAAGAAATTGATGAAACTTCATTACAAATTGTGAATTTGCCTAAGACATTTTTAAGAGATAAGAATGAGCTAGTTTTTTCAGTAAGTGGACCTGGAGGCGCTTTTTGGAGTAAGAATGAATACAATCTACAGGATGTTAAATTAAAACAAGAATATGAAGTATTAAACGCGAAAGAAGCTAGGACTTTTGTAATACCTAAAAATGAATTGGATAATATAGACAAGTCAAGATTAGAATATGGCATTTACTGTAACTCCTTAGATAGCAAAGATACAAGCTTTAGAATATATATGAATGAACAACTATTATTAAGTGAAATTATTACATGCGGTAGTGGACAAAGAAGTGCAGACATAAGCTCGAATAGATTTGTTGAGGGAGAAAATGAGATGTTATTTGTTGTTGATGATGGGGATTACTTAGTCAATGATATAAAATTAATAAACGATCTTAAGAAGAGTGAAACTAGAACTTATTTCTTCAATATTAATTCGAAAGATTTTTTCGATGTGCAAGACAGATTAAAAGACGTTTTTTTAGACATGAGTTTTGATAAAGAAGGTAGTAAAATAGCAGAAATATGGGTAAATGATTTTACTATTTTTATGGACACTGATGAAAGTTTTTTTTCTGAGGATATTTCTGAGCTAGTTGAGGAAGGAGAGAATTTTATAAGGATCTTGCCAGATAATGAGTTTTTGATTAGAAGCTTAAGAATCACTTTAGATTAAAAAGAGGTAAATGAATGGCTTTAGCTCCAAAAATTAGTCCAATTAGTGCATTTAGGAAATTTAGGAACTGGGGTAGGATAAGTAATACTTCTCAAAGTAGTACTTCCCGACAAGTTCCTACGCAGCCAAGTACTTCTAATATTAATATACAGGTAAATGGGGGCGGTGCTGGGAAATCTAGTGGAAGTGAAAAAGAGTCTTTTCTTAAAAAACTAGTTAAACCAAAAACAGGAGAAGAGTCAAAAAATACTTTTTGGGATATTATATTATTGCCTTTTAAACCATTTGTTTATATCATTAAGAATTTTGGCTTTCCGCTGCTTGCAATAGGCATTGTTATCATTGCAGTTATTTTCTTTATAAGGGCAACAAATGAAGGTTTTTTACAGTCTGCAACTAAGGAAGGATTAGTGGGTATTGAAAGAACTGGAGCCCCAATACTTGTTAAGTCTGTTTTTTGGAGAAATTTGTACATGGCTTGGAAAAATCCTTCTAGTTTGAGGGACCCATATTCTTTGGATACAGTAACAGTAAAATCTGATGCAAATTATGGTGTTAAGATTCAAAGTTTTGGTAATGTGGTTGAGAGATTTGTGTCTCAAAATGGAGAGCCAATTAACATAGCACTTTTTGCAAATATCGAAGCTACAAGTTTGCCTGATGAAGGAGATTTAGAAATAATTTTTAGTTGTTTCATTAATGAAGCAGGAAATAAAATCACTAATGGGGTAACAAAACCATCTACCAAAGTAATGCCCCAAGGAGCTGATTCAGAAACCTTTAGCGTAGAATGTTCCTTTCCAAACTATGCAAAATTTGATAATAAAGAGAATACTAAAAGGGTTGAATTTGTTGCTAGACATAGATTTGCTTCACAAGCTAGATTTAGAGCATATTTTATGGATGAAGGAAGTTATAGGGACTTGTTAGATAAAGGAATCTCTGACCCTTTTTCTTATAACAAAATAAATGATCCTTTGTTAGACGGTAGGGTAATTAAATCTGAAGCGTCAAGTGGGCCTCTTGAAGTTGCTGTTGGTACCCCTAGCAAGCTGCAAACACAACCCTTTATTGAATCAGAAGATAATATTTATTTTATTACAGTTAGTTTGGTTAATACTAATATATTATCATTAGGGAATTTAAGGAAAATTAATGATGTTACATTAAATGTACCTCATGCAGTTAAGCTAAATTCTGAAGGTGGTGATTGTGCTTTTGAAGATACTGGTGAACAAGTTACTGTTGGTGGTGGAAATTTTGATGTTTATAAATTAAGAGAAAGTAAACTAGCTGTTGCAAATAAAAATTGTGATAGTTTGGATACTATTGAAGTTAAGGATTGCATAGATGATAAGGAAAAATTAGGATTTAGCTGTGGTTTTAAAGTTACTGATATCTCTTCTAATGCAGATATATTTTTATCAGAATTTACTACAAGAGTTGATTATGAATATGAGGCCAGGGAGTTTAGGGCTATAACAATTAGAAAAGATGAAACTACTGTTGCAGGATGTAACCTTTTAGCAGAAAATGAATGTGTTTTGAAACAAGAATGTATTTCCAGTTTTGAAGAAGGAAGATTTATTAGTTGTGGGTATTGTTCAAGTTTATATAGAGTTTGTGGTGATTACTCAAATGAAGCAAATTGTAATAAAGATCCATGTGATCTAGGAAATTGTGTTTATCAAAATGGTTTTTGTGCGTCAATATAGAAATGGTTTGTTTTTGGGAGGAGTATTGTTTTTATTATTAATGATAAGCAGCTGTCTTAATAATGGTGAACAATCTGATTTAGGAGATATAAGAATTTCATTAAAAACCCCTCCATATAATGATTATGTTGTTGAAGGAAAACCCTTTAGTATAATTGTTGAAGCTGTGAATTCAGGTGACTATGAAACTCCAATATCTATTTGTGTTTCAGACACAATAAGTCCTGGAACAATTCCTGAATCAGAAAGAGTTTGTGCTAGAGACAATATTGAAGCAAGTAATGGTAAAAGTCCTGGGACTGCTGAAATCTCATTTGGAAGGGAATTTGTTTATGAAGATGTCCCTAATGATAATTCAATAACTACAATTAAGGCCAAGGCAGAGTTTGATTATGTTACAAGTGCTAGTAAAACTGAATGTCTAAAGGGAGAGGAAGCAAATTTGAAAGATTGTAAGGCTAAAGCATTGGAAAGGACTAAAGGGCCAATTTATGTGGAGAGTATAAATGTAGACTTAAACGCGTTTCAAGAAACTATTGATCCAAGTATTAATATCAGACTAGCTGAGTTAAGTGATGGGTCTGTAGTAGGAGATGGAATTGACTTAAGTATATATTTTGACCAAACAAATGCAGAGCTAATATGTGATGGCCCTGGTTTAAACAATAATTTACTAAATTGGGGCGTTATGAAAAAATCCGAAAAGGTTATAAATTGCGTAAGCTCTCAACCTATTGATATAGGGATAGATAACGGATATCAAGATAATATTAAAGTAGAATTAAGATATAAATATGAGGTTATCGTTGCAAAGACGTTAACTATAAGGGATAGTGATAAGAGGTATGCTTAAAATGGAGGGATATTTGTGAAAAAGACACACATATTTTTAGTTCTAATAGTTTCTTTGTTATTAATCACAAGTTGCAAACAAGTTGATGATGTTAAAGGTCCATTTATTGGAGGCACTAATGGACTAATTGTTAGCTTTGAACCTAATGCTCCTGCATCTAAATTTGAAGTGGGGGAAAGTGTTCCTGTTAGAGTTTTATTAAATAATAAGGGGGAGTTTGACTTATTACCTGGAGATGTAGGAGTTCAATTATTCGGGATACACAGACCTAGTTTTGGTATCTCAGATGCTTATATTACTAATAAAGGAGATTTGCCTGGAATAAGTGATTTTCTTGAGAATGGTGGAGAACAGGAAGTAGATATGGGGAATATTGCATATATTCAAGCTATTTCAAATTCAGAGTCATTTCAATTAAGGGCTAGAGCATGTTATCCATATGAAACAAAATCTCAAATTAATGCTTGTATTAGCTCAGTAAATATAGAAGAAGGAAAAGGCGAGCAAGTATGTACTATCGCTAATGAAAAAGTTACAGCTGGAAGCGTGTCATCAGCGCCTATACAAATAACAAGCTTTACAGAAGAGTTTAGAGGTAGTGATAAAATAGTTTTTAATATAGTTGTTGAAAATAAAGGAGCTGGTATTGTTTATGCTCCATCTAGTGAATGTAGCCAATTAGATGATCCTGACTTTAGGGTAGATAATGAAAATATAATATTCTTTAGTATTTCTCCAAGTGATATAACTTGTAGATTTGCTTTTGAAAGTGGAAGTTCTGGCGAAGTAAAGTTAAGGGAAAGAGTTGGTAATATTGTATGCCAAAAAGATGTGCCTGATACAGATAGCAGCTTTGAGCAAAAAATCTTAATAAACTTAAAGTATAAGTATGTGGATTCAAGTAGTACTAATTTTGAAGTGTTTGAAAAAATATAGTTATGCAAGTATTTAGTGATTTACATATACATGGGCCTTATGCACAAGCATGTAGTAGGAACACTACTTTATCTAAACTAGAAGAAAGTGCTAAAATTAAAGGGCTTAATCTTTTAGGTACTGGAGATTGTTTACACCCCAGATGGTTTGAGCAAATTAATTCTTATTTAACTGAGAATGAGGATGGAGTTTTATTAAGTAAAAATAATTTTCCATTTATTTGGCAATCAGAAATATCTTTAATGTATACTGAAAAAGGAAAAGGAAGAAGGGTTCATCATGTTATATTATATCCAAATAAAGATGCTGTTACTCAAGTTAGAGATTTACTATTGAAAAGAGGAAGATTAGATTATGATGGTAGACCAATTTTTGGAATAAATAGTATAGAATTTGTGGATATTATGAGAAGCGTTTCTCATGATATTGAAATAATCCCTGCACATGCATGGACTTCATGGATGAGTATTTTTGGTTCTAAATCAGGATTTGATTCTGTTGAGGAATGCTTTGATGATAATAGTAAGTATATCCATGCAATTGAAACTGGATTAAGTAGTACTCCTGAAATGAATAGAAGAGTTTCAAATTTAGATAGGTACAATTTAGTTTCTTTTTCTGATAATCACTCTTATCATAATTATAGATTAGGGAGGGAAGCAACAATTTTTGATTTAAACAAAATTAGCTATAGAGAGATATTGAATGCAATAAGAACTGGAGAAGGTTTGAAAGGCACTATCGAAGTAACTCCTGAATATGGGAAATATCATATTGATGGTCATAGGAGTTGTAATGTTTTTTTAGAGCCATTGGAGAGTAAGAAGTTAAATGGAATTTGTCCGAAATGTAATAAGCCTTTAACTTTAGGAGTTTTATATAGAGTTGATCAATTAGCGGATAGGAAGGAAGCTATAAATGTACCTTACTTTAAAGAACTAATCCCCTTAAGTGAATTGATTGCAGCTGTTTATGATATCAAGTTGTTAAATTCAAAGAATGTGTTAGAAATTTATAGTAAGCTAATACAGAATTTTGATAGTGAGTATAATGTACTAATGAATGCCCCATTTGAGGATTTATGTAAAGTTGTTGATGGCAGATTGGCTAATATTATAATTAAATGTAGGGAAGGAAAATTGAGAATACAAGCTGGCTACGATGGGGTGTATGGAAAGATAATATTAGACAAAGAAGATTTAGTTGTTAAGCAGAAAAGCATTGGGGAATATTGAAGTATGACTACCCAATATAGTCTGTTTCACTACCTTTGTTAATTTTAGTTATAAACTGTTTTTTCATCATTTTTTTTAGTTTCTGATTGTCTATAACTTTTCTATTATTATCATTAGACTCAACATCATCAATCAGATTCAGGTCCAATTTTAAAGAAAGTTTTTCATTTAAATATGTTAGAATTTCTTTTGCTTCTTTTAACCCTGCATGGGCGGGATGGGCATATGTTTCTGCAAGTATTGATATTGCCGGAATTTTTCTGGTTTTTGCTAATCCTAGTAATAAGCCACTTACACCCATAATAGGCCCAACAACACCATATAAGTCATTATTTAACATAGATGAGTAATACTTTTTAATCATATTTTTTGTATTACCTGTGTAATAGAGCTTTGGGACCTTAGGAACTTCTTGCTGGCCTATTCCGCCTAAAGTGATTATTTCCTTACCATTACTTCTTTCGAAAGTATCAAGTAAAATATTACAAAATTCATAGCAAGAAACTTCATCTAATGGTTGGACATCACCAGCAATTAATAATAAAGTTTTATCCTTAAGCGATTTTTGATAAACTTCAATTTTTGGTAAATCTATTAGGTTTTCTTCGTTTACAAGAACACAATGTGGAAAGGAGTGAGAATATATCTCAATTACTTTTTCAGCTTTTAAGTTTTCAATTATAAAATCAGTGGCTATCTTCCCAACGTTTCCCATTCCGGGAAGCCCCTCTATCATAATTAAATTTTTTTTATTGATACTCTTTAGCTTATTTACTTGCCATTTCTTTTTTGTATAATCTTCTATATTTGCCATATTTATCTAAAGGACTAAATTTTGCTGGTTTTGGAGATTCTGTTTTATTATTACACAGTTTACATGTGTTCTTTAAAGTGTAACCTTTGCAGTTTGAGCAATATAATATTTCTTGGCTCATTTCTTTTTATCTTTTACTAACTCCCCTGAACATCCTTCCTCATGGATTAACTTTTCTAATTTTTCTTTTATATTAATTAGCTTATTCTCTGCTGTCTTGTAATCATCTGCAGTTATTAAAACTTTATATTTTGGCGCGCTTATATAGTTAACTTTTGTAGTTTCGTCAATTAAGCTTCCCAATATTTTTTTTATTTTTATTATCCCATTTTGGGCTGTTGAAGATAATTCAATTGTAGCAGATATATTTACTTCAGGTTTTTTTATTTTTTCATTTATTGACTCAAGTAAAGTGGATTCATAAATTTTAGGAAGTGCTAGAGTTTTTATTTTTGTGTTGTCTTCTGATAATTCGGATAGGCCTTTATTAATGGACCCAAATTCTTTAATTAGTTTGCTGCCTATTTCATTCAAAATTACTGAGTTTTCTTTTTTTAGTTTCTTAGCAACAGAGTCAAGCAATTTTTCTGCTTTAATCTCTTGCTTATACTCATATGTTTTATTAATTGATTCTGATCTGCCAACTCTTCTTAATGATAAGTCAATATGACCTCTTTCAGTATTTACTTTTAGAACCTTGCAAACTATTTTTTTTCCTTCCCTAACAAAGTCCCTTATGTTTCTAATTCTGCCTGGAGAAATCTCTGAAATATGGATCATTCCTTCTATGTTTTGATATTCATCTAAGTCAACAAAAACAGAATGAAATAATATTTTTTTAACTGTGCAAATTACAAGATCATTTGTTTCAGGAAGCCCTTGCTTTTTTTGCATCTACTCTAAAACCTCAAGAATTCTAGCTTTAATTCTACCTTTACCACCACTTGTATCAGATATTACTTTATCGCATACAAGACATTTAACCATTGTGCTGTTTTTGCCAAAGATTATCTGTTCATTTTTACATTTTGTACATCTTACTTTGATAAATTTTGATCTTGGGATATAGTCTTTCATTTTACTTTATTTCTAATTTTTTTGTTCTAACTCCTTGTCTTTGAACTATTGTTTTTTTGCAAATTTCACAAGTATATTGGAGATTTGTTTTTTTACTTATTTTTTTACCTGTTCTTTTCCATTTTGAAATTGCTGGTTTTGAACCCCATTTACCTTTATTACCGAATCCAGTTCCTAGTCCTCTTAATCTAGCTCTTTGAATAGACCCTCTTTTTAACGCGCTTCTTTCTCTACCTTTAACTTGTATAATCTTATGAACTGTATGGGTTTTGCACCAATTACAAAACATTCTTCTTGTTTTATTAAGTTTCATTTTGATGAATTTCTATTGCCCTATTGTTAGTAATTAAAACCTCTGCAATTTTAATAGGCAAATTTGCTACTTCTTCACTGTCAAAAGGACCATATGTGTTTAAGTCTAAACCTATAAACTTAGGTATTGGGTTTGTTATTCTTAATAACTTATTTTTTTGTTCACTTTGAGTAGTATTTATATCTTTTGTTTTTTGAATTATTTGTTTTTCTGGGTTAAATAAGCTTACAAGGTTAGTCTCTCTGTTTGTTGTAAGGAAGTCTAGTATTTGGGTGTAGAGGATATTTTCAGCTTGAATTTGTGTGTCTATCTCTTTGTTTTCTGGGTTAGTTTTAGAGCATAATAAGGCTAAAAGTAGTATTTTTTGCTCCCTTTTTTCAAATAATTCATTTATGATTTTTCTAGTTGTTTCTATTTGTTTTTTAGTGTTTTCTAACTCAATTTTCGAAAAAATAGTAGATTTTTCTTTTTGAGAGTCTATTATTATTTTTTTTTCTTGGATATAAGATTTAACTTTATCATAGAAATTAGATTCTAATTGCTGAAGTTCTGACCTAGATTTTTCTTTTCTCAGAATTTCATACAATTTTTCATTTGTTATTAAATCTTCTGGCATGGTTTTGATAATACCTATTGGTAAATTATGACAATATAAAAATATTTATATAGTAGACTTTTTTTAAATCCATATGTCAAATAGAGGTTTTTGGTTGTTTTTTGTTTTGTTATACTTGGCTGTAGTAATTGGATTGACTATGGGGTCTAAAAATGATTTATCCCTCCAGTCTTCTGGGCCTTCAACAGATTCATCAGTAAATACTTATAAAATTGATGAAATAGCTAGTAAAGATACATTCATTAAAGAAAAAATTATCACTTCTGAAGTAAGTAAAAGTTCTAGAATTCCAGTTGAAAATCCCACTTGGGTTGCAGCTAAAGGAAAAATAATACCTAAGATTGATGGAAAGGTTGAGTCTTGGGAGATTAAAGATACAAATATGTATCAACAGCGATTCTATAGTAGTCCACAAATATTAGGTAAGTTTTATGTCAAGTACTTTATGGATCAAACTAGTGTTGATAAGAAATTAAATATCTATATGGCCTTTAAATTTGCAAGTAAGGATTTTAGCGAAAATACACTTTGGGGATTAACGTATTTTTTTGATGAAGGTGACGAAGGAGATTATGGGGGGGGATCTTTTGATAATCAATTGTACATAGATAAAGAAGATCACAAAATTGTTTATAGATTTAATTCAGATCAATATTGTTATAATTATTTTAGATATACTCAGGGATGTCCATTACCTCAATGTAGCCCTGATTCAGTTAATAATTGTTGGATTTGTAAAGCAGACATAATAAGAAATCAACATTTTTCTCAAGGTAGTAATTGTGTGTACAACCCTACTGGGGAACGGTCTCCATCAGTTTTTGGTAGAAGGTGGGAAATTTTAGATGGATATTTTACAACAATTAATGAAAACCCTGCATGGGCCGCAATGGGGATTCTTGGCGCTAATAATTCTATAAATTTTATTGGAATGGGTTCTGAAACTAATGGTGAGATAAGTGGAGAAGTAGTAATTCCTTTTGAAGGATTTGATGGTCTAAGTCCTGCTGAATCCCCGGATATTAGTGATTTATTTGTTCATCAGAGAGATATTATTGGCTTTCATTTACATCTTAGATATGCAAATAATCAACAACCATATGTTAATCTATTTTATCCAGAAAATTCTTCTGCATTTGATGCAAGTAGTTTTGCTAGACTTCAATTGTAAGAAAATTAATCTTTGTGTTATAGGTTGGTTTTAAATATATGGCCTTCATAAAATATTTATGAAAAATATTGGCGTTGGTGTTATAGCTATATTAGGATTATTTGTTTTGGTATTATACTTAGTCTCTGCGGCGCAGTGGGATCCATTAAATGGGGAAATTTCAAGGATAGATAGGTTTATTCAGAGAAATGAGTTTAATGGGGTAACCTTGGATACTAGGCCTCTGACTCCCTATTCTGAGAATATTAGATTAAGCGTGGTACCACAATTATTAGGGTATTATGAGTTATATAAGAAAGACTCTAACCCACGTTATTACCAAGATATTGTTGATAGGGCAGATTTCTTAGTTTTACATTTTGATGAGTTGTTTAGAGGTGATGCTTTTGATGGTATGACAGGCTATGCATTACTTGCAGCATTTGAACTTACTAATAACGAAACTTACTTTTTAAAAGGAGAGGATATAGTAGAATTATGTGCGGGGTTAGATGATCAACAAATTGCTTTAAACTGGGGTTTGATGTGTGGAATGGCAATCTCTAAATATATAGAGGTTTATGGGGATCCCAATTATATTTATCTATTAAGGAGGATTATAGATTATCAAGCCCAGTTCCAACATCCCGATGGTAGTTTTCCACATTATTGCCCGGGTTCTACTGATATACATTATACTGCTTGGATGTCTATGGAATTAATAAAAATCAAAGAAGGTTTCCCTTATAAAAGGATTGATGAGTACTTAAATAATACTTATAACTTTTTGAAAGTTAGGGTTAATGATACAGGTGAGCCGGAGTATCAAGTGAATTTATGTCAATCATCAGAGGGCCCTGAGTGTATTGGGTATTATTATAGTAGGGCAAGTGGATGCCCCCAGGATTATGATACTAGAGGGTGGGTAAATGAGTTAGGCTATGAACTCTTAGCTTTTGATTACTTTCATGATAGAGAATATTACAAAGTTGCTAGTTTTTTAACAAGATTAAGTAGAAATGGGGCGTACAAGGATAAGTGGGCTTATCCACAACCACTTGAAGATCCTGCTTACTTGTGGTCCATTGGTGATCCCTCAGTTCCAAGAACAAGTTTGATATTCTGGGCATTAGCAAGTATTTATGCAGATAGATAAATAAATGTACAAAATCAAGTGTTTATATGAAGATTTCTTGGTAAGAGAAAATATTGAACTTAACTTTACTACGGGGGATTATTATTATTTTTTAATAGAAAAAAAAGGTCTCGGAACGTTAGATACTATAAAGTTAATTTCACAAAAATTGAAGCTAGATTTAACTAGGTTTGGTTATGCTGGCTTAAAAGACAAAAATGCATTAACATCTCAGTATATCTCTATTTTTAAACCTGACATGATTATATTGGACAAAATAGACTTGAAAAACCTTACTTTAAAGTTTATTGGCCTGGGTAATAAACCCATTTCTAAAGGGACATTATTAGGCAATGATTTTGTGATTACAGTTAGAAATTTAGATAATGAACATAAGAAAATTAGTTTTATAGAAAATTACTTTGATGAACAAAGATTCAGTTCAAATAATGTCGATGTAGGGAGGAATATTGTCAAAAGAAATTATAATCAAATTTTTGAATTTCTTAATATAGATAATTTTAATTCATTAAAGAAGTATGATCATAGCATGCTTAGATTTTATGTTAATTCTTACCAGAGCTATTTATGGAATTGCGTTGTTGCTGACCTACTCAGAAAAGAAAAAGGCTATTTCGAAGTTGATTATTCATTAGGAAAATTTGTTTTCTTGAATAGAAAAATTAAAAATTTTAAAGTGCCTTTGTTAAATTTTGATTCGAAATTTGAAAGCGGTGTAAAATTAGTTTATGAAAGAATTATGAAAGAGGAAGGGATAAGCAAAGATTCTTTTTTAATTAGAGAATTTCCTGAATTGATAAATGAAACTGATTATAGGGATGTTGTTGTTGATGTAAGCATAAAGTCTAGATTTGAAAATGACGAATTAAATAAAGGGAAATTTAAGCAAATTTTAGAATTTAGTCTACCAAAAGGAAGTTACGCAACTATAGTTATTAAGAAAATGTTTTTTGTGTAACTATCTTATAGTTGATACAAGTTTTTATAAAATTTTAGATACTATTAATATTATTATTATAAATAATATTAGAAATACTATTAAAAAGAGGATGTAGTTATTGATTAAAATACAAAGATTGCCAAATGGACAGCTTGTAATAACAATACCTAAGAGATTAGCAGAGCTTAAAAATTGGGATAAAGGAACTGTCTTAGTTTTTAAGGATAGAGATTTGAATTCTTTAATCATTGAAAAAGTGGGGGAGTCAAATGAAAAAAAGAAGAAATAAGACTCCAGAGTTTAGTAATTTGAAGTTCTTGCATAATTATAATTTTGCCTTATTTATTATGTTTTTAATGTTATTAAGTATCTCTTTAGTAAACGTAAATCTTACTGGGTTAACAGTTTATTTACAAGAAGAAGTTGTTGATGACTATCCTAATTTAGATTTAACATCAAATTATACATATAGTTCTTTTATTAATGAAAAGAATTTTGATCATTTATCAAGTGTTAAGGTTAGTGGGGGTGTCAGTAATAATGGAATTGTTAAAATTAGAATTGGAGGGGTTTTGATTTTTGATAGTTCTAAGTTACTTGAAGAAGATAAGATAACTGGTTTAATTATTTCAAATGAGACGTTTGGTGAAAGTAATAGCTCTTTAGAGAATAATACAGGAACTGTGGTAAACGTAACACTTAATGAAAGTTCGAATACTGATGATTATATTGTCTTTGATGATTATTGCTTAGATAGTTGTAATATGTTCTTTAATGACACAAGTATTAATCTAAGTTTTGAAGTTTTAAACTCAAACATAAAAATAGATAAAATCAGTTATGTAATTGTAAATAAAGATGAAGAATTAGGGCCCACATCAATTGTTAATGAGAGTACTACTAGTGATGAGATTATTGTTGAGAAAGATATTAAATGGACAAAAACAATAGAACTTAAAGAATATGGTGTTGTAAATACTACGCTGCCTTCTGAAAGTAAAAATATTGATGTAAATAAAGTAGTTAATGAAGATGAATTTGATGTAGATAAAGATAAAATAAAAATAGAAAATCCAAACTTATTGAGTAAGGATAAACCTGTTACGGTTACTATAGAAGATCAAGCTCTTAAATTTGAAATTAATTATGAAACTCCAGGACCTGATAAAATTGAGAGTGCTTTAGTTAAAGAAGAATATAAATTAGTTAAAAATGTAAGTGTTAGTTCTGATTTACACTTAGAAAATATAACTTCTTATGTTGATGTTCCTAATGTAAATAAAGAACAAATCAAAATATTATGGCTTGATAATGATAGTAATTCATGGATTGATGTTACAAGTAATCCTAATTATGAATTAGAATATTCTGATATTAATAAAGATGGGAAATTTGAGAGAGTTTATTGGAATGTTCCTCATTTAAGTAATGAGACATTTAGTGTACAAATTGATTTGCTAATATTGAATGTTCATAGTAATCCTTTAGTGGGGGGAAGGTGGACTGTTGCGTTTAATACCACTGGGAGTGCTAATTTAACTATTGAACCTATTCAAGGAACAAAATGGAGTAATAATGATGATTCTGGAGATTTAAGATTTTTAGAGCTGAAATGTGAAGAAAATCTAATAAATTATGAATGGATTGATAATAAAATTTATGTTGATAATTACACTTGTAATGGACAAACTAGCTTTGAAGCAAGCAGAGTTATTACATATGGAAGTCATCATTTAAGATTTACTTTTGGGAATTTAATTGCTGATGCGCATAACTTAGCTTACATACCAAATAGTGGGTTATTGGTTTATTCCAACAATAACGAGACCTGTGCTACTAGGACATATTTTAATCAAACTTGGAGTCAACCAAGTTCTTGTTTGCCGATAGATAGTGGCTATGTGCCCAGAGTTTTAAATCTTTATTCCTCCAAAACTAGAAACGAGACAATTATGTTAATGAAAGCATTTCTGACCGTATCTATCCAAGATGCTGTTTATGCCCATATTTGGAATGGTACGGCATGGTCTAACATAACAGTATTCTCTAAAACTATACCGAGAAATTGGCCTATTAGTGATAGATTTTATGATGGATGCTACCTAAATAATGGAGATTTTATGGCCTTATATAGTGATGGAGCTGACGTTACTACAAATCTTTGGTCAAAGGTTTGGAATGGAACTGTATGGACAGATAATTATAGTATAGCCACTTTCAATGGTGGTCCTGAGTGGGTGGATTTGAAATGCAGACCTGATGGAAATGAGGCAATGGCTTTGGTTTTGGTTGAAGACATAAACACGGGCGATAATAATATTACAAGTATTTTCTTTAATTTTTCTAGTGGGTATACTGCAAACTCATGGGGTTTTCAAACTATTCATGCAAGTGACGCTCCTGATGATAGGTTTGAGGAAATGGATTTAGCATGGTCTAATAACGATACTTCTAGAGGTATCCTTATGTATGTGGATTCCTCTGACGGAACAGCAAAAGGCAAGGCTTGGAATTCAACAAATGGTAACCTTACATTTGGTAACGCATTTGCTACTCCTGATTTTGGCAGCCATGTAATTGGTGATGTAGTAATAAGAGCTCATCCAAATAATGAAACATATAATAATAGTTATCTAGCAGGATTTACACAAGCAGTAGTTACAGTTAATAACCCCGTATTTTTAAAAGGACTATTTGTTCATAATCTAACACCTAATTATACGCTTCTGATGAGCAGTCCTTTTGAAAATATAACAAATTTTTCTGATGGGGGGGTGCAAGTAGATTTTGACATTGCTTGGGAGAAAACAGGAAGAGATGCATTATATGTTTACCATCTTAGAAATAATACAAATGGTGGTGCTATATACTACAGATTGTATAATGCAACTAACGGGAGTTTAGGAAAGGAATTGTATGGTGGTGCTTCTAATGGTGGGATTAATGAGGTGCTTATACTAAAGCCTGACCTAAAATCCAGTGATGATATGATGTTAGTAGAGTTAGATACTGCTCAAAGTATTGGAACAAAATGGTGGAATGGAACATCAAATAGTTTTAGTTCAATTGTGACACATGGAGCTGCTATAGGCCCTCCTAGTGATACCGACCTTTGGGCTGATTTTGCATGGAGTTCGTTTGAGAATGCAACTGCTGTAAATAAGGCTCCTAATTGGAGTACTCCAGGAAAAAATCAAACAACAATATTTAATGGTCAGTTTGTTAATTTTAGCACTATTTGGAGTGATGATACTGGTTTAAGTACATTTATCCTTGAGATTAATCAAAGTGGTAATTATGTTAATAGTTCTCCTACTTTATTTAATCCTACTGGTGGAACTTTAAGAAATTCAACAAATGTAACTAAGATAATTGGTGGAGCGGGGTTTAATGTTACATGGAGATTTTATGCAAATGATACTAATGACAATTGGAATGTGACTGCTTTACAAAGTTTTGTTATTAGTGGTTTAGTCCCAAATTCAACTTTATCAATACCTGCTAATTATAGTAGAGATGTAGATTCAAATTTATTTTTCCAATGTAATGTAACTGATGATCAAGAAGTGATTAATGTAACTTTATATACAAATTCATCTAAGACATGTAGTGGGACTGCGGCGGAGTGTTCTCTATTTTTTCAGACTGAAGAACTTTGTGAAGCTCAACTTGGATGCACTTATGATCTCCTATTCGGATCCTGTTCTGGGGCAGCAACATCATGCAACGTTGTAAATGCAACTTATTGTCAATCTCAACAAGGTTGTACTTTATTTTCTCCGAATAAAACTATTGACGTTAGAGAAATTGATGAAAGAGCTTATCCAAAAGATTTAGTTTTATTATACCATTTCAATAATGAAACAAACTCTACTGAAGAGAATGCAACGCAAGTTAAGGATTTTTCAGGGAATAATAATACTGGATATATCACAGAAGCAATTAGCAATCTCAGTGGTAAGTTTGGGGGAGCCTATACATTTAGAGGACCTGGAATTGCTACTGATTTTATCAATGCAAGTGATAGTGTTTCTTTAGATGTTACTGAGAACGTTACGGTAATGACATGGGTAAATATAAGGAGCACAAATATTGGTGGGATTGTTGCTGCAAAGTTTGACAGTGCTTCAGGGTGCCAATCTCCGTTTACTGTTTATTCTTTGGAGGTTCAGATAGGCCAAGACGCAGTTTTTAGAGTAACATCAGATGGGACGAGAACCACTGCTGAGTCCACAGGTAATGATTTGCCTCTAGGATGGCACCACCTAGTAGGGATGTACAATGGGACTAATATTACGGTATGGGTTGATGGAACTCTCAGGGCGATTACAGTACACGACTTAGGAAATTTTCTTATTATAGATAATAGTGATGGTCAGCTAGCAATAGGAAGGAATGTTTTATGTGATAATTTACAACTAAATGCAACTGTAGATGAATTAGCAATATTTAATAGATCATTTACACCGCAAGAGATATATCAATTTTATAATGTTAGTAAAAAAGATTACCAAGCAAATTATACAATAAATAATATTGCAAGTGGTACTTATGGGTGGAATTGTTTAGTTAATGATGTCGATTCAAATAGGAGTTTTCAACAATTTAACTGGACATTTAGTGTAAATAATAAACCAAATGTAACACTATCTTATGTTGCAAATAATTCAGTTATAATCTCTAATAATTTATCTTTACAATGTAATATAACAGACGACATTGCAATAGCTAATGTAACATTATATCATAATTTAAATGGGACTTTTATTGCTAATGAAACTAGAGATTATGGGGAAGTAGATCCTATTGATAATAGTTATTCCTTGGTATTACATTTAAATAATGATTCTACTTTTGGAGAAAATGCAACTTGGGTAAGAGACTTTAGTGGGAGGGACAATAATGGAACTGTTTTTAAAGGGTCTAGATTTAATAGTAGCGGGTACTTTAATGGAGGGTATCAATTTTTTAGTAATGAATCTCATATCAATATAAGTGCTTCTCAGAGTTTGAATTTAACTGGCCAGAACTTTACTATAGCAGCGTGGTTCTTGCCCTTAGGACCACAAGCAGATTCTGCAAACATTGTATCTAAATGTGCTAACAACTGTGATACAGCACAAGCTACATTTTATTCATATTTAATTGGGTATTATACAACAACCAAATTAAGAGGGGCGGTAAGAGCCACCTCTATTATGAGTGGGCCTAGCACGCTATTTTATTATCTTACAACACCATTTACCTTACCAACCGGAGTTTGGATCCATGCAGTTTTTACAGTTGAAGGCCAAACACTGAGTTTATACATAAATGGCACATTAGTTAACAGTACTGGGATGTTGCAAGGACCAGATGAAGTGCCTGATGTAGATTTTGATGATCCTGTAAGGATTGGTGCATTTAACCCTCCAAAAAATAATGCTTCCTTTAATGGCACAATTGATGAAGTAGTTATTCTAAATAGATCTATGAATGATGAAGAAATATTCCAATTGTATAATAGGAGCATTAGTCAAATAAGCAGCTATGAGAACTTTACATTTACAAATATAGTAAATTTATCAGGAGTATATAACTGGAGTTGTTTAGCATATGATAACGAAAGTCAGTTTGATTGGGCAGATGCAAATTGGACATTTAAATTTAATACAAGTGTGGCTCCAAGCATAACTACAGGTCCTACGATAACCCCAACAACTCCAACTACACTTTATGATTTAAATTGTAGCTTTGTAATTACAGATCAAGATTCATTTGAAACTATAACTGCAAATGTTACATGGTTAAGGAATAGCAGTATTCTATTTAACTTTAGTTTTACAGTAACTAATGGAAGAAGTGGAAGTAGTGTTTTGCATAATTTTAACACCACTAGATATGATGATTGGAATTGTACTGTACAGCCATTTGATGGCAGGTTAACTGGGACTAATAAAAGTGCAAGAACTGTAATAATAAATGCCATTCCTGATAATGTTACTTTAGGTGAATTAGCTAATGGAACTACAGTTCATGATAGAATTTTAAGTTTTAATTGGACTAATGTTACAGATTATGATAATGATAGTGTAAGATATATGTTTTTGGTTGATGATAATATTAATTTTGCTAGTCCTGAGGTAAACAAAACTACTTTTAGTAATAGTACCACTTTGGGTAACCCATTAGCTTTAGCAGGTGGGGCCAATACTAGATATTATTGGAAAGTAATTTCTTTAGATGGAGTTAATGGAACTGGGAATAGTACTGAAACAAGAACATTTCTAATTGAATCTATTGTACAATTAACTTTGCCAACTAGTAAAGTTAATTTTGGGACTATGATAAATGATCAAAGTGATAATACTACTGATGATTCTCCTGCGCCACTAACAGTTGAAAATGATGGGAATACAATAATAAATGTTAGTTTGACTCAAGATGTTGGCAATTTGTGGCTTACTAGTCCAAGCCCTACAGCTTATTTTATGTTCAAAATTAGTAATAAAACTGGGGAAGAAGGTGCGTTTAATTGGAGCGGATCACATACTAATACGTTTTCAAACGTGCCAATTGCAAATAATATTAGTATCCATTTGCTAAATTGGACTAATGCAACTGATATTGCAGAAGTAGATTTGAATGTAACTGTACCAACAAATGAAGGGGGAGGTAATAGAACTGCATCTGTTCTATTTACGGCCACACTTGCAGAATGATAAAGAATAAAAAATACAGGAAAGAGAAGAAGGGTAAAACAGAAAAAAATTTAACTAAATCAATAATTCATGAAATAAAAATATTAGGATTAATTATAATAGTGTTAGCATCTTTTGCTTTATTGTCTTTAATTAATTCTGTTACTTTAATAGAACCAAATAATAAAGTTATTTATGACAGAACCCCAGAGTTTGAATGGATCTCAAGATATGACTATTTTATATTTTATTTAAGTAGTGATAGAGATTTTAAAAATTTAATAGTTTCTGAAGAGGTTTATAGTTCTAGTTATAAAATAAACCAAAGTTTGTATTTTGGAGAATATTATTGGAAAGTTATTGCTATTGAAAATAATAGAGAAATATCAAGCAGTGTTGGTAAATTTAGAATTGATTCTGTTGTTGCAACAGAGATTAATGAATCTTTGAGGAATGTTGGGAATACTAAGGTTGATGTAGAGATTTCAAATGATGTTGGGATTACTGGCAGTGCAGTTTTAGATGTTAATGAAGAAATTCCAATTAGAGAAAATAATACCTTATATAAGATTAGGCAAAATGAATAATAAATTATTAATATGGGCTATTGTATTATTAATTTCTATTAACTTAGTTAATGCAATTGGTATTTCTCCAGGTAGAACAACAATAGATTTTAAGCCTAATTTAGAGCAAGAAGTTGAGTTTAAAGTTTTTAATAATGAACATAAAGATATGAATGTAATATTTTATGTTGAGGGGGAATTAAATAATACTGTGTATCTAACAGATTCTATAAGTAAATTCGCTGCAACAGATGATGTAAAATTGTTTAAGTATAAAGTTAAATTACCAAATGATATTAAGAAACCAGGGGCATATGACTTAAATATAGTGGCAAGGGAAGTTCCAATAACTAAAAGTGGGGAAGCTGTTTCTGTTGGAGCAACTGCTGCAGTTGTGACGCAACTTAAAATTTTAGTTCCTTATCCAGGTAAGTTTGTAGAGGCGAGTATTAGGGTTTCTGAAACAGGTTTAAATGGGCCAATTACATTTATTATCCCAATTAGAAATCTAGGTACGCAAACCATTGTTAGGGCTGAAGGTATTTTAGACATTATAGGCCCAACAAATGAAAAGATAGATACTATTAAGACAGAGGTTGTAAGTTTACAAGCAGGAGAAGCAACTCAGTTAAAAGTGACTTGGGATACTTCAAAGTTTAATGCAGGAAAGTATTTAGCTAAATTAGCTGTAACTTATGATGGGGAAGTGGCAAATGCAGAAATGGTTTTTAATTATGGGCAAGCATTAATTGAGGTATTAGATGTTTATGTTAAAGACTTTAAACTAGGACAAATTGCTAAATTCAATATTCTTGTACAGAATAAATTTAGTGAAGACATTAATGATGTTTTTGCAACTATGGACTTTTTGAATGAAAAAGGGGATTTGGTAATATCTATAAAGAGTGCAAGTGAAGATATAAAAGTGGGGGCTAAAGAAGAACTAGTTGCGTTTTGGGATACTGCGGGAGTAAAAGAAGGAACCTATGATGCTATATTAAAAATAAATTATTTAGATAAAGTTACTGAGAAGGAACTTAAAGCTATTGTAGGATTAAACTCAATACAAATTGATTTTGTTGGAGCTACTGCAAGAGCTATTGCCGTTAAATCAGCTTTGTCAAATAATAGCTTATTAATGTTTGGTATTTTTGTCTTAGTAATTATAAACATTGCTTGGTTTGTGTACTTTAAGAGAAAAACAAAGAAGAAAAGCTAAAATTCTATTTTGTCTAGGTCATTAACACATCTTGAATTCTTAAACATTTTTTTGGCTTGCTTTAATATTATGTCTGTTGTTTTATATCTTTGACTAAAATGAAGTAGTATTAATTGTTTTGATTTAGATTTCTTTGCGATTAAAGCAGCTTGCTCTGAAGTTAAATGTTTAAACTCTAGTGCCTTATCTTTGTGGTCATTGGCATAGGTACTTTCACATATTAAGATATCGGAATTTCTTGATATTGAAATAGCGGGATTGCATAATTTAGTGTCCATTACAAATGTTATTTTCTTGCCTTTTTTTATAAAGGTTGCTTGTTTTGGAGTAATTCTATGTCCTTTATAATTAATTGTTTTTCCTTTTTGTAAGTCTCCTAATAATGGGCTTTTAGTAAGTTTAAATTTCTTCATAAATTTTAGATTAATTTTCCTTTTATCTTTTTCAATTAAGGAATATGCTAAACAGTCTATGGAGTGATCTAATTCTTCGGACCATAATTCAAAATCATTATTTTCAAAGAACTTTCCTTTATTAATTTCAATTATTTTAATATTCTTAAAATCTTTAATAAAAAGGCTAAGCAAGGACGTTATAAATTTCTTAGTATTTCTTGGTCCATAAATTGTAATTTCTTTATTTAAGTCAGAAGTTCTTATTGTCTGTATAAAACCCGGGATTCCTAAAATATGATCCCCATGTAAGTGACTAATTAAGATTTTTGAAACTTTTGTTGGAGCTATATCCATTTTTCTTAATTGAATTTGTGTACCTTCACCACAATCAATTAGGATATTTTCATTATTATATCTAAGTAAAGCTGAGAAAGTATTCCTCTCTTTTGTTGGAATTCCACAAGAGGTGCCTAAAAATATTATCTCTTTCATTTTAGATTTAAGTCATTTATTAATATTTAAACTTTAGCACTAGAATAGAAAGGTATTTATAAGAATATTTAGAGCTAGTAATATGGCAAAAAAACAAATTAAGGTTAAAGAAGAAATTGAAGATACTAAAAATACTGAAGAGATAAAATCTACTGAAAAGTTTGATGTTTTGCTTACTGGACAAAGAGTAGTTTCTGATGAAAATGATGCTTCTAGAAATCTTTATGACCAAAGTAGATTTGGAGAAATTAAAGATGGAAAAATACAATATTCTTTAGTAGAGGTCTTATTTCTATATGAAAAAGGCAAAATTAATATTAGAAATGATAAAGGGAAGGAATTAAATTTAGATAGTTTTGTTAAATTAGCTACTAAATTTGAGCCTAATTTTTGGAAAAGGTACTGTGTTTACAAGGATTTAAGATCAAGGGGATATATTGTAAAAACTGCTTTGAAATTTGGAGCAGATTTTAGAGTTTATGATAGGGGTGTAAAGCCGGGAGAAGATCATGCTAAATGGATTGTATACCCAGTTCATGAAACAGAAACACTGACTTGGTATGAATTTAGTGCTAAAAATAGGGTTGCACATAGTACTAGAAAAAAGCTAATGCTTGGGATTGTTGATGATGAAAACGATGTAACGTACTACGTAGTTTCGTGGATGCGCCCTTAGATCACCATACTTTTCTGTTTTTTATGTTCAATTCTTTGAATTTTTTAAATAATTTTAGCTGTGGATAACTCCCTAAATGTCTTGGTTAAGACCCTAATTTTTAAATATATGTTGTTAGTTATAGATAATAATGGAAGATTTTAGACCAAGGGTAATGGATTATGTGCAGAGATATGGACCATTATTACCCATTCAAATTTCAAAAGAGTTAAATACAAATTTAATTTTTGCCGGGGCTATTTTAAGCGAGTTAGTCTCTAGAAAATCATTAATCATAACACATGTTAAAAAAGGAGGGAGTCCTTTTTATTATTGTAAAGGACAAGAAGAAAAATTACAAAATTTATCTAATTATTTGGGAAGTAAAGAAAAAGAAATTTATAATTTTCTTAAGGAAAATCAAGTCTTAATGGATATTAATCTTGAGGCATGGCAAAGAGTTGCTATTAGAGAAATTAGAGATTATGCACATAAAATAGATTATACTTTTGATGAAAAACCTTTTGTATTTTGGAGGTGGTATCTGTTAAATGAAGAGGAAGCAATAAATATCATTAAGGAAGGGATAGAAACTAAGGAAGAAGATCCTAAGGAATTAGAAATTCCTCTTAAAATTGAGGGGTCGAAAATTGAAATGGATAGTAATGAACCACTAGCTATTAAGATTAGTGAAGAAGTTAAGACCAATAAGGAAGAAAATAAGATTGACATTGATAAATTGATGTTGGATTATTTTAATAATAATAATATAAAAGTTTTGGGATCGCACATAGTTAGAAAAAATAGTGAAATTAATTATGAAGTCGAGATAAAAAGTGATCTTGGCTATTTGAAATATTTAGCTAAATTTAAGAATAAAAAAATTATTAATGATAAAGATTTGAATAATGCCTTAAATGAAGGAATTAATTTAGGTATGCCTGTTATCTTACTTAGTAATGGTTTACTTAACAAAAAAGGAAGAGAATTTTTATCCAAAAAATCAACTTTTATAATGTTTAAGAAACTATTATAAAAAATAAAGTATAACCCTATTATTTATTATGTTAATGCGATGGAAAGATTTATATATTAATTATTGGCTCAATATAGAATTATGCTGAAAGAGGTATCTGACAAGGTAGTAATATTCTTAGTTGTTATTGCAGTACTAGTTTCATTTCTTGGGACTTATTTAGTTTATATTAATACTGATAATGTGCCTGTTGGCAGAACTGTAATAATTAATAATAATATTGAAAGAAGTCATGACTCTGGAAAAGTTGGGGTTAATGTAATTCCTAAGGAAAATTCTCAGGAGATTAATGAGGAAGGTACATGAAAACTAACATAAGAAGTCAAGAAAAAAGGAAGAATCCAAAGCAAGTATCTAATAATTTTTTAGTTGTCTTAATTTTAGCAAGCATTTTGTTTTCTGTTGTTGGAACCTGGATTAGTTTAAGTAAATTATCTCCATTAACCGGGTTAGTATCAAGTCCTGGACTTGTTAATGTTACAGTTAATAGAAGTCTTGCATTTACACTTACTCCTACTTCAGTTAATTTTACAGGACTTGGGAATAATGATGCTGATAACACAACTGATTTAACTCCAAAACCTTTTAATTTAACTAATGATGGAAATGTATTAATAAATATTTCAATAGCTGTAACTAGCTTATGGCTGACAGCAGGCTCTCCTACCGCTTTATTCCAATGTAGGTGTGGAAACACTACTGTAGATGGAAATTGTAGTCAAGTTGTATTCCCTTCCATCATAAATTTCACAAACTGCCCAACTTCTGCCACAGTTTTTATACCATTTTTAGACTGGGCAGATGGTAATGATACTAATTATTTACACGTTAATGTAACTGTTCCTAGTGGGGAGCCAGGTGGATTTAGAGAGTCTACTATAACATTTACTGCTGCAGACGCAAAACCAAATTCACAGAATCAATATTAGAATTTTTAACAATGAAGAGATATTGTTTAGTAGCATATTTAATTCTTGGTTTACTAATTATTTCTATTAATGTTAGGGCATCTGCAGTTATAACACCACCAAGCATAGTAGTTTTTTATGAGCCTTCCATAAACAAAATTTATTCTTTTGGTTTGACTAATAAAGGAGATAGTACATTAGATTTTGACATATATGTAGATGGGGACTTAATGGATTACATTAATGTTAACATGCAAAATATAACGTTGCAACCTAAAGAAGGTGTGGCTGTTGTTTATGAGTTAAATCTACCTGAATCTGGTTTAAAGCCAGGAAGTCATCTAAATTTTATAAAAGCTAAAGAGAGACTTCAGGAATCAGTAAGTGGAAGAGGAGTTCAGGCAGTTCCAGAAGTTGCTTTTACAATAGAGGTTTTAGTACCATATCCAGGAGATTACCTAGAAGCTGCAATAAACACACCTGATTCAGTTCAAGGGGGTAAGGATATAGACGTACATTTACAGTTAAGTAATATGGGCACTAATGACCTAAATAATATAAAAAGCAAAGTAGAATTTCTAAGTTTAGAGAATAACAAAAGTATGGGTGTACTTAAGTTAGATAGTGTTGATATTAAAAGTAAAGAAACTAGGAATCTGATTGGGTATTCTTCTACCAAGAATTGGAACTTAGGTGCTTATAGTGCTGTTGCTACCATTAATTATGGTGCAAATGAAATAAAATTAAGTAAGCCATTTAATGTTGGAGACATTGAAATGGAAATAGTTGGTTTAAACACAACAAGATATGAGCAAGATAGCCTCAATAGAATAGGTGTTATTGTTGGAAGTAAGTGGAATCAAATTATTAATAATATTTATGTTACAGTATCATTAACAGATCAAAATGGCAGACAGATTGAAGCAAGAAGCCAATCTTTGGACATTGGTCCTTTGGGTGTTACTGAGGTACCTGTTTTTATAGACACTTCGGGATTTCAAGCTGGTTTTTATAAAATGAATACAAAACTATTTTACTTTGATAAAAATAAAGAAAAAATATTTGACATTGAAATATACAAAACTTGGTACAAATCTTTGATTAGGATAGAAAGTCTATTAATAATAATTATACTAATATTACTAGTTATATTTGTGTTTAATTACATAAAGTCCCATAGAATACCTAAAAAAAAGAAAAAATGAACAAGAAATACATTCCTTTATTTATATTATTAGTTTTAATTTTAATACCTTTACTTGTGAAATTGGTATTTGTTGATCTAAAAGTATTAGAGGCTACTATTAATGTGGGTGGATATTTAGGGTTTAATATAGACGATGATAAATTATATTTTGGCACTATTAATAGTGGTGGGACTGCTAGAAGAGAAATTGAAGTTTATAATGTTAAGTGTAGTAGTTGTTTTGTTGTTATTAAAACAGACGGGCCTCTATCAAAGTGGATTGCTACATCAGATAATAAGTTTAAAATATCTATGGGCGAGAAAAGATTGGTTAATATCACTGTAAGCGTTCCAAAAAGTGCTGTAGAAGGTAATTATAATGGAACTGTAAAGATATACTTTTGGAAAACTATATAAGTTTATTAAACAAGATAATATTCAATGAAGAGGTTATCTAACAATACTTTAGCAGGTTTGATGATATGTTTAATGTTAACTTCCTTAATTGGGACTACTTTTGTATCTTATATTGCAGAAAAAAGGGCAACTATATCTGGGAAAGTTCCAATTCAACAATCAGGTCTTGTGGGTGTTGAAGTAATTGCCCCAACTGCACCTGCCGGAGGTGGGAGTGGTGCTGGTGGAGGTGGTGGGGGCGGTGGAAGTAGAGGGCCACAAACCCATATTTTAGATTTCACAATAAAGGATATGTATGATATACATGTAATGCAAGATGACACAATAATAACTATTTTTAAGAATGATGTTAGGTATATATTAAAAATAAGTAAATTTGTTCCAAGTAAAATAGCAACATTAATACTAGATGAAACTTCATTTGATATATCTCCTGATAAGATTACCTCTGTGGATTTTAATAGAGATACTTTAGTAGATATTACTATCGAGATGGAAGAGGATAGGTTGATATTTAAATTGTATCATCAACCAAAAGCACCTACAAAAGTTGAGCCAATAATATCCCAACAAACTAAAAGTAAGCCTACTGGTGAATTCCCAGAAGAACCTGCTTTTCCACCATCAAAGCCATTTAATATTGCCTTTTTGATTTCAATTATAATAATCATTTTGCTTATTGTTACTTATCAACACTTTAGACTTAGGTATGTTGAAAAGTTTCAAAAAAGGAAACTAATAAAATTAGCTAGTGAGTATAGTAAAAAAGATAGAAATTTGGAAAACAAGCAAGGCATGAAAGTAAAACTAGAAAAACAAATGGGTTTATTAGAGAAAAGTTATAACATGAAGTTTATTAGTAGTGATGCATATTTAAAGGGTAAGAGAAGAATTAAAGATATGCTAAATAAACTTTAAAAGAGTAAGGTTTATAAAGCCATGAAGGTTTATTTTTTAAAAGAGGTTGTCCTAAATGTCTAAGAAGAAGATTCATGAACAAAAAACTCTACTTACAGAAGCCTTAAGGGATCTTGATAAGGAATTAAAAAGATTAAAAAAAGAAAAAGGTTCTTTAAGTCAAAAACTAGGGCAAATTGATACTTCTATGTTAACTACTGAGGAAAAGGAAGGTGAGCTAAGAGATAAAATATCTCGGTTAATCGCTGAAGAAAGTAAACTTAATCGAAAGAAAGGCCAAATGCAATCTAAATTACTAAAACTTAGTGAAAAATTAAGCAAAATTTCTAGTATTAGGCAAGGTTTAAGGGAAATTTAATTGATTACACAATTAATGATTGACTGAAAATTAGTTTTGTTCATATTTCTTTTGTATATTTTAAGACTATTTATTAAAATAGTTTTGTTTATTATTATCTTTTTTTCTTTCAATATTAAACTTATACTTTTTGAAGTTAAATATTGACAAATTTGTGTAAGATTTTTTGGTTTATTTGTGTAGTAACATCTTTCAAAATCAATAAATTTTGGTTTATTCCTTTCCATTAAAATATGTTTTTTGGGTTTGTTCAATTCTAGTTTGTTAATCCTTAATGAGTCTAGCTTAAAACACTGGTTTAAGATTTCTTTTACAGCGTTTAGAATAAGATTTTTATTAGCTGTTTTTATCCAATCAACAAATGTTGGTCCATCAATTAGTTTGTAAATTATATAATTATTCTTGTGTCTAAGTAGTTTAGGCCCAATCTTTTTTTCATTTAAAATGTTTAAAAACTTAGCTTCTTTTTTAGCTCTTATTTTGGCATCAGCGGTTTTGTAGACCTTTATGGCTATTTTTCCTTTTTTAAAGTTCCCTTTGAAAACTTCAGACCTTTTACCTCTTGCAAGGAATTGTATATTTTGTACTCCATAAATTAGCATAGAAATCATAGTAATAGAAAGTTTTTTAAATTAACTATACTCATTTATTTTTAAAAGAGGAATCTACATGAGTTTTAGTAAAATAATAGTTATAATAGTATTTACCCTTCTAACCTTTAATTTTGTTAATGCTGCTGCCGAAGTAAATTTAGAAGCCAGTTTAAAGTGGATTAATAAAACAGCAATTGATAGAAATTGGGAGTTATCCATTGATGAATTAACTTATTCGATACTAGCTTTAAGTGCTAATAATTATAATGTACAAAAAGGTATTGAAGAGCTAAAATCAAGGAAAAGTGGGGATGGATCTTTTGGTAATAAAGTATATGATACTAGTTTAGCAATAATAACACTAAATGAAAACAAAGAAGATGTAAGTAGTTCTGTTAATTGGTTATTACAACAACAAATTAAGGCACAAAGTCAAGGTAGTTGGCTTATTGAGATTAAAACCGAGCAAAGTGGGAGTTGCAGTGTAAGTTTAAGCGATACAGACCCTGTTTCATTTAATATTGAAGAAAATAGAGTTAGTTGCGATTCAGATGGTGATGGGGATGGTTTTGGTAGTTGGATTGATTTAGAGAGATGTGCAGGATTTAATTTAGATAGAACTGAAGAAGTATTAGTTAATTGTAATAATTTAGGTAATGCAGATATTTACTTAATTTATAATTTAGATAATGACTATTATTTAGTTGATGAAAAATTTAATACTAACCAAGCAAGATTATTATTAGAAAATGCTTATTTTGGGGACTATGAAAGTACTGCATATGCGTCTTTGGCATTAAAGATGATTGGAAAATCTGATAACATTTATAGCTTATCTTATTTAAGGAGTAACCTTAGACAAAATGATATCCTTCAAAGAACATTTTTGTATATCCTTACAGGAGATAAGGTTTATAGTGATTGGTTGTCAAGAAAACAAAATAATCTAACTGGGAGCTGGGATGGAAATGTCTTTAATACCGCTTTTAGTGTGATGGCACTAGGGAAAAATTCTGCTTCTGGAAGTAAAGGTGCTGAATGGCTTAGGGGTGAGCAAAACAGTAATAATGGGTCAAGCAGGTATGGATCTTGGAATAATGACCTGAGGGACACTTCTTTTGTTATATGGAGTGTATTTTCTGAAGGCTCTAGAGTTATAATTCCTAATGATAATAATTATACAAGTAATTATACCAATAATAATTATACCTCTGGAGTTTGTGGTAATTACATAAGAGATCCTGATGAAGATTGTGATGCAAGATATGCAAGCAATGGTGATTTTATAGAAGGAGATGATATTCGATGTGGGTTGTCTGAGAAATGTGTTAAACCTGGAGAGGAAGGTGAATGTACTTGTAGAGGTTTAGGGCCTGTTACAGGGGAACCATGTCAAAATGATGAAGAATGCACTTCAAGTAGGCAATATTGTGATCAGGATACACAAACTTGTAAAGACAAAGAATGTACTAGTGATGAAGAATGTGACATACCAAATGAAGTTTGTAACTTTCGTACATTTGAGTGTGAAATAGAAACTAATGGTGGTGAGGAGTGTACTGAAGAATGTGAAGAAGGTTTTAGATGTATTGATAAAGAATGTGTTGAGATTCCTAATTATTGCACAGATAATGAAAATTGTGATAAAGGGGAAGAATGTGATATATCCATAAATAGGTGTGTTCCTAAGGAAGGCAAGTTCCCATGGTGGATCATAACAATATTCGTTTTGGCTATTGCAGGTATTGTGATATTATACGCTTTAAAGAAAAAATCCAATAAGCCTAAGGCAGCCCCCACAAAAGTTTTTGAAAGAGGGGAAAGGCCTCAAATGAGACCTTCATTCTCAACGCAGCAATCTAGGGAAGAACCAGTTCAGAGAAGGGATATTTATGATGAAAGAATTGAATCTGAGTTAGATAAGTCTATTAGGAGAGCAAAAGAGTTACTAGGTAAGAAGTAATGAAATTTATATTATATATTTTAGTTCTATTTTTTGCAGTTGACATTGTTCATTCCCAGAATTTGATAGATTCTTTTAACTACAGGGAAGTTTATGCTGCTGGAGAGACAGTTCAATTTGAAGTTGTTTTTGATGGGATCTTAGATAAAGAATTGGGGTATTCAAATCTTAAGTTAGTTAATAATGTGGGTAGTAAGATTAATGTTCAATTTAATGTAGAGGAAATTAATAGTTCTAAATATTTTGTTTATTTTAATTTACCAAATAACTTAAATGAAGGGACATATAGATTTGTCATTCATAATGTAGATATGTTTTATAATGGTGAAATATATAGAGTAGGTTTTGAAGATAATTTTACAGTTGCAAAATCAAATTATAGTATTGCTATTGATCCTGCTTTTATATCATTACAGAACCCAATAAGTTATTTTAATATCAGAAATAATAAAAATAATGCTGTTAATTTATTAATTTTCGGGGAACATTTGATTTTTGAGACTTCTAACTTAACCTTAGGGAAACTTAAAGATGAGGATATTCAATTTATGGCTACAAAAAATATTTATGGGGATACAGAAATCATAATAGAATATGGTGATATGCTTTATAAAATTCCTATATTGGTTTTATATAGGGAACTACAAAATAATAGCACTATAGTAACTCCGAATTTAAATATTTCTAATATCACTGTTGCAAATAAAAGTGTTATTTTTGTAGAAGGCAGTAACATAATTAATTTGAGCTTATTTACTAATGAAACTATTTCAGCTCCGCTTAGATTTTATAATAATGGGAATGTAGACATTAAGGATCTAAAAGTGGTTGTTAGTGAGGAGATTTCGGATTTACTTGTGGTAAATCAGAGTATCTTTAAATCGGTTAAAGTGGGTCATTTTGCATTCTTTGAGGTTTATTTAAACAAATATCTTATGGCGGAGCCCGGAAATTATAAAGGAACAATTAAGTTAGTGTCTGATGTTGAAAATGATGTTATTTTTGTATATCTTAATTATAAAACGTCAGAAAAACAATTACCTATAAAAGGCAATAGGACTGAAAATTACAATCAAACTAACAAGACAACTGTTGTGGGACCTATTAAAGAAAAGAGTAAGAATTTAAAGATTATAATTTTTATTGGCGCATTAATAATAGCATTCACAATTATAATATTTTTTGGTAGAAAAAATAAACCCAAAGACGCTAAGAAGAATTTTTCTTATTATTTGAGACAGTAGGATCTAATTTATTTTTCATAACTTTGTTTTCTGCTTGTAGGTTTCTTATAACCATATTGTATTCGTGCAATTTTAACATAAGATCATTAAGTACTCCTGCTAAATCAATAGATTTTTCATTTATGTATTCTGGTTCTAAAATCTCAACAGAGGATGGCAAATAATCAAAACAAAAGTCTATTACATCTTGAAGGCCAGGCATATCTAATTCTAGTTCGGCAAATGTTGCAAACATTTTATCTAATTTCTTAGTTTCTTCGATATACATGTTTATTATTTTTATGTGCTTTTTTTCTTTAATATTATCTACAATTTTTATAATAGCATCTTTAATATGGTCTTCTGGAAAACCTACAACTTCTATAATAGTCCTAATTTTTATCATTTTTTTTGATAGATAATATTGTAACAATTATTAATACAATAATGAATAAATAAATTGCATATTCTTTGCTTTTTAATCTTTTTGATTCATAAGTTACTTTGTTTTCCTTACCATAATCAATATTTTTGTTGTTGGTTACTAATTTTTCTCCTTTATACACTGCTTCTGTTGTAATTTCACTTTTTTCATTTGCTGCAGTTTCACTTAAGTTTGTTTTTAGGAGAAGAGAAGCTGCTGTTCCAAGGCCTTCAGCAATTAATTCTATCTCATTCGAGATTAACTCTTCTTTTAGTATTACGGGGATAGTTAATGAGTAATTTTGATTCTTGGTTGTTACCTTTATTTTAGAAATTTCGCTTACTCTTTTAGATTGATTATTACTTAACCAAATTTCAACTAATTCCTTATTAGTATCTGCCTTATAAATATCGAGAGATACAATTAGTGTTTTCCCTTCAAATTTTGTGTCTGTTATCATAATTGTTGAGTTTAAACTGACATTAGTAGAGTCATTTTCACTTAATTTTTCTAGGTTCTTTTGGTCAGGTGTAGGTTCTGAGTAGTACAAATTTGACTCTTCTCTCGAAAAGGATAAACCTTCTTTTGCGTTATTATAACTAACTGAATCAATTTTTACATCATTGCTGTAAATTGCAACTTCTGCTTCTTCATCATTATTTAGGAAGCCTTTTTTAGATCCAGTGTACACAACAATGAAGTCATTTTTATTAATATAAGTTGGTTTACTAGTTATCTCATCGCTTATAATAATAGTTTTACCTGAAGAATCTTTTATTATTAATCCACTTATTTCAGTTTTATCCCCTAGGTTAATTAACTCTATCCATTCTCCATTTGGTATTTGGGAATCATCACCTATTGGGTCTGGTAATATCTCATTTATTCTAATCTTTAGTTCCCCAATTGGTCTTGTATTGTTAGGGGGAGTGTTATTAACTATGTTAATTTGAGTATTATTCTGAATTGTTGTATTATTTTGTAAAGGTGGAGGTTGGTAAATATTAGTTAAACCAGGAGTTTGTTCACATTCATTAAAAATACCTATCTCATTTGGAAACATACATAAACTTTTTCCATTGTCATTAGCGCCCATACTTGAATCATAAGAAAAAGTGTTAATTATTGTTCCATTTAAATCTTTTATAGTAATTTGATCATTATTGTTATTCAGGTTGTTCCCAATAGCTGAACCGATGGTGTAGACATTTGCGTCTATTAATGAATAATCGAAGCTATCCTCAACAATTAGATAGAAATTGGATGATGATAATTTGACTAATGTTAAAATATCTGATGAACTTAAGTCTTCTATTGTATAATTGGTGAGATTCAAAAAAGTAGATGAAAATAACTCCACGTATTCTTTATTATTGTCATCTCCTTGAGGATTGTAATTTATTTCATTTATTGTTAATGCAGATACAGAAGTTACTGTTATTAGAATAATTGTTACTATTAATGTCAATCTCATATTTTAGCCCCATTGTGAACACCTCTAAAAGAATCTCAATAGAAAAAGATTTAAAACTATAGTTTTACCAGCTGATCAAAACTTAGGCCTTTTGATTTAGCTTCGTTTAATGATATAGAAGGTGTTCCTTTTTTGCTTAACTCTAATTTTTCAGGTTGAATAAAAAACCAGCCTACATGATCAAATCTGACACCTATCCAAGCTTCAGCTCCAAACTTCCTTGAAAATTCTAGTAAATCTGCTAATTCTGGCTGTTTGAAATATTTTATGTTATTTGCAAGAGATTTACATTCTATTGCTAAAAATCTTTTTCCGTTTCCTGCAACTAAATCCGGACATGGGAAAGGCATACTCCCACTGCCAGCAACTCTGACTGATACCCATGGTTCAGAATTAAAGAACATATGAATTAATTCTCGTTCCGCTCTTGTCCCCTTTCTTTTTGAACCCATGTCAATAGTTTAAAATTATTATATTATTAATCTTTTGATAAAGAACAAGATTTATAATAACTATGCTTCAATTTTAGGTTATGGGTTTATCTGAGTTAAGAAGTGACAAAGCAAAAGGAAATTTAGAGGGGCTTTGTTCTCAGGATATTAAATGTAGGGAATTGAAATCTTTCAGTATGGATCCCTATTGTGATGTAAATCCATTAAAAGAACTTTGGAAAATGTTTTATAAAGTTTATGTAAAAATACCTTTAAGAAGATATTTTGAAAAAATAAAAAAAAGAGATTATTTATAGATCTCTAGCTTGAACTGTTTTTCTGCCATTTGCTGTAGCTCTTTCACAAGCCTTTGCAATTAGATCTTCACAAACTTTGCTTAAACCATCTGCAAAGTCTCCAGAAACATTCATGTCTTTCACAAAGTCTTTAACTTTACTTTTTACTATTAAGGAATCTCCCATTTTTTAGACACCTCCAAAATGTCTTTTTAATTAAATTGGCTTAACAGCCAAACTGAAAGAAAAATCACAAATATATAAAGGTTATGAACAATTTTTAACAAATTTTGTTTAGAAAGCTTTAAATAGTAAATATTTTTATTCTTGATAAATATGGAAGTAAAAAGGGAGTATCTGTATATTCTATTGATTTTGTTTGTTTTAGGGTATTTGTCTACATATTTTAATGATAAAAAAGATTATATTTCTGGGGGGGCCACTCAGGTAGATGCGCCTTCTAGTGCGCAAGTTATTAGTTATTATGCTGTTGAAGCGTCAACACAATTAGGACAAAACCCAGCAATTATTTGGACTAATATTAACCCGCCCCTCTTAACTGATCTTCCTGCGGATTCTAATAGTGCAGGAACAAGTTTTCCATCAGGATCTCCTATTTGGGGGGCTCCAGCAACTGCTTATGGTGTTAAAGTAAGTACTGACTCAAATGTTCTAGGAGTAACTTTTTGTATTAAAGCAGACGGCCCATTACAAAGTGGTATAAATTCAATACCTATTGGTAATTATAAATGGGATGCAAGTGTTGATCCTGGTAATCCAGGACCTGGGCCTATATTAGGGAATGCTGTTGGGATGAGTACTACATTTATACAAGCAGATGCAAGCATAGGGCCTGGCTTTGTTGATTATTTTAGATTTTGGTTAACAGTACCAGCAGGTCAGGCAGCAGGAACTTATACCAATCAAGTAACCTTTAAAGGTGTTGTACCACCCAATGTATGTTAATATGAAAAAGACTTTATTATTATTGTTTTTTGTATTATTATTAGGAAAGTTTGCTCAAGCTGGGCTTGTATGGAGAACTGAAAGTCAGTTTATTCAAGAAGGCGAAACTAAATGCATTGAATATGGGTTATATAATCCTGGTGGTGAGGACCTTAATATTGCGTTATATGTTAGTGGTGATATAACAAAAATTGCTCAAACTGAAAAAAGTGAATCTGTTTTAATTAAGGCGAATACACTTCATGATAATGCAATAAATAAACAATTATGTTTTAGAGCCCCCCAAAATGTTTTTAATAAAGATTGTATTTTGCCTACAATAGGATGTCAACAAACTTGCCAATATGGGAATGTTGAATATTCTGGGGATATCTCTACAATTGCAGAAAAAGTGGGGCAAGGAAGTGGTGGTCAAGGATCAAGTGTTATTATAGCAGAAACAGCTCCATTAAGCTTAGTGGTAAAGTGTGAAGAAAGCCCAAGAAATTTTAGTACTGCATACTTATATGGGATAATAATTATTATCATTATTATCGCTTTAACTTACATTGGTGTTAAAAAGGCAAGACAAAGAAAAAGGTAATAAAGTCTTATTTTTTGTTATTTCTATGAAACTTTTAAATTTATTAGTTATTGTTGTTATTCTTTTGCAGAACTATGTAAATGCGTTTGAAATGGATGTTGGTTCAAGTGCGACTATCTTAGGACCTACTGTTCAACCGAGTTCTGGACATTCTGGAGGAGTAGGTGGAAGTAGAAGGATTAGAGAACAACCAATTAATGACACGACTCCCCTAATAATAAATGAAACTATCACGTTAGATTTTAGGATTAAAGATACTTTTCAAATAATCCCAAAAAACAAGGTTTTTATTCAGTTAATATTTAATAATACTAATAAGAAATTCTCAAAAATTGTAGATTTAGATAATAACTATTTAGGGTATTATATTGAAGGGGTAGGGATTTATAGGATAGGTGAATTACCTATTTATGTTAATATTGGGGAACTTAATTTAAATATTAGTTATGATACTTTTATGTATATTTCTTTGATAGAGAAAGTTCCAGACATAGAAAAACCAGCAATAATAGAAAGATATGTTTATAGCACATTAGGGATGTTCCTTCTGTTTCTTTTAATAATACTCATTACATTTTATGTTTATTATGAGGCTAAAAAACATAAATTCCTAAAGTAGTAAATTATAAATACTCCCATAATATGTAAAATATACATATTATGGATGAAAAGAGGCTTGTAAAGGACTTAAGAAATCTTAAGAATCAATATAACATAAATTATAATGACTTAATTAGTATTGTTTCTAGGAAAATTGATGAAAATTATGTACCAATAAGTATCTTTACAATTAATGGGTTAAATCCTTTAGAATCAATTGTTAAATATTTAAAGGAAAATAAATCCTTAAGGTTCTCTGAGATTTCTAAATTATTGGAAAGGGACCAAAGGGTTATTTGGGTTACTTATAATCATGTTAAAGATAAGCCAAAGATTTCTAGTAAGTCTAAAACATTAATCCCTATTAAAATATTTCATTATGGGAATTTAAGCATTCTTGAATCTGTTGTTAAATATCTCAAAGAATCTTCTAATCTTTCACTTAGTGAAATTGCCTTAATTTTGAAAAGAGATCCAAGGAATATTTGGAAAGTTTATAATAATTCAATTAAGAAAAATGGAAAGAAATAAAAAAAGTAATAGGATTAATGAGAATAAAAAAGGAGATAGTTCTCTTATTTCTATGGTTCTCTTAATTGGATTGTCTATTGCGCTTTCCGCATTAATATTTTCATATAGTAATTTTGAGGTTAATAAACAGATTCAAGACTTTACGAAACTTAAAGAGAGCACACAGTTCATTAATTTAAAAATAAAGAATGCAGAAGTACAAGATTTTAATAGTTTGAGTTTATTATTGCAAAATGATGGTGGAATAAGTGCAGAAAGTGTTCTTGTTAGGTTGAGAGGTACAGAAGGTAGTGCTAATTTAGTTGTAGAAGGGGTTGATGCATTTGAAACTAAATCAATTGTAACAAGTTTTGACTATAATGAAGTTGGTAGAGTTAATAGTATTAACATTATACCAATAAGTTTTAAGGATAAATTAATATTTGAATCAAGTAGCGATGCCACAATAGATATAAAACAAGTTATTGAAGACCAGAATTGTAAGCAAGATACTGACACAGATACAGTTCCTGATTGTGTGGATGATTGTGTAGGAAATAATTGTGGACCATCTTCACAATGCAAGTTGATTAGCGCTTCGTGGTCTAGTAGCCTTACTTTTGGTGGATTGCCTGTTGATCTCAAAATAGAAAGTAGTAATTGTGAAAAGAATCAAGTTGATATTCAAATATTTGAAAAAGATACTTTAACACTTGATGATGAACTAGATTTGCCATTATATGACATTTCAAGTAAACTAGAATTAAATAGTAATCTAGTTGAGTATAAAATTAATATACCCTATGCTTTAGATATGGACGGAAATAATGCAAATCCAGAATATTACTTTACTGTCAAATTGAATGACCAAATAATCACCTCTAATATACTTGAGGTTATGGATCCAAAATTATTAACCATAAATCCTAAAATCTCTTCTGAGAAAGACACATTTAGTGCATTTGAAAATCCCGTGTTTGTATTTAGTTACATTGATGAAGAAGTTTATTATAATTTAAAAGTTAATGAAAGTGATAATGGAACAACTTTGAAAAATAAATGGGTGGATAGGTTTGATAAAATAGATTTTAAGGTTTATGACTCGGATGACATTTTGACACTTGAAGAGTTACAAATTACTAAAGTAAGGGCAGGTAAATTTGAAATTAAATTTAATAAGAAAACTGAAGTTAAACCAGGTAAGTATAGACTAGAGGTAGAGTTAAATAAAAACGGCATTATTTTTGAAGTTGAAAAAGAGTTCAACTGGGGATTAATAGCAATAAATACTGATAAAAGTATTTACTTAGAGAATGAGAAAGCAACTATTGGTATGGCTGTTTTAGATAGAGATGGAAGAGTTATTTGTGATGCAGACATAATTCTAGAGATTATTGATCCATTAGGCATTTCTACGATATTACAAGGAAACGACATTATAGTTTCTGACGAATGTGAAATTTATGGAATGATAACCAAACCAGATTACTATACTTTTTATAATGTTGGAAAAGTTGGTGAATATAAAATTAATATGGGCACTGTAGTTAATGGGACCTTATTAAGTATAAATGATTCTTTCTTTGTTGAGGATTATGTTAACTTTGATGTTAAAAGAAATGGGCCAACTAGAATTTATCCTTTATTAGACCAATTTATGAATATCAGTATTAGAACTAATATTGATTATGTGGGAGTAATTCAAGAATTTGTTCCATTAGACTTCAATATAAGTGTAACTAATGCGACAATTAGTCACAATAATGATAGAAAAATAATAAGTTGGGATGTTGATCTTAGAAAAGGAGACAATGTCAATTTATATTATGAATTTGACTCTCCCGATATTAGCCCATACTTATATTTAATTGGTAAACTGCAAATTAAAGGTTTTGAAGAAAGAAGGTATTGGCAAATTGCAGTAGATATACCTGATAGAAATAGGGTTGAAATGGTAAGCCCTACTTCAACAGTTTTATGTGACCCGGGACAACAATTTCAGATGGCATGTAGAATGACATGGAGTCAAGGACCTACTCCATCAGATGTTCAACTGAGATGGCAGTATTCTTTAGATAATGGGCAAATATGGAATTTAATTCCTACCTTAACCGATGGACTACATATGTTGTATGGTTTTAACACAGTTGATAATGCAATAGTGAATACTATCTATAATAAGGACGTAGTTTGCAGTACACCTTCCGAATACCAAATTAGATGCCAAGCAATTAAACAAAGTAATTTACAAACTTGGAGTTCAGCAAAACAAATAGTTAGAGTTAGAAGTGTAGATGTTATTCCTTCTCAAGGTTTAATAGATGGTGTTAATTGGGTTGTTACACAACCTATTGTGGATTTAGGCGCAGTTGGAAATAATGGTAATGGTGCCACAACTTTTTATACAGATATTGATACATTGTTTACAAATGCGGATTTATATATGAGGGCAACTGGACCACTAACGTTTGGAGTTTATACTATACCTTTAACAAATGAAAAATATAATTTTAATTTTGGGGGTGATGCTACTGTACCAGGTCCACTTAGAAGCTCTATCACTACAAGTTATCAACCAGTATTGTTAAATAATCCAGATGGTAGAAGGATATACTTAAAACTCTATTTAGATTATCCTGGAGGATCAAACATACCACCTGGAGATTATATTAACAACTTACAGTTTATGGTAGTGCCTGCTGGAAGTCCGCCCCCTTAATTACTCCGGTTTCATAAATGGAAAGAAAATAACATCTCTAATTGATGGAGAATTTGTTAATAACATAACAAATCTGTCAATACCTAAACCAATTCCTCCTGTAGGGGGCATTCCGTAATTTAATGCTTCTAGGAATTCAAGGTCATTTGGATGAGCTTCTTCATCACCTTTTTTTAATCTTTTTTCTTGCTCTATGAAATGTTCTTTTTGAATGTAAGGATCATTTAACTCAGAATATGCATTTCCTAATTCCGCACCCATACAAAATGGTTCAAATCTCTCAATTAATCTTGGATCTTTCCTATGAACCTTACAAAGTGGAGTTGTTTCTTTTGGATGATCTACTATAAATGTTGGCTGGATTAATTCTTTTTCACAATAATGTTCGAATATAGCTTGTACTAAAAATCCCCAAGAATCCTCTTTGTACTTAACCTTATTTGCTTTAACAAATTTTAATAATTCTTTATCATTCATTTTTAAAACATCAATTTTTGCGTATTTCTTAATTGCATCAGACATTGTAATTCTTTTCCATGGTTTTTTAAAATCTAATAATTGCCCTTGATATTCTATTTTTGTTGTTCCATGAAGTTTTTTACATGCATTTTCACAAATATCTTCAAATAATTCCATCATATCATTATAATCTGCGTATGATTGGTAAATTTCCATCATTGTGAATTCTGGATTATGCCATTTGTCTATACCTTCATTTCTAAAGTTTCTTGCAATTGTAAATACTTTGTCCATACCTCCAATGATTAATCTTTTTAAGTATAATTCTGGAGAGATTGATAAGTAAAGTTTAATATTCAATGTATGTAAGTGAGTTGTAAAAGGACGAGCTTCAGCGCCCCCATAAACATTTTGGAGATATGGTGTATCTACTTCTACAAAAGATTTTGATTTGAGAAACTGCCTAATAAAATCAAGAATTCTTTCCCTTTTTAAGAAAACTTCTTTTACTTCTGGGTTTATGATTAAATCAAGATATCTTTTTCTATATCTCTCTTCTTTGTCTTTTAAACCATGCCATTTCTCAGGGAGAGGTTTAATTGCTTTTGATAATATTTGAAGGTCTTTAGCTAAAATTGAAAGTTCTCCTCTTTTGGTTCTAAATATTGTACCTGTAATCCCTATATAATCCCCTATATCAATAAATTTCTTTATAAAATCTATTTTATCTTTAGGAGTTTCATTTTCTTGTAAAACAATTTGGATTTTTCCAGAAGAATCTTGTAAATCTATAAAAATAATCTTTCCAATATCCCTTATAATTATAATTCTACCCGCAACTTTATAAGTATCTTTAGTTTTTTCCTCATTCTTTAACTTAGAATATTTTTCTTGTAATTCTTTTGCCTCTGTTGCAGCTTTAAATGAATAAGGATAAGGATTTATTCCAGCCTTTTTAAGTAGCTCAAGCTTTTTTTCTCTTTCTTTCATTAAGACTTCTTCTGGTTGCATTTTAATATTGTGTATTCAAGGTTTCCTATTAAAATCTTTCTTTTTTCATCTATCTTAAGGTTATACTCATCGATAATCCCTAATAATAGTTCTGGTGTTGCAGTAATTAGAACTATAACCCCATTTTTTTTGAGAACATAAGACGCTTGATAAAATAGTTGTTTATACATACTAATTGTGTCCTCTTCATTTCTCTTAGTTATAATTGGAGGATTTGTGGCAATTATATCTATAGATTTTTTTTTGAACTTTGTGTCGATCCATTCTAAATCGTAATTTTGGAAATCTATGCACTCAGAAACTTGAGCTACTTTTGCATTTATTCTGCAGTTCTTAATGTTAAAATACTTTGGGTCTGACCCAAAAATATGCCCCTTAGACTTGCTTTTATCAATTTTCTTGTTTAAATTAGCAATTATTTTAGGAGGTATCTTTAAATTACTCCTATTGTATAAATTTGGAATATTTTTGGATGACAAGGCTGCTTCAATAACTATTGATGAATTGCCACAAAATGGATCTAGCAATAATTTCTTTTTATTAAGGCCTGCTATTTGAGTTAGACAAAATGCTAAGCTAGAGTTAATATCTAAGTGAGATGTCTTAACTTTGTAATATCTCTTACTCAGCTCAAGTCCAATTAGGTCTATTGATATAAAACATTTATTATCAATGATATTTATGTCAATTATAGAATTCGGATTCTTATAGTCTGCAGGTATGTTATATTTGTTACTTATTACCTTTACTGTGTTTTGTATAATTGGTTGAGAGTTAAAGATATGATCACCTTTCCTTTTGCATGAGACTGAAAACTTCTCTTTCAAGTAAGGTTGGAAATTTATTTTAGAAATTTCTTTTAGTATATCTTCTAAAGAGTTAAAAGTAAAATGTTTTAATAATATTACTACCTTATTAATTGACCTGCTAAAATATGCTACGTTGTATAAGTCTGTTAAATTTGCCTTTTCTATTAGTAACAAACTAGGACTGATAACACTTAACTTCTTCTTAACAATGTTCTTAAGGTCTTTAGATGCAATATCTTCCAGATTAGCCAATGTTGAAATTAATAAATTCATTCTGTATTCGAAAGAAGAAATAATAATGGGTTTTTTAATTCTTCTAATTTAATCATTTTTATAATAAAATAAAAAAAGAAAGAATATCTGTTTTAAGCCTTACTTTGATTTAGCTAAGCTGAAAACAGATTTTAATGCTACAATTATCGTAGCTGGTACAAATAGGGTTAACATATTTTCAAGTACTGCCCCTAAAACCCCAATGGAACCTAAAACATTACCACCTAAACTACTAGTGATAACTAAGATTACACCGGCTGTTAAAAAAGGTGTTACTTCTTTGTCTGTTATGTTTAGTAAGCCTACGATTAAACCAAGTAAAACAAGTACCCATGGTACCCAAGTTGCTTCGCCTACGAATCCAAACAAAACAGCTAGGATAACACCCAAAAGGAATGCCCAGCTTCCCATAGCAAATGCCATTTTTCAACCCTCCTCACTGTTTAATTATTATTATAATCAATTATTCAAATTTAATTTATAAATATTTTGTTATTATTAATAAGTAGTTATTAGGATAGATTATTAATCCTATTTATTGATTTTAATAATATAAATGGTTAAAAGTAAAGATATAGATAATTTATGGGTATATGCAGCTAGGAAAAATTATTGGGAAAGGGACTACTAAGGAGTTTAAGTTCTTAGTTAGTGGAGAAGCTAAGAAATTCGAATTTGTTCAATGCCTAGACCAAGGAAAATATGTATTGTCTCAAATATTAGAAATTGAAAGAGATGAACATCAAACAATTGCTTTCTGTGGGATAATAGGTTATAAGGAAAATGACAGTTTAATGATTCTAAGAGCCCCCTTAGAACCAGGATTAGAAGTTTTTTTGGCTAGTGATGAGTTAGTTAGTAATGTTCTTGGAGTTAGTGCAATAAAAAATGGGGCTTTAATTGGAAATCTATACGGAAGAGAAAATATTAAGGTTCTTCTAGATATTAATAAATTATTATCAAAGCATGTATCTGTAATTGCAAAAAGTGGATTTGGAAAAAGCTACACTGTTTCAATATTGATTGAAGAATTAATTGAAAAGA
>Ga0209542_10001937_pt1 | contig 47592 bp, 46 predicted proteins | sample RifCSPhighO2_01_FD_184028 | JGI IMG/M metagenome (GOLD analysis project Ga0209542, IMG submission 184028) | Soil microbial communities from Rifle, Colorado - Rifle CSP2_plank highO2_0.1 (SPAdes) (version 2) | ecosystem: Environmental > Terrestrial > Deep subsurface > Rock core/Sediment ...
CATCGGGAATCGTTATATTGGCGTTGCGGCTGCCGACCATGTGGATGCCTCGCTGGCGTATCGCTACACAACTATTGATCGTAAAACACAAGACGCACGAACAGTGCTTGCGGACATTATTACAAAAGAATCTATTGATACACTTGTGCTTGGTGTGCCGTATCATATACAAGATGGGAGTGAAACGCAGCAGACTAAAAAAACTCGTCAGTTTATAGCGTTACTAAAAAAAACATTTGACCCTGCTATTTCATACATTGAAGTTGATGAGACATTAACGTCTATGCAAGCAAAAGAAAATTTACAACACGAAGAATCGGATACGAAAGAAGAGCATGCAGAAGCCGCGCGTATTATGTTGCAAGAATTTCTTAGTTCCGCGACTGTCATGCCGGACTTGATCCGGCATCCAGGCGACGTGGATCCTTACGTCAAGCCCGGGATGACAATGCTGTTATGACAAATATCAATACATATCTATCAAATATTCGAGAACGGGTTGATCAAGAACTTGATCGTTTACTTCCGCGTGCAGATGACTCTCCAAAGCGACTTCATGAGGCTATGCGATATAGCGTATTTGCGGGAGGAAGGCGTTTTCGACCAGCGCTGTGTATTGCGTCGTGTGAGGCAGTTGGTGGTACGTTTGAACAAGTGTTACTTGCCGCATGTGCAATTGAAGTATTACACACGTATACGTTAATTCATGATGACCTGCCAGCCATGGACGATGATGATATGCGTCGTGGAAAGCCCTCAAGCCATAAAGCATTTGATGAGGGCACCGCAATACTTGCCGGCGATGCCTTACTTACGATTGCTTTTGAATGGCTCGGGAAAACAGGCAATGCACGACTGGTACAAGAATTAGCGCAAGCAACAGGAAGTCTTGGAACAATAGGTGGACAAGCGGACGACCTTGATGCAAAAAATACGAGTATCTCTCAAGAAGCCGTACTGTCTATTCATGAAAGAAAGACAGCCGCTCTGTTTCGCGCTTCGTGTAGAATGGGCGGGATCACGGCAGATGCATCAGGAAAACAAATAGACATGCTCGGGCAATTTGGCGAGCATCTTGGTATCGCATTCCAATTATTAGATGATATATGCGATACTGATCCAATTACTATGAACGCGTATAGCAAAGATGAAGTTATATTGCTTGTGAAAAAATACGAGCAGTTATCGTACGATGCACTGAAAAAAATAAAAGGCGATACTTCGCAGATGCAAGCACTTGCTCGTCATACATATGCATCTTTTAATATATGACCGAGAATATTCCAACGCATATTGCTATTATTCCTGATGGCAACAGGAGGTGGGCCACGTCAAATTCAGCATCCGCTTTAGATGGACATACACAGGGAGCTGAAGTGATGCGGACTATCATGCCCCATGCAGCAGATGCGGGGGTGAAGTATGTTTCCGTATGGGGAATGTCACTCGATAACTTTACAAAACGAAGCTTGGGTGAAGTTGCTGGCCTGTTGGCACTGTTTCGATCAGAGTTTCTTGACCTCGCTACAAGTAACGATATTCACTCACGGGAGGTCAGAATAAACGTCATTGGGCGTTGGAAAGAAAAGTTTCCACTGCCCGTGAGGAATGCAGTGCAAAAAGCAATTGATGCCACCAGCCACTACACTAATCATTATATGAATTTTTTTCTGGCATACGACGGCGTAGACGAAATGACGCAGGCAATTCAAAGCATTATTGCAAGTGGAGTGCACACCGTAACACCGGAAATTATTAAGCAGCATTTATTCACAAAAGATTTGCCACCTGTTGATTTAATCGTTCGCACAGGCGGAGAACCGCATTTATCCGCAGGGTTTATGATGTGGGATGTAACCGATTCGCAGTTATGGTTTACCGAAAAATTGTGGCCGTCATTTACGACTACAGATTTAGACGATGCAATTACAGAATACGCAAAAAGACAAAGAAGAAAAGGCGCATAGTAGTGTTCCCCTCTCCCCAATTGGGGAGAGGGTTAGGGTGAGGGCAACATCGATGCAATGCTCTGCACTACTCCATTAATATTTTTCATCACCTCATCATTCGTAAACCTCACAACTCGTATACCGCACGCATTTAGATATGTAGTACGTTCTGTATCATATGCTTGTCCTTTCGTCGCACGGGTGTTGATCGTGCTCTGTTATGTAATACTCCCACAATCATATTCTACACCCAAGTCATATTCCTCTTGGGTTGCCCTCACCCTCCCGCCTGTTGGCGAGGAGCCCTCTCCCCAATTGGGGAGAGGGGAACGCTACTTTGTAACTTATCCACAATATATTATTAGGGTGTGGTATAATTATTTCATGATTAAATTCTTTACATATTTATTTGTTGTATTAAGTTTTTTTGGTGGAACTGTTGCGAATGCACAAGGGCCGTTTGGCAATCGTAGCGGTGCTGATCTTGACAACGCGTTAAACTCAGATGAAGGGTCATACTCTCCTCCTGCTATTTATATTAGAAATACGAAGGTAAATCCTGCCGATGCTTCGGGTAAGCTTACTGGTACGTTTACCATGATCAATAAAGATGATGAGACACTCGGAGATTTACGGTACCGCATTGAGCTCCTAGAAACATTGCCACCTGCCGAAAAGAACACCTTTGTGTGGGATACTGGCCGCATGTTTGATACATACCTTTCTTCAGAAATATTTGCGCTTACTCCGGGAGAAGAGAAAAATATTTCGTTTACATATACTCCCGCCAGTGTTCCTGCAGGAAACTATCGTTTGCAGATTCAGAGCACCACTTCACAGGGGAAGGATTTGGGTTGGGATACCGTACCTGTTACGTTGCAAGGAAGCGTTACGCAGTTTGTTGATCTTGTACCGGGGACTATTTTACTTCCGGAATTTCCGAATGAACTCATTCCACCGCTGTCTGGTCCAAACGTTTCCCCTAGTAGTCCTTTTACATTGCGCGCAACTGCAACAAACCCGGGGAATGCTTCTGTCACTGTTACTCCTACTGTTACGGTGTATGACTTTGCAACCTCAGGAGAAATTGTAAGTACACAGCCTATTGCTAACGTTGAACTTGTGCCTGGTAAAGCAACCGAACTGAGTATTCCTGTTACGGCAAGCGCTACTCCGGGTGTGTATTATGCAGTGCTTAGCTTGAATTCTGCGAACACAAGAGTTTCTGCGTTAGCAGAATATAGATGGGTAGTTCGAGGGGGTTCCGGAAAAATATTGTCAGCGAGAATTAAACAATTGCAAACAAAAGCAAACGAGAAAGTTTCTGTATCTGTAGAATATGCCGGCCCTGCAGACGCAGAGACGGAGATACAGGGCAAGATGACCATTGAAGTTGTAGATACACAAGGTGTTGCGGGAACATTTCAAGTTCCTGAAACGTTGGAACTTTCAGACGGTATTGGTGGCGGAGTTGCAGGAGTTACGCTTACGCGCGACCTTACCGGAGCTCCTGGTCTTCGCGTAACGCTTACTGATATACATGGAGCGGTACTGGATGTATATGAAGTAGCAATTCCTCTTTCCGGAGAACAATTACAGACGCTTGCGCAAGAAAATAAAGATATTGTCGCCAGTATAGCCAAGAGCAAAAGTTCTGTTTTATATATCCTTCTCGGTTCTGTTATACTCGGTGTATTTGCTCTTGTTCTCTATTTGCAGAAGAAAGGAGCCGCTGCGGCAACTGTTCTTGGGCTTTTCCTTGTCATCGCAGCTACGCTTAATGTGGCTCACGGTCAAAGCGGTGCTGGTAATGGGGTTGGTATTGAAGTTATAAGCCCAAAGATATTTTCTGGCGCTGGGGATAACGGATATGGCGGATTGTGGGAGGCGGAGCCGAGCTTAACCGGCAAACCTCTTGTAGAAGTATTTATTAATAGTCCTGATCACGATGCTCCAGGTGGAACGTATGAAATGGATGCTGTTCTGTTTGGGTATCGGATAGAATATGGTGCTTGTGGAAATACTCCCCCAGAAGCATGGTTGAAGGTGCGCTTTGATCGCAATGGAGGAAAGCATAGTGACTTATTAGGTTCTGGTACGCCTAACTGGTTTCAGATTATTGACTTAAAATGGACGAACGGTTGTCAGTTTTCGTGGCAGTATTGTCTCCGTTCGGCTCAAGGGGAAGCGTTGCTGGATCTTTCTTCCTTGTCTCAAGCTGCGACAAGTACGACACTTCAAATAGGTTCATTCTGGGAGAACTTTGATGCAAGTGATGAAAGTTGTATTACGGGGCATTGCATTCCTGCTACTCCTTCGTTTACCCTCAGCGATTGGTTTGTAGTAAATCGCCATGCGCATATTGTGAACATGTGGATAAATCCGGTCGCAGTAGCACTACCCCCAAGTGTTGATCTTAAAATTAATGGTTCCGATAATCCTGCAGACGTGGTGGTGAATACAGGAATCACGCTTTCGTGGACTTCTTCACAAGTAAGCAGTTGTACAGCAACGATTGATTGGACTGGAGCAAAGCCAACGGCAGGTACGGGGAGCGCTACACCTACTCAGGTGAGAACCTATACATACACCATTACATGCAGCGGTATTTCAGGCACAGCTACCGACACGGTAAGTATAAATTCTATAGCTGCTCCTCAAGTGGTAACGGTTGATCTTAAAATTAACGGTACTGATAGCCCTCCGAACGTAGCTTTGGGCAACTCAATCACCTTGTCGTGGACGGCTTCTGCAAATGCAAATACATGTGCTGCTACTGGTGATTGGGGCGGGTCAAAGAGTGTACCTACGGGGTCTCAAATAGATACTCCAGCACAGGCAAGAACATATACGTATGCAATTACGTGTACAAATACTGCCAGTGGTGCTACGGGTACAGATACGGTGAATATTGTGGTGGATGCGCCTAGCGGTGTTCCTATAGCAATCGCGAAGATGAGTATTGATGGAATAACGTATAGTAACAGCATCACTGTTACGCAAAATGTTCCTTATACGATCTACCTTACTGCCGGAGAACATGGGAATCCTCCCGGAAGCTCTGATCCAGATGGGTGGGATCATCCTCTGGCGGGAGTGTCTGAGGGTGGTAATATTAAATGGAATTCTGATCTTAATTTAGGTGCAGCTACGTTTGAAACAACGTATTCAAATCCTCAATTTCCTACCGACGCTGATATGAACCTTGGGCAGAAGACATTTACACTTGCTCCAAGTGGTTCTCCGTATACATATAATTTGCTGCAGATAACGGATGCTACTGGTAATGTGTCTCCTATCGGAACTGTCAATGTCACGGTTGTGTCTGCAACTCCATCACCAAGCCCTAGCCCGAGTCCATCATTTAATCCGGGCGGAGGATTTGAAGAAACAAGATAACAATTTGTACTGTCATCCCGGGCTTGACCCGGGATCCAGGCGACGTGGATGCCGGCTCGGGGGCCGGCATGACACTACAGAATCGTTTCGGGTAAACTTTGCTCTCGCAAGAACACCGCGGCGTCTTCTGGTAGCATGGTATTTATCTCTATTCCCGTTCCTAGTTCAAAACCTGCATACGTAGAAAGACGAGGCATAATGGCGATGTGCCAGCGAAAATGTTGAAAGAGGCTTTTGTCGCATACAAACCCCGTTTCATCACATGGCGCAGAATGAATGTAGTAGTTATACGGCGGATCATTCAGCCCGGTATACATTTTGCCAAGTACTTGCTGGAGTGCCTGTGCAAGTGCGCTGCGCTCTGATGGGCCAATATCTTCAAAAAACGGATTAGACTGCCTTGGCATAATCCATGTTTCAAACGGTACTCGGGAAGCGTATGGGCAAAATGCTGTAAAATATTCATTTTCAAAGACTATTCTTTTTTTATGTTCACGTTCATAATCCAGGATTATAGTAAACGCTTTTTCTCCGTGCTTTTTTGCGTATCTTTCTGTTCCGTGAAGCAAATCTGCAATATCGCTGGGGAGTACAGGGACGGAAAATATTTGGTGATGAGGATGTTCGAGCGAGGCACCCGCTTCTCTTCCGTGATTTTTAATGATTTGAATATAGTTTACGGCAGGTAATGATTTGAGCTGGCGATACCGAAGCACAAGCGCTTCTAGTTCTAGTTCAATAATGTGCTGATCTACGGTCGCATCGTTTTGATTGTGGTAGCGGGTGGCAAGTAATTCATGGTGACCCACAGCATTGGTTGCAAGGTACGGACCTTCTTTCCATGAACGAAATTCTTCGCTTGGTATAAATGCAGGGTATTTGTTTTGGAATATATGCATCTGCCACGTAGCGTCCGCGTCGGGAAGTCGCAAAATATCTGGTTCTTGCGGAAACTTTGCCAGGTTGCAAAACGGACAATCATTTTTGTATCGTTCTTGGGAATGGCGAAGAGATTTTTCTTTCGAAAAAGAATCAGGCCGTTTTGCACGCTCTGTAGCAATAGCGACCCATTTTTCCGTTATAGGGTTTTGGCGAAGCTCACCCATTATATATGCCCTTTGTCATATTTAGGCGTACTTGAACCACTTCTTTGAGAACTTCCAGGTATGCGCTTCCTGATACTTTGCTGTTTGGGTCGTTGATCCATCGCACGGGTTGTTCTGAAATTTTATATCCTTTCATTCTGGCAACAGCTAAAGCCTCTACATCAAATCCCCAGCGGTCTATGGTGAGATACGGGAACACGGCGTCGGACGCTTTTTTTGTAAACAATTTAAAACCAGCCTGGGTGTCTTTAATGCCTGGAACTGCCCAGAACTGGATCCATATATTACCTAAATCTCCTAACAGTTCTTTCCATTTTGGTTGGTGTACAGAAATTTCCGCTCCAGCAACATCGCGAGAACCTATAACAACATCGAACCCTTGCGCAACAAGTGGAATAAACTTTTCTGCATGCTCAATGCCAGTGGAATTATCTGCATCCATAAATATACGTATTTCTCCTTGCACGTGGGTCATGCCGTATCGTACTGCATAGCCCTTGCCTTTGTTACCCCCATAATGCAAGAGACGAACGCGCGGATCTTCTATACCCATGCTTCGTACAATATCCGCAGTCTTGTCACTTGATCCGTCATTTACTACAGCAATTTCCCATGTGTACGGCTGCTTTTTTAAATATCCGATTGTTGCTCGCAGCGTGTGAGGTAGTCGCTTCTCTTCGTTATACGCAGGGATAACAACCGAAAGATACGGTAAGGGATTGTTCATATCGATAGTATACCATACACTGAAGGAGATGGATAAATTGCCGCTTGTTATTGGAAATTGGAAGATGGAGCTTTCTCATAAATCTGCTGGTGAGGTTTCAAGTGCGCTAAAAAAGATGATGCTTGCGGTAACATACCGAGCAGACGTTGTAGTGTGCCCATCGTTTCCGTCCCTTGTGGCCGTATGTGATATGTTACAGGGTTCTCCTGTTGCTGTGGGTGCACAAAACGTGCATCACGAAGAAAAGGGAGCATTTACTGGAAGTGTTTCGGTAGGTCAGCTGCGTGAATTTATTACGTGGTGTATTGTTGGGCATTCTGAAGTGCGAGCGTCTCAGGGTGATACAGATACTCTTGTTGCTCAAAAGGCAAACTTGCTGCTATCGCACGGAATTCGCCCTATTGTATGTATTGGGGAAACACAAGAACAGCACGAGAACGAAAAGACGATTTCTACTATTTCTGCTCAGATAGACGTATTACTTGCCAGTCTTGACCGTGTTGCATTACTTAAGACTGCAATTACATATGAACCAATATGGGCAATCGGGACAGGTAAAATGCCTGAACCAAACGAGGTATACGAAGTCTTACTCTTGATACGCAAGCGTATCGCAGAGCATTTTGATATAGACTTGGCAGATAGAGTACATTTGCTGTATGGCGGAAGTGTGCAACCCAGTACGGTAAGCCCTTATATTGGGGGGCCAGGGGCAGATGGAGTTCTGGTGGGCGGAGCGTCACTGCATCCAAGAGATTTTATCGATATTATTTCTCAAGTTTCTGTTGCATATGCTCGCTAAACCAGACAACATTCTTTTACATGCAATGCAGGCAGAGTATGCTGTAGGTGCCTTTAATGTTTCTACTATGGAAATTGCACAGGCAGTTGTGCGTGCTGCTGTTGCAAAACAGTCTCCGGTCATTATACAAACATCAGAGGGTGCAATAGAATACGCTGGATTGTCTATGATTTCAGGAATCATGCGCATCCTTGCAGAAGAAGCTGCGGTACCAGTTATTATGCATTTAGATCATGGAAAAAAGTTTGAAACCGTGAAGCGTTGTATTGCATCTGGGTATACGTCAGTAATGATCGATAATTCTAAGCTACCATTTGCGGAAAATATTGCGAAAACGGCGGAAGTTGTAGCATATGCGCATGAGCACGGAGTATGGGTTGAGGCAGAACTGGGTGCGATAGTTGGAAAAGAAGGTATTAAAGATTTGCACGGTGGCGCAACTCCGGATGCTTTTTTAACAAATCCGGAACAAGCAGCAGAATTTGTTGAACGTACGAAGATAGATAGTCTTGCAGTTTCTGTTGGAACTATTCATGGAGAGTTTTCAGGGCAAGAATATATCCGATTTGCATTGCTTGCAGAAGTACAAAAGGCCATACCTCGTACTCCGCTGGTTTTACACGGTGCATCTGGTATTGGCAACGAGGACTTACGGAAAGCATGTGCGTATCATGTAAGTAAAGTAAATGTAGATACCGAGCTTCGCGTGGCGTTTGAAAAAGCTGTCGGTGAATACTTTACCATTGCACACGATTCATATGACCCAAGGAGTATTGTGGGCCCGGCACGAGACGCAATGCAAAAGGTAGTAGAAGACAAAATAGATACACTTGGCTCATCTGGCACATCTGCGATATACTAAGCAGCATGGACGTACTTGCTATTGGAGATACTACGGAAGATATTTTTCTTCAAATGCATGATGCAAGTTTGCAGTGCAATGTGGATGGGAAGAAATGTATGATTTGTTTCGATTTCGGTGAAAAAATAGCAGTCGAAGGTAAGATTGTTATTTCTGGGGTTGGAAATGCGGCGAACCATGCAATCGGTATTGCTCGTCTTGGACATAGCTCGGGAATATACACCGTTGTCGGAGACGACACAGAGGGGCACGAAGCAAAAAAGATATTAGAAAAAAATGGTGTAGACGTGTCGAACGTAGTATTTGATACCGAACATGGAACGAATTTATCTGTTGTTATTAATTTTAAGTCTGAGCGTACTATATTGGTGTATCATGAACCCCGTACGTATGAATTACCGAGCAACGTTTCGCCGAAGTGGCTATATCTTACATCTGCATCTGGAGATGGCGTAAAAAATCTGCATGACCAGGTATTGCAGCTTTTGGAAAAAAACAAAGAGACAAAACTGGCGTTCAATCCTGGTACTCATCAAATAAATCTTGGAAAAGAAGAGTTATTGCCGCTTCTGAAAAAGACAGAACTATTATTTTTAAACCGTGAAGAAGCCGCGCGGGTTTTAGAAATTGAGACAACTGATGTGCATACTCTTATTTATGGTTTTCATGCAATTGGCGTACCGACGGTAGTACTCACTGATGGCCCCAAAGGTGCATATGCATCTAATGGAAAAAACATATATTACCTTCCTATTTACCCAGGAAAAGAAGTGGAACGCACGGGCGCTGGGGACGCATATGGGTCAGGATTTTTAGCAGGAATACTGCACGGCAAGGGAATTTCAGAGGCGATGCAATGGGGTAACGCGAATGCTACGTCTGTTGTAATGTATGTAGGTGCGCGGGAAGGGTTGCTTGAACAAGAGGCTCTTCTTCATATGATTCAAGAATTTTCAACTATTAAACCAACACATTATGTCAATTAAGATTGCAATTAATGGATTTGGAAGAATCGGGCGCGCAGCGTGTAAGATAGCGCTTGCTCATGACGATGCTCATATTGTGGCTATTAACGACTTAGGCGATATCGATAACCTTGCGTATCTGCTCAAGTATGATTCTGTATATGGCAGGTATGGAAGCACCGTAACAGTAGAGGGTCGTGAACTGGTGATTGGGAAAAAACGCATTACGGTATTGCAAGAAAAAGACCCCCTCAATTTGCCATGGAAAGATATGGGAATTGATGTTGTTATTGAATCTACTGGATTTTTTACTGATAAAGAAGGGGCGGAAAAACATATTACTGCAGGCGCAAAGCACGTTGTTATATCTGCTCCTACAAAAAGTGATGATGTGCCAACCGTTGTAATGGGGGTAAACGACCATAAACTCAAAGGCGCAGGGATTGTATCGAATGCATCGTGTACTACAAATTCCGCTGCTCCGGTAATGGCAGTTCTCCACAGCGTATTTGGAGTTGAAAAGGCTTTACTTACAACTGCACATGCATATACTGCAACTCAAAGTATTGTGGACGGCCCTGGTGGAAAAGGAGATTTTCGAAGAGGCAGAGCTGCAGCTCAGAATATCGTACCTGCTTCGACTGGCGCGGCTATAGCAGCAACGCTCGCAATTCCGGAACTACAAGGAAAATTTGATGGCATATCGCTTCGCGTTCCAGTTCCGGTGGTTTCCATATCTGACATAACGTGTGTGCTTTCTAGGAATGTAACAGTTGAAGAAGTGAATCAGGCATTTACAGATGCGGTGGATAATCCAGCGTACCAGGGTATTATTGCGGTTACGGAAGACCCGGTAGTCTCAAGCGATTTTATCGGTGATCCGCATTCTGCAATTATCGATTTGCCACTCACGCGCGTAGTGGGGGGCAATTTGATAAAAGTCTTGGCATGGTACGATAACGAGTGGGGATATTCTAATCGACTTGTTGAGCAGGTGCTTGGAATAGGCAACATGTAATATATGAGTCCTCTTCGAACCATGGACGACGTATTACTTGACGGCAAGCGCGTGATTGTGCGTGTGGATTTTAATGTCACGGCAGGTGAAGACGGCAAAGTTGATGATTCGGAAGATTATCGGATACAAGCCGCACTTCCTACTATCCAGGAACTGAGACAAAAGCGATGCAAGGTGCTCTTACTCGCACACTTGGGTCGCCCCGGAGAAGAGGAGAGTATCCTTTCTATGGATGAGGTTCATAGACGTTTACAAGATCTTCTTCATGACGATGTTCGCATGCTTCCAAAGCTCTACGGATCGCAAGTGGAATCTATTGTGCAAGGAATGGAACAAGGAGATATTGCCTTGTTCCCTAATGTTCGTCTTGATGATCGAGAGGTTACGTTAAATCAAAAATTTGCAGAAGAACTCGCTGCTATGGGCGATGCGTATGTAAATGAAGCATTTAGCGCCAGCCACCGTGCACACACTTCTATTGTATTGCTTCCTCAACTCCTCACCAGCGCTGCAGGTCGACGGACAGTTCAAGAGGTAGATGTATTAACTTCGCTTCGTGTAACAGCAGAACGGCCCTATGTTGCCATCGTTAGCGGTGGGAAAATTACTACAAAAATTGGTATTTTAGAATATTTACTTTCAACGGTTGACAAGATGTGCTTGGGTGGAAAAATTGGAAACGTATTTTTGGCATCTCAAGGCAAATGGCCCGACACGATGTTTACTCCAGATGAACTAGCCGTTGCGAAACACATTGTAGAAAAATATGGAGAAAAAATAGTGTTGCCAATCGACGTGGTTGTCGGAAATGATGATGGAACATATACCCAAATCATAGACGTTTCATATGTTCCCGAACATGTTGGTGGGGTGTGGGATATTGGTCCGAAATCTGTGGCTGCTTTTTTAAAAACATGTGAAGGTGCCAAGACAATTGTTTGGAATGGGCCTGTGGGGCGTGTGGAAACACGTGCATACGCCGTTGGGAGCGCAGCTCTTGTAGAAGGACTTGCAACACATTCAGGCAATCGTATTGTTGGTGGAGGAGATACGGTTAATATGCTAGAAAAAATGAAAAAAGTTGATTCATTCAACCATGTTTCCATCGGAGGCGGAGCGATGCTGGAATTTTTGGAAGGAAAGCGACTGCCTGGGCTTGTTGCACTTGCTGCGCCGTAATAGGTTTTTTCGCATGGCAAAAATACAAAAAGTTATTGGCAGGGAGGTTATAGATTCTCGCGGGATGCCTACGGTGCAGGCTACGGTGCTATGTGAAGGGGGAATACAAGGGTCGGCAATGGTTCCTTCCGGCGCTTCTACAGGAACGCATGAGGCAGTTGAACTGCGGGATGGTGATGAAAAACGATACAACGGCAAAGGAGTATTAACTGCAGTGTCTCATGTAAATACGGAAATTAATGCGGCACTATTTGGGCAAGATACAGCGAACCAATCCAAAATAGATAGGCGTATGATGGAGCTCGATGGAACACCAAGTAAGGGAAAACTGGGTGCAAACGCAATTCTTGCAGTGTCGCTCGCATGTGCTCGGGCTGAAGCGCGCTCTCAAGGGTTACCACTCTATCTATACCTTACCCAGCTGTTTCCAAAACGAAAACCTTTGATGCCAGTACCGCAAATGAATCTCATTAATGGTGGAAGGCATGCAAGTAACGGACTTTCTGTTCAAGAATTTCATATCTTGCCGGTTGGAGCGCAAAGTTTTGCTATTGCTCTTCGGATGGGAGTTGAAATACATCACGCACTCAAGGCGTTACTAGTTTCAGAAGGGTTCCAAACAGAAGTTGGAGATGAGGGAGGTTTTGCACCAAAACTTTCAAAGAGCGAGGATGTATTTATGTTTATGATCCGTGCCATTGAGGATGCGGGGTATATTCCGGGGGTAGATGTATATCTTGGTCTCGATGTTGCTGCCTCAGAATTTTATGATTCGGAACGGGAAGGGTACATGATCGACAAAGCATTTCTTCAAGTTAATGATTTAGCTTTTCAATATAAGACGTGGAGAGAGCGCTACCCTATTATTTCTATTGAAGATCCATTTGAGCAAGACGCTTTTTCTGATTGGAAGGAGTTTTTAGCAGGAAGTAAAAATGCATTGCAAGTAGTTGGCGATGATCTCTACGCTACAAATACCACGAGAATTAAGCAAGGTATCGTAAACGAGGCTGCAAATTCCGTGCTTATAAAGCCAAATCAAATTGGGACACTTACGGAAACATTGCAAGCTATATTGATTACACAAGAAGCAGGACACAACGTCGTTATCTCACATCGTTCAGGAGAAACGGAAGATACTTTTATAGCTGATTTGGCAGTTGCTGTTGGTGCTGGACAAATAAAAACAGGTGCGCCTTCTAGGTCAGATAGGACAAGCAAATATAATAGGCTTCTGCAAATAGAGGATGAAATCCATCCGCAAATGGGACACATGTTACAACGGTTTTTAGAAAATCAAACGTATCACTACAAACGCGCCGCAGAAGCTGTAACATTTACGCCGAGCAGAAATGTAGTCTTGTAGGTACAATATGAAAAATGGGATTTGGAATATAGTTGCAGGGGATACTGTTATTGAGGATCAGGATGAATTGATTCGTGTGCTACTTCATAATCGCAACATCACCTCTGAGGGCAGCGAAGCTTTTTTTTCTTCTTCGTATATTCGTGATATTCATGATCCATATGATTTGTATGATATGGAAAAAGCAGTGGAGCGCGTATATCGCGCAATAAAAAAGCAAGAAAGAATAGTTGTATATGGCGATTATGATGCAGATGGTGTTACATCTACGGCAATTATGGTAGAAACACTTACTGCACTTGGTGCTCATGTATTTCCGTATTTGCCGCACAGGTACGATGATGGATACGGTTTACATGGGAAAGTGTTGGAACAAATGCTCTCTGAATTTGAATTAGTAATCACTGTTGATTGTGGAGTGAGCAACCGGGAAGAAATAGCTATGCTACAAGCAGCTAAAAAAGACGTTATTATTGTTGACCATCACGAAATTCCTGAACAGCTTCCAGTTGCCTATGCAATTTTGCACCCACGGCATCCGAAAGGATTATATAGTTTTGGGCATCTGTGTGGGGCTGGTATGGCGTGGAAGTTTGCACAGGCATTGTTTCGCCATGCAGATTCTCTGTTTGCATCAGATCCTGATCGAGAAAAGTGGTTGCTTGATATTGTAATGATTGGGACTATTGCGGATGTAATGCCACTTGTTGGAGAAAATCGTGCCATTGTTCGATTTGGTAAAGATGTGTTACTACGTACAAAGCATCCAGGAATTGCAGCACTACTGAAAGAATCTCGCATTAACGTATCAACGATAACTGCGGAAGATATTGCGTTTCGAATAGTGCCTTTGTTAAATGCCGCTGGGAGAATTGGCCACCCACAATCGGCTCTCAATGCGCTTATTGCGAAAACAAGCGATCAAGCAGATGCTGCAGTAAAAAAGCTAGTGCAGATGAATAATGAGAGGCGGACACTGACAAAGAAAATGATGGATGAGGCGAATATCGAAATAGATCATAGTCTGCCGTTTGTGTTTATAGCTAATAGTAATTGGCCAGCAGGCATTGTTGGGCTTGTGGCTGGCCGCTTGGCTTCGCAGTTTGGAAAACCTGCATTTGTGGTAGGGGGGCATAGCTCACTATCACACTCTGTAGGGTCTGCACGGGGAGGCGGCAAAATAAACATTATGTCTGCGTTAGAAACAGTTCGCCACCATACTCTTAAGTTGGGCGGGCATAAGGCAGCAGCAGGGTTTTCTGTATTGCCCGAATATATAGATCGTATGAAACATGGGTTACGAGAGTATTTTGAATCTCAAGTATTAGAGCAGTCTCCGGTAGTTCATGAAGCCGATGCTGTTATTTCTTCGCAACTTGTGTCGTGGGATACGGCGCGGGCACTTACAAAGTTTGAGCCGTTTGGTGAAGCGAACACAAGGCCATCTTTTGTTTTAAAGGGTTTGCGGCTTTTAGAGCGCAGAACGGTTGGGAAATCAAACGATCATATAAAGGCAAAACTTCTGGTAGGCGACCGTGAAATAGATGCAATAGGGTTTGGGCTCGGGGGGCAGGTACGTGTTCTTAAAAACACTGTAGACGTCTTGGCAAGTATAGGCGTAAATGAATTTCGTGGGCGAGAAAGCCTAGAGCTTCGTCTTACGGATATACGCTAATCATCATCAGGCCTGTCCCAATTGCAAGTCGTATTGCATGAGCGCGTGGTTCTTTTTGCACTACTGTAAAAAATTCAGTGAGTTTTTTGGCATGTGATAGGGTATTGTCCGCGATGATAATTCCATGCGGTGTAATTATTTGCATGGCATACTGAAAGTAGAGGGCATATTCTTCTTTGTTTGCATCGAGAAAAATGAAGTCGAAAGACGGAGGCTGTTTGTTTAGGTTGTCATTCCGGGCTTGCTTGCCGGCCATAGCCTTGGCGTCGGCTGGACCCGGAATCCACGCGCCTGGATCCCGGCTCGGGGGCCGGGATGACACTGCTAATTGCGACATGATTTCCACCGCATCTCCTTGTATCACCTCGATAGTTTCTGATAATCCTTCTGTTGCAATATTTTCTTTTGCTAATTTCACTCGTTCGTCAAAAAATTCTATTGTCGTTATGTTTCCACCATAGAGAGATGCAACGTTTCCCATAAGAATTGCTGAATATCCATTTGATGTACCAACCTCTAAAATATTCTTCGGTTTTTGTGCATGAATGAGAGCCTGGAGCACAGCGCCAGAATTTGGGTCAATATTCCAGTACTCATCTTGTGGTTTCATTTGGTATACTACAAAGAATATGAATATTATTATTCGACTTTTTCTTTCTCTTATAAGTATATTGGCATTGTTTTATGTGGTTTTGCAATACCTGTTTCCTATACCTTGTAGCCAAATAATTTCGTATTCCATTGGAAATGTGGACAAGAAGTTCGGTCTTTCTCGGGATGATTTTTTACGATCGATTCAGGGTGCAGAAAACGCATGGGAAAAGCCATTTGGTGCTCAGCTTTTCGCATATGATCCAAATGCTGCGTTTACCATAAACCTCTTATATGATAGTCGACAAAAAAGAACAGACCTAGTAAGGGTAGCTAAAAGTACTCTCAATGAAACATCAAAAACTCGCGAGGGCATCAAGCAGCAATATGACAGTGCATACGAAAAATATTCACGAGCACTGAAGGTATATAATACACACGTTCAAGAGTATAAAAATGGTGCTTTTGTATGGGAAACACTCAAACAAGAAGAAGCAAATCTTAATACTCTTGGCGATCAGGTAAATAAGCTCGTAGATGACGAAAATAAAATTGTAAGAACATACAATACAAAGGTGGAGAAATTTCAAGATGAATTTTCTGAAGACAGTGAGTTTGCACAGGGCGAATATAACGGCAAGGCGGTTACTATTTATGAATTTACTAATTCGAAGGATTTACTGCTCGTACTGGAACATGAACTTGGTCATGTGCTAGGGTTAGATCACGTACAAGATCCTTTCTCTATCATGTATTATCTTGGTCATAGCAACAATACGACACAGAGTGGCCCGACGGTCGATGATATTTCTATGCTTGCAGCGCAATGTAAGAAGACGTCATTTGGTGTCTTCCTTGATTGGCTATAAAAAAGGAGTACAATAAACGTATTATTACTTTTTAATACATATCTCTATGGAAAACAGTCCAATGGAAAAGAATTGCGAGTCATGCGGATCCGGAACATGTTCTGGAAATTGCGCTGCATGTAATTGCCCTCACCACAAGGCGATTCCAGTATTTATTATCTTAATTGCTGCAACATTCTTACTCGGAGAATGGGGAATGCTCGCACCATCTTCGGTAGGGGTTATCTGGCCTATTTTGCTCGGAGCAATTGGAGTTACAAAGCTTATGAAGAGCAAGTGTACCTGCTGCTAAATCCTTCTACCGCCCTCTCCCTCGACGGGGAGAGGGATGGGGTGAGGGGTATCGCGTTATGAAACGAGCGACGTTATTCACAGACGGCGGGGCGAGGGGTAACCCGGGTCCCGCCGCAATCGGTTTTGTGCTTACTGGTATTGGAAGCGCGCCTATTTTATATAAAGAATATATTGGGAAAGGCACGAACAACCAGGCAGAGTATCGTGCGTTATTAGCGGGTATTACTCGTGCAAAAAAAGAGGGAGTAAAAGATTTGTTGTGCTATTTAGATAGCGAATTAGTGGTAAAGCAGGTGCGAGGAGAATACAGAGTTAAAAATGAAGAGCTAAAACTTTTGCTTACAGAAATAAAAAAACTACTACCCGTTTTTGATTCTATAACATTCCAACACGTTCCGCGCGCTAAAAACGCTATTGCGGATAAGCTGGTGAATGAGGCGTTGGACTCCAATTTTGCAGATGGACTATAAGCCGGATTCTGTTAAAGGCAATCATCTGTCTTGTTCTGCTATCGCTAGCAGAATCTTTGCCCTCTACCTGCCCCGTTATTCACGAAGCGACTTGAGGTTGCACTCGGTGGGGTTTGCACCCTCGCCGTATTACTACGGCGCGGCGTGGGCTCTTACCCCACGATTTCACCATTGCTAATAAAAGCTGTTTGTTTCTGTTGCGCTCTTCGCCCTGCAAGCAGGGTCCCTAGGCTTGCGCCTGGCAGACGTTATCTGCCACTGTTTTCTTGAGTGTCCGGACTTTCCTCTCAGGCCCTTCGATTTCTCTCAGGGTAAAGCGATTGCCCATCCATCTGCGTACTCTATGCTACGGTAAAATTTCTATTTGTCAATTATACAAGAAAAGCGTACGCTATAAGGCATGAAACGTTCTGAGTTGTTTTTTGGTGCGCTCCTTGTGCCTATCGACTTTATCGCTCTTTTATCTGCTGCTGCATCGGCATATTTCTTGCGTTTGAGTAACGTTGCACAAGGACTACGGCCCGCAGTGTTTGCCTTCGATTTGCCATTTGCAGAATATATGCAACTTGCAAGCATTGTATCGTTTGTGATTATTTTTGTATTTTCTTTACACGGGTTATATGCCATGCGAGTAACCCGCAGGGCACTCGATGAAGTAACGCAAATATTTTCTGGAATTTCTATCGGAATCATGATTATTATTTTATATATCTTTTTACGCGCTGAACTATTTCAATCTCGTTTTATTATTATCACCGCGTACGTATTAGCATTTCTCTTTGTTTCGTTTGGACGTATGCTTGTGCGCCAAATGCAGCATGCCCTGCTGCGTCGCGGAATGGGAGTACATCGGGTGGTGCTTGCAGGTAATGGGCCATTCGCTCTAGAGCTTGATTCTATTTTTAAGCGGCGTCTCGATCTTGGATACGAAGTAGTAGGAAAAGCAGATGCTATATCTTGGGATGCACTGCAAAATATATATAATCAATACGGGATAGATGAAATTATTCAAACAAATCCATCTCTTTCTGATGCGGATAATTTAATTCTTCTTGATTTTTCTGAGCAGTATAAAATCGATTATCGATATGTTCCAAATATTTTTGAAACACACGCAATCAACGTTCGATATCGTCAGATAGGTATTGTCCCACTACTAGAACTTTCTCGAACACCGCTTGATGGATGGGGAAGGATTGTAAAGCGGGTGATTGATATTGGTGGAGCGCTGTTTGGTGTTGTTCTGTTATCTCCGCTTTTGTTGATAACGGTATATAGTATTAAACGTAATTCTACCGGGTTAGTGATTTATCGACAAATACGGGCAGGGAGAAACATGATTCCCTTTGAAATCATGAAATTCAGAAGTATGTATAGCGAGTTTTGTGTTGGTCCGCGGTATGGAGGGAAGCAAGCAGAAGAGAAGTATAAAGAATTGAAGCAAAATGGAAATGAACGAACAGGGCCTCTCTTTAAAATGAAAAAAGATCCGAGGGTAACAAGTGTCGGTCGTGTTATACGTCGCTTGCGTATAGACGAATTGCCGCAGCTTTTTAATGTTCTGCGGGGGGAGATGAGTTTGGTTGGCCCACGACCTCACTTATTAGAAGAAATAGCTCAATACGATAAATACCATCGCAAGCTTTTTGCTATTAAACCAGGAATGTCGGGCATGGCCCAAGTTGCCGGTAATGCAGGACTTTCGTTTGAAGAAGAGGCAAAATTAGATATTGCGTACATAGAGAACTGGTCACTGTGGCTTGATATTGTCATTATATTAAAAACCATTGGTATTTTATTTCGAGACAAAAATGCTGTGTAGGGTAGTATGCGTATTTGTATCATCCATGATTACTTAACGCACATGGGAGGAGGGGAGCATGTATTAGAAGCGCTTGCAGAGGCGTTTCCTTCTGCTCCTGTGTATACGCTTGTGTATGACCAAAATCAAGTTCATGTTTCATTTGATAATAGTAGGATTCGGACTTCTTTTCTACAAAAATTCCCGGGTGCAGCGCGTGCGCATCGATATTTTCCGCTTGCGCTTATGCCACTTGCTATCGAGCAGTTTAATTTGTCGCAGTTCGATGTAATTATCTCTAATGCGCATAGTTTTGGTAAGGGAGTTCTTGTTTCTCCTGGTACGCTTCATATTTCCTATTGCATGACGCCTACCAGGTATGCGTGGGATGACAGTCATCGATATGTTCGTGAATTTTCTGGAAGTCGTTGGTTTCAGAAATTCGCACCATTTGCAATTTCCTATATTCGCATGTGGGATTTTTTAGCATCGCAGCGGGTAGATGCATATGTCACGCTGTCAAGGTATGTTTCGAGAAGAATTCAGAAATACTATAATCGCTCGTCACATGTTATTTATCCGCCAGTTGATATCGGAAAGTTTTCTTCTACTGCAAATGAAGGACAATACTATCTTGTAGTTTCAAGGCTTGTTCCGTATAAACGGATAGAGATTGCAATTGCTGCAGCAGAAAACTTAGGGAAAAGACTCAAGATTGCAGGCACCGGGCCAGAGTTGGCAGCGTTACAGCGTATCGCTGGGCCTATGACGGAATTTTTAGGGTTTGTTCCTGATGCGTTGTTGCCAGAACTCTATCGCAATGCAAAAGCGCTTCTCTTCCCACAGGAAGAAGATTTTGGGTTGACTCCCATTGAAGCTGCTGCAAGTGGAGTGCCCACCATTGCATATGGGGCTGGCGGAGCACTTGAGACAATTATAGATGGCACAACAGGGCTGTTTTTCCCCGAGCAAGCGACGTGGAGTTTAATGCAGGCGATGCAAGTGTTTGAAGGCAAGACATGGAATAAACAGGTACTCGTTGCGCATGCAGCGCAGTTTTCCAAACAGCGCTTTATGGCTGAAATACAACAATTTGTACAAAAGGCATACGCGCGTGCATAATCATATGATATGCAAGAAGATCCAAGAGACGCTATTCTTTCTTCACTGAGTGCACTTTCCCGTGCTTTTTTTCTTATTTTGAGCCTAAGTTTAATTGTTGCTTTTATTGCCTATGGGGTTGTAAAAAAAATTCCTGGCACCTATGAAGTGCATTTTTCATATATGGTTTCCATAGAGCAACACGATGTCGCACTCGGGTTTCGGTACGACGGGTATTATGCCCTTTCTTCCACGGATTTATTTTCTGCAACGCTTGCAAGTATTGCATCTGCTCCTGAAACAATTATCGCTGCCTACATTGCATCTGGTATACAACCTCCAACGCAAGATGCAATTCGTCTTGTTCGTGTAGTTACTGCAAAAAAGACAGCACCCGCGTTAGTTCAAATTACTGTTACGGACGCATCTCAAAAGAATGCAGAACAGCTGACGAGTGGGCTCATGACAGTTCTCGCAAAAACAATCGATGAATATAATACAAAAGGTCCCGCTTCTCTTATTTTTCATGGAGTTTCTACTACACCATGGACATCCGTTCATGCTCCTCTGCCACTACCAATTGCGGCATCTATGTTTATGCTTGTTTTTTTGGGTGGAAATATGATTGTCTTGGTTCGGCAGGCGCTTAAGCGAGGGCATCACTAGCAGTTGTATGCATATAGCTATTGATGTCCGCTCGCTTATAGGGCTTCGGCATAGTGGGGTAGAGGAATATACAATCCAAATTATCCGCGCCATGTCGGTAGTTGCGCCGCAGCACACGTATCATTTGTTTTACAGCTCATTTAAAAAAGTAGAGATGCCGTCATTTCGAGAAAATGTGGTTGTGCACCCATTTCATTATCCCAATAAGCTCATTCATACTTCCCAGTGGTTGTTTTCTCGGCCGCGGTGGGACGTAATGCTTCCGGTTGCTCCTGATGTAGTGTTTGTTCCAAATCCACACCGAATTCCACTTTCGTATACTGTGCCCCTTGTCTCCGTTGTTCATGATTTGGCTTTTGAGCGGTTTCCAGAGTTTTTAACATTTCGGAAAAAAGTATCTCATCGGTTTATGCGTAATCCGAAATTTCTTCTGAAAAACTCTAGTCAGGTAATAGCAGTATCTGATTATACAAAAGAAGATGTAGTAGAACTCTATGAGGTAGATCCTTCTCATATTAGTGTGGTGTATTCAGGAATTAGTGCGAGTAGAACGAGCGCAACTCCATTCCAGGTACAAAACGTGAAACGAAAGTATACGTTGCCAGAAAAGTTTTTGCTGTTTGTAGGAACAATGGAACCAAGAAAAAATATTTCAGGAGTTGTTTCTGCATTTTCTGCAATAGCAAATAGAGTATCACAAGATTTGGTAATTGCGGGGGAGCAAGGGTGGAAAATACGCGAGTTGATGTCTCATATTGCATCTTCGCCGTATTCTGACCGTATTCATCTTGTAGGGTTTGTTGCAGAAGAAGATAAGAATGCTCTATACGCAGCAGCGGACGTGTTTTTGTACCCGAGTTTTTATGAGGGTTTTGGCTTTCCGCCACTTGAAGCAATGGTTAATGGTACTCCAGCTGTTGTGTCGTTTAATTCTTCGCTTCCCGAAGTAGTTGGAGAGTGGGCGACATTAGTAGACCCGTATAACACTTCGCAAATTGCTGCTGTGTTAGAAGAATTATTAGTATCGCCAACAAGGGTGCCAGCAAGTGTCCAAAAAGAAATTAGGGAGAAGTACTCGTGGGAACGCGCCGCAAAAGAGACGGTGAAAATACTGGAGAGCGTTGTATAGTTTACTGTATGCGCATAGCAATCGATGCACGAGCGTTTTATTGGACTGGGATTGGCCGGTATATTCGCAATATTGCGTCAGAGTTTTTGCGTAATTCTTACGGGCACACGTTTACACTTTTAGTTCCTGAGGGTAAAGAAGATGACGTTAAAAAAGAACTCCGGGATGACGGGCACTTTCGATATGTCGGCGTTGAGCCGTCCTATTATTCATTAAAAGAACAAACACGCTTTTTGTTTCAATTAAACAAACTAGACGTTGATCTCGTGCATTTTGCACATTTTAATGTCCCGTATTTCTATCGAAGACCATATGTGGTAACAATTCACGACATAACCCGGTTTATTTTTCCCGGGCAAAAGCGGCAGTCGTTCATTCAGCAAATTGCGTATGAAACGGTTTTTAGTAATGCAATAGCAAACGCATGGCAAGTCATTGCTGTTTCAAATACAACCAAGCACGATATGCAGATGTTGCCGTTTAGGCACATGGCGCCAATTACGTCTATTTACGAAGGGGTAGATCCTGAATTCTCTCAGCCAGTATCACTTATATCTCGCCAAAAAACGAGGCTTCTTCTTGGTACTGATCGGCCTTTTTTCTTATTTGTTGGTGTTTGGATGAGTCATAAAAACTTGGTACGTCTTCTCGCTGCATATCAAATGGTTCAGAAAAAATTTCCTGAAGTAGCGTTAGTGATAACAGGGAAGCCAGTGCCCGGGTATAGCAATCTCATTGCCTATGTACAAAAAAATAACCTAGAAAAAGACGTTATATTCCCTGGTTTTGTTCCCCACGCCCTCTTGCCTGCACTATATAGTGAAGCACAAGCGTTTGTATTTCCGAGTCTTTACGAGGGGTTTGGGCTACCTCCACTTGAAGCCATGACGTGCGGAGCACCAGTTATTGCGTCAAATAGTTCCAGTATTCCTGAGCTGTTGGGGAACGCCGCAGAATACATCAATCCAGAATCGGTGGATGATATTGCACATGGCATGACGAAGATTTTACAAAACCCTACATATGTCAATCAATTAGCCAAAAAAGGCAGAGAATATGCGAAACAATACCGCTGGGACGTTTGTGCAAAGCAGCATATACAAGTATACGAAAAAGCGCTTGAATAACTTATTCCAAGGCAAAGCCTTGGAATTGCTTATGAATTTGCTAGATATGCTAGAATGATTGGGATTATATCTATGAACTGTAACGAATATCACATAATCGGAATGAGTCCTGGTAATAGCTATTTTAAGGATGAAGAAATTCTTTACCTGCTCAAAACTACAATTGATCGTTTTGGTAAGGTAGCTATTTTAATTGCGGATATTCCTGCAATATCTACATACATAGCTTTGGGGTATCCAGAAAATCGAGCACGGCGTGATAAGGCCATACCAAAAGGCAATGCGTTAAAAAATCGCGTACGAAAAATAATGGCCAAGCTTGGTTATTCTGAGGATATTGTCAGAATTATTGATTGGGAACATGAAGTAGAAAATAATTCCGAGTATCAGAAAAGCTATCAAAATGTACTTGAATTATACAAGCAGAATCGAGCGTTTCATAGCGCTGCAGATACTACTACCTACTTAGTGCTTGAAAGCTCAAAAAAGGATTTTGATGACATTGAACTCGCCACTGGTATTGCGGTTCATTATCTTTTATCAGAGTTTGCTTTTTTGGAGTTTGCGCCGAGCTTTTTGGAAGCAACAAAAGTTATTTATGTTTATCATAAAAACTGGCAAGTATACGAAGATTATATCGCAGGTAAATTTGATCATGTCGTACGTCCAAATTTAGGTTTTCTATTACTATAGAATCCCTATGAAACGTAAGCTTATTCCAAGGCTTTGCCTTGGAATATAGTCTATTTTGCGTATAATTACATTATATGAGTTATCGGCATGTGGGCTTTGCACCAGGTGAGATATATCACATATTCACTCGTGGCGTTGAGAAAAGAAAGATCTTTCTCTATGATGCTGATCGAATCCGTTTTCTTTCGCTCCTTGTGCATTGTTTACCACAAGGTCCAATCCAAAGTTTTTCTGTCGCGCAAAAACTCAAGCGAAAAACTGAGATTACCGCTTCTGGCGAAGGGCTAGTAGATATTCTCTGTTACTGCCTTATGAATAATCATATTCACCTGCTCCTGAAAGAAAATGTCGAAAAAGGTATTTCTATATACATGCAACGACTGCTCACTAGCTACGCTATGTATTTTAACAGAAGATCTGAGCGTTCAGGATCCTTATTTGTAAATCCGTTTAAGGCGGTTGTAGTTGATGCTGACGATCAATTCCTGCACGTCACTCGATATATTCATCTAAATCCGTTTGTTGCGCATCTGGTTGAAGACCCCTTTGGATATATTTGGTCTTCTTTACATGAATACACAGCTGCTTCACAAGAAAGTAAAATTTGTCACCCTGAATTACTCCGAGGAATAATGGGACAACAGGAGTATCACCGTTTTGTGCTAGATCATGCCGACTATTCGCAGTCGCTTGTAGATAATTATCACCTTCTTATCGACATTGATGAAGAAGTGTCATAAAGGCGTTATTCCAAGGCTTTGCCTTGGAATGCGTTTGCTCACAACTTTTTCTGGGCGTATCATTTTTGTATGAACGCATACAAAAGAATTGCTAACTTTTTATTCGAAATAGGGACGATGCGGAAGTTGCCTCGTATGCATCGGCAGATGCTGCTAACGGATGATGATTCTGATACTATTGCTTCTCATTCATACAGAGTTGCCATTATCGCGTGGATACTTGCTAAACAAGAGGGTGCAGATCCGTACAGATCCGTAATGATGGCGTTGCTTCACGATATTGCGGAAGCTCGAACAGGAGATCATAATTGGGTTCACAAAAAGTATGTAAAAATATTTGAAGATGAAGTGCACAAAGAACAGTTGAACGGCTTGCCTTTTCCGGAGCTGAAAGAATTTATTGACGAGTATGTGAAGAGGGAAAGTAAAGAAGCCGTGGTTGCAAAGCATGCTGATCTTCTGGATCAAGTTTTGTTGCTTCGAGAATACGAATGGCAGGGAAATAAAGAGGCAACGGTGTGGCTACATGGCAAAGGAAAGACGAAAGGAAATGCACAGCTCAAGAAGCTAACTTTGAAACGGGCAAAGGAACTAGGAAAGGCAATATACAAAACATCTCCGTCTGCTTGGTGGGACGATTTGTGGACGAGCAAAAATCGGTAAATAGGATACAATGAATACGTGAAAGATGTTATTCCTTCAGGAAAAGACCATACGATTCGTATTGACTGGAAATTGCCGGCTAGGCTTCGTAAACGAACGAGTAGGCCGCACTCAAAGCAGCAAAGTAAAAAACACGCTGAAAAATCGACACCTCATTTTGCCGCGAAAAAAATCATAACAGAAGCTCCTGGTCAACACATTTCACTTCCGGCACATCATTTTTTTGACCATGCAGCTCATCCTACAACTGCGGACATTACAATACCAGCTGCAACATTTTCAAAGCCAGTGTTACGGGCAAAGCCGCCGAAAAAGCGTGTAGACCCAGTTCTTATTATACAAGAGCGTGATGTAGCGTATCATTTTCCCGAAGTGCGGGTTATACAACCGCAGGCAAAGCCGGCGATGAGCGCATTGTTTTTACTCATTGGACTCGGAATTGTTTCATTTTTTGTTTGGAATTTGCAGGGGGCGGGGAGGGGAACGGCTGTACTTTCAACGATACAAACAAAGGCTGCAAATGCATTTAGTCATGTAATACAAGCTCAGGCTGCTCTTGCTATCACGAACACTGTGGAAAGCGAGCGTCAGTTTTCAGCAGCTTCACAAGAATTACTATCTGCAAAAGCAGATATGGATGAAGCACTCGCTGCATCCAAAAATATTCTTCAAATCCTTGATGTAACAGGCACGGTAAAATCAGGGAGGGACATGCTTGATGTGGGTACTGCGCTTGCGGATGCAGGGGTTCATATGTCTCGTGCAGTTACACCGTTTCTTTCTGTAACGCTCGATACTTCTTTGGTTGATGCAATTATTGCATCTCGTCCTCATTTGGAAAATGCACAGCAGGCTATGGATGTTGCAGAAGAAAAGATTCGTGGCGTTGAGACTGCGCTCATGCCAGAAGATATTGCGAGCGATATCGAGAAACTGCAAGACATTATTCCTCAGGCAAAAAATACTCTTCATCACTTACTTCAAGAAAGCGATACATTGCTTGCTCTTCTAGGCGCGTCGCGAGATCGGCAGTATCTTATATTGTTTGCAAATAGCGATGAAATGCGTCCCGTAGGAGGGTTTATTGGTACTGTAGGGTTGGTGAATATTTCTCGAGGTAAAGTGGAAAATATTGATGTACGGAGTGTATATGACGGTGATGGGCAGCTTAAAAAGTTTCTTGCGCCTCCCAATCCTCTCCTTCCAATCGTAAACAGGTGGTTTTTACGGGATTCAAATTGGTTTGTTGATTATGAGGTAAGTGCGCGCAAAGCTGCGGAATTATTTGAAAAAGAGGGCGGCCCAACGGTGGATGGGGTTATTACGCTTACTCCAAAAGTGATACAAAACCTATTAGCGGTTACAGGCCCCATACAAGTTCCTGGGTATGACAGGGTGGTAACCGCTGAAAACTTTATTCAGGTAACTCAGGCGGAGGTTACATACGAATACGATCGAGAGATTAATAAGCCCAAGCAGTTTTTATCAGACTTAACTCCTCTTTTGCTTACCAAACTTTTTTCATCTACCGGTGACACTACCGCAGGAAGCGGGAAGTTAAAAACACTCCAAGCGCTTACGCAATCGTTAACGCAGAAGGATCTTCTACTATATTTTGTGGATGATGATGCACAAGAAGAAGCGATGCGGCTGGGCTGGGCTGGTACATTACCTCAAGGTGCGGATGGTTTTTTAATGGTGAATAATGCGAACATTGGTGGGCATAAAAGTGACCAATTTATTGAACAGGAGATTGATTATCGGGCAACTATTTTAGAAAATGGAGATGCGGACGTGGTGCTTACGGTGAGGCGTGAACATCATGGACCAGAAGAGAAAATCGATTATGAGTATCGGGAAGAAGGAGACCCGGCACTCAAGGATAATATTATATACCAACGTACTCTTGTGCCGCTTGGAGCAACGTTTATTGAAGCAAAAGGATTCACTGCAGAATCAGACGTGCCTCGCCCTTTACTTACAACCAGTACATTGCAGCTAGAGGCAGATCCTGATGTAGCTGCTTGGCAACAAGGGCAGCATCGTTTACCTGATGGGACAGTTATGGGGACTGAATCGGGGTACACGTTTTTTGCAAATTGGGTTGTTACCAAGCCGGGGCAAACATCGATGACGCTCTATCATTATCTCATTCCAAACGCAGTTTCAATGCCGAACATATTGCATAATGCATCTTCGTTTGCGCTTTCCCTTTCAAAGCAGCCAGGGCAGCGTCGCAGTAGTATACGCGCTTCTATTCAATTGCCTTCTGGAATGAGGATTCTTCGTAGCGTTCCAAGCTCTGGAGTAACAATTGAGTCAGATACTACGTTTGTATACCGTGGGCAATTGACTTCTGATACCGTGCCAGGCATTGTGTTTGAAAAGCGATAATGTTGAAATACCCTGCAAACGGATCCATTATATCGGCGGCGCTCATTCTAGGCGCCTCTTCTCTTGTGAGTAGAATAATTGGGCTCCTGCGAGATAGAACATTTACTACGTTATTTGGAGCGGGAGATACGTTTGATGCGTTTATTGCCGCCTTTAGAATTCCCGATTTGATTTTTAATCTTATTGTTATAGGCGCTCTTTCTGCAGCGTTTATCCCGATGTTTACGGAAAAGATGGTGGCAGGAAAAGACGGAAAAAAAGAAGCGTATCGATTTGCGCTTTCTGTTTTAAATGTCATGTGTTTTGGAGTGAGTGTGTTAAGCTTGATATATATTACGTTTGCACCAGCTATTGTTTCTTTAATTACCCCAGGGTTTTCAGGGGAAAAACTTTCGTTAACAATTGAACTTTCGCGTATTATGGCGCTTCAGCCATTACTTCTTTCTGTGAGTTTTGTTTTTTCTGGAATTTTGAATTCGTACAAGCGCTTTGTGGCGTATGCGTTTGCTCCTATTGTATATAATCTTGGTATTATTGCAGGGGCAATATATTTTGTGCCGTACATCGGCATACGGGGACTGGCATGGGGAGTTGTATTTGGCGCACTATTGCATGTGCTCATACAAGTACCGAGCGTACTTCGCGTGGGATTTCGCTGGGATATTATTTTGTTTTCGTCTTTTGCTGATTGGAAAAAGCTATGGAGTATGATGCTCCCGCGCGTATTTGGCCTTGCCGCTCAGCAGACTAATTTGCTTATTGTAACTATTTTGGGTTCGGGGTTTTTATCTGGCAGTATTTCTGCATTTCACCTTGCAAACAATGCACAATATATTCCCGTTGGAATTTTTGGGATTGCGTTTGCGCAAGCTGCGTTCCCTACACTTTCTGAGCAGATTGCTCGCAAACAGAAGAGAGCGTTTCGCCATACGCTCACCAAATCATTTCGATATATTATGTTTCTTGTTGTGCCAATATCTGTTCTGTTTTATCTCCTTCGTGCGCAAATTATTCGTGTGCTTTTTGGAGACGGGGCATTTAGTTGGGACGATACAACAATTACATACGATACATTTGGTTTTTTAGTTGTGAGTATTTTTGCTCAGGCAACTATTCCATTACTTACCCGTGCATTTTATGCAAAACAAAATACAAAAACACCCGTTATTGTTTCTCTTATTAGTATTGTGTTAAACATAGCTCTTGCACTCGCACTCTCGGAGCGCTTCGGGGTGCAAGGACTCGCAATTGCGTTTTCTGTTTCCGCAATTGTTCAACTCGCGCTCTTGCTCGGAGTGCTCCACTGGCAGCTGGATGGATTTGATGACAAGGTTGTTTTAAAAAGTACATGCAAAGTAGTTATAGCAACTCTCGCAGCTGCAATTGTGGCACAGGCGTTGAAAACACCAATCGCATATATGGTCGATATGCAGCGGTTTTGGGGTATTGCCACACAATTAATTGGAGTGTTTACTGGTGGAATGATAATGTATATCTTTGTTTGTATGATACTTAAGAGTGAGGAGCTAGAAATCATCAAGAAATATATTCCTCGCAAATTGAAATTCACCGCAGGCTCAGACACCCCGCGCTTTTCAGGGTTTATGGAATGAAGTACGCGTTCAAGAAAAGTGGTTCGATATTCTTACTTGGAGTTTGCCTCTTTCTTTTTACTATTCTACTTTGGCCGCTTCGGTATTCTACATCAGACACCGAGCAGCTGTCTGACCCGGTTGGCTCAATTTCTGTTACTCCGGACAAGCCAGTCGTGAATGTACAAATTTACCCTTCTCGTTCATTGGTTGGGGTTTCTTTCTGGACCGCAGAAAAGCAAAAAGTTCAAGGTGATACTCTCTTGGAACTGGTAATAACTAATTCAAACACAGGAGAGGTAGCTATATCTCGCGAGATGCAGTTTTCTCACGTGTTCCAAAAGAAAAAAAACATGATCATGTTTACATTTCCATCGATACGTAGTTCTCCATATCTCGTCTCGCTACGAATACCAGATGCGTCCGCAGGGCAATCTCTTACGCTTCGGGGGCCACTCAAGATTATTGATGATAAAACGAGCGCGCAGACTGTTGTTCAAGTGCTTGAAAAGCGTTCGCTCTATTCTATATTTTATACACATTTATTCAGCGCTACCGCCGAGGGGGAAGATATTTACTATTATTGGTTGAGAGGAGGGGAAATTGTAAAAGGGGAAAACCCATATGTATGCTCTTTGGACGATACGTGTATAAATCATAAGAACCCAGGGCACTTCCCAGTATTTTACTGGTTGTCAGCCTTATCGCAACAGGCAGGATTCCATGACTTTCATGATTGGATTGTGTTTTGGCGAACGATATTTTTATTGTGCTATTTAGCAACTGGTGCTGTGCTATTTTGGACGCTTTATAAGCGCAAACAATATGAGCTGGCTGTTTTTGCGTTATTCTTTTGGTTATTTAATAGATGGTCACTATATGTAATTCGTGTTGCGCATGTAGATTTTGTGGCTATATTTTTCTTGACTGCTTCGTTGGTGCTATTTGAGAAGAAGCGCTTTTTATCTTTATTGGCATTTGGAGTTTCTTTGGGAATTAAACAGGTTGCCATCTTTTTAGTACCTTTGTATATTATTTTTATTTGGGTGCAAGCGGAAAAAGGCAAACGAGTTACAGCAACTCTCAAGGGTATTCTAGTCATGGCAATTGTTCCGCTTATTTCCTTAATCCCGTTTGTAATTGATAGCCCCAAAAGTGTGGCAACGGGACTTTTGTTTTCTGCTACTCGAAATTCGCAGGCCAATATTGGGGCAGCACCTCTGGTGTCGCTTCTGAAGATTGATGGTGCTATAGGGGTCGCTCCGATGGTATTCCTAATGCTACTTGTATTCATGGCTGCATACAGAAAAAAGCTTTCTCTCGCTATGAGTGGGCTTGCTATTATGCTGACATTTATTGCGTTTAATACGGTTTTGTTTAACCAATATTTCCTATGGTTTGTACCGTTTCTGCCACTCGCCGCGTCGGAAATAAAAAAAGTACGGTTGCAGTAAGCTAAAAACAGGAATCATTCCGACACCTGGTGTCGGAATCTTGTGATAGAATATTTACTATGGGGTATCGAATAAATGGGTTTGAGCGGGGCGGTGTATACCACATATTTACGCGCGGTGTGGAGAAGAGGGAAATTTTTATGGATCATTCCGATCGTGTACGGTTTATCTCGCAAATGATTCATTGCTTGCCCGATGAGCCTATTCTGAATTTTTCGCATGCACAAAAACTAAAACGAAAGTTGATAATAACCAGCGAAGGGGAGGGGTTAGCGGATATTCTTTGTTATTGCTTAATGAATAATCATGTTCATTTTTTGCTCCGAGAAAATGTTGATGGTGGTATTTCGCGCTATATGCAACGGCTGCTCAATAGCTTCGCTCGGTATTTTAATGTTAAATACGAGCGCACTGGGGCGTTATTTGCGGGTCCGTTTCGGTCTGTTCCTGTGGTAAGTGATGATCAGCTTTTGCACGTAAGTAGGTATATTCATCTTAATCCTCATGCTGCGCATATAGTAAAGGATGTCTTCGCATATCCCTGGTCCTCGTTACGTGCATACTTAAACGACGAAGATTCGAAACTTTATTGCCACGCTGACTTTCTTGCGTCATTAATGGATAAAAAAGAATATAAAAAATTCGTTTTCGATCAAGTGAGTTACGAACAATCCTTAGCTGCTTTTCCTGAACTTCTTTTAGATGATGACTATACTTAATTCCGACACCTGGTGTCGGAATAAGTTCCCTGGTGTCGGAATAAGTTCTTTTCTGGCCCGTTTCGTGCTGTAGCTGTTGTACGTGATGAGCAATTTCTTCACGTAAGTAGGTATATTCACTTGAATCCATATGCGGCCCATATGACAAAGGATCCGCTTACATATAAATGGTCTTCTCTTGGCGAGTACTTTTTAGATGAAAGCAATAAAACAGCTTCTTGCCACACGAACTTTCTATTATCGTTAATAAGCTCTAAAGAATACAGAAGTTTTGTTGCAGACTACGCAGAGTATGCTCAGTCTCTCGCAAGCTACCCAGAATTGCTTATAGACGATGAATAATTTGTATTCCAACACCTGGTGTTGGAATGAGGATTTGTTTCGTTTGAATAAAATCTGATACTATTTACTTGTGAATGAATTATTAGGAAAGTTGGAAATTGATGATGCCTTCGGTCAAGAAGTTTGGGATCATTTTAAGGGTGAGCGACACTTTGAGATTGTTGAGCGAGATGATGGATTTATTGATGCTGGTAGTTTTGGTGGGCTAGTTTATTTTGCGAAATTCGATGATTGGGAAAATATAGATAAAGAAGCAATAAAATATGCGAAGGGCAAAACCTTAGATATAGGATGTGGTGCTGGTCGTCATGCTCTATATCTTCAAAATAAAAAATTTGACGTAACAGGTATTGATAACTCGCCATTGGCAATTAAAGTTTGTAAAGAGCGTGGACTAGAAAAAGCATTTGTATTGCCCATAGTCGAAGTTGAGACACTTCTGCCAGAAAAATTTGATAGTATATTACTGCTCGGTCATAACTTCGGTTTATTTGGAAGTTTTCAAGAGGCTCGATCATTGCTCGCTAAAATAGGGAATGTAACAAATCCTGGTGCAATTATTATTTCTACTACTCGGGATCCATATCAAAGCACTGAGGCAGTTCATGAAGAATATCAACAAAAGAATCTAGCAGAAGGGCGCATGGGCGGACAACTTAGACTTCGTATTCGCCACAAAAAATTAATAGGTTCTTGGTTTAATTATCTTTTTGTGTCCAAAGAAGAGCTTAAACATATTGTGGAAGGTTCTGGTTGGAAAGTTAAAGAATTTATTGGTAATGAAGAGCCAGAATACGGTGTTATTTTGGAAAAGGAGTGATTTATTGAATGAAAACTGTAGGGTGTACAGGTTTTTGTGCCGATTCTAACACCAGGTGTTAGAATGGATAGTGGTTTGTACCGTTTCTCCCGCTTGCGCTATCGGAATTTTCCAAAAAACGTGGTATGCTCAATGTATGAAAAAGAAACATCAAAATGGTGACACTCCAGCTACACAGCACGATCTTGAGATACTTGGTGGACATTTGTCTTCAAGAATTGATGACGTAGAGGCAAGTATTTCTAGTCTTAGGTATGTAGTAGAATCTATTTTAAGCGTTGTACAATCAATTGAAGGAAGGTTTCAAGAAACTAAGGGAGATCATGAACGAGTTGAAAGGCACGAAGAACGCATCACGGCGGTTGAGGTTCAAGTGAGAATGCTCCAGAAATAAAAGATTGAAATAATTAGAAAACCGTGGTATTTTCATGGAATTGTATGGAAATACGCAATTTTTGTATTATCGCGCATATTGATCATGGAAAGAGCACACTGGCAGACCGGATGCTCGAGTTAACGCATACCGTCGAAATGAGAGATATGCAGGCGCAGCTACTAGACTCTATGGAGCTGGAGCGAGAAAAAGGAATAACCATTAAGCTTCAACCAGTACGCATGGAGCATAAAGGCTTTGTATTAAATTTAATAGATACTCCCGGGCATGTAGATTTCCAGTACGAAGTATCAAGAAGTCTGAAAGCAGTTGAAGGGGCTATTTTACTTGTAGATGCTACGCAAGGTGTGCAAGCACAGACGGTTTCTAATTTATATTTTGCACTCGAAAAAAATCTGGAAATAATTCCTGTTATTAATAAAATAGACTTACCAGCTGCAGACGTTGAGGGCGTATCTCAAGAAATTATTAATCTTTTGGGTGCAAAAAAAGAAGATATACTTCATATATCTGCGAAGACGGGACAGGGGGTTCCGGAATTATTGGATGCAGTGATTGCGCGGGTGCCGGCGGCCACGCGCCCCTCACCCCCTGCCACGGCAGGGCCCTCTCCCAGAACGGGAGAGGGGAGCGAAAACCTGCGGGCGCTTATATTTGATTCGGTGTACGACGACTACAAGGGTGTGGTTGCATATGTGCGGGTTATGGAAGGAAGCGTTTCGCAAGGCGATGCGATTACGTTTTTAGGGACAGATGTTGATGATAGGGTAGTTGAAGTGGGCGTATTTAAACCACAATTTACTTCGCGTGAAAAAATTGGAGCGGGAGAAATTGGATATATTGCAACTGGCTTAAAAAATATTCGACAGGCTCGCGTGGGCGATACAATTACAAAAACAGTAGAAAAACATGAAGTGGAGCAACTCCCCGGCTTTGCAATTCCTCAACCGAAAGTCTTTGCTGGATTATACCCTGTAGATGGAAGCGACTTCCCTGTATTGCGCGAAGCAATGAGCCGACTGCAACTCAATGATTCTAGTTTAACTGCTCATATGGAGCGAAGCCATGCACTCGGGCAAGGTTTTCGATGTGGGTTTTTAGGAATGCTCCATTTAGAAATTGTGCAAGAGAGGCTGCGAAGAGAATTCGACGTAGAGTTGGTAGTCACGACTCCGAGCGTGCTCTACCACGTGGTGTTAACCTCCGGCGAGAAAAAAGATATTCATACACCAGATGCGTTTCCGGATCCGAGTTTTGTCACATCTATGGAAGAGCAATGGTGTAAGGCAGATATATTACTTCCTCAGAAGTATCTCGGAGCCGTATTTGAAGTTATGGCACAACATGAAGGGAATTTAATTTCGCAAGAAGTATTGGGAACAGACCGCATGCTATTGCATTATGAATTGCCACTTCGAGAACTTGTTGTCGATTTGTATGATCAACTAAAATCTATAACAAGTGGATATGGTTCGTTAAGTTATGATGTGATTGGTTGGAGGTCGGCAGACGTGGTGAAGCTGACAATCTTAATGAATCATGAAGTTGCTGAAGCGTTGTCATTAATTATTCCACGTACCAAAGCAGAAGCAATCGGGCGCCGAGTAGTCGATAAGCTAAAGGATCTTGTGCCGCGACAACAATTCGCAGTGCCTATTCAAGCAGCAATCGGTGGCAAAGTTGTAGCTCGCGAGACGGTACCCGCGCTTCGAAAAGACGTGACGGCAAAGCTGTATGGAGGAGACGTAACTCGAAAACGAAAACTCTTAGATAAGCAGAAAAAAGGAAAAAAACGCCTTTCCACGAAAGGGTCTATCAATTTACCCCCAGAAGCATATATTCAGTTGCTCAAAAGGTGACACCACGCTGTCATCCCGGGCTTGACCCGGGATCCAGGTTGTATTAATATACTGAGCAACTTTCTTGAGATGCCATGAACAATCTCAAGAGGCCAGGTGCATAACCGTAGAGGAAGAATAAGGCAGCCTACACCCTGTCACTGACCTCCTTTTATGTGTCGCCCGGCTTAGCTCAACGATTGAGTGATGCCGGGTTTTTTCTTTTTTTATTCTCCTATATACTTTCATATATGCAACAAGACCAAGAAATTCTACCTCCAGAACAGGCCAGAGAGTGGCTGAATGAATTTCTGGTAGAGCAGCAAGAAGAAAGTAAGTAGTTTTTCCTATGCCATTTGATTTTCAAAAAACAAAACTAGTAGGGGTAGTTCATATAACCCCCAAAATATTCCCAGATGAACGAGGTGAGTTTACGGAGCTCTATAAAGATTCTGCGTTTACTGAGGCGGGAATTGATGCCCACTTCGTGCAAGTAAATCATTCTAAAAGTAAAAAGCATGTAATACGAGCGTTACACTACCAACTCCCGCCAAAAGCTCAAGGAAAATTAGTACAAGTAAGCCATGGAAGTGTATTTGATGTCGCAGTTGATATTCGAAAAGACTCAGTAACATATGGCAAATGGGTAGGAGTAACACTTACTGCGAGAGAAAAAAATATGCTGTATATTCCGCCCGGCTTTGCGCATGGATTTTGCACGCTAGAAGATGACACCGAGCTTGTGTATTTCTGCACGGACGAATATTCGAAAGAGCACGAGAGGGGAATTGTATGGAACGACCCTGCAATTGGAATTGAGTGGCCCGTACAAGATCCCATAATTTCCGACCGAGATGCCAATTTCCCGGTATTGGCGGACGCGGAACACTAGGATTCTACTTGACAAAGTAACACTATGACAGTAATATGTCCGTAGTGTTCTTTACAATTTAGTGTTGTGAAGACCCATGGCACCGGGAAGGGCCAATTTCGAATGAAGGTCCCCGCAATTTTCATCCATTGAATTTACGATGAAAGGTATTGAACGATGAACAAGAAACAAACTGAAAAAGGAGAGTTTGTTCAGGATCAGTCAGGTCTTTGGCACTACACTCCCACGGATCATGTATCGGCATACATCACACGTTGGATTGTAGACGCCCTCGCTAATATGCCCGATGGACCAGCATGGTTTTGGTTTAATAATCTGCCAGCTCCAATTGTTCCAAACGATACCCCAGAAACACTGGAGAGGCGTTGGTATAAGGTCAATAATCCGTATAAAGATCAAGTACCATTTTTGAAAAGCCTCTTGGAGTTTATAAGTGAGGCATGACAATATGTATGCTACGGTCAGAAACACGCAGCCCCTCGACGCAATCGCGACGAGGGGTTTTTATTTTTCTGACCCGACGCTCTTGACAGATAGTATTCTTACACTGTATATTGCGCATCAGGAAAAGGACAGCATCGTAGCTATTCTTTTTTGTTTCGTTGACAACTTGTGCGAGGTCTCAAAGATGTCAAATATTCAATATGATTTTACTGGCAAGGTAGCAATCGTAACCGGCGGAGCGTCTGGTATTGGCAAGGCTACAGTGAAGATGTTTGCCGAAGCCGGCGCGAATGTTGTGCTGGTGGATGTTAATAAGGGTCGTGGTGAAACAGTAGCGGAGGAGCTCGGTGAGAGAGTTTGTTTTGTCTTTGCAGACGTAGCAAGAACCCGGCATGCCGAAGAGGTGGCGCAAAGGGCGATGCTTGCCTTCGGGAAGATTGATATTCTCGTGAACAATGCGGGTATCGAGTACAACGACCGAGGAAATCTTGTCACGATGCCACACGATGACATGATGCGCATTATCCAAGTGAACCTCTTCGGATATATCCATATGGTTCGCGCGTGCCTGCCTCATATGAATTTCGGCGGGCGTGTGGTGAACGTGAGTTCCCTGCAAGGTCTTGCAGCGGCTCTTCCAGGTACAAGTTATCAGTCTACCAAGGCAGCTATTCTTGGGATGACGAGGGCTCTGGCTATCGAATATGCGCTTGAGGGGATAACCTTCAACAGTGTTTGTCCTGGTGCTATATGTACTGAAGGAATGGGTGCGGCGCGGGCAGGAGGATCGGCATCGCTTGACCCAACTCGCAGGCGTATTCCTATGGGGCGCAGAGGGTGGCCACATGAGGTTGCTGCGTTGATCGCCTTCTTGGCTTCAGATGCAGCTAGTTATATGACCGGTGGCGATTATGTCGTGGACGGTGGGTTGCTTATAAGCCTCAGTGCAGACGACCCGTCCAAGCCAACGCCAAATGTTTCAAACGATCCGGATCGGTAAGCACAGTAACAAGGTGCTCTCAAAGGGCTCATTGCGGAATTCAATTCTGCGTGGGCCCTCTTTTTTATTTGACAAAGTTGGCTGTATATGTATATAATGCGAAATCGTTTGAGACCAGTGTTTTGCCTTATATATGGTGTTTTATAGGCAAAACAGTGTTCTCAAGGTGAGACCACTATGTCCCGAAACGGACATGAACGGATCTTTGACAAACAGGATAACGTACATGAAGCTCAGAAATACGGAATTTGCGGATGTGATAGCCAGGTTTATATCAGTCCGAACAGGACTATTGGAGGACTGGGAAAAGTTCGCTGGAATCCAGGGATCAAAACAGCAGCGCGAAGGCGCAAGCACTGTATTGAAAGCAGACCTGTGGGCCGAGCAGCGGTTGGTTCCCGTTCTTCGTTACTTGTGGCCAGGTGTGCCTTTTCTCTGCGAAGAGGCAGGAAATTCCGGTCTCGCAACGCTCGTCCCAGGCATTGAACTGCTTTCGTGGGATGATGATGTCACCAACCTGCCCGACAATTTCGTCAGTGTTGATGGAGTTGACGGATCGGCACTCTATGCCAATCAGTGCTTTGAGCTCGTTGCGATGATGGCCGGTCTTGTTAAGGACGGTCGTCCAAGCGCTGGTATTGTCACGATGCTTGATGATGGAGCAATGTATCACACTGGTGTCAACGGGCAGCCAGGTGTATTTAAGGGAGATAAGCCCCATGAAGAATGGCTTGTCCCGGTACGTCCGCTCAACAAGTGCTTGATCTGCGTCGATGACTGTGGAAGTGTGGATGAGGACTTCCGCAAACTCGTGACAAACATGTTGACGGGAACGAAAGATTTTGCGTATCCGATGAATACCCCGTCGGGCGCCGGCCCAATCAATGTGCTCAGAGGAAGAGCAGCTGCCTATGTCTCGAGTAACGCTCGAAACTGGGACCAGGTTGCAACTGCAGCTCTTTTGGGGGCGGCTGGCATGATTGTTCGGTGTTTGGACGGATCTGAAGTACCCTGGAAGCAGACTCGAATGCCGGCAGTGGTATTCGCTCGGGACGAGGAAACTTTCTGCTATATTCAGAAGCAGGCCAAGGAGTACCTCGAACTGCAGAAAAAGAAGCAGTCTGCCGCGTAAGTAAAAGCGCTTTATGCGCCAACAACAAGCCGATTAGATTCACCTCTAATCGGCTTTTTTCTTGCCCTTGACAAGTATAGTGTTTTAGATATACAATGCATAGTTCTTTTAAGGGTCATGAGGGTGGCGTTTTGTCTCGTATTTCGGGCTAAAACGGTGCTCTCACGGTGAGAATACCAGATTTCAGAAATATGATCGTTCGTTACAAATTGATGGAGTACAGTTATGCGCAAGGTGATTTCTTTGAGTGACATGAATGTTTTGGGAAAAGGCGGTTGGCTCAGCCTTTACAAGCTGAGTCCAGAACAGACGGGATTGAAGTTCAATTCTGAAATCGCCGCGAGAAATAACCAGAAGTATGGCGCAGCAAAATGTCTGCGCCTGGTTACAAACCAGTCGCTAGAGAGGCGGGAAGATACGGATATTCAGAGCCTCTGTGCAACGCTTCGGGAAATTGGATTGGCAAACATCGCGGTTCAATTCTTGGCTGCGATCCGACCATTCACATTTTTTGACGGACCGGGGTTGGAGCGGCTGGAGGTGAACTACCAAATCGAGTTGCCCGGTGGAATCATTGAACCCGATGAAGACGCTCGGCTGGGTGCTTTGCGGGAAGCCATGGAAGAAGGCGGAAAAGCGAAGACCATTCAGTGTGCGTCTCTTATGGTGTATAGCTCTCCGTTTGATGCGGGAAGCCATGTTGAGATGTACTCCATTGAAACAGCGCTTGTGTATGCGGAAACACTTGCGCCACCGGCTCGAGAAGGTGTCATTCCCGAAAAGTGCGCGCTCGTTCCTTTGCTTGAAGTGCAGCAATGGCTTCTTGGAAAAGAATGTCAGGGTATCCCGATTGAGGGATACGCCAAGACTGCGCTTGCTTTGCTCGGACTGGAACTCCACGGAGGATGGAGAGCTTTGAGCTAACGAGACATTCTCGTTCGTTCACATCTTTCACAATAGGCGACAGATTCAAACCCTGTCGCCTTTTTTTATTGACAAAATAGATGACATCTTGTTAATATGCTAAGTTGGTCTTTGCCAATTTACGTTACTTGATTTAGGGCTCTTTTTGAGAGAAAATGAAAGCATGATTACAAAACTCATGGTGTTAGACCGCGACGGATTGCTCAACGTAGACGTTGGGTATACCTACAAAGTGGAAGATTTGAAACTTGCCCCAGGCGTTATTGAAGGCCTTACGCTTCTCAAGAGTCTTGGGTTTCGGTTTGCCATTGCAACCGGCCAGTCTGGAATTGGGAAGGGTAAGTACACCGAAGCAGACATGGACGCGTTCAATATCGCATTGCTTGCCGAGCTTGCAAAAAGCGACATTCAGGTCGACGCCGTTGCATTTTGCCCACACGACAAGGGCGAAGGGTGCAAGTGCAGGAAGCCGGGAGTTGGTATGCTTGAGCAAATTGAAGCAAAGCTTGGTCCGATCGACTGGTCAAAAGCATGGGGAAGTGGCGACAAGCCTGCAGACTCAAAGATGATTCTCGCGATGGGAGGTTCTGCGGTTCTGGTAGAAAGCGGACCACACAATAACTCGGCTGGGAAAGCGTACTGGGATGAAGAACCAGAACTTCTGAAAGAAGTCATGGGAAACCCAAGAAACTTCGTGGCGCACGATCTTGGCGCAGCTGCGTTGGTTATTCAACAGCAGTTGGCAGCATCGTAATTCCAACACCAGTTGTTGGAAAATGAAGAACAGTACGACCGTTTGGGATTTCCCAGGCGGTCGATTTTATATTTAAATGACTATATACTAAACGTATGGAATTACAGAAAATAACAACATTATTTCAGACAACGGGACAATTATTAATTGACGATTGGGGAAGACTTACAGGTATAGTTAGTGAAAAAGAAATACTTGAAGGATCAAGTTCCGTTTTACATGCAGATTGGATTGCAGAAAAGGCATATGTGCCTCTTGCAACAAAGTTGTGGCCTAACGTGCCAGTTTTGTGCGAAGAAGCTGGAACATCCGGAGTCGCAGATTTAATTTCAGGAGTTTCTTTGCTTCCACATGAAGATAATGTTATTGATTTGCCGTCAGACTTCATTAGTGCAGATGGAGTGGACGGTTCGGCGCTGTATGCAAATGGTATGTTTACGTTAGTTTCTATGATGGCAGGGCTTATAAAAGACGGAAAACCTCACGCTGGGGTACTGATGGTGCTTGGTGAGAAGAAGCTGTATCACACAGGGATTGATGGAAAGCCAGGTGTGTTTTATGGAGATCTCTCATATAATGAGTGGCGTTTGCCTGCTCGTCCTCTGAAACAGTCTTTGATAGGAACGGACGACAATAAGTCTGTTGATGCCAATTTTCGCAATCTTGTGATTAATAAATTAATGGGCAGTTCTGGTTTTAGATATCCTCTCAATATGCCCTCAGGCGCAGGGGCTCTCGCAGTTTTAAAGGGTAATCTTGCGGTATACGTAACGAGTAATGCGCGAAACTGGGACTTGGCTACCACGTCAGCACTTTGCATGGCTGCTGGTCAGGTTGTTCGTTGTTTGGACGGTTCCGAAGTGCCCTGGAATGTAGTGCGAATGCCGCCTGTCGTATTTGCTCGCGACGAAGAAACATTTTTATACGTGCACACATTAGCAAAAAACTGGCTTAACACTGTATAAGGTCCTAGAATAGATGGTACTTGACAATAGTACAATATAGGTATATAATGAACCAAGTGCTGATTTTTGGCTGTTTTTTGGCAATTTCCCTCTGAAGGAGGAAAGAGTAATGACAAATCGAATTACCGATCATGTGTTTGACGCTCGAAGGGTGATGAAGTGCGTACCTGGACTTGTCCGAACGCAATACACCGAAGCTGATGTTTGTAAGCTGCTTTCAGACGAAACGCTTGCGAGGTTGCTTCCGTCGGTTCGACAGCAGCCGGAAGTGTTGCCGCCTATTCATGTGATTCGATGCGGTAAGGAGCCAGCGATGCCTGGGGGCATCATAATTGGGGCTTCGTGGAAGATTGAACAACACCTACATTGTGAGGATTTGACATGGAGCGCTGACTCTGTGCGATTGGAAGAATTTCCTGAAAAAAAGATGATCAGGGATGATCGTCCTTGGGTTTTTCTACCATTGCCTAAAAAACCATTTGCGAACGCCAATGTTGCAAATTACCTTTTACGGCACACTCACCTGATTCCGGATTCATGGAAGATGAAAAATGACGGTGAACCTGTGGAGATTCTGTTTCTCGGAACTCTTTTTGGGAAACATTCGGCAGCTCAACATGATGAGATGTCTACTACCTTCCACGTTCAGACGTTGTACTTTTCGCGTCGAAAGTGGAGAAGGGGGTTGATGAATTTGACTTCCTGGCGATGCGGGGCAAGTCGCGTTGCCGTCCTCACATAACGTCTTCGTGCAAACAAACGCCGATCGTGATTGAATTATTCAATCAGGGTCGGCTTTTTTCTTTTTGTTTTGCTTTTGCAAAATAACCCCGCACTGCGCCCCGCGAAGCTTTAGCGTAGTGGGGTGTTCCCTTTTGAGTCCGAACACCTATATAATCAATATATGAACCTCGTAATTGTCGGCGCGAAGGGAATGTTGGGAAGTATGCTTTCTACCGTATTTTCGGAATATAAGCCGTTGCTTGTTGATAGGGATGAAATAGATATTACTAATATAGATAGTGTGCGCAGTGTGCTTCGAGAAGCAAATGCTACGCTTATTATAAACGCAGCAGCATATACAAATGTTGACGATGCAGAAACTCATACAGAAGATGCTTTTTTGGTAAATGAAACCGGGGTAAAAAATCTTGCGGAAGTTGCAAAAGAACTTTCTGCAACGCTCGTTCACTTTAGTACGGATTACGTGTTCCCTGGTACAAATTCGGATGGCTACTTGGAAACAGATTCTCCAGGCCCTGCAGTAAATCAATATGGCAATTCTAAACTTGCGGGCGAACGTGCACTGAAAGAAAGTGGATGTAATTTTTATTTAATTCGTACGGCGTGGTTGTACGGGTCAAATGGCAAAAACTTTGTTGATACTATGTTGAAACTAGCCGAAACAAAGAAAAACTTACAAGTGGTTGAAGATCAAGTTGGATGCCCGACGTATACGAAAGACGTTGCAATGTATGTGAAGACGCTTGTTGAAGAAAAGTATCCATTTGGAATTTATCACGGAACAAATAGTGGAAAAGCATCGTGGTTTGCATTTGCCCAAAAGATTTTTGAATACAAAGATAACCTGCCCGTGGTGGTAAAGCCCGTTTCTTCGTCAGAATTCCCACGCCCGGCAAAACGCCCCGCCTATAGTATTTTAAAAAACACCAAGGGGCCAAGTATAAGAGCGTGGCAAGAAGCACTACGCGAATACTTGACTAAATAAGATAGTTATACTAATATAGCAACTAGAAATTTGTTCGTTGTCATTTTGAATTTTCCGTAAAAAAATAGAGAGGGAAAAAAGTCATGAGCCGAAAAATTAGGGGCATCGTGTTTGATTTGGAAGGAACAATCGTTTCAGTGGAAGAGTGCCATACGGGCGGGTTCTCAGCTGCTGCGCTTTCGTATGGCATTGAGATTACTCCCCAGGAACTTCTCGAAATACCAGGGTACGTCGGCGCGGGCGACAAGAGGGCCATTGATATGATCCTCGAGAAATTCCGCCGAGCAGACGTTGACGCTGAGGAGTTTCGCATTCGAAAGATGGAGCGCTACAACGAGCTGCTGAACGTGGCAGACATTGCATTGCGACCAGGGTTCGCCGACTTCTGTTGCCAAGCGAGCAGGCATTGGCTTCAAATTGCTATTGCGTCATTGACCCCAAGAGTTCAGGCTAACCCTTTGATTAAGAGGATTGGGCTTGAGCAACTTGTTCCAATCGAAAGGATTGTCCTTCGTGAGGACGTCACAAATGTGAAGCCAAATCCGGAAGTATTTTTGGAGGCAGCAGCACGGATTAACGTTCATCCGCGGAGCGTACTTGTGTTTGGGGATTCGGTACATGACATGACGGCAGCTGTTGCGGCTGGTTCCGTTCCTATCGGAATGCCGTGCAATTTCAGAGACCCATTTATTGGAGATTTACTGAAGGCCGGCGCCGTGGATGTTTTTAAAGATTGGCGAAGCATCAGATTAGAGGGATTGCTCGAAATTGTTCAGGGTTTGTAGCAACATTGCTGCAACGTACTCTCCTAAAGCCCCAACGTACATACGTTGCGGGCTTTTTTTATTGATCTTGCGAGGTATTGAAAATAGCAGTACCGTTATTGACATGAAATATGAAAAATTATTTAAAGATCATACTCAAGAATTACGAGAAACCATTGATCGATTAGATCAATATTACGAACAAGTGGTAGAGGTTGGGAAGCAATTTAAAAAGGCATTTGATAGCGGAAATAAAATCTTAATTGCCGGTAATGGCGGATCTGGTGCACAGGCGCTGCATTTATCAGATGAAATGGTGGGGCGGTATAGAAATGATAGGCAGGCGTATCCTGCAATATCGCTTACCGCAGATGGAGCGGTAATTACTTGTATTGGGAACGATTTTGGATACGACAACGTATTCGGAAGGCAAGTTGCTGCCTTTGGACAACCAGGCGATATTTTTGTTGGGCTTACAACTTCCGGGGCTTCGGAGAATATTTTAAAAGCAGCAGCAGTCGCACGAGAGAGAGGAATGCTGATTATCGGATTTATGGGTGAAGGTGGAGTGTTTCAGGAGTTGTGTGATTTTGTGTTACAGGCGCCATCAAAGAAAAGCGCTGTTGTACAGGAAATGCATTTACACGCGATACACTTGCTGTGTGAATTATTTGAAGAACCAATATCAATTTAATAACTATTCTATGAAACATATTTCACTAAAACGAGCGAAAGAAATTACCTCAAAGTTTAGCAGTCAAAAAGTTTTGGTCATTGGAGATGCAATGATTGATCACTATGTGCTAGGGGTGGTACAGCGGGTGAACCCCGAAGCCCCTGTATCTCTGTTGAATGTGAAAGAAAAACGTGACATGAGCGGAGGTGCGGGTAATGCAGCGAAAAACGTTGCAACACTTGGTGCTGCCACTACCCTCCTTACGATTACCGGAGATGACCCGGCAGCATTTCGACTGAAGGAAATTGCAGAAGCGGAACTGTATAAAGTGTACCCAATTCGAGATGGTTCTCGTCCAACTATTCAAAAGAGTAGGTATATGGCAAATCACCAACAACTGTTGCGGGTAGACGAAGAGGAAAAGCACCCGGTATCTCCTGAAATTGAAAAGCAAATAATAGCAGATATGGAGAAGTTGCAAGAAGGAATAACTGCGATTGTTGTTTCTGATTACGACAAGGGATTTATTACGCCCAATGTTGCTTCTGCTATTATTGCTATTGCTCATGATCGTTCTCTGCCGATTATTGCTGACTTGAAGGCGAATCACGTTCCGTTGTTTAAAGGAGTTACGGCTATTACTCCAAATCGAAAAGAAGCACATGAATTTCTTTCGCTTAATTGGCCAGATGAAAAAAAGCCACCTGAATATTTAGCACAAGAACTTTCAAAGATGATGAAAAGCGATGTATTTGTAACGCTCGGAGATGAAGGTATTTACCTGCGGGATCGTGAAGGAGAAGAGTTCCATATTAATCCCGCGCGAAAAATTGAAGTGTTTGATGTGTCTGGGGCTGGCGATACGGTAGTTGCAACGTTAGCGTTATCGTATGCTTCGGGCGCTACTGCATTTGAGGCTGGGGAATTAGCAAATGCAGCAGGTGCTGTTGTGGTAGGCAAGGTTGGAAGCGTTGCTCCTACTGTGGAAGAGATTTTAGAAATGGTTGAGTCTGAGGAATAGTCCTTCTCGTATGCTTAAGCGCGTCATCTTTTTAGATCGCGATGGAACGCTGAACGTTGACCATGGATATGTGCACTCACGCGAACAGTGGGAGTGGGTGCCTGGTGCACTGGATGCATGTAAACAACTCCAAGATGCAGGGTATACGCTTGCAGTGATAACGAATCAATCCGGCATTGCCCATGGCTTATATACAGAAGAAGCGATGCATGAGTTGCATCGATATATGAGATTGGAATTGGATCAGTATGGCGTGCATCTTGCGATGATTGCATTTTGTCCGCATGCTAGAAGCCAGACAGATTGCGATTGCAGAAAACCTCATATAGGGATGGCAAAACAAATTGAGGCAAAAATTGGTGAAATTGACTATGCAAATAGTTGGACAGTAGGTGATAAAGAAGCTGATTTGTTATTTGGCAAAACTGCAGGAACAAAAACGGCATTGATACGAAGTAAGTATTGGGAAGAAGGCAAACTAACGGTACAACCTGATATGGTTGTTGATTCTCTGGAACAGGCGGCAGTTAGTATCACCTCTTCCCAATTGGGGAGAGGTCGCTCTGTATGAGCGAAGCGAATTAAAGAGCGGGAGAGGGCAACCCAAAGCGCAACGACAGCCCTCCAGCCTTCGCTGAAGCTATGGCCGGCAAAGCACCCTTTTACCCCACTGCGTCCCGCGTAGCTCGCAAGCGAAGTGGGATATGGGTAGAGGGGAACTATGCACTTCCCTATATTTTATTTTTTATATACTATTATATCTATGGAACTTCCACATCATTGGAGAAAAGAGAAAATTTTAACCCTGGAAGAAGCAGCAAAAAAGTCTGCGGAACTTCGAGCACAAGGAAAGACAATCGTAAGCCATAACGGGTCTTATGACCTACTTCACGGCGGGCATTTAGACATGCTTGAAGAAGCAAAGCAACAGGGCGATATTCTTATTGTTGGAATAAACACGGACGTTTCTATCCGTGATGCAAAGGGCCCTACTCGTCCTATTATTGGTGTAGAAAATCGTGCGGCTATGCTTGCTGCACTTATTTGCGTCGATTATGTAACAGTGATGGATGGGGCGTACAACGAGGAGCCACAAGGTTCGTTTATACCTGCTATTAAGCCGCACATTCATGTGAATGGTGAAGAATACGGGCCAGAAGAAAAGTGGATTGAATACGGTGCAATGCAAGCATGTGGAGCGAAGGGATACTCGGTAGGACGCAGACCAAACCTTTCAACCTCAGACATCATCAAGAAGATTCAATCGGAAGTATGATTGTCGTAACTGGCGCAGCAGGGTTCATTGGAAGTGCTACGGTGTGGGCACTTAATCAAAAAGGCCGAGAAGATATTATTATTGTGGATGAGATAATTGATAACCCGATTCTCCCACCCCCTCCAGCTCCCCCTCGGGCAGGGGGAGAGAACGCGGCGGACGCTTCGCCGAGTAGCGACTCGGCTCGCGAAAAGGAACACAATATCGGGCATTTGAAGTATGATCAAATGATGGGTATTGCCGATTTTCGAAAGCAATTACTATCAGGAGAACTGGATAGCTTAGGTATAGAAGCAATTATTCATTTGGGTGCATGCAGCGCAACTACAGAAACAAATTGGGACTATTTGCTGGATAACAACGTGGAGTATACCAAAGATATGATCCGCTGGTGCCAAACGAATAACGCTCGGTGCGTGTATGCATCCAGTGCGGCAACATATGGTGATGGAGAGGTAGGGTATGACGATAATCACGACCTATTTGACTCGCTGGTACCGATGAACCTCTACGGCAAATCAAAGCTGTTAGTTGATATATGGGCGCGAGATGGCGGCTATTTAGATGGGGCAGTTGGTCTTCGATACTTTAACGTATTTGGTCCGAATGAATGGCATAAAGGCTCTATGATGAGCGTAGTTGCGAAAAAGTATCCTGAAATTGCTTCTGGTAAACCTATTACGTTGTTTAAATCGTACGAAAAAGAGTATGGTGACGGAGAACAAAAAAGAGACTTTGTGTACGTGAAAGATGCAGTGAGAGCCACTCTCTTTTTTATGGATAACAAGCAATATAATGGAGTGTATAATGTGGGTATGGGAATTGCCCGTTCCTGGCTTGATGTTGCCCGCGCCATGTTTGCCGCCTCTGGTATCCGTGAAAAAGTAGAGTTTATTGAAATGCCAGATAATCTCAAAAACCAATATCAATACTTTACGCAGGCCAATATAAAAAAATTAGAAGCAACAGGATTTGATATGAGTCAAAATTATTCTTTAGAGAAAGCGGTTACGGAATATATCCAAGAACATTTAGCTCCTCATAACCATTTACTATGAAAGGTATTATTTTAGCCGGCGGATCGGGGACAAGGCTATATCCATTAACGCGAGCGGTGAGTAAGCAGCTTTTACCTGTGTATGACAAGCCAATGGTGTATTATCCGCTTTCTACACTGATGCTTTCAGGCATTACGGAGATTTTATTTATTTCAACCCCGAAAGATTTGCCTATTTTTGAATCGTTGTTTGGTGATGGATCTAATTTGGGG